>Ga0182030_10019695_pt1 | contig 12804 bp, 13 predicted proteins | sample 812S3MmetaG_FD_121299 | JGI IMG/M metagenome (GOLD analysis project Ga0182030, IMG submission 121299) | Permafrost microbial communities from Stordalen Mire, Sweden - 812S3M metaG (Illumina Assembly) | ecosystem: Environmental > Terrestrial > Soil > Wetlands > Permafrost | place: Sweden... | reverse complement strand
TAGTCCAGAGCGGCGGTCGCAGGCGCTGACTTGCAAGAAGGCGTCATCTCGGTTCTCCAAGGTTCGAGCAAACAAACCCAGGATAACCAATCCGAGGCCGCCGCTCGCCCTCATAGAATCTGAGGCGGACGCGGCGCCGAAACGAAACAAGGGTCGAAAATGGCGCTTCAACTCCCTCTCTCTAGAATTGCTTCCTGAGTTGTGTTGTAAAATTAACACAGTTTGCCGAAAAATCCGCTCCGCGTCGCGAGACGCGCGCCAAAAATCTTGACGGGCGGCTGATCCCCGACTAGAAGCTTAACGTATTATCAACGTGTTTGCTCTATGGCTCGTTGGTGGTTGGGCCAATTAACGATCTATGAAGGAGATGAACATGTCCCGCAGTGTAGCGATATTTGGCTGCGCAATCGCGTTGACGGTCGGAGTTCAGGCGGCGATCGCTGCTGACCGGAAATCAGATTGCGTGAACAACCAAAGAGTAGACTCCTACGGACAGCCTGTGCGCGACGCCAACGGGAATCCGGTGCCCTGTGGCGCGTGGGTGGAGCCTGCCTCTAATTGGCTCGACGGCGACATGCCGCTCTATTTGGGCGCCGGAGCAGTCCTGATCGGGGGAGGCATCGCCGCCGCGGTGGTCACAAGTTCGTCGAACAACGGCGGGAATGGCGGCTCCTCGCAACAGAACCAATTGATTACTCTGCTGTTGCTTAATAACGCCGCTCATCCCGCGAGCCCATAAATTCGGAGACGCGCGTCTTTTGAAGGGCGGTCGAGGGGCCGGCGCAGGCTTTGCTGCGCCGGTCCCTCGGGCTGAGTGTGGGGATTCGGTCGGGTGGGGTGGTGATCGATGTATTGACAATGAATTGCCGATCGGCATGGAAAATTATCGCGTTTGGGCCGTTTTATCGGCATTCATGCGCGGCATTGGAGCGCAACTAATTTTCCGCAATTGGATTTTTTAGTTTCGTAGGTGGCAACATGCTCGTTAGGTGTTGCTGGAGTGTCGCGACCTGACTGTGTGCGAATCGTTCCAAGCCGTCGAGTGACGGATTTCCAGCGACAAACTTGCGTGGCGTTCGGCTACTAACTGGAAGGCTGCTCGTGCTCGACGGTCTCCGCAAACTGGGCCTTGTTTTGCCGTCTCGGCCGCCGGCCTGGCGACCACGGCGTCGCGGGCGTTCTCGACGCCCTTGATTTGCGTCATGACCAGTTCCAATCGGTCAAGCAGTCGTTCGATACAGGCCAGCGCCGCCAAGGGAAGCGGCGCGCCGTCTGGCGGGCGCCAATCAAATCCATAGCGTTGGCGAGGCGCCCGCGCCGCCGCCTCGTCGGCTTCGCCGGGAACGGGAACCATCGAACAAACCCGCGGTTCGTTCCGCGGCCACGCCATCAACGTGCGAAAAGCGTCTCTATGTCGATCACATCGGTTCTGGCCCGCCGGGCTCGCCGACCTACCGACAAGCTCGACGATTTCCTCACCTGAACCTCGACCCCGCGCCGCTCCAGAAAACGCGCAAGCCAAAATCCGTCGGCCCAGTCTCGTGCGTTATGATCACCCGCGCAATTGGCTTGTCCGCCTCGCCTGAACGCGATTTCAACCGTTTTGATCAACTCCGCTAGCCGGTCCATTCGGCTCGACCGCACGCCACGAATGCTTCTCTTCACGTCTGGAAGCTAACGGCGAGCATCCACCACTTCAAACTCAACTCCAAAGCGCCGATCAGCGCGCTATCGTAATCGAGAGCGGCCGTCGAAAGTGTCGGATTTCCAGTCGGGCGTATGTCTGGATCCTTTCGGTTCGAGCAACAATCCAATAGGATACCCAAACCTCGGCCGCTGCTCGCGGTTCTGCGTCAATGCAGCGGGGAAAATCTTGCTTTCCAACCGATCGAAGATCGGGCGATTCTGCCGCTGCGACCTTAGCGACAGGTCGTCAGTTCCGTTGCGACTATCCGAAAACGCCTCGCATTCGCGCTCGTCAAAACGACGTATCATTGCCGATGTCGCAAGGCGTATCGGCCCGCAGGCATCGTCCCCCACAGCAGGGTATGACGCAGTAGAGCTATTTGCCCGAACTGACAATCTTTGCAATTCTTGCTTTTATCTGGTTCGCATTAGAGTCGGGGATCCGAGCCCGGTGCTAGTTCAACACACCCGGTCGGCTTCCCTCGAAATGGACAATTTTGATTATCGGTGTTAGTTTGAAGATACAATCGAATTCGGCGCACCCACGTCACAGAGCAAGCGAGGCGGTCGGGTGGAGGTGTCGGGCTATTGGCTCCGTTCAAGGCAGGTCTTAGTGATCGATCTTCATTCACACATTTTGCCGGGTATAGACGACGGCGCTGCGGATATGGACGTGGCGTTGGAAATGGCGCGCATTGCTGTGGCTAATGGCGTGGAAGTACAGGCCTGCACTCCACACATACTTCCTGGGCTTTACAACAATTCGGGGCCTCAAATTCGTCTCGCTACCCGAGAGCTCCAGTTACAACTCGACGATCGCGGAATTGCGCTCAAACTTATCACCGGAGCCGACGCCCATTTGGTGCCGGATTTCATGTCCGGCTTGAGATCGGGGCACATTCTCTCCCTCGCCGACACTCGCTACGTTCTCGTCGAGCCGCCGCATCACGTTGCGCCGCCGCGAATAGAAGAGTTCTTTTTCGGGATCATGGTGCAGGGCTACGTACCGGTGCTCACCCATCCGGAAAGGCTGACCTGGATCGAGGGCAATTACGCGATCATCGAACAGATGTGCGAGGCGGGAGTTTGGATGCAGGTCACAGCTGGATCGCTTACCGGCGCGTTTGGACGAGCGCCGTTATATTGGGCTGAAAGGATGTTGAAGGAGGGACGTGTCCATATTCTCGCCTCTGACGCTCATAGCGTTGGCCGGCGACGCCCGAATCTCCGGGAAGGCCGGGACATGGCTGCGAGATGGGTGGGCGAGCAAGAGGCCGAACATCTCGTCGTCACGCGTCCTAGGGGCGTTCTTGATAATGTTTCGCCTTCTCAATTACCGCAACCTTGTGGTGTCCCTGATGGCGGAAATTTTGAGAAGACCCAATACCAGAACGGCGAAAGAGGTTCTCACAGCGCGGCTTCCGCCGACCGTTCGAGAGTTTCCAGAGGCGAACGGAATCGTGGTTCACGTGGCCTTGCGGAGTGGCTGCGATCCTTCTATCACTAGAAAGCGCATAAGTCCGGAAATGGATGCCGCCATGGTAAGAAAAGTTTTGCAAGGACGACCGTGAGCGCCGAGCAAGGGTTAGCTGCGAACGCAGCGGCGGCGTATGTGAGAACGCCGCGCGATGGCGTAGGGGTTTCAATTTGTGTCGGAGGGTGAGCGCCCCGGCGATGTGTCGCGGAAAGTGCTCTTGCCCTGACGCGAACCCGGCGCCCTTGATGTAGGATCGCGAAGATTACCAATTTTGGCAGACCCAAACATGCGAAATCGCGGACAGGGCGCTCCCTAGGAAAACAAGCGCTTAAATGCCTTTGTCTGCATTTGTCGTTGTCCGCTACGGATCGGTTTTTGGTTTGACCCATTGACGAATGCTCCAACGCGACATGAAACGATGACCGACGCCGAACAAACTCTGTCAGACGAAAGCCAACTTCCGATCGATGGTGCGACATCGGGCGGCCACTTGATGTCGGCGCCACGACACGGCGACGGCCAGATAGGCGCGCTGGCGCCGAAAGCGCTCGGGTTTCATGAAAACTCAGGCGTCAATCTGCGAGAATATTGGCGCATCCTGAACAAGCGCAAATGGTTAATTGGCAGTATCATATCGGCCTTCTTGATGATCGGGTGGTTGCAGACGCTAATGGCGATCCCGATGTACACATCGGCGGTGCGGATACAGATCGACAGTAACGTCAACAAAATCGTCGAGGGTGGCAACGTCACGCCGATGGAGTCCAACCACGCGGAGTTCATGCGAACTCAATATGAACTTCTTCAAAGTCACAGTCTTGCCGAACGCGTCGTGTCGATGGGCGGGCTCGCGGGCGACGGCGCCTTTATGAAACCAAGACAATTTTCGATTCTGAGGATGCTCAGTGGCGCTGAAAAATCGGCGGCTCAGTCGGAGAAGCAACTTCCCAGCATCAGCGCTGACCGCGAGAACGCCGCCGTCGGCATTGTCTTAGCTAACCGGACAGTGCGACCGGTGTCCGGCTCCCGCTTGGTCGACATCGGCTACTCGGACCCTTCTCCAATTGAAGCGCAAAAAATCGCTTCGACTTATGCTGAGGCCTTCATTGCTTCGACCGTAGACAAACGCTTTCAAGCCAACTCTTATGCGAAGACCTTTCTCGACGACCAAGTCACCCAACTGAAGCTGCGTCTCGAGCAATCCGAAAAGACCTTGTTGGAATTTGCTCAGAAGGAACAGATTGTCGCGACCCAGGACAAGGCGTCTATCGCGGAAGCCAATTTGGCCAACGCCAGCGCGGCGCTTGGAGCGCTCATCGCTGATCGCATTAAAAACGAGCAGCTTTGGCGGCAAGTCCAGGGCGCGACTGCGATCAACCTCCCGCAGCTGCTGACCAACAACGTCATCGACGGTTTGAGGGCCAAACGCAACCAGCTTGTTACGGAGTTCGAGGAAAAATCCGAGACCTTCCAGCCAAGCTATCCAAGTCAAGTCCAAATCACCAACAAGATAAAGGAAGTAGATCGGCAGCTCGCGGCCGAGGTGAGGACGATCCAGTCTTCAATGAAGGCAGCCTACGAGACGTCGCTGAGCCAAGAAAGAGAAATGACGAAGCGGGTCGGCACGTTGCGCATGGATATGCTTGACCTACAAAAGCGCAGCATCGAGTATAATATTCTCAAACGTGAAGTAGACACCAACCGCACGCTTTATGAAGGACTTCTCCAGCGTTTCAAGGAGGTTGATATAGCCGGCGGGGCGGGAGTCAACAGCGTGTTCATCGTCGACAAGGCCCAATTGCCAAGGGCTCCCTCCTCACCAGTAATGTCGCGGGCTCTCGCTCTCGCCCTCGTGCTCGGAATCGCGGCGTCTTTGGCGACAGCTTACATTCTCGAATATCTCGATGACTGCGTTCATTCGCCCGAGGAGTCGGAAAGACTTTTCGGTTTGGCGACGCTTGGCATCATTCCAAAAATTCAACCACCGTCCACCGTCGAAGCGGAATTCGCCGATGTGCGATCGGGGCTTGCGGAAGCCTATCGATCGCTCTGCACGGCATTGCAGTTTTCGACCGAGGCCGGCTTGCCGAAAACGATCTGTGTCACCAGCTCTGCTTCATCCGAAGGTAAGTCGGTCACGTCGCTCGCCATCGCCAGGCAATTTTCCATGATGGGCCTCAATGTTTTGCTCATCGACGGCGACCTTCGCAACGCTTCGCTGCACAAAAAACTTGGGGTTGAAAACAATATCGGCCTCAGCAATTATCTTACAGGAAGTTGTTCGCCGCCAGACGCCATCAAGAGGACTGTGCACAAGAATCTATTCTTCATGTCCTCCGGACCGTTGCCGCCAAACGCCGCGGACTTGCTGGTCGGTTCGCGCCTGTTGTCACTGCTCACACGAGGCCTCGAGGTTTTCGACTTGGTCGTGATTGATGGTCCTCCGGTCCTCGGATTGGCCGACGCGCCATTACTGTCTGCCGCGGTGAACGCAACGATTTTCGTCATCGCCGCCGGTCAAACACGGATCGGTCCCGCGCGAATTGCGCTGAAACGGTTGGAGGCGTCGCGAACGCCTATTATTGGGGCGGTTGTCACAAAATTCGACGCGAAGGCGGCGAATTACGGCTATGACTATGGCTACGGCTACGGCTACCGCTACGGCCATGACGCCAACGCTGAAAACAAATTAGAGGGCCATTCGGAGGATGATCGTCCCCAACTGAATGTGAACGATGCGCCACAGTCGAATAATTCGCAAGACGCCGACTGATGACAGACGCGACAGCATTAAAGTTGGCCATCGACTTGATGTTGATTCCATCGCGTGTCCGCATGCTGAGGGCGAACCCGCTCCCCGAAGGCTTGCCGTTGTTGCTGCGCATTGCGGCCAGCAACCAGGAAGCGATGCGAGAGGCGGTCGAAACGACAGGCAAGCCCCCAGAGACGGTGCAGGCTGCTGCGGCCTTCTTTATCGAGCAAATTTTGCTGAGGCCGGGCGCCGACAGCTATCACATCTTGGGGGCTCGCCCGGATGCGACCGCAGTCCAATTGCGTCAAAATCTCGCGTTGCTTCTTAGATGGCTGCACCCAGACGTCAGCGAAAACGCCCAGAGGTCGATTTTCGTCACGCGAGTCACATGCGCATGGAACGACCTAAAGACGCCAGAACGGCGGGTCGCTTACGACATGAGCCGCAATTCTGGCGAAGTTGAGCCGGACGCGCGCCACGACGAGTGGCCGGTCGACATGTCAGCAATCCCGGAATATAAGAACGTAACATTATATCAAGATGTTGCGTCAGAATTGAAAAGGGATGCGCCATTTCGGGCAGATAGCGTTCAGCGACGCAGGGGAGACAGCTTTCTGCACCGTCTTCTGATGCTCCTGATGGGCGAACTTGATGACTAGACGGGGAGAAAATCGCTTGCGGAAGAAAGCGCCAATTGGGCCAACACGAATGTCCGAAACCTGAACATGGCGCAATTCGAATATTCACGCGCGAACACACCGCGCTCCGGCGCCCGCCCAAATTTAGCGTGGACGGCCTTGCTAGCGATGCTTGCGCCAGTTCTGTTTTGGCTGATCGCGTCCCGGAGTTTGGTCGCGTATCTCGTTCCGACGGCGCCGGAAACCGCTTTGCTTTTGCGCTCGACCGATCCGGCCGCGCTCGTTGCGCTCGCCGAGAAAGCCATCGAGGTCGACAAGGATCCAACGCCAAAATCACTGAACGAAGCGCGCAACCGACTGGAACAGGCGCTCACGGAAATCCCTCTCAACGCGCGCGCCCTACGATTGCTTGGCCAGTTGTCGGAGCGAGCGCATGCCGACGCCGCGGCGGCGAAAGCAATGCAAACCGCAGCGCGATATTCCTCGCAGGAGACAATCGCTGTTGATTGGGTGATGCGAAACAGCTTTCAAAATAAAGATTATGTCGCGGCGGCCCATTACGCCGACGTCCTGCTGAGAACGCAGCCACAATTTCTCAAATTTGCGTTGCCAGTTCTAGGGAGAATGGCCGAAGACGATGCCGCCAAGAAAGAGGTGGACAAATTACTTGCCGATGATCCGCCCTGGCGGTCCGCATTTTTTTCCGGGCTCGGAGAGGCCGTCACAGACGCGCGAACGCCGCTCAAATTGCTTTTGAGCCTGAAGGATACGCCCGCGCCACCGACGGAGGCAGAAGTGCAAACCTATCTGTCTTTCCTCTTCCAGCACAAATTATACAAATTTGCATATTTCGCTTGGCGCCAATTTTTGCCTGCGGAGCAACTGGCGCGTACTGGATTGTTGTTCAATGGCGGCTTCGAGACTCAGCCTTCCGGGTCGCCCTTCGATTGGACGTTTCTAAGGGCGGAGGGCGCGATCGTCGAGATCGCCCCAAGGCCTGACGCCCCCGGCAAGAACGCCTTGTTGGTGCAATTCGGCCAGGGCCGAGTCAGCCTCCGGGGCGTGGTCCAGACGGTCATGCAGCCGCCGGGCGCATATCGATTTATAGGCTCCTACAAGGGAAACATCGCCGGACGGCGCGGAATGCAGTGGAGCGTGCTCTGCTTGGGGGGCGTCGTAATTGGTGAAAGTCAAATGATATTGGGGTCTTTCCCGGAATCGCGGCAATTCGAATTCGTTTTCCAAGTCCCCCCGACCGGTTGTGACGCGCAAACGGTGCGGCTAGATTTTACAGCGCGCTCTTCTTCTGAGCAGCTGGTTTCGGGGACTATTTGGTTCAACGATCTATCGATCGCGCGGCAATGACCTCGTTCCGCGGAATAGGCTTGTTCGATAGCGGATTGAATCTGCGGACCGATACGCTGCGTGTCGCTCTTGAACGCGTTCGTCGGCATTGGGATATCATGGGCGGCGGCGCCTCGGCGCTTGGGTTTTCAGAGGTCTTCGAATAAGGGAAGCAACGCCAATATTGGGACAAAATTACGGAGTATCCGCTAGACAGCGAAGACCCGATGGGGTTCGGCGGGGTAGCGCGGTCTTCCACGCAACCGTTTTTGGCGCTGACGGAGAGTCGGGATTTGGGACCAGGTTGAAAGCGCACGTAGCTTACCCCGTAGAACAGACCGCTCCGTTGGAGGAAAAGTTTTTGCGCGATGAACGCTTGAACGCCTCGGTCCAGCCCACCGACGGCCCGAAGCGCCCGCCCGAATCAAGGACGGGTCTGGAGCTCGCGGCCAGAGCTGGCCGAAGCAAGGCCGGCGGGATCCGCTTGCCCGCTATTCCGCAACAGCGTGGAATTATGAATCGACTGCTTCCCGAGGACTATTCGAACCCATTGGGGGCCGTAGCGTGTGGAACTAAAATTTTAGCAAATTGGCGTAGTCGAAATTCGACAGCTAAGGTGATGGGGAATTCATATGATGAGTAGGTCGTGGACCGCGCTGAGATTTGCGACGCTGGCTGTTGGCATAGCCATGCTGACGGCGTGCGATCCGACGTATAGCGGCGCTATACAAAGTCCGGAAGCGAATTCGGTTCAAGCGACGAGTGGCGCTTCGCCCGAAGCCCAGCAATTAGCGCGAAAGGTTGGGACGGCAGTTTCGGCGACGTCGCCGGGAAGTGCGACCTATCAGATCGGCGTGCAGGACGTGATCGAAATCGTGGTGTTCAAGGTGCCGGAACTCACCCGGAGCGTTCAGGTCTCCGATTCGGGCACGATCAACCTGCCCTTGATAGGCGAGATGCAGGCGGCGGGTTTGACGTCGCAGGAAATTGAGCGCGAGTTAACGCGGCGACTGGGCGTGACCTATTTAAAAAACCCGCAAGTCAATATTTATGTTAAAGAATATAATAGTCAGCGGGTGACGGTCGAAGGCGCCGTCAGAAGCCCCGGCGTCTTTCCTATTCGCGGCAAAATGACTTTGATGCAGGCTCTCGCCAGTTCGGGAGGTGTGGATCGAGACTACGCCTCTTCCGATATCGTCGTGTTTCGGACGAATGACGGTCAACGCAGCGGGTTGCAATTCGACTTTGACGCTATAAGGTCTGGAGATACGCCCGACCCGCCTTTGCGCAGCGGCGACGTTGTCGTCGTGCCAACCTCCAACACCAAATTCGCCTTCCAGAGTTTCTTGAAAATAGCTCCGGCGGCCGGCGTTTTTCGACCGACGACCTTCTGATCGAGGTTTCGCGCACGGTTGCGTCGTCACGACATGTGCGACGAAATCGTTTCAGGTTCACAGACCCGAGTTACGCCGTATCCCTACGGTGGGGCTTTCAATTACCCACAAGTGCGACCGCTCGTACCTCTGGTCCTATCTCGATGTCGGTCAGGCGCGCGCCCCACGCAGCAAAGGCGGATTGAGCACGAAAATTCACGTTGTCGTCGATGCCTTGGGCAATCCGATTGGCGTTCATTTGACGGCCGGACAGGTCCACGATTTGGTCGGTGCCGATGAACTCTTGCCGGCAATCGAAGCGAAAATCGTGCTCGCCGACAAGGCCTACGACGCCGATGCGCGGGTGATCGAGCCTTTGCGCGCGGCCGGCGAGCAGGCCGTCATTCCACCCAAGAAAAATCGCAAGGAGGCCCGCCCCTACGATAGGGAGTTGTATAAAGCGCGCAGCTTGGTGGAAATTTTCTTTTGCAATCTCAAACAGTTCCGCGCCATCGCCACCCGCTACGACAAAACCGTTCGAAATTTCCTCGCCGCCGTTTTTCTTGCTTCCGCCACCATATGGCTCAATTGATGACGGGCCCTGGCAGTTACAACAAAACAAACATAGTTGACGCTTCCTTAACATCTCTAGGCCGAACATTCGACATGATGCGGAGTGAGACTTCGCTCCGTCATCATTGAACGGGAGTCTGCGCCATGAAACTTCGGATCATGAAACATTCGCGTTATCTTTCCGCTCTGTCGCCTCTCGCCCTGCTCGCCGGCATTGTTTATCTCGGCGGCCCCGCCCGCGCTTTAGAAGCCGCGGATCCGCACGGACTTTGGCTGCGCCCGGAAGGCGGCGTGCGCTTCAGTTTTTACGATTGCGGCGAGTTGCTGTGCGCCAAAGTGGTTGGCGCGCAACGGGCCGAGGATCAGGCTGGCGTTGGCACGGTGATTTTGCGCGGCGCCAAAAAAACCGGCGCCAATGAATGGCAGGGCAAGCTCTACAACTCCGACGATGGCAAGACCTATGACGGCTATATCACCGTCAAAGCTAATGGCGAGCTGAGCGTGAAGGGCTGCATCCTGGGCGTGCTATGCGGCGGCGAGACCTGGAAGCGCATCGCTCCTCCGGTCGCGGCCGTTACGGCCAAGGCGCGTTCCCAGGACGCCCGTCCTGAAGCGCGCGCCGTACAGTCGGGTCACGCAATGGCGGCGACGGAACAATAATTAACGTCGGGGCCTCCGCTTTACGTTCCCAAATAAGCCGCGCCGCGTCTATTCTCGAAGAGTCGGATCAGCAGGCGACATCTTCGACAATAGACGCGGCGCGGAACAATTTGGGAATGGTCGGCTCGTTTCAATGGGAGTCCTATCGCGAGGCGTTGCTGTTCCTGGCGACCGCCGGCGTCGTCGTGCCGCTGTTTCACCAGTTGCGCGTCAGCCCGGTGCTGGGATTTTTGCTCGCGGGCGCATGCCTTGGCCCCTTCGGGCTCGGACGTCTTGCCCAAAAATACCCGTTTTTGGCCCCGCTGGCCATTTCCGATGTCGATCGCGTCGCGCGGGTCGCCGAATTTGGCCTCGTCTTCTTGCTGTTCATGATCGGCCTGGAACTGTCGTGGGAGCGCCTTGTGCGCATGCGACGGCTGGCGTTTGGGCTTGGTCTCGCCCAAGTGGTCGTGTCCGCCGCCGTATTGGCGGCGGTCGGCCATTTCAGCTTTGGCCTTGAGCTTGCCCCGGCGATCCTGATGGGCGCCGCCTTGGCGATGTCGTCAACGGCCATCGTGATCGCCGTCCTGGCCGAAACCCGCCATCTTAACAAGACGCAGGGACGGGCCGCTTTCGCGGTTCTGCTGATGCAGGACCTCACCGTGGCGCCGCTGTTGTTTTTCGTCACAGTGCTGGCGGATGCCAAGGCTGGGCTTACGGGCATCGCAATTTTCTGGACCTTCTTGCCGGCGCTGGCCGTGCTCGGCGCATTGATCCTTGGCGGACGGCTGCTGTTGCGGCCGTTGTTTCGTTTGGTGGCCGCGGCGCAATCCACCGAATTGTTCATGGCGGCGTGCCTTTTGGTGGTGGTCGGCTCCGGCGTCGCCAGTGCCGCGGCGGGCTTTTCGATGGGCCTTGGCGCCTTTATCGCCGGGCTGCTGCTCGCGGAAACTGAGTTCCGCCGCGAGATCGAAATCACCATCGAGCCCTTCAAGGGCCTGTTGCTTGGCCTGTTCTTCGTTTCGATCGGAGCAGGGCTCGATATTGGCGTAGTGCTGCGCGACCCAATCCCGATCGCGCTGCACGCTTGCGGGCTCGTGGCGCTCAAGGCCCTGTTGATTTTCGCGTTGGCGCGGGCATTTCGTCTGGCAGGCTCGGTCGCCGGCGAAACCGCGTTGCTGCTGGCGCCGGGCGGCGAATTTGCATTTGTGTTGCTCACTTCGGCGATTGGCGCGGGCGTGCTGCCCGGCGGCCAAGGCGCCGACGCGATGGTCGTCGTGACCCTGTCCATGTTCGCCATCCCTGCATTGGGAAGGCTCGGCGCGAGCCTGGCGCGGGAAAAAACGCCAGCCGAACTCCAGGCCGAATTCGCCCATCTCGCGCCGGAAGGCGAGGTGGCGTCGGACCGCGTCGTCATCATCGGCTACGGCCGCGTCGGCGCGCTGGTCGGCGACATGCTCAAGCGACACGACATTCCTTTCGTCGCCATAGACGAGGCCGTGGACATCGTCGCGGCGCGGCGTGACGAAGGGGTCGACATTTATTGGGGCAGCGCCACGCGGCGCGAACTTCTGCTGGCTTGCGGCGTCGCGCAGGCGCGCGCGGTGGTCGTCACCGTTCAAAATCCCCGCGCCGCCGAGGAGATCGTGCTCCTCGCGCATGAGGCGCGCGCCGACATGACCATCGTCGCCAGGGCGCGCGACGCGGACCATGCGACGAGGCTTTATGAGGCGGGCGCCACTGACGCGATACCCGAAACGATCGAGGCGAGTTTGCAACTCGCCGAGACCGTGCTCGTCGACATTGGCGTGCCGATGGGCTTCGTCATCGCCTCGATTCACGAAAAGCGCGACGAATATCGCGAGCTCTTAAAACCGAAATCTGAGACCGCGCGCCAGCGTCACATGGTGCGCGCCGCGACGCGCGGAAGGCTGATGGCCCGCCGCCGCAGCTTGTCGATCGACACGGGGGCCCGGGAGGCTCCGTTGGAGGGAGAGAAACCCGAATGAGGCGGGTCTCGCCGCGAAAGATGCGGAGCTTGTGCTTGGTTTTGCGCTGTTCAAGCGTCTCGAACCGCACGGAGTTGGCCAGTCATGGGACAGAGCGGCTCACCGTAATCGGAAAAGATCGCTTCGGTTTCCATCATGTAATCAAGGTCGAGCCCCCTCTTCGCCCGACGACAAATGGTGGAAACAGGTAATACCAACGGCGGGAATTTATGACTCGGGGGATTCCCGAATCGCTAAAAGTCTGAATCAATGTCCTCCTGCAATCTTTCAGGGAGGCGTCGATGACAGCGATTGCGATCACCCGAACCGATAT
>Ga0182030_10019693_pt1 | contig 12805 bp, 15 predicted proteins | sample 812S3MmetaG_FD_121299 | JGI IMG/M metagenome (GOLD analysis project Ga0182030, IMG submission 121299) | Permafrost microbial communities from Stordalen Mire, Sweden - 812S3M metaG (Illumina Assembly) | ecosystem: Environmental > Terrestrial > Soil > Wetlands > Permafrost | place: Sweden... | reverse complement strand
GGCCGTCAGCCTGGTGGCTTCAGGAGCGATCGACATCGCGGTGGCCTCCGGCGTCGAGTCGATGAGCCGCGTGCCGATCGGCGCCAACACCAGCAACGGCCCGGGCAAAGCCATACCCAAGTCTTACTTTGCCCGTCTCGAGTACACCAGCCAGTTCGAAGGCGCGGAGCGCATCGCCGAGAAGTGGGGCCTGCAGCGTGACGACACGGACCGCTTCGGCCTGCGCTCCCAACAATTGGGGGCCCAGGCGTGGGCCGAAAGTCGCTTCGACACTCAGGTTGTCCCCATCGAGGCCCCCGTCCTGGGAGAGGACGGCAAGCCGACGGGGAAGACGGTGACCGTGCAGAAAGACGAGGGGCTGCGAGCGACGTCCCTGGAGAAGCTGGGCAGCCTCAAACCGGTGGCCCGTCCTGACGGGGTCCACACTGCCGGCTCCTCATCACAGATTTCCGATGGTGCGGCCGCCATGCTCCTCATGACTGAGGCCAAAGCCCGGGAGTTGGGGCTGACCCCCGCGGCCCGGGTCGTCGAGCACTGCCTGGTGGGCGTCGACCCGGTGCTGATGTTGACTGGTCCGATCGATGCCACGGAACGCTTGCTCAAGCGAAGCGGCTGGAATATCGATGACATTGACACCTTCGAGATCAATGAGGCCTTTGCGTCAGTGGTGCTGGCCTGGGAAAAGGAGTGCGGCCCCGATCCTGACCGGGTGAACCCCAACGGAGGGGCCATTGCCTTGGGGCATCCACTCGGCGCGACAGGGGTGATCCTGTTGGCCAAGGCCATCCACGAACTGGCACGCAGCGGGGGTCACCGGGCTCTGGTCTCGATGTGTTGTGGCGGGGGCCTGGGCACCGGCACCTTGCTCGAGCGCTGAGCAGATCACGGTGACAGAGCTGTCGGCGGCCCTTGGCCACCAGTCAGACCGGCCGTTCCTGATCGTCACCTGTGACGACTTGGGCACCACCCACGCAGCAAACTGCGCGGTCTATGACGCCCTGCGGACCGGTGCGGGCACGGCCGCCGGCTTGATGGTGCCCGGCCCCTGGGCACGCGAAGCAGCGGCGGGATACCGGGGCGAGGATGTCGGCGTCCACCTCACGCTCAACTCGGAGTACGACCTTTTCCGATGGGGTCCCATCACTCACGGGCCTTCGCTTCTTGACGGAAACGGCGGCTTTCCGAGCACCATCGAAGACCTGTGGGAGCATGGCGACACTGACGAGGTGCGCCGCGAATGCCGCGCTCAGATCGAGCGGGCAATCTACTGGGGTTTCGACGTCAGTCACCTGAGCGCTCATTTGGGGGCGCTCGAGGCACGTCCCGAGTTTTTCGATGTGGCCTTGGAGCTGGCCATCGAGTTCCGGCTCCCGCTGCGCCTCCCCGACGAGTCGATGGAACGCCAGATCGGGTTTCCCTTTCGCCGCCTGGCTAGTGAGGAGGGAGTGTGGTCCCCCGACCATTTGGTGCGCGTCCCTCGAGGCCGGGGGGCAAGGCGTGCGTTGGAGCAGCTCTTGTCGGATGTGCCTCCCGGAGTTACCGAGGTGGTGTTGCGCCCAGCAACCGACACCGCCGAGCTACGGGCGGTGGCGCCGGACTGGCCGGCGCGTGTCGACGATTACGCGCTGGCCTCGTCTGATGCCTGGCTACGGGCCCTTGCCGAGCGGGCGGGGGTCACGCTTATCGGTTACCGAAAACTTCGGGACCTTCAGCGTATGGGCGGCCAAACGATCGGCGCCTGAACCCGCTCCGCTGCTTCAGGGTCGCAGCAACATATTGAGCGCGGGCGCCACATCGCGGTATTGGGTGACGGGCGCCATACGGCCACCTCCGAGGCGCGCCAGCTCTCGCCCCATCCACGCGTCATGCTCGCCGACCGCTTCGAGCAACACGTGCAGGCGCGGGATCCGCGGCGCCACCTGGCGCGGATCGGGCCCGGCGTTGTGAACACAGTCCGACAGCACCACGGCGACGCGCTGACGCGCGCTACTACGAGACAACTCCTCGGCGGCCAGGGACAGCGCGCCGTGCAGGTTGGTCAACCCCCGGGCCGGGAGGCGGAGCAGGTCGTCGAGGACCCGCCGGGGCGCCACCTGGTCGTCGATCCCTTTGAGGAGGGCGCAATCTTTCCAAAAGGCCAGGATGGCCAGGTCTTCGCCGCTCAACTCGCCGGCCAGTGCGCCCACCGCGGCAGCCACCACCTTGGCTTTCTCCCCTTTCATGGAGCCCGAGACGTCGACAATCAAGGCCACCGCTCGCCGGGACCGCACCGGGGTGCGCACGACGATGTCGTCATCGGTGGGAACGAGCACGCCGGTGAGCTTCTCGACAGTGCGGTCGATGTCGATGTCGTCAGCATCGCCCGTGTAAGGGCGACTGGCGGGGCGGCCTGCGCCTCGCCGCGCATCATGGTCCCGGGGCCGGCGTCGGATGGACAGGCGCCCCGCTATTTGCTGCGCGGAACGACTCACCGCAGGGTCGGCCGAGGCGTCTTCGAAGAGTTCGCTCAGGCTGCGGCGCCGGCCTTCCTCGTCGGTGATCGCAGGCCCCGGGGAACCGGGAAGGTCCAACGCCGTACCAACGGGGGACCCGGCGCCGACCAGCGGCGTCCCGCCGCGACGGTAGACGGCCGGAGCGTCCTCCAGGACTTTCGGTCGACGGGTCAGCGGACCCCCCGGGCCGCGCTGCCCGGGCTGCTCCCGGCGCAATGCGATGGCCGGGGTGACGTCGATCTTCCTTCAACCAGGAGCAGCCTGGCGGGGCCGCAGAACGAAATGGTCTTCCCAGATCTCGCGCAGGATCGACTCCGGTGTGGCTTCGCTGGTCTCATCAAGGACGATGCGGCCCGACAGCGCCACCAGCAAAGCGTCCAACATCACGTCGGGATAGGCCTCGCCGTCGTCCAGGGCCATCAGCTGCGTGGCCACGGCCACCAGGTCGATCGCCCCTCGAACGCTGCTGCCTTGACGGAGTTCGAGATGGCTACGGGTGGCGCGCACGAGATCGACGGCATCGGCCACCATCCTCTCGTCCGCAGCGGTTCCGGCCCGCCAACGGACGATTTCCTGCTCCTCGTCGACTCCCTGGTAGCCAATAGCAATCCGGCAGAGTCGGTCGTGCACGCTCGAGCTGATGCGTGATGTCCCTACGTTGTCGAATGGGTTCATCGACGCCACCAGGCGGAACCCGGGCGCCGCTCTCACCCGGCCGGCCCGGGGCACCACCAGTTCGCGCTCGGCGATAGCGCTGAGCAATGCGTTGAGCGTGTCCTCGGGTGCCCGGTTGATTTCCTCTATGTAGAGAAACCCGCCTGATCGCATCGCTTCGACCAGCGGACCGGGCACGAACGTGGCTTCCGAAAAGTCCTGCTGCAACACACGCGCCGGGTTGTGGTGGCCGACCAGCTTGGCCGTGGAGAGCTCAGCGTTCCCTTCGACGAAGAACAACGGAACGCCGAAGGCCGCCGTCACCTCATGGAGGAGAGTGGACTTGGAGGTGCCGGGTGGCCCTTCGAGAAGGAGGTCGCGCCGGGCACCAAGCGCGGCCAGCAACAACCGCAGCTCCCGGTCGCGTCCAACGATGCGCCGGCGCACCTGGGCCAACACGTCAGCCAGCGGGGGCTCGTGGCGGCGCCCCTCGCCCCGTGGCGCCACGTTGTCGCCTTCTCCTACGTCCCCGTACTCCACCGTGCTCACCGCGTCGCGCTCCCCTCAGTACCCGCTGGACCCTATCGGCGTGTTGGCCCGCGGGGCCAACAGCACCCTCCTTACGCGGTGAGGTCGCCCAGGGCCAACGGAATGTTGGTGCTGGTGGTCACCCCGCCGGCACGCTCTACCGTCACTGCGAGCGTGGCAGCCTGGCCTTTGGCCACGAACTCGATCACATTCGAGGGGTCCGCGCCGAGCACCCCGTAGGGGACCCTGACGTCATCGACGATCCCCCACAGTTCGTAGGTGCGGTCACTGGCCAACGCCGGCATGCGACTGTCGTACATGTAGCCCACACCGTCTCTGTCGATGACGACCTGTGCCAGCGCCGCCCCCCCTCCCAGCGGGGTCAGCGCCACTTGTTGCGATCCCGGCGCCGAGATGGCGGCGCCCACCGACGCCAGGGTGGGGGCCTGTTGGCGTCGCAGCTGCAAAGAAACATTGTTGACCCGCTTGTTCAACTGGATCACCCCGATACCGAGCACCACGATGACCGCCGCGGCAACCAGGCCCGCCGCCCCCACAAAGATCCACCCCCGACGGGACCGGGACCCGCGAGACCGAGCCGGGGCCGAACCGAGGACCGAAACGGGCCGGGGAGGGGATGTGGACAGATTCTGCGGTGTGGGAGCAAGGTTGGCGGCGATCCGGTCCCACACCAACGGTGGGGCCTCTTGGCCCAAGGAGCCGAGCTTGCCGGCAACTTCGAGGTGGGCGGCTACCTCCTGGCGACAACGAGGACAGGCGGCGAGATGGGCGTCGACCAGGCGCGCTTCGTCGGGATCGAGGGCGTCGAGGGCGTAGGCGCCCAATAACTCTTCGATCTCGGGCGGGTGCGGGGAGCTCAGTCGTTCCATGCTGGTATCCCTGCCTCGGCCAGGGCGCTCCTCATCCGATGGAGCCCGCTGCGAATTCTACTTTTGACCGTGCCTTCCGGGGCACCGAGCTCGCTGGCCACTTCCCGATACGTCCGGCCTCCCCAATACGCCAGCTCGATGGCCTGTCGCTCCTCTGAAGGCAACACGTCAAGCGCCTGGCGTACCCCCTCGGCGACGGCCAGGTCCCACACTTCGTGCTCGAGGTCGTAGCCCGCTTCCGCGGTGGCCCGGGCATCGTTTTGCTCGCGGCGGCGCCGGGCGGTGTTGGAACGCAGAGCGTCGACTGCCCTGCCGTGGGCCTGGGCCAGGAGGAAGGAGCGAAGGGATCCACGCTCGGGATCGAAGCGGTCGGGCGTGTTCCACAGCCGCAGGAACACCTCCTGGACGATCTCCTCGGCCAGGGGTTGCTCGTTGAGGATGCGCTTGGCCAGGCCGAATACCGCACCGGCGTGGCGGCGGTAGACCTCGGCCAGCGCTTCTTGGCGGTACCGTCCGATAGACACCACGAGCGCACTGTCACTTGCCTCCGCCAGGGGGACGCGGGTGACCTCTTGCGGTGTGGTGGTCACAACCTTCTCTTCGGCGCCGCCCGGCGCTCCGGATGAGTTCTGGTCAGCCATCGTCCGCCGAAGTGCGCAAATGGGCCAGGGAAGCCGCCCCCGCCGGCGACGACCAGCCCGAGAGCAACCCCAGCAGCAATCCGTTGTCGCCTGACGTTTTCAGTCGGCCCTGCATGAATGCCACCGACGGATCGAGGCGGCCTTCAAGTACGTCGCGGGCGTCGACCTCCGGGAGCGTCAACGCGACATCCGGGCCCTTGGCGGGGCCGGGGCCACCCCCCACGACGTGCCCGTCCTCGTAGATCCTGTGGAATCGGACGTCGCCCCCAGCAGTGCCGGTGACCGTGATCTGCACCAAAGCGGCGAAAGGGCTCGCCAGGTCGATGGTCGCCGCCGTCTCGGCGACCCAGGCATCGCTCAACCATTGGGACATGGCGAAGCCTCAGCTCACGGCCGGCCGGCGCAGGCCGGCGAACAGATCGTCTTCCTCGCCGTCCTGGGGAGGTATCCGCTCGGCGACCAGTGAGTACTCGTCGTAGGGCCACGCCGACTCGGAGGCTTCTGGTGGGAGCCCGAACCAGTGCCGGGAGGTGGGATCGACCTGGGTGGCGTGGGCTTTCAAGGCATCGGCGCTCACCGCCCCGAAGCCGGTGATGTCTACCTTGGTCGTCACTGCGCCTTGAGCCTCGACCGCCTCCTTGGCCTTGATCAGGCGTTCCTCGGAGAACGGCGACTCGAGGCCCAACGCCACAAACGCCTCGTGCATCCGGATGATGCGACGGGGGGACCAGGTGACCGAGTACAGCTTCAGCGGCATCCAGGCCTCACCGAGCCCCACAAACTGTTCCGGGTCGCCCGCCGCGTCCCAAGCGCCCATGGTGATGTCGTGGACCCGCAGGTGATCCGGGTGGGGGTACCCGCTCTGGTCTGCCGGGTAGGTGACAATGACCTGGGGCCGGGTGCGCCGGATGACCTCCACCAGCCGGCCCACCGCCTCTTGTCGCGGCGCCTGGGCGAATGACCGGGGGTCGTGGTTGGCCTCGGTGTCGGGCATCCCCGAGTCCCGGTAGCCCAGCAGCACCACTTCGTCGTAGCCGATGATCCTGGCCGCTTCGTCGAGCTCAGCCCTTCGCACCGCGGGAAGGTCGGCACGGATCTCGGGGCGGTCCATGGCCGGGTTGAGGATGTCGCCGGCTTCGCCTCCGGTGCAGGTCACCAGCACGGTGTGGATGCCCTCGGCGTGGTAGCGGGCGACAGTGCCGGCTCCTTTGGATGCCTCGTCGTCGGGGTGGGCGTGGACGGCCAGCAGGCACAGCTCGGACATAGCCTCCACCCTAGAAGGCATGCCGAAGTTTCAGGAACCTCTCCATCACGATCAGGACCGCACGAAGCAGGTGACCGCTTCGACATGAGGGGTACGGGGAAAGAGGTCGGTCACCTGCACTGTCATCGCGCGGTACCCCTCGGCCGCCAGGAGGCTCGCATCTCGGCCGAGCGAAGCGGGATCGCAGCTCACCAACACGATGCGTGCCGCGCCCGTCGCCACCAGGGCACCCACGCCGGGGCGGCCCAGCCCGGGCCGGGAGGGGTCGGCCACCACCACGTCAGCGTTACTGGGCGACCACCGTCCCACTTCGGCGTGGACCACCTCGGCCTGCAGGTCAGCCAAATTGGCCCGGGCGTCGGCCACCGCGGAGCGCGATGACTCCACGGCCACCACCGACGCCCCCGAGCGGGCGGCCACCACACCTCCGAGCAGGCCGACGCCCGAGTAGGCGTCGACCACCACGTCGCCCGGCCCTAGTTCGTCGCCGACCGCCCGGTCGACGGCGTGGGACAACAACGCTGCCGCCGCGGGGCCCGACTGAAAAAACGACCGTGCGGAAACTCGCCACATCCGGCCACCTGCTGCTTCGTAGAAGCGAGCCCGGTCCGCAGGCCCACTCACGACCACCACTCCGGCGGGCGCGTCGATATGCACCGGCGGATGATCGCCCGAAGGCTTACGGCCCAGACCCACAACGGCGAGGCGCTCTCCACCGGCGATCCCCACCCGCAGGGTCACTGTGTCAGTCCCCGACACAGAAACGACACCGAGCAACTCGTCGAGACGCGGATGGAGGACCCCGCAATGATCGACTCCGACCAGCTCGGCGGAGCGACGCCGGTGGTAGCCCAGGCTGCCGTCGGCGCGCACCGCGAGGCGGGCCGACGTGCGGTAAGCGTCGGGGGCTACGGCAACCGGGTCCAGGACCTCGACATCGTGGCGGACGCGTCCGATCCGGCGAAGAGCGTCGAGGACGATATCGGTCTTCAAGCGGCCTGCCGCGGCGGGATCGACGTGCTGCCAGCCGCATCCGCCGCAACCTTGCGAAACCAACGGGCAGGGAGCTTCGATGCGATCGGGCGACCATTCCTCCAGGCCGGCGATCTTGGCCCGGGCGAAGTCTTTGCGGCGCTCCGTGACCTCCACCCGGACCCGATCTCCGGGAAGGGCACCATCGACAAAGACCACTTGTCCGTCGCCAAAGCGGCCGATGCCTGCGCCTCCCGCCGCTAAAGCGGTGACTGAAACGAGGTCGTCCTGCGCACTCAATCCAGGGCGTCGATCGCTGCGGCCAAATCCAGATCCATCTGGGTCAACCCTCCCGCCGAATGGGTACTGAGCACCAGGGTGACGGTGTCCCATTTCAAGGTGATGTCCGGGTGATGGTCATGGCGCTCCGCTAGCCCGCCGACCGCGTTGACGTAAGCCAGCGCTCCGGCGAATCCTTCCCGGCGCACGGTCCGGGTGATCTCGTCGCCGTGGCGTTCCCATCCGGTCCCGGCCAGCGCAGCTTCGATCGCTTCGTCGTCAAGGAGTTCCCGCATCCCGCAAGCATGGCAGAAGGCTACGCTCACAAGGGCTTCCCCCAGCCACCCGACCCCGGCCTCTGGAGCACTGTGGCGGTCGACCCGTTCTCTGATTTGCACCATCGGCTGTCCGTTGTTCAGCCACGCCTCTACACAGGCCAGGGCGAGCACGGCTCGGCCTGGGCTCCGCCGGGGCACGCGGTTATGGTCCTCGGCCCCCCGCGCTCCGGCAAGACCACGGCGGTGGTGATTCCCAACGTGCTGGCCGCCCCGGGTCCGGTCATTACCACTTCCACTAAACCCGACGTCCTCCGGGCCACCATCGATGCCCGAAGCGCGCTCGGCCGTTGCTGGCTTTTCGACCCGAGCGGGACGGTACCCACCCCTGAGGGAGCAACACGCCTGTCCTGGTCCCCGGTGGGCGTCTCCGGCCAGTGGGACGAGGCGCTGGTGACCGCTCGGGTGATGGTCGGCGCGGCGCGACCGGGCGGACGCGTCGGAGAGGCCGCCCACTGGAACGAACGAGCGGAAGCCCTGCTCGGCTCGCTGCTGCATGCCGCAGCGCTGTGTGGCGGGGATATGACCACCGTGGTGCACTGGGTACTGGCCCATGATGCCGGCCCCGCTCGCGCTGCGGTGGCCGGCCACGGAGCGGTGCTGGCATCCGCCGTCCTGGCCGGCCTGGCGGCCACCGACGCGCGGGAGATGTCGGCCATCTGGTCCACCGCCGGTGGCGTCCTGGCGGCCTACCGTTCCGACGCCGTCCTGACCCAAGCATCCGACACCAACTTCGATCCCTATCGCTTTGCGGCAACTTCCGACACGGTCTATGTGTGCGCGCCCGCCCGCTACCAAGCGTTGGTCGCCCCCATCGTGGTGGCGTTCATGGAACAGGTCCGGGCCGCCACCTACCAGGCCGCAGCCGAGAACACCCTTGCCCTCCCTGTCACCTTGGTCCTCGACGAAGTGGCCAACATCGCGCCGCTGCCGGACTTACCCGCCATGGTCAGCGAAGGTGGCGGTCAGGGCCTCCTGACTCTGGCCTGTCTGCAGGACCTGTCCCAGGCCCGCTACCGCTGGGGATCACAGGCGGACGGATTCCCATCGCTATTCGGAACCAAACTCCTCCTGCCAGGGATCGCTGATCTACAGACGCTTCAGCTGGTGTCGCGACTCGGCGGCGAGATCGACGTGCCGCAGCGATCGACTTCCCGGGGTCCGTGGTGGGGGCCCGGCCGGGGTGCCCCCACCGTCTCGTGGAGCAATCACCGACAAGCCCGCCTCCCCCTCGACACCGTTCGCCAGCTCGCCCCCGGTAGCGGCATCGTCATTGCCGGTAGCGACCCACCGGCGCACGTCGCGCTTCCCCCATGGTGGCGCGCCCCGCTCCTGCAACCGGCGAACGCACTTGACCGCCCGACCCCCCAGCTATCCCAACGCCACCGGGGCCGCCCCCAACCCCAGCAACGCCACGATCTCGACCTGCACTGAGGCCAACCGGTCGGGACGGCACGGGAACCACGGTCGGCGGCCGGTTCAGCAATCGACGAGGGACACGCGGCCGAACTCCTCGCTGGTCGTCCAAGTCGGATCACCGGCGCAGCGATGTACCCCGTCGTGGCCGTTATCGAGCACACATCGCCACGGCGCGCCATTCGGCGCGAGCGGGCCCAAAGATTGGCACCACAAAGAGTCGGGGGTTTCGTCGTCAATCACCATGAAGTGATTCTGATTCCGCATGCACGATAGTTCGGTGATTTATGACCCGGAACTGAGTTCGCCCGGTGAATATCATGTTTCTGGCATGTTGAGCGTGGTTCCCGGGAGATTATCGGGGCGCCTTGGACGCCGGCCGTTGGGTTACGCTCAAGAGCCGTGACAGAGATTGCCAAGTTGGCGCGAGAACTGCGGGTCGGCGACACATTGGCCCTCGACGTGCTGCCCGCTCGCACGATCCACAATATTTCTGTCGACGGCGACCTGGTGGTCGTTCAATCGCGAGCCCCTCAAGAAAGCGAGACGGGCACCGAGTCTTCGGAGTACGCCGAGACGTTCGTGCGTGATCGCGTCGTCACCATCGAGACCCCCTAGCTTGTTTTCTTCGGTCGGTTCGCCGTCGCGGGCATAGGGCGCTTCGTCCCTCGATTGACGAGCGTCGCGGTGGTGGTGGGGATCGGCGTCGGGCTGGTCATCTGGGCGCTGGAGGACTTCGGCGCCATCTTCACCGGCCAGGTTTCCGATGTGAACTGGGGACTGCTCGTGGCCCTCCTGGCCGCCACCTTCTGGCCAGTGGCCACGAGAGACCGTTCAGGGAGCGGTGACATGCACGACGGTGCGGCCTACCGTCCCTCGGGCAGCTTGGCGAAGCAGGCCCCGCGGTAACGCCTCGAACGGCAACTCTTCGCCCACCACCGTGCGCAAGGCGCCCCTGGCGAACATGTCGAGCAGTTCGTCGTGAAGGTGCCTGCCCTCCGCCGTCGACGAGAAGTTCAGCCCGGTGGCCCGACGAAACAACTTGGAGTCCGGCGTGTACGCGGCGCACACCCCGAACAGCGAGAAGTTGCTGTAAACCCAGGGCCGCGGCGGGATACCGATGTCCTCGCCCTCGATTCCTGACGCGAAACCGATGATCAAGTGGCGGCCGTTGAACCCCATGCACTTGAACGTTTGCAGCGTGGTTTCACCGCCGATCGCATCAAACGCCACATCGACGCCTTTGTCGTCGGTCGCCGCGTTGACCGCGGCAACCCAGTCACCTTCTTTGTAGTTGACCGTCACATCGGCACCGAGTTGACGGCACAGTTCGAGTTTCTGGGCGCTACTGGCCGTGGTGATGACCCGGGCGCCCTTCGCCTTGGCCAACTGGATGGCCGCCGATCCGGCGCCGCCGGCGCCGGCGTGCACCAGCACCGTGTCGGCCGCGGTGACCTTGGCCCGCTCATAGAGCGCCAGCCAGCCCAAGTGGAAGGAGAAGAAGATGGCCGCAGCGTCGGCCTGGGGCATTTCATGGGGCATCTCGAAGGTGGAGTACTGCGTGGCGACGGCGTACTCGGCGTACGCGCCGTGCGCTCCATTCGGTATCGCCACCACCCGCCTGCCGATCCAGTCGCCGGCGTTTTCGCCCGCTTGTTCAACGACGCCGAGCACCTCCATGCCGGGGATGAACGGCGTCGGCGGGCGCACGGACATGTACTTGCCGGCGATGGAGTCGATGTCGTTGAAGTTGAGCGTCGTAGCCTGCACCTTGATCACGACGTCATCCGGGCCCGCCTCCGGCTCCGGCCAGTCCTGCTCCAGCGTGAGCACTTCATCAGGCGTTCCGTAGCGATGAGCGACCCAGGCGCGCACGAACAACTCCCTCCCGTTTACGGTGCACCAGTGTCCCACATCGACTTGCGCCCAACGCCGTTGGCCGGCTCAGGCAGGCAAGACGAAGACGGCGACGCAGGTGATGGCAGCCAACAGCGCGGCAGCCCCGTCCCGCAAACCAACCTGCACAGGCCGCGGCGTGAGGCGGGGTCCGCCGCGAGCCTCCATCGCTCTGGCCAACTCGCCCGCCCGGCGCAGCGACGCGGCAAGGGTGGCGGCCAGGACATCGAGGACGTCTTCGAGCAGGCCGACCAGACCGGCGGGGCGGATGTTGGGCCGGGGCCGCAACCGCCGCACGGCCAGCAAGGTCCGGAACTCGCCGACCAGCAGAGGAAAGCATCGGATACACAACGCCGTGGTGACCGCCCACTCTTCGACCGGGAGCCGCAGCCAACGCAGCGGGGTCCCTAGTCGGGCCAACGCCGGGGCGACCTCGGACATCGACGTCGTCCAGCCGATCAGGCACGACGCCCCGAGGAACTCGATGGCGAGGGAGAAGAACCGGGCGTAGGCGTCGATCCCTCCGAGACCCAGCCGGAGTCCGCCGACGTGGAGGTACGGGGACCCTCCGGCCCGCACGGTCAGCACCGCGGCGAACACGACGAAGGCCACGAACAGCCTCGGTGGGCGAGGCAGCGCTCCCCACGGGATGCGGGCCACCAACCCGGCGGCCAGGATCAGCGCCCCGGCGACCCCGATCGCTGCCCAACTCGGACGGATAGATAGGACCAGACCGAGCGTCCCCACAATCACGATCTTGGTCCCCGCCCACATTCGGTGCAGCGGCGAGGTCCCGGGGATGGTCCGCAGCAAGACGATGCTGCGGCGCGGACGCCGGGTCTCGGTACCCCTTTCGGTCATGCGTAGACCTCCAGGGGCACGTCGGAGCTGACGTGGCCTCCCACCAGGCCCACGGTGCGATCGCACACCGACGCCACTCCCTCGAGGTCGTGGGAGACCATGACCAGGGTGGTGGCGCGCTCGACGCGCAGCCTTCGCAACACGGCGAGGACATCGACCCGACTTTGGGTGTCGAGGCCGGCCAGCGGTTCGTCCAGGATCAGCACCTTGGGATCCCTGGCCAATATGCCGGCCAGCGCCACACGCCGCAGCTGGCCTCCGCTGAGCGTTTCGATCGAGCGGTCCCCCAGTTCTTCGGGGTCGAGACCGACTTCGGCCAGGGCGGCCGCCGCCCGCTTTTTGTCGACCCCTCCTGCGGCGCGGATGTCGGCCAGCACCGTCGGCCGCTGCAGTTGCAGCCTGGCGTGCTGGAAGGCTAGGCCCACCGCCCCCACCTGGGCCGACGTCGCCAGGCCGCCCAGGGTGCAGGTACCTTCCGTGGGGACCACCAGGCCGGCCAGTATCCAGGCCAGGGTGGACTTGCCAGACCCGTTGCCACCGACAACGACAACTCCTTCGCCGGGCTCGATGCGCAGCG
>Ga0182030_10019692_pt1 | contig 12805 bp, 12 predicted proteins | sample 812S3MmetaG_FD_121299 | JGI IMG/M metagenome (GOLD analysis project Ga0182030, IMG submission 121299) | Permafrost microbial communities from Stordalen Mire, Sweden - 812S3M metaG (Illumina Assembly) | ecosystem: Environmental > Terrestrial > Soil > Wetlands > Permafrost | place: Sweden... | reverse complement strand
GAAGTTAGCTTTCATGGCAACTAATCCTTCCACCAATCAGGGCTTGTGAACTAATATCGTCCATTTAAAAAGTTATTCCACAATTATTTTCGTTTTTTTGAAATTATTTTTAAGCGCGGAATTTTGATTCAGCATTTCCCGGCGATCCGCTATGCTCCGCGCGAAATTTATGCCGACCCAAATCAATCCCGCCAGTGCGACGCCCGCCGGACTCGGCTACGCCATGCCCGCCGAGTGGGAACCGCACGCGGCAACCTGGCTCGGCTGGCCGCACAACGCCAGCGACTGGCCGGGAAAATTCGCGGTCATCCCGTGGATTTACGGCGAGATGGCCCGCAAAATTTCCGCCGGCGAGAATATCCGCCTCATCATCCGGCATAAGAAAGACGAGCTGTTCGCGCGCCATGTCTTCAAGTCCGTCGGCGTGGATTTGCGGAAAATTAAATTTGTCACGCACCCGACGAACCGCGGCTGGACGCGCGATACCGGACCAATCTTTGTGAAATCGGAAACCGGAGATCGGAAATCGGAAACCGCCATTGTCCATTTCCATTTCAACGGCTGGGCGAAATATGACAACTGGCGCAAGGACACCAAGGTTCCCCAGGCCGCCGCGAAGCTGCTCGGCAAAAAACTTTTTCACGCCGAATGCGACGGCAAACCTTTCGTCATTGAAGGCGGCGGCATTGAACTGAACGGACGCGGCACACTGATCTCCACCGAAGAATGCTATCTCGACCCGAAAATCCAAGTGCGCAATCCCGGCCTCGGAAAAAAGGAAATTGAGACGACGCTGAAAAATTATCTCGGCGTCAAAAACATCTTCTGGCTCGCCAAAGGTCCAAAGGGCGACGACACCCACGGCCACATTGATGACATCTGCCGTTTCGTGAACGCCAAGACGCTCGTGCTGGTGCGCGAAAAAAATTCCAAAGACGAAAACTACCAGCCACTCGCGGAAAATTGGGAGAGAATCCAGGATTTGCGGCTGGAAGACGGCCGCAAGCCGGAAGTCGTGGAGTTGCCGATGCCGTCGCCGCTGTATTTTGACGGCGTGCGGCTGCCGGCGAGCTACGCGAATTTTTACATCGGCAACGCCGCCGTCATCGTGCCGACCTTCAACGACCCGAACGACCGCGTGGCGCTCGGCATTTTGAGTGAGCTGTTCCGCGACCGGCCCGTTGTCGGCATTCACGCCGTGGATCTGGTCTGGGGCTTCGGCTCGCTGCATTGCCTCACCCAGCAGCAGCCGGCGTGAAACGTTTTGAACAACAAAGCAACGAAGGAACAAAGGGCATTCGGACTTCGTGCTTTGTTTCCTGGTTGTTCAACCCAAAGTCGCGACGAAAAATAGACCGCAGTTTTAACCGCGGGTTAAGCACCCCGCGACAATTAAAAAATATGGCCAACCCAAGCGTTGACAAGTTTTTCTAATTGTCATATTATCCTTGTTATTATGCAGGTTTTGGCAAATTAATTGCTGGCAGACGCATGGATTCAAAAGGATGACTGGACATCATCCCTGACCTTAAACCGCAAACCCGGCGCAGTCTGTTTCCAACTCGGCTAAATAAATTTTATGAGAAAGGCGGCGTTTTATTTACTGGCGCTGATGGCCTGTTTGCTGATGGGCGGCAGGACGTTCGCCCAAAGTGTTGGCACACCCACGGGTATCGGCACGGCCGGCAACACGACAAACAGCACCAGTCTCTCCATTTCGGCAACCAAGGCGGTGGGCGCAACTAACACGATAATCGTCACGCTGGTTCTGTATAATAACTCCGGCCCCGTGACGGTGACCGACTCCGGCTTAAATAGCTATGCCCCCAATGCCGATGTCACTGATGCCTTCGGCGTGCGCACGCTCGTCTTTTCCGCGCCGGTTGCTACCGCGCTGACAACCAGCAGCACCATTGCGGCTAATTTTAACGCCAATGTGCAATATAAAAATGCCAGCGCCTTTTATGTCAGTGGCCTCGTTGCGGCCTCGCCTGCCGACCGAACGGCAACGGCAACGAATGCCACAGCTCCGGCTGTCTCGGTCGGCCCCACCGCCACGACGAGCCAGGCAAATGAACTGCTCATTGGTGCCTTCGGCGTCAACGACGGTGGCAGCACGGCTTCATTTACGGCGGGCACAGGCTATACTGCGCTGCCTTCAAATGTTACCGGCAGTGGCTTGGCCATCTTTCCTGAATACAGAATTGTCGCTGCCACCGGCGCCTATTCCGCAACCGGCACTTTAGGCGGCACCCACAGCGACTGGTCCGGGGCCATCGTCACATATAAAGCTGGCACCGCCCAGACCATCACCTTTCCCTCGCCGGGCAATCAGATTTACGGCGTTACACCCATCATGCTGGGTGCGACTGCCTCCTCCGGATTGACGGTCACTTACACCGTGACATCCGGGCCGGCAACGGTGGCCGGCAATGTCCTCACCATCACCGGTGCCGGAACGGTTACGATTCAAGCCTCGCAAGCGGGCAACGGGACTTATAGACCTGCAACGCCGGTCAGTCAGACCATCACGGTGGCCAAGGCCACGCCGATAATTTCTGGTGTGACCGGCAGCCAGAGCATCAGCTACGGCACGGCCGCCGTCAATTTGAGCGGCACCGTCAGCGCCGGTGCGGGCTATCCTACCAATGGCGAAACCGTCAGCGTGACGATCAACGGTTCACCCCAGAGCGCCACCATCGCCGGCGGCGCGGGCGGGTTCTCCGTGAGTTTCCCGACGGCGACCATTCCGCCTTCGCCCACCGCTTACACCATCACCTACGCCTACGTCGGGGACGCCAACCTGAACGCCGCCACCAACAACACCAGCACGACTCTGACGGTCACCGGCATCAGCGTGCCGAACCTGTCCTACACGAACGCGACGGGCATTGGCCTGCGGATTCTTTTGAGCGACATCACCGGCAACACCGGCACGAAAAGCTCATTGAGCAGCCCCAGCTATGCCATCACGGGCGTCAGCGCCTCCAGCACGCAGGGCGGAACGGTGGTCAATAATTCAACCACCATTCTCTACACCCCGCCAAACAACACCATCACCAACGACACGTTCACCTATACCCTCACCGACGGCACGGCCTCGAAAACCGCTACGGTGACGGTTACCTTTGTCTCGCCCACCGGCCCAACGTTGGCAATCACCTTGGATGGCTCCAATCATCCGGTGATCAAGTTCTACGGCATTTTGGGCCAAGGCTATCACATCCAGCGGGCACCGACGCCGACGGGCAGTTGGGCGGATGTGCAGGCCGTCACAATTCCCGGCACCGGCGACGGCTCCGACACCTGGACCGATACCGGCGTCACTGGGTCAGCCAATTACTACCGCCTGCGTTATCCATGAATCGAAAAACTAAAATCATGACAAAGCAAATTTTGCTTGGATTGGTGCTTTTTTTGAGTGCGTTATGGACAGCGCCGGCAGCCATCTTTTACCAGGGCACGGTCGCCGGTGGCGGCACCAGTTCCGGGGTGGGCACGTTGAACTCCACGATCACGGATGGCACGCCCATCGGCACGATGAACCAGATTGCCGTGAGCGGGATGACGCTGGGCGTGGGCCAGACGGCGGACATCCAGGTGACGCTGAATGTTTCCGGCGGAGTCAACTCCGACTTGTATGCTTATTTGAGCTACAACGGTTCCAGCGTGGTGCTGTTGAACCGGATTGGCGTGAGTTCCGGCAATGCGTTTGGCGATTCGGGGAGCGGCCTGAACAACGTGATTTTGAGCGGCGCGGGATCCGCCAACATTCACACTTTGACCGGCGGCAGCGCGGTGAGCGGCACCTACAAACCCGACGGGAACAACATCAGCCCGCTGGGTTCCGCCTCGTCCTTCAGCGCCGGTGGCGGCTCGCAAACGCTGGACGCCAGCTTTGGAAACATGAGTCCGAACGGGACATGGACGTTATACTTTGCAGATGTGGTGACGGGCGGCGGCAATGAAACGCTGAACGGCTGGAGCTTGAACATCACGGCGGTGCCGGAACCGGTGAACGTGGCGCTAATCGTCTTCGGCGTTTGTTTCGCGGGCGGCGGCATCGTCCGCTACATTTTCGCCCGCCGCCGTTCGGTCACGGCCGGTTAAAAACCTTCCGTCAATTCTTCGCCGGCGTGTTCGTTGAATTTGCCTTGATTAAGCCGGCCTTCACGAACGGTGCGAGTTGCTGGCCGTAGCCCGCTTTTTCCATTTCTTCCACCGGGATGAATTTCAGCGACGCCGAGTTGATGCAATACCGCAAGCCGCCCTGGTCGCCCGGGCCGTCGTCAAATACATGGCCGAGGTGCGAGTCCGCGTCCTTGGAACGGACTTCGGTGCGCGCCATGCCGTAGGAATTGTCCGTGTGCTCCACGACGTCCGCGCTGTTCACCGGCTTGGTGAAGCTCGGCCAGCCGCAGCCGGAGTCAAACTTGTCCAGCGAGCTGAACAGCGGCTTGCCCGACACGATGTCCACATAAATGCCCGGCCGGTGATTGTCCCAAAACTCATTGTGAAATGCCGGTTCCGTGGCGCTCTGCTGCGTGACGGCAAACTGCTCGGGCGTTAATCTCTGTTTCAGTTCGGCGGTGCTGGGTTTCTTGAAATCGCTCATGTTGGTGGATTGATAAATTTGGTTGGTGGATATTTCTGATAGTTGTGCGCGACCGGCATTGTGAACCACGGCAACCAAGCCCGCCGCCAGCAACGCCGCCGCCGTGATGCCTGCAATTTTCATCGGTTGCATATTCGTTTGATGGTTCGACGGCGATTTATGTTCAAGATAAGTCGCGCTCACCGGTGAAACCTTGCCTCAAAATTCAGCTTTCGGCCAGCGCGCGACCGGCCAGCCAGCCGGTCGTCCACGCGGCTTGAAAATTAAATCCGCCGGTGATGCCGTCAATGTCCAGCACCTCACCGGCGAAAAACAGTCCGGGACAAATCCGGCTTTCCATCGTCTTGAAATTGATTTCGTTCAACTTGACGCCGCCGCACGTCACGAACTCGTCCTTGTTCAGGCTTTTGCCGGTCACCGGCAATTCCGAGCGCAGCAATTGCTGGATCAATTTGTGCTGCGCGCCACCTGAAAGCGCCGCCCAGCGCGTGTCGCGCGCGAGGCCGGAGGCCAGCACGAGCTGTTCCCACAGCCGCGACGGCAATTTCGCCAGCGGCGTGTTGACGATGAATTTGGCCGGCTGCAATTTTCGCTGCTGCTGAAATTCCGCCGCCAGCTTCTCCGCGTTCCAATGCGGAAGCCAGTTTATGTGCAGCGGAAATTGATAATTTCTGTCGTGCAGTTCGCGCGCGCCCCAGGCGGACAACCGCAAAATTGCCGGACCGCTCAAGCCCCAATGCGTGAGCAGCAGCGCGCCGCGTTCGCGAAGTTTGGTTTCCGGCACGGACACCTCGACGGTTTCCAGAGAAACGCCGGCCAGTTCGCGCAGCCACGGAATTTCCACCTGAAAAGTGAACAGCGACGGCACGGGCGGTTCGAGCGTATGGCCGAGCGAGATTGCCAACTGCCCGAGCGCCGGCGTGCGGCAACCACCGGTGGCAAGCAGCATTTTGTCGCCAGCCAGTGTTTCGCCGGTGGAAAGTTTCAGCTCAAATCCGCCGCCGGATTTTTTGACGATGCTTTCCACACCACAATTGGTCTTCAATTTTATGCCAGCGGCCGTGGCGGCGTTGATCAGGCAATCAACAATGGTTTGCGAGGAATCCGTCGCGGGAAACATGCGGCCGTCGGCTTCAGTTTTCAGCTTCACGCCGCGCTGCTCGAACCACGCGACGGTGTCGGCGGCCTGAAATTGCTGGAATGGCGCGATCAAAGCGCGTTCGCCGCGCGGGTAGCGCGTCGTGAATTCGCGCGCGGCGAAGCAGGCGTGGGTGACATTGCAACGGCCGCCGCCGGAGATTTTCACCTTGGACAGGAAGTGCGAAGTTTTTTCCAGGATGAGAATTTCCGCGCTGCGCCGCGCTTCGGCACACGCCAGCGCGGCGAAAAAACCCGCCGGGCCGCCGCCGACAATCACGATGCGTTCTGAATTCATCCGCGTAAAAATAGCAGACGCTTCATTTCAAAGAAATTCCCATTCGCCAAACATCGCGGCCTGACCGCACGGCTGGCCGTTTTCCGAAATCAAATTCCAGACGGTTGCGCGGGAAATTTTGAAACACCGACTGGTTTTGGAAATCCGCACGCCGGAATAATCGTCAATGAAACCGCGCGCCGTGACCGCCGCCAGCAGGCGTGCGCGTTCTTCGCGGTTGGGCGTCTCGGCAGTCAGGCGCGACGGCGTGCGCGTGAGTTCGTCCCACGACATTTCCCAGAGCGCGAGCGCGGCGGCGTTGCCGAAATTCAAAACCGGATCGGCTTCCGTGCCGTGCGACACGACGACGAACGACGCGTGGAAAAGTTTTTCTGCCAGCTCCGCCGGTGAAAAATCGCCCGGCAGCAAATCGCGCCCGGTCCAATGTTTCAGGCTGCGCACGAGGATTTGCGAATGCGCGATGCCGAAATTAGATTGCCAGATGGAATCCATGTTCATGCCAATTATTGAATTGTTGCGCCCGCGCGGCAACCGGCAATTTGCGGGCTGGCGAAGAAATTTCATTTTGATAAACTGCGCGCCGCCGATCGCAAACGAAAATTATGGCACCGAAAATTCAAATCCCGGAAAATCTGAAGGCGGATTTGCCGCCCAATAAATTCGGCAAAATCCTTGGCGCGACGCCCATCATCATGACGGTGATCGCCACGATGCTCGCCGGTCTCGCCTCCAGCGAGATGACCAAGGCCCAATACGACCGCGCAATGGCGGCGCAGCTCCAGTCCAAGGCCGGCGACCAGTGGAGTTATTTTCAGGCCAAGAAATTGCGCAGCGCCGTCGCGCACAACACGCTGGATCTGCTCCGGGCCACGAGCGACGTGGTGCCGCTTGATGCGGCAGCCCTGCCCGGTGCTGACGCGGCCACCATCGCCGCGCTGACGAAAGATCAAGTGCCGGAGGCCGTGCCGGCTAAGTTTGACGATGGCGTCGAAACGGCGCTTGAAGCCTTGGAAACCTCCCAGCCGGAACCGGAAATTGCCGCCGCGCTGGCCAAGGTGAAGCCCTCGCAACTCGCGGAATCGCTCGTGGCGGCGCAGGCGGCGGCCCAGGCGTTCGACAACGCAACCAAGGCCATCAACAAGGCGTCGGACAAGTTTGACGAATCCCTGGCAACGGGCGACGGACGGGTGTTTCGTGATTTCTCGGCCGGCCGGCTGCGTTACACGTCCACGCGCTACGACGCCGAGGCGCGGTTGAACCAGGCCATTGCCAGTGTTTATGAATTGCAAGTGCGCCAGAACAATTATTCCGCCGAGAAACATCACCGGCGCAGCGCAAAATTTTTCTACGGCATGTTGGCGGCGCAGATGGCGGTGATCATCTCGACGTTTGCGATTGCCGCCCGGCAGAAAAATTTCCTATGGTCCATCGCGGCGGCGGCGGGCACAGCGGCGGTGGGCTTTGCGGCCTACGTTTATCTCTACGTCTGAACCGTCGGATCAACGCGGCCGGTCAGCCGGAATTTTCCCGAAGCGGCCGGCAGCAAAACTGGCATGGATTCGGCTTGGAGATCGCTGGAAAGCTGGAGCAAGGCTTCGAGCTGTGACGTGACGCGGCGCAATTCATCTGGCACCGGTTCATTCCCATCCGGCACGAAGCGCAATACGCAGTCACTTTTTTCATTCTGGTGCAATTCATAATGCGCGATGCCATCCACGCTGGCGAAGCATTGATCCACCTGCCACGTTGTCACGCGCGATCCGTCGCCAGCCGCCAGCGCATCGCGGGCGCGACCGTGGACGGTGAAGTGATTTCCGCGAGGTTGGACGTGCCGTTCCGCCAGATCGCCGATGCGATAGCGCAGCAACGGCATGTAATCATTGGTCAGCGTCGTGACAACCAGATCGCCGATGCCGCGTGTGTCCGTGTCCACGATTTCCAGAAACGCCGTGTCATAGCTGGGCTTCATTTCACCGGCCTCGTTTTCCATGAGCAGATGGCCGGTCTCGGTCGAGCCGTAAAGATTGAAAATTGGCACGCCAAAGACCCGCGCCAGAATTTTGCGATGCACAATGCTGACGAATTCGTAGCTGCACAAAATAAATTTCAGCGACGGAAATTTTAACCCGTGCTGCTCACAGTAAAGCGCGAACCGCGCGCCGTGAACCGGATCCACGTCGAGAAATTGGGGCGACCAGTCGGCGATCTCCTTCGCCATGTGCGCCAGCTCCGCGTCGCCCAAAAGAAACGGGATGCGCGCGAGATTCACGAACAATGCGCTGCCGATGGTGCGCTGCTCCCGCGACATCCAGACCGTCGGACACGTCAGGCCGTTGCACGACGGCGAGGTGAGGGTGGCGCGACGAGCGTGGGGATGTTCGTCCAGAACTTTTGCGACGAAACTGTTCAGCCGCAGCGCGCGATCTTCCTGCGCGTTCCACCAGCCGCGACCGAAAATCACCGGCAGCCGTTCCGACGACGTGCCGGAGGTGTGTTCCAACTCGACCAGATTTTGATCGAGCAAAATTTCCAGCGTCTGGCCGGCGGAAAGAAAGTTCTGCGGAAAATTACGCCGCATCTCCGGCTTGGCCATCAGCGGCAATCGTTGGAAACAATCAAGGTTCACATGCTGGCAGTTGGCCCGCGCCAGCAGCTCGCGGTAAAGCGGCACTTCGCGCCAACGCGGAAGCAGCTCTTCCAGTTGCGCGAGTTGACTCGTTTCGCGGATCAATTCCGGTGTCGCCAGCATGGAGGCATTATACACGCTCTTGGCGAAATGCAAAATCGGAGAACTCTGCTGGCGTAGGTAGCGGCTTTCGAAAGAAAGCCGGCAACTTGATTTTCTGAATGAATGCGGCGGTCTGCCGACCCGCCGCTACTTTCGCGCCCAGCGGAGCTTGGCGGGCGAGGAGCGCGGATTGTCGCGGCGTTCTTCCGGTGTGGGGCGGATCACTTCGTCGGCGATGGCGGCGTAAAGCCCGTCGCGCAAACCGGCCGCGAAAGCTTTTTTCACGCGCCGGTCTTCGCCGGAATGGAATGTCAGGATCGCCACGCGCCCGCCGGGATTCAGGCACGCGGGCAGATGACGCAGCAGCATGTCGAGCGCGGAAAATTCGTCGTTCACCGCGATGCGCAGGGCTTGAAACACGCGGCGCACGGTGAGGTCGAGTTCATCTTTGCCCAGGCGCGGCAACGCGGTGCGGATGGCGGCGGCGAGTGATTTGGTGGTGGCAAAATTTTTCCCGGCGAGCGCGGCGGCGAGTTCGCTAGCGCGTGGTTCGTCGGCATTTTCCAGAAATAATTTTGCCAGCGCTTCCGGCGAAGTTTTTTCCAGCAACGCCGACGCCGGAAAACCGCGCTGCGGATTCATGCGCATGTCGAGCGGGCCGTCGGTCTTCACGGAAAAGCCGCGCGCCGGATCATCAATCTGCATGGAAGACACGCCGAGGTCGGCGAGGATGCAATCTGCGCCCGCCACATTTAATCCGGCGAGCGCTTGCGGCAGGCCGGCGAAATTGCTGCGGACGGCGGTGAATCTTTCCAGGCCAAAACCGGCGGCGCGCAGCCGCGCTTCTGTCTTGGGCAATTCAATCGGATCGGCATCGAGACCAAGCAAACGTCCGCCGGGCTGGAGACACGCGAGAATTTCCTGCGCATGACCGCCGTAGCCGAGCGTGCAATCCACGGCCAGTTCGCCGGCTTGCGGCACGAGCGCTGCCAGAATTTCCGCCACCATGATGGGCCGGTGCGTGCCGGCGGGCGTCTTGCCGGACGCGAGCACCTTGGCGACGGTGTCGGCGTAACGCTGCGGATCGCGCTCCTTGTATTTCTCCTCGAACCGGCGCGGGTTCCGGCCGGAATAGCGCACGCGCCGACGATGCGGCGTCGCGGGCTGGGAACCGTCCGGTGATGAAAGGGTGTCTTCGCTCATTAACCATCCGATATCAGGCTATGTGTTTTGCGAGAATAGCCGGTTTTCAGGTCATTAAAATCTGGTCAAAGGCGCATTCGAGCGTCAGTAATCTTGTCCAAAACGCACTTTAACTTTTCTTTTTATACATCTGCTCCGGCGTGAGGATTTGCGGCTCGGTGGTCTTGAACGTCTCGCCGTCGCCTTCGATGGAGCGGAAGAAACAGGAATTGTAACCTTCATGGCACGCCGGGCCTTTTTGCTCGACCTGGATCAGCAGCACGTCGCCGTCGCAGTCGAACGCGATGTCCTTCACGGTTTGCGTGTTGCCGCTTTCTTCGCCCTTCATCCAGTATTTCTGGCGCGAGCGGCTCCAGAAATGCGTCTTGCCGGTCTTGATGGTGTCCGCCAGCGAGGCGCGGTTCATCCACGCCATCATCACCACACGGCCGGTTTTCTGTTCCTGGATGATCGCGGGAATCAGGCCGTTGGCGTCAAATTTCAATTTGTCAAAAAAACCCATGCCAGGAATTTAACCACCAAGACGCCAAGGCACAAAGCGGAATTTACCAAATCCATTACGGTTTTTGTCCGCTCAACGACGTGGAATTCGTCAATGCCGACGGCAGATTGGTCGCGACGGCCACGCGGTTCGTTGAAATTTCCGGAACGGAATTGGTCGGCGGAAATTGATGGTCGTGCAGGCTGCGTTGCAGCCGGTTCTTCATGTCAATCAGCGCCTGGTTGGTCACGCTGTCGAGCAGCGCGCGGGACTCGCCGTATTGTCCGATCGAGGTTTTGATGCGCGCCAGGTGGAGATAGACGCCTTCACGTTCGACGTCGTCGCGGGCGAGGTGCAGCGCGTTGGTCCAGGCGACGAGCGCGTCGTTGGTGCGGAGCGGGCGGATGCCGTAATAAGTCTGCGCGTAATCGGTCGCGAGCGGAAAATTTTCCGGGTCCAGCTTCATCGCCTGCTGGTAAAGCCCGAGCGCCTTGTCGAACACCTGCGACTCGTTGATGTGGTAAAATTCGCGCGCGTCCTTGCGGAAAAGATAAACCGTCGTCGCCATGTTTTGATAATAAATCGGCTCGGCGGGATTCAGTTCAATCGCCTTCGCGTAATCCATGAAGGCATTGGTCACCGGGCTGTGTTCGCCATAATAATTCGCGAGGTTGTTCCAGACGGCGGGATTTTTCGGGTCGAGCTGGCTGGATTTTTCATATTGATCCACGGCGAAATCCTCCTCGCCGATGTCATTGAGAAAACTGCCGTAGGCCAGATAGCCGTGCGCCGAATCGGGATGCCGCTTCAGAAAATCCTCGTAGTTTTTGCGAACCGACGCGAAGCGTTCCAGAATGCGCTTGTTCAATTCTTCCTTGGGCAAGCCGGCGCCTTGTGCGTAAAAATCGTTGTTGTCGCGGATCCATTTGTCCACCTCGGCCGTCGCCGCGTCGTCGTCCACCATCAGCTTGTCCAGCTCTTGCTCCACCGGGTCGTTGGGATTGGCCATCACGACCGAGACGCCGGTGTGCTGCTGCACCAGATTGCTGACGGCCAGCGGCTGGTTCGTGGCCAGCACCGCGCCGACGAGGCCGATGAGGAGATCATTCACGCGGGTAAAATAGCATTTTGAAAACGCGAGTCGAGGGGCAAGCGGATTGCGAACCCGCGGAATAGAATTTTCCCGAAATAACTTCAGCCAGCTTCTTCGTCTTTTGAACTGTTGCTGTCGTTCTGACTTTTGTGATCAAAGTCCAAAAGTTCCAGCAAAGCGTCCAATCTTCGGTTGAGGCGTTGGATATGAAAACGATCCACGGCAACTACAAACATGGCAGCGAGAAAATAAAGAGTCACAGGATTTCTTTGAAAATAAGAAGTGTCGAAGTAATAAAGCACGGCTAAAATTATGACGACTGCGAAAACGTATAATGGAAAATACCGGCTCCGCCAATCGAGGCCGCGCGCTTCCTTCAAAAGTTGTTCACGTTGCCGCGTTTTGCTCAATTCCAACTTGGCCAGCAACTCTTGGTCTTCGACAGATAATTTTGCGATTTGAGTTTTAGTGAGCATACGCTTCAATTATTCCTGTATTGGGAATTTGTCAACCAGTGAATTCCTAGCTTAAACCTCCTTCACCACGCCCCAATAAACATCCAGCCGTTTGCCGAGATACAGTTTCACGGCCTGAACCAGCACGCCGGCTTCGAGCTGCTGGCCGCGCGCGACAAGTTCCTTGAGCGCCATGCCGGGCCGTGTGTGAAACGCGCCCTGCGCAATGATCGGGCCTTCGTCCAGCCGCATGGAAACAAAATGCGCCGTGACACCGACAATCTTGACGCCGCTCTCATACGCCTGCCGGTAAGCCTGCGGGCCGGGAAAACTCGGCAGCAGCGACGGATGGATGTTGATGATCTTGTTCTTGTAGCGCCACACGAAGTTCGGCGACAAAATTTTCATGAACCGCGCCAGCACAATGAAATCAATCTCGTGCTCCTCGATCAATTGCAGCGCGCGGTTTTCGGCCTGCGCGCGGTCGTTCCAGTTGATGTGCGCAAACGGTAGCTTGAATTTTTTGGCGCGCGGCGCGAAGTCGTCATAATTGCCGAGGACGAGCGCCGGTTCGGCCTTCAATTTCGCCGCCATGAGCGCGTCGAAGCAGTGCGTCTCCTTCGTGACCATGATGGCGAAACGCTGGCGGCGCTTCGGATCGGTCAGGCGCAGCTTGATTTCCATGCCGAGCGCTTTGGCGAGCCTGTCCAGTCCGGTGCGGAGGACGTCCGGCTTCAACTCGCTGCTTTTCCACGAAGCCTGGAGCGTCATGCTGAACTGGCCGCGCGTGACCTG
>Ga0182030_10019691_pt1 | contig 12806 bp, 6 predicted proteins | sample 812S3MmetaG_FD_121299 | JGI IMG/M metagenome (GOLD analysis project Ga0182030, IMG submission 121299) | Permafrost microbial communities from Stordalen Mire, Sweden - 812S3M metaG (Illumina Assembly) | ecosystem: Environmental > Terrestrial > Soil > Wetlands > Permafrost | place: Sweden... | reverse complement strand
GACACAGAAGTAGGTGTAGGATTCATAGTTAATACGATAGCTGTGGCACAACCGGTCGGCAGCACATAACTTATGGTCGTTATTCCTGCTGTTATGCCGGATACAACGCCGGAGTTGGTCCCTACTGTTGCCGCAGCCGTATTTGTACTGGTCCATGTACCGCCGCTACTGGCATCGCTCAAAGCGGTCGTAGTGCCCGTGCAAATATACATAGTACTCGCTATTGCCGGGGGTAAGGGATTAACGGTTACGATTATGCTTGCGGTAGGGCAACTGCCCGGCAGGGCATAGATGATAGTTGCAGTTCCGGGCAACAATCCGGCAACAACGCCAGCCGCAGGATCAACTGTGGCAATTGCGGTATTGCTGCTGCTCCACGTTCCCCCACTCGTTCCGTCGAACAATGTTGTCGTGGTTTCCGCGCACATACTCAATACGCCGCTAATTACGGTCGGAATGGGGTTAACAGTTAATGTAAAGGAAGCCGGACAATAGTCCGACAGATTGTAAAATATGGTTACAGTTCCCACCGCAACGCCGGTTATTGTCCCGGTAGTGCTGCCTACTGTAGCTACGCTGGTAACCGTAGTACTCCACGCACCCCCTGTTGCCGATGGGATCAAGGATGTAGTGGCACCTGAGCAAAGACTGGTGACGCCAGCAATGCTGTCGGCAAGCAATGGCATTACATGCACTGTATCAACAATCAAATCGCACTCGTTATATATGTCTACCCAGTAAGTGCCATATGACGTAATACTCCGGGTACGCGTTGTTGTAACGCCATCGTTCCATACATACCCGGACCCGGTTAATGTGTCATGCGCGGAAATGGTTGAACTGCCTCCTGGTGATATGCACAGAGAAGTATCTTGACTTGCATAAAAGGTGTCTGTAGGGATTACCGCTATCACAATATTTGGAAGTCCATATTCCCCATGTGTTCCGGTAAACAGTGTAACAGCATTGCTTGTAAATCCACAAGAAGTAGTTGAAAGATTAGGCGAAGAAATGCAATCAAGGTATCCATATCCGTTTTTTACTATGTATATCTTATTATTTATCGCCAGCTTAAAATCGCCTGCGTTGGGAGTAGTTCCTATATTGGTTTTTGTGGCTATAATTGCAGCTGTTGATGTGCCGGTAACATCGTATTGGTAAACTGTAGAACCACCTAGTGTCGAAGAGTATATTTTCGAATTATCCGGAGAAAATTCTGCACCATAATTGTTGCCGGTGGAGTCAAGCACCTGGCAATTAGATACAATTCCCGTTGTCGGATTAAAGTCATATAATTCGGTGCCATGTCCCAACCCTTCGCAATCTTGCATAACAATTTTTTGCCGGTTAGGGCTCACCTTCACCACACCGGCATTATTATGTGTAAAAGTTCCTACTGTTGAAATTACCGGCCCGGTGATGCCAGCAGCAGTAATATTATACAACCAAAACACCGCCGAATCTCTTCTATGTGTCAGCACCCATACGTTGCAATTATTGCCGGCAGTTGCCGTCATTTTTTCCGCAAATCCACTTCCCAGAGGTATACCCATGGAACCAACGACTACATCTCCATATCCGCTATTCAGCGACATATCAACGATAGTGTAAGCCAGGTAACCAGTTGTATATACATTGCCTGAAAAGATATAGTATTGTGTGGTGCCGATAAGAGGTATTATTTGAACTCCCTGGGCTGCATCAGATGTAGCATAGGTTACGATAGAAGAACCATGCGGCATTAATGTTGACGTTCTGTCCCAGACTTGTTTGCCGTCGCTGTAAAATAATATATTGCCACCCAGGTCACTTACTGCAGCGCACCCTTCCAGGATGTTGATCGGAGTAGTAATTGCAACCGGTGAGCCAGTGGAAAAATTTAGTCCCGCATGATACCCAAATCCCCATACCGCATTTTGGTTTGCATAAAACTGGGAACTTGCATGAGTGATAGAGAAGAAAACAATTACCAGTGACAACAAGGACTTTTTCATGAATGTGGGTACTTAATTGTTCATCAATTAGTAGGTCTTTATTATAAATGGGGCTACATAAAAGTAATTTAAAATTATCAAACCTATAATTTTTTTATTACCACGGGTAGCACTAATCTTCCCACTAAATGGTGCGGGACGTCCTGGCGCAAGTGTTCCGAAGGGTAACTAATGTCTAAGTAAATCAGCTTGTTTTGTAATCCCGAAAACATTCGGGGGCAACAGGAATTGGCTTGATGCTGCCAAATCAACTCGTCCCCTTCCATACACAGCAAACTAAAAATATTCCTACCCGTAGCAACCACTAAATCACGTTGCCCCATCGTATATTTGTATAAGGAAAATAATTACCATGCGCTACAGTCGGCACGGACAAATTAATTTGCTGAAACATGATATGTAGCGAAATCAACTTGATGCAGTATTCCCACTTGCGTGTCGGCAATATGCAGGGCGAAGGAGGTGAAGGGGGTGTTTTTTTACACATACAAAACCATGAAAAGATAGAGTCACATTTAGACGTCGGCACCCTCTTTGCATGAGATACTATTCTGCCAGGTTTTGACCAGCAGCCAATTAATTTCCAAATTAAAAAAGGACATGTTCACAATCCCCGGGAGACAACCACAGAGGCATAAAAAGACATGCACAAAGTACACCAGGAGACATGCGCAGGACAACCAGTGAAATCACCAAAATCACCAAATAAATGCAATTGCACCACAACGATTAAAAAATATTTTAGAATAACAATCATAACTCTTTTAAAATGAACGCTATGACAACTAACGACTCTCGCCCGGGAAATACCCAAAAATTATTTTTCCACCGCCAGGCCCGGAAAGACATGTTTTGGCAGGTATAACAAACAATACATTTTGTCAGTTCTATATTTATTGATTAATTTGTTATACATTTAAGAGACCTCGTACAAATGTGCCCGGTAATTGTGAACTACTGGAATAAAAAATTATCAAACTTCAAAAGCGATTAAATAATGAGCGGTAATAACCAGTACCAGTCGCTGCTGCAAGCGGTAGAAGGCATAGTATGGGAGGCTGATGCAGAATCGCTTCAGTTCAGTTTTGTAAGCAATAAGGCAGCGCACATACTGGGCTATACACCCGAAGATTGGCTAAGCGATCCGGACTTCTGGAAAAATCACATTTATCCCGAAGACCGGGAATATGCCACGAACTTCTATCGGTCGCAAACATCCACGTCCATCAGCCATTCATTCGACTACCGGATGATAAAAGCCGATGGCAGCATAGCCTGGATAAAAGACCTGGTGTCCATGATCAGCGAAAACGGCAGGCAATGGCTGTGCGGCATCATGGTAGATATAACGGAACCCAAATTGCTGGCAAACCTTGACCACCTGGAAAAAGAGATACTTGAATTAAACGCCAGGAAAGACACGGATATAGAAACGGTACTGAATGCTTATGTGCAGGGTATAGAGGGTCTATTTCACCAAATGAAATGCTCCATACTGAGGGTAAGAAATAACCGGCTGTTCAGCTGGGCGTCGCAATCATTGCCTGCCGCCTATGTGCAATCTATCAATAACCTGGAAATAGGGCCTGAGGCGGGTTCCTGCGGTACCGCTGCATTTCTTAAAAAAACGGTGATCGTCAGCGATATAGCTAAGGACGTGAAATGGGCAGCATATAAAGACCTGGCGCTGCCGTATGGCCTGCGTGCCTGCTGGTCTTACCCAGTGGAAAATGCAGAAGGACATGTAATAGCTGTATTTGGCGTTTATTATGACACTATAAAAACACCGGATGATGACCAGCTTGCCATTATAGAAAGGACTGCTGCGATATTAAAAGTAATACTGGAAAACAGGCTGTATGCAGAGATGGTGCGGGAAACAAGTATGCTGGCCACACAAGGGCAGGAGCTGGCTAACTTTGGCAGTTGGCAATGGGATATTGTTAATAACAAAGTCAGCTGGTCGGGCGTGTTGTACAGGATCTACGGGCTTGATGAAAAGACCTTCAAAGCTACATTTGAAGGCTACCTGGAGATGCTGCACCCGGATGACCGGGAAAGAATCAGAACCATCATACAGGAGGTGCTGGAGACCCATAATGATATTACGTTTGAGGAGCGGATCATCAGGCCAGGCGGCGAAGTAAGGCACCTGAAGTCATGGGGAAGAGTATTGCTGAACGAGACGGGCAGGCCCATAAAAATGATTGGCGCATGCCTCGACATCACAAAAGCCCGGACAACAGAAACGAAAATGCAAGAGATCGCCTGGCTGCAATCTCACGTCATAAGGGCGCCCCTGGCCCGGTTGATGGGACTGGTAGCCCTGCTGAAAGAAGACGTAGTGGCTAATGCCCAGCAAGACGAATTACTGAACCATATCATGACTACCGCAAACGAGCTGGATGAAGTAATCAGGGATATCTCCAGCAAAACAGAAAATAATATCGCGCTGGATACAGTGGAACAAAGCAGCAACTGATCGTTTTATCGGAGCATACAGCTAATCAGCAAAACCTCCCCACAATCATGCGAATAGGTTTTATGACAACATACAGGAAAAATAAAGGCCTGGGCAGTTGCACAAATTTGTAATCAAGAATGGAAGGAGTACCCAGGTAGCGCACATGCGCATAAAGCATGCTGAGCTTATCACCCGCACTATCTTTTGATCTTAGCTTCAGAGAGAAATTATTGCGCCAGGTACGGTCCGTTTTATATAAATGTCTTGAAAAAAGTTTCTTTAACCACGGCCGTATCGTCTTTACTTTTTCATAAGGCTTGCCGGGGCTGACGCCAAAAAGATCGTCAGCGATTGCTAAACCAACTACCAGCACTTTACTAAACTTATAAGTATCACTGCACTCGAAAATAATATCCCAGTTCACCATGCCGCTGCTTTTTATAACCATCGCCAGGTCCATCACGTTTCTTAATGACGTCCACTGCTCCCGTATACCGTGATGACTAAGCATAGCTATAAAATGCTTCTCAGGAGAAAGCAATTGAATAGGGTTGCCGCTCAGTATTTCTTCTTTTAAGTCAGCGAACAAAAACGCATTGGCAATAGGCAGAGTAGTTTCAAAAACAGGATCGTTTAACAGAGAATGAAACTCTGCAAGAAACTTCCTGCTGCCATCAGCAAATAAAAAAAACTTAAACTCCCTGATGTGGCTGAAATAAAACTCCCTAAATTTATCAGGGGCTTCAAACCCAATGCTATAGCCACTATCCAGCATTACTTTACTGATTGCATGAACGTCTTTTATGTCAGGATAAATAAGAAAGTCGAGGTCAGAAAACTCACGAAGGCCAATATCATTATAGAACTGCAAGCTAAAGAGGCAGCCTTTATAAGGCACAGCCGTAATACCTGCCTGCTGAAACAAACTGTTGAGCCTCAGCAACTCCCGGTAATGTTCAAAATTTTTAAGCGTTATCTGCATACAGTCAGACTGCAACCTGCCGCTTACGCCCTCATTTATTTTTATCTCAGCAAAAACTTTGCTAACAATGGGCCGGACATGGTGGGCGCGGACTATTTCATAAAACAGCAACCAATTGATCTTTCGGTTTTCAAAAAAAGCAGTGAGCTCCTTTTCAGTGGCCGTTTTTAAAAACACACGGCATATCAATATCAGGGCGACGACCTCTGGTATACTGTCTTTTTCCAGTTCACTGATCGTCATCATAGCTTCTGCTTAATATACATTTCCATGAAAAGACCTTCCTTATTGATCAGTTCATCAAAGCTACCTTTTTCCACAACAGCGCCATCTTTCATTACGTAAATAGTATTAGCCAGCTTCAGATTATACAACCTATGCGATATCAGTATCACCATTTTATCTTTTGCATGCTCTTTAAGGTGTTCAAAGATCTCGTACTCTGCAATGGCGTCAATACTGCTGGTAGGCTCATCGAGCACTATGAGCTGTGCGTCTTTATAGAAGGTACGGGCAAGGGCCAATTTCTGCCACTGGCCGCCGCTCAGTTGCACTCCACCCTTAAATATCCGGCCAAGCCGTGCCTGGTATTGCTCGGGAAGCTCCTTAATAAATCCATCTGCGCCAGCCGCCTGCGCTGCACTTTCCACCCACCCCCTCTGTGTTTCAGAATCATTGGCAAGTGCTATGTTTTCTTCAATAGTAAGAAAGAACTTCTCAAAATCCTGGAACAGGAAAATGCTATTTTCTCTAAACGCATCGTTAGCAATATTACCTGTATCAACGCCCCCTATGCTTATCTTCCCCGTTTGTAATTTATACATTTGGGCCAACAGCTTTACAAGAGTAGATTTGCCCGAACCGTTTTCACCTACTATGGCAATAATATTACCAGGCTCGCAGACCAGGGATACATTATCTAATACCCGCCTGCCGGTATGCGGATATGCAAACGAAACATTTTCAACTACCAGGCCCTTACCACCAACCGGAAAAGAACCAATGCCGCCGCTATGAGCATGCTTAATATCGAAAAATGCAAAAATGTCTTTTAGAAAAAGCCGCTGCTGAAATATCTGGACCAACGACTGAAGGAAATTTTTAGAAGCGGTTTGCAACCGCTGAAACCCCTGCAGGTAGATCACAAATACACCAATAGTGATCACCCCCATCCAGGCATTTTTCGCAAGCATCACAAAAATAATTGCCATCACTACTACTTCGATTGCTTGTGCAATAAGGCTGTAGCCGGTGAACTTTTTATTAAGGCCTTGCTTTTCTTTATAAACAAAATCCCGGATCGTTTTATATTTCTGCATAAATGATCTGCCGATACCAAAGGACCTGACCTCTTTAGCATAACTCATCCCGGTGAGTACCTGGTGGTAGTAGCCGGCTTCGCGCTCCTGCGGTATATATTTTTTGTCCAGCTTAAATAAACGGTACCCATAATACCATTTTATGCATGCGAGAGGAATGGACACTGCCACAAAAATGATGGCATAAAACCATTGCAGCTTTAAAAAGAAACCGATCAGCAACAGCAGCGAAAGGCTATTCAGAATAAGCGCATTGATATTACTTAATAACGCCGGCGCCTGGTATTGCGACTGTTGCTGCGCCATATGCAGCGTATCATGATACAGTGGGTTCTCATAATATTCAAGGTCCACGTCAATTGCTTTTTCTAATACCTGCCCGGATAAATAATTAGTGAGCCTTTGCAGTTGTATCGTATTGATGTATAGAGAAACCTGGTTGGCAATGGCAAGTAGAAACTGTAAAATACAAAACCAAAGAATGACAGGTAATATTTTATCAAATGCAGGCCTGTCAGCCCTTACCAGTAATTCTACCAGCAATTTGATAAAATACAAAGAAATAACAGGCAGGATCGCCTGCAGGAACAACAGGCAGGTGTTAACTATCGCCAGGGCTTTACCTGAATTCCAGATAAGTAAAACACTGCGGTAAAAATCCCTCCTGAAAGCCTTGATTTCATTGATGTATTTCATAGCATCTTTATCGCCCTAATAATACTTAAACAAATATAGAAGCTAAACGCGGCTTATCAGCCTACCTTTTGTGTCACTAAAACAACCGCAGGTATTAATTTGTTATTTAAAGAAGCATAGTTGGACGCTTCTAAACTATATACTTTAAACTCCATGTCATCCGAAAAAATCGAGAGGTCATTGCCTTTCTTTTTGTCCGCCTTTAGGAACAGCCAACCGTTTACTTTAAGTAACTTTTTTATAGCCAATAGATAATCTTCCTTATATACCGCCGGAAGTATGGTAAAACATCCCCTGTCAATAATCAGATCAAACTGGTCATTTAGCCCCGTCGCCAGGATATTATCTTCCATAAATGTAATTGGCAAGTTATGCCCTGCTGCCAGTTTACGGGCATTTTCTATGGCCATTTTTGATACTTCGGTAGCAGTAACATCAAATCCTTTTTTTGCGAGAAAAATAGCTTGTTCACCTGTGCCAGCACCAATGTCAAGCGCTTTCCCGTAGCAAATGTCAAGCCTATTCAGATTTGTTTCAAAATCTACATCTAGATTTCCGGTAGGAGCTAAAAAATGATTGGAGCGCTGATCAGTACCGTTTTTCCTGTAATAAGATTCCCATTGCAACGCCTGAATACCTTTTTTTAATGTGGAATCATTCATTGTTTGAATGTGATTATAGGCTATAAAGGTAATTTCTTTAAGCCATTAACCCTACCAGAACCTGTCTGCAAAATGCGCCCCGGCACGGTTCTTAGTGTAATCATATTGGTAATTGGTTGTTAAACAGGCGGATAGTTATTATTTTTTATTATTTGACATATTTTTTCTTACAATTAAATTTTATTTATCATTTACAATTCAATAAGAAATTATCTAATTACGACATATAAAAATAAATATGTAAAAATAGTTACATTTTTTTATGAAAAGTTAATAAAGTGCTGTTATATTTGCGTCCCACATTAACAACTCATTAACCCAATCACTCATTTTTATAATTTTTTTGTTTATAGATAAGTAACACACACCATCATGAATATCAAAATAAAACTCAACCTCTTTTTATATAAATTTTATAAAAAAACAATCCAAACAAATGAAACAGAATCTACGCCAAATTTGGAGGTCACTGATCAGGCTATCAGGAACCTCAGTCGTAAAAACAGAGCCTAGGCCGCTGTTTTTACATGTGCAGCATGTTTGCAAAAATGAATTGCAAACACCAGCTAAGAGGACCAACTACCGATGGTTGTTTTTATTTGTTATTTTATTCTCTTCACCCGCAATGGCGCAAACGATCACAGGAAGCACTTCTGTGTGTGTTGGCGCCTCAGTTGCTTTAAGTGCTTCTGAGTCAGGTGGCACATGGAGCAGCGGCAATACAGGTGTTGCCTCCATAAACCCTACTTCAGGGCTTGTAACGGGAGTCTCGGCAGGTACGGCTACAGTTAGCTATACCATTTCCGATATTTCTGTAACAGCAACAGTAATGGTTAACAGTCTGTTAAGTGCCGGTAGTATATCTGGCCCCATTACGATGTGCATTGACTCCTCCATCGGATTTACAAATAGTATGACAAACGGTGTATGGAGCTCTGATAATGCAGTGATCTCGGTTAATAGCACCACCGGTATAGCAACGGCAGTTGCGCTTGGCTCAGCAAATATAATATATACAGTTGCAAATAGCTGCGGTGCAGCAAGTACCGGGGTTAATGTCATGGTCAATGGTCATACTAATGATATCTACACTTTTGCCGGCAACGAGACTGCCGGATTTGCGGGTGACGGCGGACCGTCTTTCTTAGCGGAGGTTTTTCAGCCACGTGATTTAACAACGGACGTATATGGCAATGTCTATTTCTGCGATGTAGCAAATAATAGGGTAAGAGAAATAACCAGATCAGGAATTATTACTACCATCGCCGGTAATGGAACTGCTGGCAATTCAGGAGATGGCGGACCTGCTACCGCAGCATCGCTTAACGGTCCAAATGGTATATTCGTAGATAATGCTGGAAATATTCTTATTAGCAATACTTCAAGTAATACTATACGTAAAATAAACACTGCTGGCATCATCAGCGCAGTTGCCGGTGTTGCGGGTTCTAGTGGATCTGCAGGTGATGGCGGCCCTGCTATCGCCGCAACTTTTAATTTACCTTTGGGCATTCTCGAAGATGCGTCTGGTAATATCTATATAGCAGATCAAGATAACAATAAGATCCGTAAAATAACGGCTTCTACAGGTATTATAACAACAGTTGCTGGCACAGGTTCAGCAGGTTATTCTGGAGATGGTGGGCAGGCTACTTCGGCAACATTTAATACTGTAAGAGGCCTCGCAGGAGATAATGCAGGCAATATATATATTGCTGATGCACTGAATAATGTAATAAGAAAATATGTGCCATCTACCGGTATTATTACAACATTTGCAGGTACAGGCACCTCTTCTCATACAGGAGACGGCGGACCTGCTACCGCAGCAACATTGACACAACCAGCGCGTTTTGCCTATGATGGCGCCAACATTTTATATATTACTGACCAAAGTAATAATGTAATTAGAGCAGTAAATCTGGGTACGGGAATAATCAGCCAAGTTGCAGGAAATGCGACAATTGGTTACAGCGGAAACTTTGGAAGTGCACTTTCCGCACAGCTTCATGTACCTGCAGGTATTGCAAGTGACCATTTTGGTAACTTTTATATAGCGGATGCTAATAACAGTTGTATAAGAGTTGTGCCATCGACTGGCAGTCTTGCAGCCTCTTTAATAGGGCCAGATACGGTATGTGCGGGGACTCCCATAAGTTTTACAGCATTCCTTTCTAGCACCGGCAGCCCAACCTACCAATGGCAGAAAAACGGAACAAATGTAAGTGGTACTGGTGCAAGTTATACAGACCCCTCTCCATCTAACGGCGACATATACAGATGTATTGTTACCGTTACACCGGGGTGTAGCGCTGCATTTAATGATACCAGCAACAATATCCCAATAACAGTACACCATACCGCGTCAATAATAACGGCGCCCAGTACCATATATGAAGGCCAAAGCGCACAATTGGGTGAAACAGTGCCTGGGGGCACCTGGTCAAGCAGCTCAGCGGGCGTCGCTACAGTAGATGCGAGTGGTATGCTCTATGCAATAGCGGCAGGTTCCAGCACCATCACTTATGCATTGACTAATGCGTGTGGCACTTCAACTGCCAATGTTTCTGTGGTAGTAAATGCTCCCGATACCATTGTGGCTACTCCGGGCGCGCATGGCGTAGTAACACCATATGGCCCTGTTACCGTAACCGGCGCCGGGCAGACATTTTATTTTACGCCTGATTCCGGCTACCACATTACTAATGTGATTGTAAACGGCACCAGCGTAGGACCTGTTTCATCTTATACCTTCAGTTCTATATCAGCTAATCAAACGATCACCGTAACTTTCGCACCTGACTGTGCTGATCCTGCTATTACGGTTTGTCCTTCCAATGTGACCGCAAATAATGCCACCGGCGCCTGCAATGCCACTGTTACCTATAGTGCGGCCACAGCAAGCGGCTCACCAACAATTACGTATTCTCAGAATTCGGGCACATCATTCCCAGTGGGTGTCACAACGGTTACGGTAAATGCTACCAATACCTGCGGCTCAGCCACCTGTTCATTTAATGTTACGGTCAGTGATAACCAGGCGCCCACAATTACGGCTCCTGCCAATGTCACAGTCACAGGTTACTGCACGTCCACTTCAGCTTCCCTGGGCACCCCTACAACATCTGATAACTGTGGCGTGGCATCCGTTACCAATAATGCCCCGTCTTCATTTTCCACAGGAACAACTGCTGTGTTGTGGACAGTAACTGATATCCATGGCAATTCAGCAACAGCAACACAGACTGTTACAGTAGTACCCGCTACAATAACTCCTTCGGCTACCGTTACTAACGCCACTTGTAATGGCCTGAGCAATGGCAGCATCATTGCATCAGCGACGGGCGGTACTGCACCTTACACATACAGTTGGTCAGGGGGTGAGGCAGGCTCAGCTACGCTTACCAGCCTTCCCGTTGGCACTTATTCGCTCACGGTTACAGACGCACATAGCTGCTCGGCTACGGGGAGTTATGCGATTACACAACCCGGTGTATTAAGCATCAGCGGCACAGCCACAAATGTCAATTGCTACGGCGCAACAACAGGTGGCATCGCGACCACAGCAGCTGGTGGTACAGGCACCTATTCCTATGTTTGGAGCAATAGCGCCACTACCTCAGGCTTAACTAATGTAGCCGCAGCTACTTACTCTGTAACGGTTTCAGATGCCAATAGTTGCACAACCAATGACGCTTATACTATTACACAACCCGCCGCTGCGCTTACTATCACAGGTTCAGCTACCAATGAAAGCTGTTATGGCGGCAGCAATGGTGGCATCACCACATCAGTAAGTGGCGGCACAGGAACCCATACCTACGTATGGAGCAACAGCGCCACTACAGCCAATTTATCTAATATAGCAACCGGTACTTATTCCGTAACGGTTACTGATGCAAACAGCTGTACAGCCAATGGCGCTTATACGATTACACAGCCTGCCGCGGCGCTTACTGTCACAGGTACAGCTACCAATGAAAGCTGTTATGGCGGCAGCAATGGTGGCATCACCACATCAGTAAGTGGCGGCACAGGAACCCATGCCTATGTATGGAGCAACAGCGCCACTACAGCCAATTTATCTAATATAGCAACCGGTACTTATTCAGTAACGGTTACTGATGCAAACAGTTGTACAGCCAACGGAGCTTATAGTATTACACAACCAGCCGCTGCGCTTACTGTCACAGGTTCAGCAACTAATGAAAGCTGTTTTGGCGGCAGCAATGGTGGCATCACTACATCAGTAAGTGGTGGCACAGGAACCCATACATATGTATGGAGCAACAGCGCCACGACAGCCAATTTATCTAATATAGCAACCGGTACTTATTCTGTAACAGTTACAGATGCAAACAGTTGTACAGCCAATGGCGCTTATACGATTACACAGCCTGCCGCGGCGCTTACTGTCACAGGTACAGCTACCAATGAAAGCTGTTATGGCGGCAGCAATGGTAGCATCACCACATCAGTAAGTGGCGGCACAGGAACCCACACCTATGTATGGAGCAACAGCGCCACTACAGCCAATTTATCTAATATAGCAACCGGTATATATTCCGTAACGGTTACAGATGCAAACAGTTGTACAGCCAACGGAGCTTATAGTATTACACAACCAGCCGCTGCGCTTACTGTCACAGGTTCAGCAACTAATGAAAGCTGTTTTGGCGGCAGCAATGG
>Ga0182030_10019690_pt1 | contig 12806 bp, 10 predicted proteins | sample 812S3MmetaG_FD_121299 | JGI IMG/M metagenome (GOLD analysis project Ga0182030, IMG submission 121299) | Permafrost microbial communities from Stordalen Mire, Sweden - 812S3M metaG (Illumina Assembly) | ecosystem: Environmental > Terrestrial > Soil > Wetlands > Permafrost | place: Sweden... | reverse complement strand
CCAGGATCCCCACCCGACGTACGCCTGGCTCCGGGCCAATCGACCGATCTACTGGGATGACGCCCACCAGTTGTGGGTGCTGTCGCGCCACGCCGACATCTCCTCCGTGTCGACCCATGCCGACCTGTTCTGCTCGGGCCGGGGAGTCCGGCCACAGCAGTCGATCGACCTCTCGCTGATCGGGCTCGACGGTGACCGCCACGTGCGACAGCGCCGCCTGCTCAACAAGGGGTTCTCGCCCCGGGTCATCCGCTCCATGGAGCCCCGGGTCCGTCAGGTGGTCGGCGAGGTGCTCGATCGGATCGTCGACCGTGGCACGTGCGACTTCGTCGACGACATCGCCGTTCCCGTTCCGTTGGTGGTCATCGCCGAGCTGATGGGTCTGCCGGTCGAGGACCGCGTCCTCCTCGGCCGCTGGTCCGACAGGATGATGGCGGGCGAGGGGCGCAGTGACCCTGACGACCCGACCCTCGCCGATGCCGGTGCCGCATTCGGCGAGTACGTGGGCTACCTCACCGAGATGATCGAGGAGCGACGCCGAATCCACCGGCGGGGTGAGGCACTCCAGGATGATGCGGTGAGCGTCCTCGTGGGCGCCGACGAGGACGGCGTTCTCCAGTCCAACGACGAGCTCGCCCACGACGAGCTGACCATGTTCTTGGTGATCCTGCTGGTGGCGGGCAACGAGACCACCCGCAACGCCATCTCGGGCGGCATGTGGGCATTCCACCGGTTCCCCGACCAGTGGCACCGTCTCTCCAGCCATCCCGAGTCGTTCGCCACCATGGCCGACGAGATCTGCCGATATGTCAGTCCCGTCATCAGCTTCGCCCGCACGGCCACCGAGGACACGGAGATCGGTGGTCAGCAGATCGCCGAGGGGGAGAAGCTCCTGCTGCTCTACCAGTCGGCCAACCGGGACGAGGCGGTCTTCGAGGAGCCGGACCGGTTCCTCGTCGACCGCTCTCCCAATCCGCATCTGGCCTTCGGTGTGGGCCCGCACGTGTGCATGGGCATCAATCTGGCCCGCCTCGAGATCCGAGTACTGTTCGAGGAGTTGATCCGGCGATTCCCAGACATGGCGGTCCTGCCGGGTGCGGTGCCCACCTACACCGATCATGCCCTGGTGCACGAGATCGAGGACCTTCCGGTCGAGTTCACCTCGGCCGGAGCCTGAGGAGTTCCACAAAGGGGGTACCCGAGCCGGTGGTCGCGTCACAGATGGATCGCTCGTTGGGCCTCGCCCCGGCATCGGTGCGGGACTACCGGGAGTTGGCCCGGCGCGCCTTGCCGAGGCAGCTGTTCGACTACGTGGACGGGGGCGCCTACGAGGAGAGGACCATGGCGGCCAACCTGGCCGACCTCGAGCAGGTCCGCCTCCGCCAACGGGTTCTGCGGGACGTGTCCCAGCTGACGCTGGGCACCACCGTCCTGGGCGAGGAGCTGGCGCTCCCCCTGGTCCTCGCGCCCGTCGGCCTGGCCGGGATGTTCGCCCGCCGTGCCGAGGTCCAGGCGGCCCGGGCGGCGGCCGGGGCCGGCATCACGTTCTGCGAGTCCACCGTCTCCATCTGTGGGCTGGCCGAGGTGGCCGCGGCCACGAGCCGCCCGCCGTGGTTCCAGCTGTACGTGATGCGCGACCGCTCCTTCGCCGAGCAGTTGATGGACCGGGCGCGTGACGCCGGCTGCTCGGCCCTCGTCCTGACCGTCGACCTGTCCGTCGTCGGGGCACGCTACCGCGACGTCCGAAACGGTCTCGAGGGTCGGCTCCCGCCGCTCAAGAAGCTGTTGCGGGGTCTCGACTTCGCCCGCCACCCTCGGTGGGTCCGCGAGGTCGCACTCGCCGGCAAGCCCCTGACGTTCGGCAACCTCGAAGGGGCCGTACCCGGCGCCACCACCCCGGGCGCCTTCCGCGACTGGGTCGACCGGCAGTTCGACCCGAGCGTCACCTGGGACGACCTGGCCTGGGTCCGCGACCACTGGAAGGGCCCGCTCGTAGTGAAGGGGATCCTCGACCCCGAGGATGCCCGTGAGGCCGTCGACCGTGGGGCGGACGCCATCGTCGTCTCCAACCACGGCGGCCGACAGCTCGACGGGGTGCCGTCCACGGTCAGTGCGCTTCCGCCCATCGTCGAGGCCGTAGGTGATCGCGTGGAGCTACTGGTCGACGGCGGCATCCGCAGCGGTCTCGATGTCGTGAGGGCCCTGGCCCTCGGAGCGCGGGCGTGCCTGATCGGCCGCCCGTGGGCCTACGCGGTGGCGGCCCGTGGGGAGCGGGGCGTGGCCCATGTGCTGCAGATCATCCGTGAGGAGATGGAGGTGGCCATGGGGCTCACCGGTGTCGCCGACGTCCACCGGTTGGACCGTTCGGCGTTGGTCGATGACGGTCGGCGCCCGCCCCCACTCCCGGGCACGCCCACGATCTGACGGTCCTTTCGCCGGTGTCACCCGCCGGGCGGAGGCCGCCGTGGGCGCCGCCGGTACAATCGTTCGGTCCCCCCCGGACAGGACGCGACGTGTCGACCACACCACGAGGAGCCTCATGACCGAGCCCGGCGCACCGAGCGCGCCGCTCCCCCCCGCGCCGCGCCACGACCTGTCGGCCACCGTCGACGAGCGTCGCGCCGCGGGACGGGCCGCCCGCCGCCGGGCGCCGCGGGGGCCCCTCGGGGGGTGGGCAGAAGCGGGACGCGGCCACGATGCCCTGGAGACGATCCTCGGCCAGAACGCGATCCGGCTCCCCGAGCTGCTGCCCCTGCGTCACCAGCGGATGGCCGCCTCGCCGTGGAACTACTTCCGGGGAGCTGCGGCCGTGATGGCGGGCGACCTGGCCTCGCGACCGGACAGCGGGCTGCCGGTCCAGCTGTGCGGTGACGCCCACGTCCTCAACTTCGGCCTGTGGGCGACGCCGGAGCGCAACCTGATGTTCGACCTGCGCGACTTCGACGAGACCCTGCCGGGGCCGTTCGAGTGGGACGTCAAACGGCTGGCCGCCAGCCTGGTGGTCGCCGCCCGGGAGAACGGCATCCGGACCGGGAGAGCGGACCGGGCCGTGCGGGCCTCGGTCGAGGCGTACCAGCTACGGATGCGCCGCTACTCCACGATGCCCGAGCTCGACATCTGGTACGACGGCACACACGTCGACAGTCTGCTCGGCTACTTCGAGCCGGCCGACCGGGGCCGGGTCTCCGTGCACGTGGAGAAGAAGAAGGAACGCCGAACCAGTCGGGGGGCGTTCGCCAAGCTCACCACCATGGCTCACGGTCGGCCCCGCATCACCGAGGATCCGCCCATCCGGACCACCATCGGCGACGAGGAGCAGGAGGACCTGGTCGACCAGCTCCTCGCCCAGTACCGACTCACGCTGCAGGACGACCGCAGGAATCTCTTCGACCGGTTCACCGAGGTCGACACCGTCCGCCAGGTGGTCGGGGTGGGCAGCGTCGGGATGCGGGTGTACCTCGTTCTCCTCGAGGGACGCAGCGGTGACGACCCCCTGTTCCTGCAGGTGAAGCAGGCCGGACCCTCCGTCTACGAAGCCCACGCCGGACCCAGTGCCCACGGCCACCACGGGGAACGGGTGATCAACGGCAAACGCCTGATCCAGAGCGCCACCGACATCTTCGTCGGCTGGGGATCGTTGCACGGGAGGGACTACTACGTCCGGCAGTTCCGGGACATGAAGATCATCCCCACCACCGAGTTGATCGCCCCCCGCCTGGCCGAATTCGCCACCGCGTGCGGCGAGACGCTGGCGCGGGCCCACGCCCGCACCGGCGACCCGGTGGCCATCGCCAGCTACATGGGGAAGGGGCCCAAGTTCGCGGAGGCGATCACGTCGTTCGCCCATCGGTACGCCGACCAGAACGAGCGGGACCACGCCCAACTGGCCGACGCCGTCGAGAGCGGTGCCGTCGAGGTGCCGTGATCTGCCGGATCGCCGGTCGGGGCGCTCGGAGAGCGGGCCGACCGTTCGGCGGCGTCAACCGGCGCGGTGGGGACTGATGGAATCCTCCAGGGTGAGGGCCATGCCCTCCATGCCGGCGGCGCTCGGATGCAGGGGGAAGGTGTGGCGCGAGGACAGCACCGGCTCGACCCACCGGCTGTCGGCCGATGTGCAGGCGTTGTGTGCCGTGCTCGGCCCGGCCATGTCGACATAGGTGTCGCCGGCGGACCCGGCGGCTTGGGCCAGCGTGGCGTTCAGCGCGGACTCGACGTCCCGGAGGAACCCGAGGTCTCCGCCGGAGAAGGGGAGCAACGGCCAACAGCCGGATCCCGTCGTCGGGAGGATCTCCGGGTAGCCGATCACGAACACCCGGGCACGCGGCGCTCTCGATCGGATGTCGGCCAGCACGGTGGCGACCCTGGCGCCCACCTGCTGGACGCCGGTGGTCAGCGGGTCGGTGCCCTCTCCGCCGTCGTGCCTGGCACACGACCAGCCCACCCGGGTCCCACCCCACGGCGTGGCGGAGAGGCAGCCGTCCACGATGCGCGAGAAGCCGAGGTCGTTGCCTCCGATGCCCACACTGACGACGGAGGTGGCCGGGCGTACCGCGTCCAGCTGCGGCGGCACGCCGGCGGCCTGTGCGCCGGTGAGGTCCCCGGTCGTCGCCCCGGCACAACTCACGTCGGTGAGGACGAGGCCCAGCGCCCTGGCGGTCAGGGAGGGGTAGTTGTCGGACGAGCGGAGGCAGGAGGACGGGGCCGGTGGGGTGGTCGTGGGTCCGAGCTGGGAGGGGACGGCCGGGCCGGAGGTGTAGGAGTCCCCGAGCGCCACGTACGAGTCGACGACCGGCGCTCCGTGGTGCGGAAGCGCCGATCCGGCCGCCACCACGACCGGGGCGACAGCGACCAGGCCGGCGGCGACGCCGACGAGCGCGGCGGCCATCCAGATCCTCCGGCGCAGGTCGGAGTCCCGGGAGGCCCCGGACCGACGGCGCTCCGACCGGAGTCGCGTCGACCATCGACGGCCGGAGGGTGTCGGCTCGTCGCCGGGTCGGGGAGGGCACATCGCCGCACGATGGTAGAGGGCATGTCGCCGGTCGGGGCATCGCCCCCGATCCGTCCCGGGCCCGCCACTGCTCCCCCAGCCCCGGAAGGGCACGGCTCCCCCCGGAAGGGCCGTTCGGCCCTAGTCCGCGGAGCCCTCCCTACTTAGCCTCCTAGTAGGAGGTCATGCGTTATGGAGCCGTTGTCAGCTGTCATGGTCAGGTTGGTGGGTGCGCTCGTCGACCTGAACCACCCCGGTCACTATCTCCACTGGGGATTCATCCAGATCTCGGTGGCGAACGCCGTGCTCATCCTGTTGATGGTGCTCGTGTTCGTGGCGGCGATCCTCATCCCCTTCCGTCGCCATGGGGGTGGGGAATGACCATCGACGCCAGTACCCGCACCGAAGGCTCCGATGCCAGCGCCGGCCTGCCCGAGGACGCCGACCAGCTGAGCGCCAAGCTCCGCCGGGCCGCGGTCGAGGCGCTCCCGCCCGAGCGGCTGATGCCGGACCGGCAGCCCGCGTACGTCGCATCGTGGATCTACGTCTTCGGGGTCATCACCATCTGCGCCCTCTCCATCGTCATCCTGACCGGCGTGATCCTGGCCGTCTTCGGGCCGACCTGGTGGCATGTCTCGACTACCGGGCTCTTCGTCAATTCTCTCCACCTGTGGAGCGTCGAGGTCTTCTTCTTCGCCATGGTCGTCCACCTGTGGGGAAAGTTCTTCATGGCCGCCTGGCGTGGGCGGCGACGGGCGACCTGGATCACCGGGGTCGTGAGCTTCGTCGTGTCGGTCGGTGCCGCCTTTACCGGGTACCTCTCCCAGCAGAACTTCGATTCGCAGTGGATCAGCACCCAGGCCAAGGACGGAATCAACTCGACCGGCGCCGGCGCCATCTTCAACGTGACCAACTTCGGCCAGATGCTCATGTGGCACATCGTCCTGCTTCCCCTGGTCGTCGTCATCCTGGTCGGCGGGCACGTCCTGCTGGTTCGCAGGCGGGGGGTCGTCCCGCCCTTCGCCCCTCCGGGTTCCCCGCCACCGACCACCGACGAGACCGGGTCGGCTGACGAGCCAGCCGCAGCCGCGACGGTCGAGGGCCGGCCATGAACGACGACGCAGGGACGAAGCGTCACCGCCCCTTCAACCCGGACCGGGACGTCGAGGAGTGGCACGGGAAGTACCTCCCCTACGACCTGGTCAAAGAGTTCATCATCGCCTTCGTGGTGGTCGCCATCCTGGTGGTGGGGCTCGCCGTCATCTTCTCCTCCCCGGACGAGACACCGGTCACGGTCAAGTCGTGGTCGACCTCGGACCCGGTCGACTTCGCCCAGACGGCGATCACCGAGCTCGACGGCACCAGCGGCATCGCCACCTACGGTCCGCCGTACAACTCGACGCCCGACGCCTCCCAGTCCATCGGGCCCTTCTCACCGGAGAGCTGGTTGGGTGTCCACCACCCGATCGACACCGCCAACGACTACGTGATCGACCCGCTGCGGACCCTGCCGAACAGCCCCGAGGTGCAGGCGGCGGTGAACGAGTACACGTCGGCGTCCGCCGCCCAGCAGGCCAAGTGGACGGCGGCCTACGAGACCGCTGTGGCGAAGGCGACGTATGCCGACGGGGTGCTCACCGTGCCCCATGGCAGCTACGGCCCGGTCGGGGCCGTCATCGCCGGACTGACCTCGATGGCCAGGAGCGGTGCCCTCGACGGCGCGCTGCTCAAGTCCACCCAGTTCTACGGGACCGACTACACCAAGCCGTTGTTGTTCATCGCCGACGGCACCTACCTGGCCAACCTCGCCCAGAACCAGCATCTCTCGGGCGACCAGTGGGGAATGATGAACGAGACGGGCAACTATCCCGGGCAGGCCTGGTTGTGGCTCTACACCCTCTGGTACCAGGTGCCCCCCATGAACACCTCGGCGAGTGGCGACCTCCAGGTCTGGGCGATCATGATGGGCCTCACCCTGATCCTGGCGCTACTGCCCTTCATCCCCGGACTGCGCTCGATCCCCCGGTGGAGCCGGGTCTACCGCCTCATCTGGCGCCAGCACTACCGCGACCTCGACGCCCAGGCGGACCGGCACGGCAGGTCACCTCCGACCGATTCGCCACCGACGGATGCACCCTCGTCCGGAGTCCCGGTCACCGTCTGACCACCGAGGGAGCGGTCGGCGGCGTGATCGACAGACGACGACCGGCCCCAGAGGGTCGGTCGTCGTCGCGTCCGGGCCCGTTGGTCGGTCATCGCCCCTGCGGGCGGGGTCAAGACGGCGCGTCGGGCCGGGTTGCGGTCAGGACGTCATGCCCTGCAGACCGACCAGGCCGCGGGCAAGTTCGATCTCGCCCATGTGACGCAGCCCGTGCTGGTAGATCCAGCATTCCGCCGCGTCGAGCAGGGTGATGCCTTCGGGCCCGGCCACTCGGGCGCTGTAGGTGCTCGCCACCTCGGGCGGGAGCGGGCGCTCGATCACGACGCGCCCGAGCTCGCCCGGATCCAGCCCGTCGAGCCAGGCCTCGGTCCGGTCGAACACCGCACACATGTACTCCTGGAATCCCTCATAGTCGCCGATCCTCTGATGGACCATCTCGGAGACGGTGCGATGCTTCCCATGATCGGCGATCGCCGGTCTCACCCGCTGCTCCCATGAGGGGTCCCAGATCGGCGTGGTCCCGGTCATCAGCATGAACGACGCGTCGATCATGTTGACGATGTGGAACAGGCTGAACGCGATGGGCAGCACTCCCTCCCGCTCGAAGTGGTTGACCTGGTCGAGGTCCATCGGCGCCACGGCGTCGTAGTACAGCGAGTGCATCGCCCGCATCCGGCGTTGCCACGAGTCGAGCACGAGTTCACCGGACAACGGTCTCTCCCTTGTGACGGGGACGGCCCGTGGTGCAGGCCCGGTCCCCGGCGATTGTCCCACGGTAAACACTTGGCAGTTCGACTGTCAACTGTTACCCTGCCGACGACGGGCGCGTCATTGCCGCCGACACGAGACGAGAGGTGCCGCATGGAGTTGGAGGTCGACCGTGGCGACCTCCGTCACGTCCGGATCACCGACGCAGGGCCGGGACCGCTCGGGCCGGGCGAGGTCAGACTCCGGATCGATGCGTTCGGGCTGACGTCCAACAACATCACCTACGCCGTGTTCGGCGATGCCATGGGCTACTGGCGGTTCTTTCCCGGTCCTGACCAGGACGGTACGCACTGGGGCCGGCTGCCCGTCTGGGGTTTCGCCGAGGTGGTCGAGTCCTCGGTGGCGGGTGTCGACGAGGGGGCGCGGCTGTACGGCTACCTCCCCCTCGCCGACGAGCTGATCGTCCGGCCGGGGCGCATCGATGGCACCGGCTTCTCCGACCTGGCACCCCACCGCCAGCCCCTTCCGAGCGTCTACAACCGGTACTCGTCCGTGGACCGGGATCCCGTCTACCGCTCCGGGCGTGAGCCTCAGCAGATGCTGCTCTGGCCGCTGTTCGTCACATCGTTCGTCGTCGACGACTTCCTCGGTGACCACGGCCTGTTCGACAGCGCCTGCGTGCTGATCTCGAGCGCGTCGGCCAAGACGTCCATCGCCGCGGCCTTCCTCCTGGCCGGGCGGCCCGGTATCGAGGTCATCGGCCTCACATCGACTGCCAATCTCGGGTTCGCCTCCTCGCTCGACTGCTACGACCGGGTGCTCGCCTACGACCAGGTCCGATCGCTGGCGCCCGTCGACGCCTGCTACATCGACGTCGCCGGCAATCAGGACGTCACCGCCGACATCCACCGCCTCCTGGGAGGCAGGCTGCGCTACAGCATGATCGTCGGTGACACCCACTGGGAGAGCCCGACCGCGTCGACCGGTTCGCTACCCGGTCCCCGCCCGACCTTCCTCTTCGCTCCGGACCAGATCGCCAAGCGTCGGAGGGAGTGGGGCCGGGACGGCTTCGAACAGGCCGTGGCCGGGGCATGGCAGAGGTTCTCCCCCTGGACCGACGCGTGGCTGGACATCCGCCAGGTCAGAGGGGCGGACGCCGTCGAGTCGGCGTACCGCGAGCTCCTCGAGGGGCGGGTCGATCCCCGGGTGGGAGAGGTGTGCTCGTTACGGCCGCCCGGTGCCGCCTGAGGTGGAGAGCACCCGGAACGTCGACGCCGAGCCGAACGGTAGCCTCCACACCACCATGGTCGCCTCCACCACCGACAGCCAGACGTCCTCGATGCAGGACGCGCTCAGCGGTGCCGGTGCAGCCGGCCGTGAACCGGCGGCCCCGGCCGGCAGGCTGGACGGTCGCCAGCTCCGCCGGAAGCGCAACCGCGAGGCGGTGGTCGATGCGCTCCTCGACCTGTACGGCGACGGGAACCTCCGGCCGAGCACCGAGGAGATCGCCGCCCGGTCCGGGCTCTCGCCCCGATCGGTGTTCCGCTACTTCGACGACGTGGACGACCTCACCCGGGCGGCAATATCGAGGATGGAGCGTCGGGCGGTTGCGCTCCTCCCCCTCGACGCCGACCCGTCGGCGCTGTTGGTCGTGAAGGTGAGGGTCCTGGTCGAGCAGCGGTTCCGCCTCTTCGACGCGGTCGGCAGCGCCGCTACCGTGTCGAGGCTCCGAGCGCCGTTCCAGCCCATCCTGGCCGCGAGGCTGAAGGACAACAGGGCGCTCCTCCGCCGCCAGATCGAGACGCTCTTCGCGCCGGAGCTCGTCCGCAAAGGCCGGGCCGGGGCGGCGGCGTCACTGGCTGCGGCCGACGTCATCTGCTCGTTCGAGGCCCACCAGCTCCTCGTGAAGGACCAGGCGTTGTCGCCGGTGGAGGCCAGATCCGTGATGGCCACCGCCCTGGAGGCGCTCCTCGGAACGACCAGCTGACGCGGACGCCGGGACCATGAGCGGCTACTGGCCCGGTCCGTGGGCATGTGAGGACGGGGGACCGCGACGGCTCCAGGCGGCTCGCGGCGTGGCCCCGCTGGGCGTCGGAGCCGGCGGCGGTCTCGACGTCGTGTCACGCCTGGCCCCGGCGGCGACCATGGTCGTCACCCGGGACCCCGGCGAGCTCTACCTGCTCCGCCACACCGCAGGGGACGACGCCGTCTCCTTCGTCGAGCAGCTCGATCCGGCGACCCTCGAACCGGTCGACCGCTCGCCGGACCTGGCCGGGGGGCCGACGTGGCCGGGGAGCATCGCCGCGCACGCCAACGGCTCGATCTACGTCGTGTTCGGCAACCACGCGCACCGGCTCGGCCCCGACCTCTCCGTCGTGGCGACGGCGGCGCTGCCCAGGCCGGTCCCCTACAACGGGTTCGTCGTCATGCCCGACGGCCATCTGATCACCAAGGACTTCGCCGGCTCCCGTCCGGGGCTGCCCGTCCCGGCGGACGCCCGCCGGCCCTGCGAGCTCGTGGCCCTGGAGCCGGAGGGCCTCGAGATCGTCGACCGGCTCCAGCTCGCCGAGCCGTCGATCGCCCGGCTGTCCGCCGACGACGACACGGTCTACGTGGTGGGCGACACCAGCCTGCTCCGAGCCCGGTGGGCCGGCGGTTTCGAGCCCGATGACCAGTTCCGGGCGAAGTACCGGACGATGGCCGGCCAGACCTACGGCTGGGACTGCGTACTGGCGCTCGGGGCCGCCTGGTTCCTCGACAACGGTGACGGGAGTGAGGGCTACTCCGGGACGCTCCACGGCCACGGCCTGTCGTCCGCCCCGCTCCACCTGTTCAGGGTCGACGTCGGGTCAGGCGCCGTCTCGAGTGCCGAGGTGGGCACCGGGGCGGGCGGGCTCGTCGCCAACCCCCCACTGATCGACGTCGACCGGTCGATCGCCGTCGGATACGACAGCGGCAACGGGGTGCTCCGCGCCTTCGACATCGCGGCGGACGGCGGGCTCAGCCCGCGCTGGCGGCGGAGCCAGGAGCACGGGGGCCATCTCGTGCTCTACCCGGCCACCGGCGAGTTGGTCACCGGGCACTTCGACCAGGAACGCCGCGCCGACCAGGTGGTCGTCCTCGACATCGAAAGCGGCGCCGAACTGGCCCGGGCCGACACCGACAGCCCTGTCCAGTCGGTCCTGTTCCCGGCGGCCGGCTCCGATGACGCGCTCTACGTGTGCACCTTCACCACCATCAGCCGGTTGAGCCGGCACTCGGAAGCGGGATCCTGACCGGATACCGACCGTGCGCCGGCGTGGGCACTCCGTCGCCCCGGTGCCGGTGTTCCGGCCCCCGATCACACCGTGGCGGCCGCCCGAGCATCGGCCAGCAGTTTGTCGTCATCGGCCATCAGCGCCTTGGCCAGGTGGCGGACCATCTCGATGACCTCCGGATGGGCCTCGGGGTCCCAGCCCTCGAGCAGTTCGACCATCGAGTCACGCCGCGCCGCAGTGAGCCGGTCGATGGCATCGTGACCGCCGGCCGTGAGCACCAACCGGTGACCCTCCGGGCAGGCGACGCGTTCGATCATCCCCTGCGACGCCAGCGACTGCACGCCTTCGGCGAGCCGCTCGGGATCCACGTTCAGACGGCTGCCCACCTCCTCCACGGTGGCGTCGGGTCGGTCGGCCAGTCGGTAGAGCAGCCAACTGGCCCGGGGCTGGAGGTCGAGTCCGGCACGTCCGGCGAGCATCCCGTACAGCTCGCCGCGGTTTTCGCGGCTGGCCGCCCGCTCGAGGATCCGCTGCACCTCACCGAGTGACGTGCGCGGCTCGGGGAGCCCGAGCTGTTCGGCCGGCTCCGTGGTCCGGATGGACTTGCGCAACTCGATCTCCGGGAGGGTCCAGCTGAGCAGGAAGGCGACGAACGCGATCGGCACCCCGATGAGGAACATGGTCTGGATGGTGTGGGCGATGCCCTGGATCACACCGGCCTGCAGCGCCGGCGGCAGTTTGTGGATCACCGACGGGTTCTCGGCATTGAGACTGAACCCGGTGGGCGCCCTGGAGACGTGGAGCGATTCCAGCACGTTGCGGACCACCAGGTTGGCGAAGATGGCGCCGAACACGGCTGTCCCGAACGAGCCTCCGATCATGCGGAAGAAGGTCACCCCGGAGGTGGCCGTGCCCAGCTCCTCGTAGGGCACCGCGTTCTGCACCGCCACCGTCAGCACCTGCAGGATGAGCCCCAGTCCGAGGCCGAAGACCACCATGTAGCCGGCCTGGGTCCACGCGCCGGTGCTGACACCGATCAGGGACATGAGGTACAGCCCCACCGTCATCAACGCGGTGCCCACCACCGGGAAGACCTTGTAGCGGCCCCACCGGCTGACCAGCAGGCCGGAACCGATGGAAGCGACGAGCAGGCCGCCCATCAGGGGGAACAGGCGCACACCCGATTGGATGGCGCTGATCCCCCTCACGTCCTGGAAGAACAGGGGAAGGAAGGTGAGCGCGCCGAACATGGCGAACCCGACCACGAACCCGATCGCACTGGCGGCGGCGAACACCCGGTTGGTGAAGAGCGGGAGCGGAATGATGGGCTCGACGGCCCGGCGCTCGGCCACCAGGAAGAGGACCGTGAACACCACGCCGGCCGCGGCGAGGCCGATGATGAACGGCGAACCCCACGGGTACGAGGTGCCACCCAGGCTAGTGAAGAGCACCAACGAGGTGGCGGCCAAGGCGATGAGGACGGTGCCCAGGTAGTCGATGACCCGATGGACACGGCCCAAGGTGCCCGGGAGGGCCAGCGCCGTCACCACCAGTGCGATCGCGCCGATGGGGATGTTGATGTAGAAGATCCACCGCCAGCTCAGGTAGTCCACGAAGACGCCGCCGATGAGGGGGCCGATCACCGACGTCACCCCGAACATGGCCATGAACAGGCCCATGTAGCGACCCCGCT
>Ga0182030_10019688_pt1 | contig 12807 bp, 10 predicted proteins | sample 812S3MmetaG_FD_121299 | JGI IMG/M metagenome (GOLD analysis project Ga0182030, IMG submission 121299) | Permafrost microbial communities from Stordalen Mire, Sweden - 812S3M metaG (Illumina Assembly) | ecosystem: Environmental > Terrestrial > Soil > Wetlands > Permafrost | place: Sweden... | reverse complement strand
TTTCGCGGATATCCAGGAGGAACTCCGCAGTCAATACAACATCGGATACATGCCCGACCCACGCAGCGAAGCGGGGCTTTACCGGCACATTCACCTTACCGCCAAGCAAAAAAAGAAGGAATTGGTGGTGCAAGCCCGCGCCGGATATTACGCCCGATAATTGCAGTAAGAATGGCCGGTCCACGGCTTGACCGTACTCTTTGGGACAATGAAAGTACGGGATGCCAATTATCAATACCAAAATTGTGGCCACACTCGGGCCGGCCACCGACGGTCCGGGCATATTAAAGCAACTCCTGCTGGCAGGGGCGAACATTTTCCGCCTCAACGCTTCGCACGGAAACGTTGACGACCACGCGGCGCGCGTCCACGCCGTCCGCACCACGGCCAAAGAGCTGGGCATTCACGCGGGAATTCTGCTCGACCTGCAGGGTCCCAAGATCCGGCTCGGCAGTTTTGCCGAAGGCGGCTGCACCCTGGTGCAGGGCTCCGAGTTCACCATTACCACGGAACCGTTACTGGGCACCGCCGAACGCGCCTCCACCGGATATGCGCGTTTCGCCAAAGACGTTCAGGCCGGCGACCGCATTCTGCTGGCCGACGGCGCGCTGGAACTCCACGCCCTGGCCAGCGACGGCGTTTCCGTACGCACCGAGGTGATATGCGGCGGCCCCATTTCCGATCACAAAGGCATCAACCTTCCGGGGGTTCGCATCAGCCTTCCTTCGCTCACCGAAAAGGATTTGGCCGACCTGCACTTCGGGCTCAACGCCGGCGTCGATATGGTGGCGCTCTCCTTCGTCCGCTCCGCCGAGGACGTGAAGCAATTGCGCGACCGCCTGGCCAACCGCCCCGTTGGAATCGTCGCCAAAATCGAGAAGCCCGAGGGATGGGAGAATATCGAGCCGATTCTGGATGCCACCGACGGCGTCATGGTAGCGCGCGGCGATCTAGGCGTCGAGCTTTCGCTCGAACGGGTGCCGCGCATTCAAAAGGCGATCATCCGCCGCGCTCGCCGCAAGGGCCGCTTCGTCATCACGGCGACGCAGATGCTCGAATCGATGATCGAGCGCTCCACTCCGACGCGGGCCGAGGTTTCCGACGTGGCGAACGCCATCTACGACGGCACGGACGCCGTCATGCTCTCCGCCGAAACCTCTGTCGGCAAATACCCTGTGGAGGCGGTAAGCGTGATCACTCGCATCGCCAGCGAGACCGAAGCATCGCTGCGCAACAAAGGCTATCAGGATCCGCCCCATAACGCCGAACCCAGCAATGCCGAGATCCTGGCCGACGCCGCCTATCATGCCGCGCGCGATTCCGGCGCGGGGGCGATCGTGGTCTTCACGTCTACCGGTTCCAGCGCGCGCCTGGTTTCGCGCTACCGTCCGCCGGTCAGCATCTATGCCATCACCCCGCACGACACCACGGCCCGGCAGCTTGCCGTGAATTACGGCGTGATGCCCATTCTGGCCCCGGATGTCTCTAACACCGATGAAATGCTGGCGCAGATGAATCGTGTGATGGTGGAAGGCGGCTATCTGAAGCCCAATGAGCTGGTGGTCTTCCTGGCCGGCCAGCCTGTGGGGCGCGCCGGGACTACCAATCTGATGAAGCTGCACCGTATCGGCGTGGAATAATCCGCTTGCTTATGCGCGCGGCTCGGCAAGGATGTTAGTGGCCGCGACCGCGAGGGAGCGGTGCTTGCGAAATAGCGAATGCCTCTAACGCTCCCTCGCGGCCGCGGCTCATTAGAGCGGTGATCTTGCTCGCCGCCCTAAAGTCTAATGCCGCCTAGTTTTGTGTCAGGCGCAAAAAGGTTGGGCCGGCCCCCTGGTACGCGCGGGACGCCCTCGTCCCGCTCTCCCGTCAAAGAAGCAGGTGCCCGCCACCTTCTATACGGAAATCGGAGGTGGGAAACTATGCAGCATTACCCTAAAGCCTCCGCTGAAGCCCGCCGATAGGGTAGTCGTAGATGTTGCGTATCCGGCGATTCTCGACCAGGCTTCTCATCCCCGGGATTCTGGGAACCTGCTGTTTCAGCGCCGTGCTCTTCTGGTCGCTGATACGGATACACTCCTACGCCTTCGAGATTAAGGAGGAAACCACCCGGCATGTGGTAGAGCTCGCCGCGCAAACCGTCGCCCATTTTGCGGCTGCGGAGTCGCAAGGCCAAATGACCCGCGAGCAGGCGCAACAGGCCGCGCTGGCGGCAGTTCGGGACTTACGCTATGGATCGGGCGGATATTTCTGGATCAACGATCTCCAGCCGCGAATGATCATGCACCCCACCAATCCGGCTCTCAACGGTAGCGACTTGAGTAATTACCGCGATCCGGACGGCTTGCTGCTCTTCATGAAAATGGTCGAGATCTGCCGCGCGGCCGGCGGCGGCGCGCTCCATTACCGCTGGCCGAAGCCGGGCAGCAGGCGTCCGGTTGCCAAAATCTCGTACGTGAAGCTCGATCCCTCCTGGAATTGGGTAATAGGTTCAGGAATCTACGTCGACGATGTGGAGAGCGAAGTCGCCTCCATTGTTAAGATCTCCGTGGGCTCGCTGCTCGTGACCGTCTGCGTTTGCGGCCCCCTGTTTTTTTGGCTGGTCCAGTCGGTGACCAGGCCGGTGGAGAAACTGACGGTCGACCTGTCCCGGCTGGCTGGGCGGGTCTCGCATGCCGCCAGCGGAATGTCAGATGCGAGTCAACTGATTGCCAAGGGAGCCTCCGAGCAGGCGATTCATGTTCGCCAGACGGGCGAATCCCTCCGCGAGTTGGGGACGATGATCTCTTCTTCTTCGGATGAGGCGGCAAACACTCGCGGATTGATGGAAAAAGCCAGTGCAGCCGTGGATACCGGGCGGCAGCGAATGGAGGCCATGTCGGCGGCGATGGCTGAAATCTCGTCCTCCGGACGCGAGGTGTCGCAGATTTCCAAAACCATCGGGGAGATCGCGTTTCAAACTAATCTCCTGGCGCTCAATGCCGCCGTAGAGGCGGCGCGGGCCGGCGAGCAGGGAGTGGGTTTCGCGGTGGTGGCTGACGAAGTACGCAATCTGGCCCAAAGAGCTTCCGCGGCGGCCGAGCATTCGGCCCATGAAATCCAAGAATCCCTTCGCCGGGGCGAGCAGGGCGCGGCCATCGCCGAGGACATGATCGCCAGTTTCAAATCTCTGGTAGCGGACATACGGGACGTCACTGCCGGAGCATCGCGTACCGCGGCTACTACTACCGCCCAGCGGGAACGCGTCCGGCAAATCGCCGACGCATTCCAAAGTCTCGACCAGATCGCACAGGTGAATGTGGCAACCTGCGGCGAAACCACGGCGTCAGCGAGCGCACTACAAAACGAGGCAGCCGGCATGGAAGGGCTCATCGGTCCTCTGCTTGCACTGATGGGTGACTCGAAAGCGGAATGAACCCACGCTGAAAGCTACTTTTTCACGTATTTCTTCACGTCCTTCGGGCCCACTTCGGCGCCATAAATGTTGCCTTCCGCGTCGGCCGCAACGCCTTCTGCCGCGCTGGTGACGGCGGTCCCAGGTGACGGATCGGGGATGAATGCCACCACCGAGCCGTCTTTGGCGCTACCGACGCGAATTCCGCGCTTCCAGCCCGGATTGTTGCCGTAGCCGTCCTTATCGGTCGATTCGGAATCGGCGACATACATCACGTCGTTTTTGTCGATGTAGATGCCACTCGGAACGGCTGAATTGCTTCCATTCGGCCAGAAAGTTGCCGTCCTGGTCGAAGATCTGAATGCGATTGTTGCCGCGGTCGGCGACAAACAATCGGCCCTTCGAATCGAACGCCAGGGCGTGCGGCATCTCGAACTGCCCCGGCGCCGATCCGTGGCCGCCCCATTGTTTGATGAACTTCCCATCCTTGGTAAATTTGACGATTCGCGCGTTGCCCCGCCCCATGTTGTGGCCATTGGAGATGAACAGATCGCCGTTGGGAGCGACAGCCACGGCATTCGGTTGGTTGAACGTGTCCGGACCGTCGCCGGGGACGCCGGCCTGGCCCAAAGTCATCAGCACTTTTCCATCGGAGCTGAATTTGAAAACCTGATCGCCCTTGCCGTTGCGGCCCTGGTCGGTAATCCAGAAATTTCCGTCCTTATCGAACGTGATGCTGTGCGGGAAAGCGAACTGGTTCGCGCCGAAATTGCGCAGCAGTTTGCCGGAGGGCGCGAATTCGAATATCGGCGCGAGATCGGACGCGGCGCAGCTGTTTGCCCCGCACCGGTCGACCACCCAGATGTGGCCGTCGGGAGTGATGGCAACGGAACTGGTCGACCCCATCGTCCGCCCCTCAGGAAGCTGATACCAGCGCTCCACGGTGCGATAATTCGGCTGGGAATTGGGAGCGGGGGCGGACTGCGCCAACGCGCCGGCGACGGACACGGCTACGACGAGGAGCCCACGTGGAATCATGCCAACTCTCCTGTAGAAGACGGCGTGGGGTCGATTATACTAGCAAGACGCGCGGCTTGCCACGTCAGCGGCCGCGAGCGCAAGAGGAGGGTTCATGAGGATGCGTCCGGGAGCCTGGTATGCTCTCATCGCGATTGCCGGCATCGCCGCCAGTTCGGCCCAGACCGCGCTCCGCCGCCGCTCGAAGTCGCCACGCCCACGGTTCCAAGAAAGTTACGTCGAGTAGTTTCCACAGGGTCCCCTCCTGGGCAGGATCAATCTTACACCTTGCCGCAATGCTTCGCCAAAGGGCCGCGCTTCCGCTCAAGATGAGCGGCTTCGGAGGCCAGTCGCTAAGTAAATAGACGGGTTACAAGGGTGCGACCGCTCAAGATGAGCGGGGATGTGGCGCAGAGACCTTCAGTCTGAGCCCGCAAACCGCTCCCTTCGGCCGCGGCTCAGTATCGGCACACTGCGTTTTTCCGAGCCGCGCGCGTGAGCAAGCGGTTGGCTACTGCCCCGGTCCGTGTAGCGCTCGCATGACTACATCGCGGGAAGCGTCGGTCACCACCAGCATGTTTTGCGGATAGCGGCGGTAACTCAGAATCTGGCTGTAGATGGGACCTTCGAGGCTGTCGTTCAACGCTAGCCCCGCCATGTATTGCAGCCGCAGGTTGCCGTCGCGATTGATTTGCGCCCCTTCCAGCCACGGCATGAGATCCTGGCGCTGGCCGGCGTAAGTGCCCAGCAGATCGAGCACGGAGTTGAAACCGACATCGCGCATGGATTGCGCTACGGTAGCGTACTCCGGGCTCACCAGGCGGCGCTGGACGTCCTCGACGTCGATCTTGGGCTCTTCCACCTGGCCGAGGAGCGCCGTGTCGTAACCCGCGCCATTATTGTCGTTGCCCCAGACGGAGCCGTTCGGGAAGGCGTCGAAGAAGGTGGCGAGTTCGCTCTTTACCGTGTCGGCATCGGTCTCGTACAAAGGCACCCATTGGGTGACGATTCCGCCGGGATTCAGGTGCTGCTTCACCAGTTCGAAATATTCCTTGGAATAGAGCGTGGCGCTGCCTTTCACCCAGGGATGGATGGGGTCGGACGTGACGATGTCGAACTTCTCGTTGGTGGTGAGGACGAAATGACGCGCATCGTCATAGACAATCTGCACGCGCGGATCGTGCATGACGTTGTAATTCTCCTTGCCGAAGTACTGGGTGGCGATGGGCGGAATCAGCGGCTCCATTTCGCAGATCACGATGCGCTGAATGCCGGGAAACGGCACGAAACTTCCCGCCGTTACGCCCGCGCCGAAGCCCACGATCAGCACCGAATGCGGTTCGCCCCGATGGAAGAGGGCGGGCAGGTCGCCTAACATGCGCTGCAGGCGCATATCGTAAGGTTCGGTAGACGCCTCGACCTTTCCGCTCACGTGAAACTGTACTGCGCCGTCGTTCCACCGCGAAATGGCAATGGAAGAGTTGATGCCCTCGCCAGTGTATAGAATTTTCGACGAGTTGGCGTTGACCAGGATGCGCCGGCCGTAGGCGATGAGATTGCCGGGAACGTCGGAGACCTTGTAGGACAGCCATCCGGCGATGGCCAGCGCGGCCGCAAGTCCAAGGGTGCTGGCCATGCCCCGCGATTGCTTCACCACTTGGACAAGGGCGAAGACCGCGGCTACCGCGGAGAGCACGATCAGGGCCTGCTCGCAGCCTTTGGTGCCGATCCAGGGGATAAGGACGAGGCTGAACGCCAGCGCGCCTACGATGGCGCCGCCGGTATTGGCCGCATAGATGCCGCCCACCATGCGGCCCTGATCTTCGCCGCGCGCGGCCACCGCCGCCAACGCGAAGGGAAAGCTGGCGCCCCAGAGGAGCGTGGCCGGTAGAACCGTCCACAGCGTGCGCGCCAGGTCGACCTGGAAAGTGAATGCCGGGCTGGTGGAAAGCAGCGGGTTGACCGGCCAGAACGGTAGATAATCGGAGAGCATCACGGCAGTCCACGCCACCGCGCCAGCCAGCAGAAGCTGGCAGAGTCCGATGGCGACTCGGGGGCGCACATTGCCCCGGAGGAGCGCCGACGCGGCTGCGCTGCCGATTCCGATGCCGGCCAGGAAGACCGCGAGTATGATCGAGAACGTGTATACCGTGGCTCCCAGCAAGAGGCTGAGCAGACGGGTCCAGACCACTTCCGCTCCCAGCGCGGTGGCGCCCGAAATGGCGATGGTCACGTAAATCGGCCATGGCCCAAGTGCCGGCGCGGGCAGGGTGTCCGGGCGCGCGGCCGTCAACGCAGTTTTTCTTGCCAATGCCAAAGCCGCAAGGCCGACGACCGCGTTGATCGCGGCGGCGACCAGCGTGGCCACCGTCAGGTCGAAGACGCGCAGCAGGTAGAACCCCGCGAGCAGGCATCCGAAGACCGCGCCGGCGGTGTTTCCGCCATAAAGAAGCCCGAGCCAGGAGACGCCTTGCTGCGTGGATTCCACCCAACGGGCGGCGGCGGGCAGCGATGCCCCCATCAGAATTGTCGGCGGCATCAGGCAGATTCCGCAGATCAACGCCCGGAAAAGGATGGCCGGCATGCCATGGCCGACGGCGGCGACGTAGACGCCATCGAGGAGGGGAATCACCACCAGCGCCAGAATGCCGCAGGCGCCAATGCCCAGTTCCAGGAGCGCGTACACTCGCAAGGGGTGCATTTCACGCGCGCGAGCCACTCGGGGAAGCCCCAGGCTGCCGAGGCACAGTCCGCCCATGAAGGCGGCCAGTAGAACTCCCAGGGAAACCGCGGTGGACCCGATGACCAGTTGCAGCAGTTGATACCAGACGATTTCGTAGATCAATGCGGAACAGCCGCTGGCGGCGAAGAGCAACAGCAAGACGGGAAGAAAACGGCGCTCGGCAGGTTCTTGTGGATCTCTTACGGTCATTTCAGAAGGCCCAGATTAACTAAAGGTGAAAGGGCATGATAACGCAAGCAACAGTTTTGTGTTTTTTGTTGGAGATTCCCCCACTGCGGCGCGAACTGTAATATCATCAGGAATTCAATAGTGGTTTGAATTTATTTTCAGGAGCCCCGGTTTGCTTGTTCGCCGTCTTTTTTTGTCTTGGTTTTTTCTGGCGAGCTGCACGCTGATTGCGGCCGCCGCCGCTCCCGATGACGATGACCTGCGCAACCTGCCGGTCGTCGAACATGTCACCATTCCCCAGCCGGACTTATCGGTAATTGAATTCGATTCGCCTTCGCCCCATTGCAGCGTCGCGCCGCTGCCGGAGATTGTGGATGCCGAGGCGGTGCGGTTCGAAAACGAAGAAGGTCCCGATACCGGCGGCCTTCTGCCTGCCATGGCGCAAGCCCTGGAGAAGTTTCGCAGACTGGTAACTTCCGCGGGCGGCACGTTCGATCTCAAGTCCGCCTATCGCCCGCTAGCGTACCAGGAGCATCTGCAACAGGTCTGGTTTAAGTGGATGCGCGAATTGCGCTTCAATCATCAGCCCGGCTGCCAGGCCGTGCGCGCGCAGGTGGAAGACGAGTTCAACCGGCATAAATTGATGCCGACCCAGATGCCGGTGACGGATTCCGATCACACGCGCGGCATGGCGTTCGACGCTGCCGTGATGATGCCGAGGGTGGTGGTGCGATCGAAGAAGCGACGCGTCGGCGTGAGTAGCGTGAGTCTGGATCGTCTGGCGTTGATGGCCGGTCTGCGGCGACCGGACATCCGGCGCGATCCGGTGCATTTCAAGCTGGTGCTGACCAGCACCGTGCGGGCGCCGTTAAGCGAATAAGCAAGTTACCGAGCCGCGCGCGTCAGCAAGCGGTTACGACTGCCGGGCTGTCGCCCGGCGGGGCAAGCTAAAGAGGGACTTGCAAAACTCGGCTGAATCGGGCGAAAGGCACCGCTCCCTCGCGGTCGCGGCTCATTAAGGGCTGCTTTTTCAACACGGGATTAATGAGCTGCGCGCGCTAGCAAGCGGTTTCCGGAAATTTTGCAAGTCCCTCTTCAGCTTGTCCAAGCGAGCGAAGCTCGCGTGGCCCGCAGGGCAACGGCGGACGCGCTTACCGCGCAGCCCACTTCGAGAAGTACGCGTCGGAGGCCAACTCTTCGAGCTCGCGGCTTTCCGCGTAAGTATACTCCGCCAGGCGACGCTCGCGTAGCTTCTCGACCAGGCGCACGCGGCGCTCGGCGGCGCGCAATTTGAGACGCTGCGCTTCCACTTCCGCCTGGCAGCGTTCGCGGGCGGCATTGAGTTCCAACCCCCGCTTCTTCACTCCCAGGCGGTAAAGCCCCAACGCCGCGAAATCGGTGGCTGGGATGGATTTGCGTGCGAGCATCTCGCGTTCCACCGACAGGCGCTCGGCCAGCAGGGCGGCGATGGCGGCTTTGGCGCCGGCGAGCGCGGCCAGACACTCGGTGAGGCGCCGCTCTTCCAGTTCGTACTGGCGGGTGTACCATTCGAGCACTCTGGCCAGCCGGAAACGGAAGGTCTGCATAACGGTTACAATCTCGCGGCAATGGCTTGCGCTTTGGCGATGCTATCCGCGAATGGCGCATCCTGGGTGGTGTCCTGGCGGAGGAACGATGCAATCTCGGGCTGCATGCGGACGGCAGCGTCGAGCCGCGGATTGCTCCCCGGAGTGTAGGCGCCGAGCTCGATGAGGTCCCTGGAATCTTCGTACGTGGACAGGGCTTCGCGAATCTTGCGCGCGGCCGCCAGTTGTTCCGGAGTGGAGAGCTGGGAGGTGAGCCGGCTGATGGAATGCAGCACGTCGATGGCGGGATAGTGGCCGGTGGCCGCCAGGCGGCGCGACAGGATGATGTGGCCATCGAGGATGGCGCGGACGGCGTCGCAGATCGGCTCGTTAAAGTCGTCGCCTTCCACCAGGACGGTGAAGAAGCCGGTGATCGAGCCTTTCTGAAAATTGCCGGCGCGCTCCAGAATTTTGGGCAGCAGGTTGAAGACCGAAGGCGTATAGCCTTTCTGGCTGGGCGGCTCACCGGCGGCCAGCCCGATTTCGCGCTGCGCCATCGCCAGACGGGTCACGGAATCCATGATGAAAAGCACGTTGGCGCCTTGATCGCGAAAGTATTCGGCGACCGCCAGAGCTACGAAACAGGCGCGCACGCGCAGCGGCGCGGGACGGTCGGAGGTCGCGCAGACCACCACCGAGCGCTTACTGCCCTCCGGCCCCATCTCGTGCTCGATAAAGGCGCGGACCTCGCGATTGCGCTCGCCGATGAGAGCGATCACCGTGACGTCGGCCGAATTATGCCGCGACATGGCGCCGAGGAGCGTGCTCTTGCCCACTCCGCTGCCGCCGAAAATTCCCATTCTCTGGCCTTTGCCGACAGGCGTGACAGTATCGATGGCGCGAATGCCGGTAACGATCCGGTCATCGATATGTTCGCGATCGAGCGGGCTGCCGGGTGGAGAATAGAGGCGGTAATGCGCGGCGGGACGAATGCGCGGTTTGCGGTCGATTGGCCGGCCGAAGCCGTCGAGGACGCGGTTCAGCAGATCGGGACCGACGGCTACCTGCGCGTCGTCCTGGCGGGCGATCACGCGGTCCCGAAGTTGGATGCCGTCGATCTCTTCGAGCGGCATGGAGAGCACGTGGCCGTCGCGGAAACCGATCACTTGCACGCGCACTCGGCGGCCGCTGGAGGTAATCACTTCGCAGAAATCCCCGACGGCGGCAGCCGGTCCGGTGGATGCCACGAGCATGCCCACAAGCTCCACCACTTCGCCGCTCCAGGGCAGAAGAGGCATGCTTCGCACCTGCTCGATATAGGAATTCAGTGCCAAGGCGGGGATGGGCGCGGGTGTGGGAGCGCTCATGAGCGGTTCTCCAGCCGATCGGCCAGACCGCGCCCGATCTCGTCCAGTTGCGTGCCGACGGAAGCATCGAGTACGCCGCGGCCGATGTCGAAAAGGATGCCGCCGGGCGGCTGCGAAGGGTCGGCGATGAGTTCGATGTCCTGGCCGCGGCCGCTTTCCTGGAGGCTGGCACGCACCATCTGCTCCAAGGCGGGGTGGACCCGCACGCGGTGAATCTCCTGCGACTGTAGCTTCTGAAGGGCGGCTTTGGTGAGCGCCTTGAGAGCGTTGGCGTCCACCGTCAACTCGCGATGCAGAACGCGGCGGGCGATCTCAATGGCCAGACGCACGGTATCGGCTTCGGCCCGTTGAATGACGTCGGAGCGGCTGGCGGCGACGTCGGCGACGATCGCGGTAAGCCGGTCGACGGCGGCACGGACTTCGGATTCGAGCGCCTTGCGGGCGGCTCCTTCGCCAGCGCGCAGGCCGGTTTCGTAGGCCTGGCGGGCCTGCTGCTCGGCAGCGGCGCTCAATTCGGCGATGCGCGCGCGAAGCTGCAGAACATCGCTGGGCGCGTTGTCGGAGACTGGCCGGGCGGCATTGGTCGAGATCGCAGCGCCCCTCCGCCACGCTATCGGCTGGACATCGGCTGAGTCTTCGGGGAGGACTTTAGATAGCATCGCAAACCGCTCCCTCACGGTCGCGGCTCGGAAACGCGTTACACCACATGTTCGTCACCGCCGCCGCGGGTGCCGGCGATCGCACATTGATGAACATGGCGGCTTTACGGGCGCCAGGCACCGGAGAAGAAGGGGAAGCCGTGGAAGGTGTCATAATTCCGTGAGTCAGTTATTGGTTATCCTGCATCCACATGCGCAATAGGTTGGCGGTTGCCGCCGGATCGCGTTTGACCGCTACCCGGACGCGGTCGGCCAACTGATCGCGTTCCACTTCGATAGCCGGCAGGCCGGCGGCGAGTTGCTGGGCCTTGGGCGAGAGATCGAGGCGCGCGGCGGCGCCTTCGGCGGCCGGTAAAGCGGGCGTACCGGAAGTATAGGCTCCGGCCGGCAGCTCGCGCTCTTCCGGGCTTTCCACTGACCCGCGGCCGCGCTGCGGCTTGCGCGCGGTCCGGAAAAACAGAGCGGCCAACCCGATCAACAGGCCCAGACCAAGGGCGGCCGGCAGGGTCAGATCGCGATATTTGTTATAGAACTCCAGGATCGGCGGCTGTTTGACGGCCGGTTTGGAACTGAGCGGGTGAGCGAGGGCGGGCGGTTGGGCATTGACCGTGGATTCGAACGGCAGGCTTTCGACAATCAATTGATCGCCGCGCTCTTCATTGAATCCCGTGACGCCGGCCACCAGGTCGCGGATGGTCTTCAGAGTCTCGGGAGTGGGCGGCACGAGGACTTTCTTGCGGGCGGCGCCCTCGCCGTCCCATTGCAAGGTGTGGTCCACCAGCACGGCCAGCGACATGCGCCGAACGACGCCTTGCGGAATCCGCGTGGTGCGCACTGTGCGGCTGGTCTGGTAGGTGATGTTCTCTGTGCGGCGAGAGACGCCGGCGGTAGTTTTGTTTGGCGAATTGTTCTGCGGATTCGGAAGGTTGGAAGCGGTTCCGGGGACGCCGCCGGACACGGGATGGTCAGCGCCCTCTTCGGTCTTTTGCGAACTGAGCATCACCGATTTCGCGGGGTCGAGAGTCTCTTCCTGCTGTTCGCCGCTGGTCAGGTCGCAATCCACCGATGCGCCGGCGCGGAAGCGGTTGGCTCCCAGCAGCGGCTCGAGCGTGGCGCTGATTTTGGTCACCAGGGCCTTTTCGATCTGCTGCCGCACTTCGAGCGATTCGGCGGTGATTTCGGAACCGTCGGCGGCGGCGGTTTTGCGCGGTTTGCTCAGAAGATTGCCGTCCATATCGACGAGCGAAACGGACTCCGGAGCGAGTCCTTCGACGGCGCTGGCCACGAGGTTGGTTACCGCCACAACGTTCTGCGGAGAAATCTGTGCGCCCGCGCGCAGCTTCACCATGACACTGGCTTTGGCCGGCTCCTGCCGATCGAGAAAGACCGATTCCTTGGGAAGAGTGAGGTGAATGCGGGCCTGCTCCACTTCGGCGAGGCTCATCACGGACCGCTCGAGCTCGCCTTCGAGCGCGCGCTTATAGTTGATGTGCTCCACGAATTCGGTGGCGCCGAAATTATTCTTGTCGAACAGTTCGAAGCCGATGCGGCCGCTCTTGGGTAGCCCGGCGGCGGCCAGCGCCAGGCGAGACTCCGCCAGGCGGGCGGAAGGCACGGCCACCGTGCCGCCATTGTCCAGGAGCCGGTACTCCACCGCCGATTCCTTCAACTTCTGGACTACCGTGGCGGCGTCTTCCGGCGCCATGCCGGTGTACAAAGGATGGAAATCGCCCTCATGACGATAGTGGGAAAACGCCACCAGTCCGGCAATCACCAGCGCCGCCATGGCGACGATGGAGACTCGCTGGAGGAGTGAAAGGCCGGAGATCAGTTTCCGAAGTTGGTCCATGGGAGATGAGCGGCGCTACATCTGCATCTTCATGATTTCCTGATA
>Ga0182030_10019687_pt1 | contig 12807 bp, 14 predicted proteins | sample 812S3MmetaG_FD_121299 | JGI IMG/M metagenome (GOLD analysis project Ga0182030, IMG submission 121299) | Permafrost microbial communities from Stordalen Mire, Sweden - 812S3M metaG (Illumina Assembly) | ecosystem: Environmental > Terrestrial > Soil > Wetlands > Permafrost | place: Sweden... | reverse complement strand
TCGACCTCACCGAGCGCCCCCGCAACTGCCTCAAGCGGGCCCAGATCAACACCATCGGCGAGCTGGTCGACCGCACCCTCGACGACCTGCTCAACATCACCAACTTCGGGCAGAAGTCGCTCGACGAGGTGCTCCAGAAGCTCGACGAGCGGGGCCTGTCCCTGCGGGTCAAGGACTGAGGTCACACCATGCTCGGCACTCCGAAGAAGGGCCGTCGGTTCGGCGGGAGCTCCGCCCACCAGAAGGCCATGATGGGAAACCTGGTGGCGTCGTTGATCGCCGCTGAGTACCTGGTCACCACCGAGGCCAAGGCCAAGGCCCTGCGGCCGGTGGCCGAGAAGGTCATCACCGCCGCGGCCAAGGGCGGCGTGGCCCGGCAACGGCACGTGGTGGCCTTCATCCGGGACAAGGACATGGCCAACAAGCTGTTCTCCGAGATCGGCCCCCGCTACGCCGAACGGCCGGGCGGCTACACCCGGATCCTCAAGCTGGGCAACCGACTGGGTGACAACGCCCCGATGGCCAAAATCGAACTGGTGTGAGCACGCCCCCCCTGGCCGGGGGGGCGGATGACCGGTCGGTCCGGTGGCGGCTGACGGTGGCCTACGACGGGACCGGGTTCCACGGGTTCGCCGCCCAAGAGGGCCAGCGCACCGTGGCCGGGGACCTCTGCGGAGCGCTCGGCCGGATCACCCGGACCCCGGTCACCCTGACCTGCGCCGGTCGAACCGACTCCGGGGTGCACGCCCTCGGTCAGGTGGTCCACTTCGACCTGCCGGCCGCGGCCTCCGAACGCCTCGATGGTGACGCCCTGGTCAAGTCGTGCAACAGCCAGCTGGGACCGGCCATCGTGGTGCGGGAGGCGGCCATCGCCCCCGACGGGTTCGATGCCCGCCACTCGGCCACCGGCCGCCGGTACCGCTACCTGGTGGTGAACGCCCCGGTAGCCGACCCTCTGCTGGCCAGGTTGGCCTGGCAGGTGGCCGATCCGCTGGAGCTGCGGTCTATGCAGGCGGCATCGGACGCCCTCCTCGGCGAACACGACTTCCGGGCCTTCTGCCGCCGGGTCCCGGGCACCACCGCCGACGTTCCCATCACCCGGCGGGTCGACCAGGTCCGGTGGTCGCGGTGGGGAGGCCCCTCGGGCCCCTCGGGCTCTCCGGGGTGGAAGGGGGCCGAGCGAAAGCCTCCGGGGGCGGGCTTCCCGGCCGTGGTCCCGGCCGTGGGCAGCCTGCTGGCCTTCGAGATCGAGGCCGGGGCCTTCTGCCACCAGATGGTCCGCTCTCTGGTGGGCACCCTGGTTGACGTGGGCCGCGGCCGGAAGCGGCCGTCGGACATGCTGTGGATCCTCCGGTCCGGTGACCGCCAGCAGGCCTCTCAGCCGGCCCCATCCCAGGGACTCACCCTGATGGCCGTCCGCTACGACGGCTGACCGGCTTGCCTGGCAGGGCCATTTGGTCGTATCGTAGGGACTCGCCCGGTTTCCCAGGTGCGGTGTTCCGCGAGTGGGGACACCACTGACAGCCCGGGCCGCCGTCCCCGCCGAGCCTCGAGTCCGAGGATCACCGGGGCCCAGTACCACTGACCCAAGGATCTCTCGTGCGCACGTACACCCCCAAGCCCGCCGACATCACCCGCGCCTGGCACATCGTCGACGCCGAAGGGCTGGTGCTCGGCCGCCTGGCCACCGAGGTGGCCTCGGTACTGCGGGGCAAGCACAAGCCCATCTTCTCCCCCAACCTCGACACCGGTGACCATGTCGTCGTGATCAACGCCGACAAGGTCGTGCTGACCTCGGGCAAGGCGGAGGCCAAGTTGTCCTACCGCCACAGCGGCTACCCCGGGGGGCTCACCGCCACCCGCTACAGCGATCTGATGATCGACCGGGCCGACCAGGTGGTGAGGAACGCCATCACCGGCATGCTCCCGAAGAACCGCCTGGGCCGCCAGATGGCCACCAAGTTGAAGGTCTACAACGGCGCCGAGCACCCGCACGCCGCCCAGTCCCCCGAACCCCTGGAGCTTCCGGACGCCCGCCGCACGGCGTCGGCCCGGAGCGGCGCGTGAGCACCGTCGCCGACCAGGCCCCCGTACCGACCCAGCGCGAGGAGCACCCCGTGGCCAACACCGTCCCCATCTGCAGCACCACCGGCCGTCGCAAGCGGGCCGTGGCCCGGGTCCGGATCCGGCCGGGCCAGGGGGCCATCACTGTCAACGGCCACAAGTTCGAGGAGTACTTCACCTCGGCCACCCACCGGATGATCGTCACCGAGCCGCTGCGGTTGACCGACACCACCGAGTCGTGGGCCATCGACGTGACCATCGACGGCGGCGGGGTCTCGGGGCAGGCCGGCGCCTTCCGGCTGGGCATCGCCCGGGCCCTGTGCGAGCTGGACCCGGAGCTCCGGGCCTCACTCAAGCGGGCCGGCTTCCTCACCCGGGACTCGCGGGAGAAGGAGTCGAAGAAGTACGGACTGAAGAAAGCCCGCAAGGCTCCGCAGTACTCCAAGCGGTAAGGGCATGGCCAGAACCCGGTTCGGCACCGACGGTGTCCGGGGCGTCGCCAACTCCGAGCTGAGCACCGACCTGGTCCTGGCTCTGGGCCGGGCCGTGGCCCGGACCATCACCGCCACCACCTTTCTGGTGGGGCGGGACACCCGTCGCTCCGGCCCCATGCTCCAGGCGGCCCTGTCGGCCGGACTGGCCAGCGAGGGTGCCGACGTCATCGACATGGGGGTGCTGCCCACGCCGGCCCTGGCCTGGCTGTCGGCCAAACGGGGCGTACCGGCCGTGGTGATCTCGGCCTCCCACAATCCTTTCGCCGACAACGGCATCAAGCTGTTCGCCGCCGGCGGGCTCAAGCTCAGTGCCGAGGTGGAGGGAGCTATCGAGGACGAGTTGGAGCGGATCCTCGACCCCTCGGTCAAGGGGCCCCGCCCTCTGGAGGGTCACAGCATCGGCTCCCTGGGCGCCGAGCCCGGCGTCGGTGACTCCTACATCGACCACCTGGGCACCCTGGTGGACGGCCGCACCCTCGAGGGCCTGCGGCTGGTGGTCGACGGCGCCAACGGTGCCGCTTCGGCTCTGGCCGCCCAGGTCTACCAACGCCTGGGGGCCGAGGTCATCGCCATCGGCTGCGATCCGGACGGCACCAACATCAACGACGGCTGCGGCTCCACCTCGACCGAGGCCCTGGCCGAGGCGGTGGTGGAGCACCACGCCGACCTGGGCCTGGCCTTGGACGGGGATGCCGACCGGCTGCTGGCCGTGGATGCCTCGGGCCGGGTGGCCAACGGGGACGAGCTGCTGGCCCTGTTCGCCCTGGACCTGGCCGACCGCGGTCAACTGGCCGGCAACACCGTGGTGGTGACGGTGATGACCAACCTCGGCTTCCGGCTGGCCATGCAGGAGCGGGGCATCATCGTCAAGGAAACGCCGGTCGGGGACCGCTACGTGCTGGCGGCCCTGGACAAGGACGGGTTCGCCCTCGGGGGGGAGCAGTCCGGCCACATCGTGTTCCGGCGCCTGGCCACCACCGGGGACGGCCTGCTCACCGGCCTCATCCTGGCCGACCTGGTGGCCCGGAACGGCAAGCCCTTGGCCGAGCTGTTGGACGGGCTGGTCAACCGGGTACCCCAGGTGCTGGTCAACGTGCCGGTGCCCAACACCGAGCTGCTGGACGGAGCCGAGGCGGTGTGGTCGGCGGTGGCCGAGGAGGAGGAGCGGCTGGGGGACGGCGGCCGGGTGCTCCTGAGGCCGAGTGGGACCGAGCCCCTGGTCAGGGTCATGGTCGAGGCCGCCGGCGACGGGGTGGCCGAGGAGATCGCCCAGCGACTGGGCACCCTGGTGGAGTTCGAGCTGCAGACCGCAGCGGCCACCCACGGCTGACGTTTTCGGGCCGGCCCCTTTGAAGCGGCTGACCCGGACCGCTAGCCTCGCTCCATGTGCGGAATCATCGGGATCACCTATGGAGCCGGGCTCTCCCCCGATGACACCGCGGCGGGGACCGGCGGCGAACCCGATGAGGCTGAGGTGCTGGGGGTCCTGCTCGAAGGGTTGAGCCGTCTCGAGTACCGGGGCTACGACTCGGCCGGTCTGGCCCTGGTCGGGGCCACCGGGGAGCCGGGCATCTGGCGGGCCCGGGCGGCCAACGGTACCCGGTCCCTCGACGATCTGGTCAAGCGGGCCGAAGGTGCCCCCGGGGGCGCCGCCTCCGGCCTGGGGCACACCCGCTGGGCCACCCACGGAGGCCCTACCGAGGGCAACGCCCACCCCCACATCGACTGCACCGGCCGGTTGGCCCTGGTCCACAACGGCATCATCGAGAACCATGTCGAGCTGACCGACGAGTTGGTGGCGGCCGGGCACGGTTTTGCCTCGGACACCGACACCGAGGTCCTGGCCCACCTGGTCGAGTCGGCCCTGACCGCCCGGCCCGAGGACGGCCTGGTCGGTGCGGTGCGCCACGCCCTGGGCCGGATCCGCGGCACGTTTTCGGTGGCTGTGGTCCACTCCGACGAGCCCGACCTCATCGTGGCGGCCCGGCGGGTGTCCCCGCTCCTGATGGGGGTCAGCGACACGGCGGCCTTTCTGGCCTCGGACGTCCCGGCCATCTTGGGGTTGACTCACGACTTCTTCGTGCTCGACGACGACCAGGTGGCCGAGTTGCGCCCGGGTTCGATCCGGGTCACCACGCTCGACGGTTCCGAGGTGCAGCCCGACCGACTGAGTGTCGACTGGGATCTCGACTCGGCCCGCAAGGACGGCTTCGACGACTACATGAGCAAGGAGATCCGGGAGCAGCCCAAAGCGGTGGCTGACACCATGCTCGATCGGCTGTTGCCCGACGGGACGCTGGACCTCGACGAGGTCCACATCACCGCCGACGAGTTCCGGGCCTTCAACAAGGTCTTCATCGTGGCCTGCGGCAGCAGTTACCACGCCGGCCTGATGGCCAAGTACGCCATCGAGCACTGGGCCCGGCTGCCGGTGGAGATCGACATCGCCAGCGAGTTCCGTTACCGCGATCCGGTCCTCGATGCCCACACCCTGGTCATCGGGGTCAGCCAGTCGGGTGAGACCGTCGACACCATGGAAGCGGTGGAAGAGGCCCGGCGGTTGGGGGCCAAGGTACTGGTCATCTCCAACGTGGTGGACTCGTCCATGGCCCGCAAGGCCGACGCCGTCCTCTACACCCGGGCCGGGCCGGAGATCGGGGTGGCCGCCACCAAAACCCACCTGGCCCAGATCACCGCCCTGGAGATCCTGGCCCTGTACCTGGGCCAGGTCCGCGGGACCCTGGCCCCCGAGGAGGCTGGGTCCCTGTTCGCGGCCATGGGGGCCCTCCCCGACCAGGTGGCGCTGGCCATCGAGCGCGCCGACGACGTGGCCGCGGTGGCGGCCCGCTACCGCGACTCGCCCTCGTTCATCTTCCTGGGCCGACAGGTGGGCTACCCGGTGGCTCTGGAGGGTGCCCTCAAACTGAAGGAGCTCTCCTACCTGAGGGCCGAGGGGTTCCCGGGCGGCGAGCTCAAGCACGGGCCTATCGCCCTGGTGGAACCGGGGACGGTGGTGATCGGGGTGGCCACCCGCACGCCGGTGTGGGAGAAGATGATGAGCAACGTGGCCGAGGTCAAGAGCCGCGGGGCCACCGTGGTGTTGGTGGCCAACGACGGGGACGAGGAGACCGCCCGCCAGGCGGACGCCGTGCTGTGGGTGCCGGCCACCCGGCCCCTGTTCGCTCCCATCGTCGATGTGGTCCCGTTGCAGATGTTCGCTTACTCGCTGGCCCGGCTGCACGGGCACGACGTCGACCGACCCCGCAATCTGGCCAAGGTGGTCACCGTCGAGTGAGTCCGGGTGGCTCCCCGCCGCTGGCCGCGGTGCTCACCGGGGCGGCCGGGGAGCTCATCGGCACCAGCGGGCTGTCGGGGGCGGTGGTCGGCGTCGGCGTGGACGCCGTGGATCTGGACCGGTTCCGCCGGGTGCTCGATCGGCGGGTGCACCTGGCCGACCGGCTCTTCACCGCCGGCGAGCGGGCCTACGCCGCCGCGGCCTCGGACCCGGTCCCCCGGCTGTCCACCCGCTTCGCGGCCAAAGAGGCCACCATGAAGGCCCTCGGTGTGGGCCTGGGGGCCTTCGCCTTCACCGAGGTGGAGGTGGTCCGGACCGGACTCGGGGCGCCCCGGCTGGTCCTGCACGGTTCGGCTTTGCAGCGCGCCGCGGCCGCCGGGGTCTGGCGCTGGCACATCTCGCTCACCCACACCGATCGGCTGGCCATGGCCCTGGTGGTGGCCGAGGGTCGCGTGGCCGGCGGCGGTGCCGGCTCCGTGGCGCCGGCCCAACGGTCCACGGGACCCGCCCCGAAGCCGTAGCGTCGCGGGCATGTTGCCGGTCCTGACCGTGGCGGAGATGAACGCCGTCGATGCCGCTGCGGCCCAGACCACCCCGCTCGACGAGCTGGTGGGCCGGGCCGGGCTGGCCGTGGCCCTCGCCGCCATGGAGATGCTGGGAGGCGCCTACGGGCGCCGGGTGGTGGTGGTGGCCGGCCGCGGCAACAACGGGGCTGACGGGCGGGTGGCGGCATCGATCCTCCGCCGCCGGGGGGCCCGGCTGCACGTGGTGGAGGCCGGGACGGCCGAGGCCCTGGGGCCGGCCGACCTGGTCATCGACGCCGCCTACGGGACCGGGTTCCGCGGTGAGTACCGCTTCCCTTCGGTGGTCCCCGGTACGCCGGTGCTGGCCGTCGACATCCCGTCGGGGGTCCAGGGCGATACCGGAGCGGCCTCGGGGTCCCCGTGCCCTGCCTCGAGGACCGTGACCTTCGTGGCTCTCAAGCCCGGGCTGGTCCAGGGCGACGGCGCCCGGCTGAGTGGAGCGGTGACGGTGGCCGACATCGGGCTGCCTCCGGGATCGGCAGCCATCGGGGTCATGGACGACGGTGACGTGGAGACCCTCGTTCCGCCTCGTCGCTACGGAGGCAACAAGTGGTCGGCGGCCGTGCTGGTGGTGGCGGGGTCGCCGGGGATGACCGGGGCCGCCGCCCTGTGCGCCCGCTCGGCCTACCGCTCGGGGGCGGGCATGGTCCGACTGGGGGTTCCCGGCGGGAAGCTGTCGGAGGCTCCGGCCTCCGAGGCGGTGAGTGTGGCGCTGCCGGCGGAGCAGTGGTCGGGCGACGCCCTGGAGGCCGCCTCCCGCTGCGCCGCAGTGGTGGTCGGGCCGGGTCTGGGCCGTGACCCGGCGGCGGCGTCCGAGGTCCGGCGGCTGGTGGCGGAGTCGCCGGTGCCGGTGGTGGTGGACGCCGATGGCCTCTACGCTTTGGGCCGGGTCGGCGGGGACGACTCCCTCCAGGCCCGCTCCCGGGTGGTGCTGACGCCACACGACGGCGAGTACGCCCGGCTGATGGGTTCGGACCCCGGGCCCGACCGGGTGGCGGCCTCCCGCCGGCTGGCCACCGCCAGCGGGGCGGTGGCGCTGGTCAAGGGCCCCACCACCGCCGTGGCCGATCCCATCGGTCGGGTGCTCCTCGGGATGTCGGGCACCACGGCCCTGGCCACCGCGGGTACCGGGGACGTGCTGTCGGGCATCATCGGGGCCATGGTGGCCCGGGGCGTTCCCCCTCTGGAGGGCGCGGCCCTGGCCGCCCACGTGCACGGCCGGGCCGGAGCCGCCGGTCGGTCGGAGGGGCTGGTGGCCGGGGACCTACCCGACCTGGTGGCCGAGCTCCTCTCCGGAGTGCGGGCGCAGCGACCGGCGACGGGTCGGGATCGCCGTGGCTGACCGGTGGCGTCCGGCCTGGGCCGACATCGACCTCGACGCCGTACGCCACAACGCCGCCCTGCTGGTGGAGTTGTGCCGTCCCGCCGCCCTGTGCGCGGTGGTCAAGGCCGACGGCTACGGGCATGGAGCCCTGCCGGTGGCCCGGGCCGCCCTGGAGGGTGGGGCCACCTGGCTGGCCGTGGCCCTGGTGGAAGAGGGGGTGGCGCTGCGCCAAGCCGGCATCGGGGCCCCGATCCTGCTGCTGTCCGAGCCGCCCGATGAGGCCGTGGACGAGGCGGTGGCCCAAACGTTGACCCCCACCGTGTACACCTACGGGGGCCTCAGCCGCCTGGGGGCGGCAGTGTCCGACGGCGGCCACCCGCCGCTCGAGGTCCATCTCAAGGTGGACACCGGTATGCACCGGGTGGGAGCCGACGCCGCCGACGCCCGGGGTCTGGCCGCCACCGTGGCGGCCGACCCCCGACTCACGCTGGGCGCGGTCTGGACCCATCTGGCCGTGGCCGAGGGTGCCGATCCGGTCGACGTGGCCTTCACCACCTCCCAACTGGAGCGGTTCGACACCGTGCTGGCGGAGCTGGCCCAGGCCGGGCACCGGCCCCCCATGGTCCATGTGGCCAACTCGGCCGGGGCCATCGGCATCCCCCGGGCCCGCCACGACCTGGTGCGGTGCGGCATAGCCCTGTACGGCGTGGCCCCCACCCCGGCCTTGGCCGCGGCCATCGCGGAGGCCACCGGCGGGGGGCGACTGGAGCCGGTCCTCTCGCTGCGGACCCGGGTCACCTACGTCCGGGATCTCGACGGTGGCGAGCGTCCCTCCTACGGCCGGCGCCGGCCGCTGGAGCGGCGATCGAGAGTGGCCACCATGCCCGTGGGGTACGCCGACGGCGTCCCCCGTCGCCTGTTCGACGCCGGTGGAGAGGTGTTGATCCGGGGGGTCCGCCGTCCCCTGGCCGGCTCGGTGACCATGGACCAGATCGTGGTGGACTGCGGAGCGGCCGACTCGGCCTCGGTAGAGGTGGGCGACGAGGTGGTGCTGATCGGGCGCCAGGGGGACCAGGAGATCACCGCCGACGAGTGGGCGGGCCTGCTCGGCACCATCAGCTATGAGGTGCTGTGTGACATCGGTCCCCGGGTCCCCCGCCTGGCGGTGGGGCGGTCCACCGGGCCGGTCCCCGACGGGCCGGGCCGGCCGTGACGTCGGTGACCGATCTGGCTGCCCTGGGGCGGGAGGCGGCCGGCTGCACGCGGTGCCCGCTCTCGGCCCACCGGACCCAGGTGGTGTTCGGCGTGGGTGACCCGTCGGCCGATCTGATGTTCGTGGGCGAGGCTCCCGGTCGGGACGAGGATCTCCAAGGGGAGCCGTTCGTGGGTCGGTCGGGCAAGCTCCTCGACCGTCTGGTGGCCGAGGAGCTCGGCGTCGACCGGTCCCGCTTCTACATCGCCAACGTGGTCAAGTGCCGGCCACCGGACAACCGGGACCCCACCGCCGCCGAGATCGCCGCCTGCCGGCCGTATCTGGCGTCCCAGGTGGAGCTGATCCGTCCGGTGGTGGTGGTCAGCCTGGGCAACTTCGCCACCAAGCTGCTCCTCGAGACCGATCAGGGGATCACCAAGGTGCGGGGGAGGTCGTACCCGGTGGGGGAGTTCCAGCTGGTGCCCACCTACCACCCGGCCGCGGCCCTGCGCTCCGGTGGGGTGGTGGTGGCCGAGATGCGGGCCGACCTGATCCGGGCCAAGCGGCTGCTCGGATGGATGTCGTGACCGGGCGGCCGGCCCGCCTGTCCGCCGGAGCCACCACCGGAGCCGGGCCCGGTGCCCTGACCCTCACCACGGACTCGGCCGAGGGCACCCGGCGGCTGGCCGCCTCGCTGGCACCGCTGTGCCTGCCCGGCGACGTCCTGCTCCTGGCCGGTGACCTGGGAGCGGGCAAGACCACCTTCGCCCAGGGTTTTGCCGCCGGGCTGGGTATCGCCGGCGCCGTCACCAGTCCCACCTTCGTCCTCGTCCACCAGTACCCGGTGCAGGGACGCCCGCCGGTCCGGGTGCTGCTCCATGCCGACGTCTACCGCCTGGACCATCTCCACGAGATCGCCGACCTGGGGCTGGCCGAGCTGGTGGAGGACGGTGGGGTGGCTCTGGTCGAGTGGGGGGACGCCGCCCAGCCCGTCCTGGGGTCCGGGGCCCTGGTGGTGCGTTTGGCGGCGGCCGACGACGACCAACGTCGGGCGGTGGTGGTTGCCCCCACCGACGACGCCTGGTCCGACCGGTGGGACCGGTTGACCGCCGCCGTGGCCCCCTGGGTGGACCGACCGTGACCCTGCTGGCCATCGAGTCGGCCACCGACTCGGTCGGGGTGGCACTCATCCGGGACGACGGAGGCTCGGCGGAGCGCGTCCACCAGGGAGGCCGGGCCCATGCCGAGCTGCTGGCCCCGGCCATCGAGGAGGTGTGCGCGGTGTCGGGGTGCACCGTCGGTGACATCGACCGGATCGCCGTCGACATCGGCCCCGGCCTCTTCACCGGGCTGCGGGTGGGGGTGGCCACGGCCAAGGCCCTGGCCCAGGCCCTGGGAGTGGCGGTCCTCGGGGTCACCAGCCTCGACACCCTGGCCGCGGCCACCGCGTCCCGATTCGACCCCGGGCGGGCCCGGCCGGTGGTGGCGGTGGTCGATGCCCGCCGCGGTGAGGTCTTCGCCGCCGCCTACCGGTTCGACCGGGCCCCGAACACCGGGAGCGGGCAGCCGGTGGACCCCGAGTCGGTCCGCTCCGACCGGCTCGAGCCCCTGGCCCCCGACGAACTGGTGGCCTGGGTGGAGGACCTGGCGGGCGAGGCCGGCCCGGTGACCCTGGTAGGCGATGGCGTGGTCCGCTATCACCAGCTCCTCGGGCCGGTGCCCGGGTTGGATCTGGGGTGGGCCGAGACCCTGTCGTCCCCGCCGCCGTTGGCGCTGGCCCACCTGGCCCGGCAACGGCTGGATCGGGGGGTCCCCCCGGTCCCGGTGGTGGATCTGGTGCCTGACTACCGGCGCCAGGCCGACGCCCGGATCAACTGGGAGCAACGGAACCCCCGACAGAGCGGGTCGGCCCCTGCGGCCACCCCCGGGGGCCCCCGTTGAGCGCACCGTCCCCGCCGTCGCGTCCCTCACCAGCGGCCCGCCCGCGCCACCCGGGCCCGTCGGCCACCGGTCCGGTGCCGGTGGTGGTGGCCCCGATGCGCACCAGGGATCTCCGGGGGGTGCTGGCCATCGAAGAGTCGGTCTTCCCCCAGCCGTGGTCCCACCGGCTCTTCGTCGAGGAGCTGGCCCAGCGCAAGTCGAGGGCCTACCGGGCCGCCTGGGTCGGGACCGCCATCGTGGGGTTCGCCGGCCAGATGTTCATCGACGACGAGGCCCACGTGAACAACGTGGCGGTGGCCCCGGGGTGGCAGGGTCGGGGCCTCGGCAATGTGCTGATGGCCGACCTGGTGCGTACGGCCCTGGACCGGGGAGCCCGGCACCTGACCTTGGAGGTCCGGGTGGGCAACCAGCCGGCCCTGGCCCTTTACCACCGCTTCGGCATGGCCCCGGTCGGGGTCCGGCGCAACTACTACCCGGTGACCGGTGACGACGCCCTGATCATGTGGGCCCGGGACATCGACTCCGAGTCCTACGGCCAGCGGCTGGCCCGGATCGAGTCCTCGCTGGCCCCGGACTTCGAGGTGAGCTCCCGCCGCTGATCCGCGCCCCGCCCGGCTCCGGGCGCCGGCCCGGTGACGGGTGGACCGGCGGTAGTGTCCCCGCCCATGACCACCGCCGATGTCCACCGGGTCCTCGGCATCGAGACGTCGTGCGACGAGACGGCGGCCTCGGTGGTCGACGGGGGCTCGGTCATCGTGTCCTCGGTGGTCAGCAGCCAGATCGACCTCCACGCCCGCTACGGAGGGGTGGTCCCGGAGCTGGCCGGCCGGGCCCACCTCGAGCTGCTGACCCCGGTGCTGGCCGACGCACTGGCGCAGGCCGGCACCTCTGTGTCGGGGGAGGGCATCGACGCGGTGGCCGTCACCTACGGGCCGGGCCTCATCGGCTCCCTGCTGGTCGGCGTGGCGGAGGCCAAGGCGCTCTCGCTGGCCTGGGGTGTCCCGCTGGTCGGGGTCAACCACCTCGAGGCCCATCTCTTCGCCTCGCTGCTGGAGCAGCCCGACCTGGGGTGGCCCCTGGTGGTGCTGCTGGTCTCGGGGGGCCACACCATGCTGGTCGAGGTCACCGCACCGGGCCGCTACCGGCTGATGGGCGCGACCATCGACGACGCCGCCGGCGAGGCGTTCGACAAGGTGGCCCGGTTCCTCGGCCTCGGGTACCCGGGGGGTCCGGCCATCGACCGGATCGCCGAGGAGGGGGACTCCCGCGCCTTCGTCTTCCCGAGGTCGCTGCCCGGTGACGGCTACGACTTCTCCTTCAGCGGGTTGAAGACCTCGGTGGTCAACACGGTGAGGAAGCACCCCGATGCCGTCACCGCCGACGTGGCGGCATCGTTCCGCCTGGCGGTGGTGGACGTCCTGGTGGCCAGGGCGCGCCGGGCGGCGGCGGACGTAGGGGCCACGGCCCTCTGCCTGGCCGGGGGAGTGGCGGCCAACTCGTTGCTCCGCCGCCGGATCGAGGAGGCCTGCGAGGAGGACGGGATCGGCGCCTTCCTCCCCAGCCGCGCCCTGTGCACCGACAACGCCGCCATGGTGGCGGCGGCCGGGTGGTGGCGGCTGCAGCACGGGGGGGCGAGCCCCCTGACACTCGGTGCCGACCCCAATCTCCGGCTGGTGGCCGCCGGCTGACGCACGGCCCGCGGCCCGTGGGTCCCTGCTGGCACTCTCGCTTGCCGGTTGCCAAACGCCGCTCGGGCGGGTATGTTGGCACTCTCAACTCTCGACTGCCAACGCGTGCCACAGGAGGCCCGATCACATGAGTCTGCACCCCCTTGACGACCGCATCGTCGTCCGCCCCGGCGAATCCGAGGAGACCACCGCTTCCGGCCTGGTCATCCCCGACACCGCCAAGGA
>Ga0182030_10019685_pt1 | contig 12808 bp, 9 predicted proteins | sample 812S3MmetaG_FD_121299 | JGI IMG/M metagenome (GOLD analysis project Ga0182030, IMG submission 121299) | Permafrost microbial communities from Stordalen Mire, Sweden - 812S3M metaG (Illumina Assembly) | ecosystem: Environmental > Terrestrial > Soil > Wetlands > Permafrost | place: Sweden... | reverse complement strand
TGATAGAAATTCACGGCCACGGCCAATATCGGCACGGCGGTCAAAACGGTCCCGACCACGCCCAGGCTGACGATCCAGGAGGGCAGGGGAGCGCCGACGGGAATGCCGCCCCAACTGCCGAACAGCGCCAAAGTCCAGAAAGCCAGCGCGGCCAGGTAATGGCTATGCAACGGCCGGGCCAGAAGTTTAGGGATAAAGTAAAAGATCGCGGCCAGGCCGGCGAAGCCGAGAAAGATCGAGCTGAAATTATGGCTGTACCACCACGCTACTGAGGACTGCAATACGCCGCGCGCCGGCATGCAGAGCAGAAGCGCCGAAGCAGTCGGAAAAATCCAGGGGAACCAGAAGAGCGAGCCGAGCACAAACCATTGCGATGGATACAGGCGCCCTTCCGCGCGCCGATGGAACGTCAGGGCTCCGCAAACGGCAATCAACAAATAGGACACGAACAGAATGACGCTGACGTAGCGCGGCATTTCGAATGATTCAAATCCCGTGCTGTCGCCGCAGAGGATGGCGATCAAGCCGATGGCGACAGCGATGTTCCAAAGTTTAGTCCCGATGATAACAACCCACGGTCCGGTCAACGGCGTCCGGCCAAGGCGGCACAGCAGCCAAAGCCCAACCCCCAAAGCCGCCGGCACACCGAAACCATAGAGAAAGGTGGTGACTTCCGCGGCGTGAATGCGTCCGTAGGTCCAATAAGTTTCGCCGGCCAAAAAATGGGGATCGTGGAATTTGAGCGACGCGATCAAGGCAAAAAGCGCGGCGAAAAAAAGCCAGAAAACGCCGCCGCCAAAAAGGCCGATGAGGGGCCAGCGGCACGAAGCCTCAATCTCGATCGCGGATTGAGGCGGCGGGCGGGGGGCTGTCTGCGCTGGAGAAGCAGTTACGCTCATGGCCGGGACCGCCTATTCGTATTCATTCTTTTTTTCGGGCGGTTTGGGCGCAGGGGCAAAGGCTTTCGCCGCCCGCTCCATTAGATTGGAATGAGCGACGGCGGGGTTTTGCCACTCTTCCAATACCAGCTCCTTGGCGCGATCCACCGGGATGCGCACGATTCCCTTGTCCTTGTCCTGCCAGTCGTATTTATCCAGCAGAGGCGCGTTGGCTGCTTTGAAGTCGGCCAGAATTTTCATGCGCTCCGCCGCGCGATCCTCGGAGAGCGAGGGGGCGGCAGTGTAGTGACGCATCAACGCGACCAGAAGCGCCATGACCAGGAAAGTTCCCAGGATGGCCAGAACATTGGCGGTGACTCGGCTTGTTTGGCGGCAAGGTTCAGAGTTCATTTGGGTCGCTGCGGTGCGGTTGAAATTTCAGTGGAGGCCGGGATGTAAATCTCCAGCGCTTCCGCCATGCGCGGGTCCTTCCGCGGATAGGGCGGATAGCGGTTGAAGGACCGCACAAAAACCATGCCCAGCACCCCGGCGAAGATCAGGACGCAGGCCATATCGACCAAGAGGCCGGGAGTCAGGATGGTGTCGGAATGCAGGGCGGGCATGATTTGGAATTCGATATCGACGAAGTGCATCAGCCAGGCCCACGCGGCCAGCGGCAGCATGGTGGACAATTTAAGTTTCCAATCAATGCGCAGCAGCATGAGGAAGGGAACGAAAAAATGTCCGAAAATAATCACGTATTTTCCCACATAGTTCCATGTGCCCTTTTCGCGCAGGACGTACCAAAAAGTCTCTTCCGGCATGTTGGCGTTCCAGATGATGAAGTATTGGGCGAAGTTGACGTAGGCCCAAAAAACGGTAAACGCGAGAAAAAGGGAACCAATCATGTAAAAGGTTTTTTCAGTGACAAGCCCCTTCAAAACTCCGGTGCGTTGCAAGACCAGGATGATGACATAGACGGTGGGCAAAGTGACCCAGACCGAGGCGGCAAAATAACAGACGCCATACATGGTTGAATACCATTCGTCCGTCAAACCTTTCATCCACATGATGGCCGCCAGCGTCAGCGAAAGGGCAAAACAAACAATTCCCAAACACGAATAAACCCGCATTTTGCCGGTGCATGAGACCGAGCCGGTTTGATCTTGTTGCAGGGACCAATAGCGCAGGCGGTTGGAGAAAATCCACCAGACGGCAAAAAGAGCCGCGGCGGCGACGTAGTAGCCCGGAGTCGTGAACAAAGGATACTTCGCGCTGACCGCGTGATCAGGGTGCATTTGTTCGCCGGCTTGCAGCCAGGGGTAAATCTTGGGCGCGAGAAACGCTACGGGCAGGAAGAGGATTAACAAGGTTGGGCAAAGCAAACAGGCCATCGCTTCAGTGACGCGCCGGACCGGCACCGACCAACTGGCGTCAAAGAGATGATGGACCATGACCAGAAACCAGCCGCCCAAAGCCACGCTCAACGAGAACATGAAGGCCAGAAGCCACGAGAACGCGAACTGTTTCAGCGGCTCCTTGCTCAGAGCCTCCCCTCCCAGGGCGACGACGACTCCGGCGACGATCAGTATCCAGGGCAGATTGCGCCATTTGGATAAATCCAGCGGCGCAAATTGTGGCGTGTGATTGTCCGAACTCATAAATTTATTTTTTAAACGGCGTGCGCTCCGGCTCCGGCACATCCTGGACGGAAGCCAACTGGCTTCTTTGCAGCGTCCGCACGTAATAAATGACCGCCCAACGATCCTCGACCGTTACATTTGGACCGTAGGCTCCCATTAAATTTTTACCGTAAGTAATGGTGTTGAAAATCTCGCCGTCGGGCATGTTGACCAGGCGCTGGTCGTGGAAATTGGCCATGGAAAACATGTTGTATTTGCTGGTGATTCCCTTGCCGTCGCCCACCGGCCCATGACAGGGCATGCAATTAATCTGATAGCGCTGTTCGCCGCGATCCAGTACTTGACGGGTCAAGGGCAGGGGATTGTTGGCAATAAAATTGGTCGTGCCGGGAGTTCGGCCTGTATTGAAAGGCAGATCTTCGTAGGGATAGACTGGTTTACCGTCGATGAGCAAAGGCTGGCCGTTGATTACGTAAGGACCAGTGCGGGCCACTGTTCCGGCGGGAATGGGGCGCGAGGATTGCTGGTCCGCAAAGAAATCGCTGGGAGTTTGAGGCCTCACTTTATTTTGACGGACCATGTCGGGAAACAACTCGATGGGCGGGCGGCGGGTGTGGCTGCCCTGGAAACCGCAGATGCCAACCACTGCGACGCACGACAAGATGAAGAGGAGTAGAAAGTAGCGCATTATTCCTCCACCCATTCGATGTGTCTGCTGCCCAAAGATTCGAGCAGCCGGCGGGTTTCAGCATCAGAATATTTGACGTCACTGGTTTCGATCACCACAAAAAAGCGGTCATGGGTGGCGAGGGCGAAACGGCGATTCTTAAGCAGCGGATGATGCAGTCTGGGCAAACGATTCAAGAAGAGCATTCCGAGCAGTGCGCCGAAGGAGCCAAACAAAATGGTTAATTCGTAGGACGGTGGAAAAGCGGCGAACGGACTGAACATGGGTTTGCCGCCGATGGGAATGCGGTAATCGTAGGCGTTCATAAACCAGATCATTAGCATTCCGGTGAGGTAACCGGTGCATCCGCCAATAAATGAAAACCATCCGACCTTGGAATTCTTGATACCCATGGCGCGGTCCATGCCGTGAATGGGAAACGGCGTGAAGACGTCCCAATTGCGAAAACCGGCTTCATGCACCTTTTCCGCGGCGTGGAGAGTGGCCGCGGCCGTTTCAAATTCAGCCATGATCGCGTAGGTGTTCGCAGGCATTAGTGTTTCCCTCCCTGTTTTGCGCCGCCCAGCGGGTGGTGCGGGTCAGCCTGGGGTGTTACGCCCTTGACTTCGGCAATGGCAATCAAAGGCACGTAACGCAGGAACAAAAGGAAGAAGGTGAAAAACAATCCGAACGTTCCCAAATACTGGAGGATGTCAACCCAGGTCGGACTGTAATAACTCCAGTTGGACGGAAGGAATTCCCGTTGCAGCGAAGTCACGACAATGACAAACCGTTCAAACCACATGCCGATGTTGACCAGAATGGAGAGGAAGAAAACGATCAACATGCTGGTGCGGATTTTCTTGAACCAGAAAAATTGCGGGACGATGACGTTGCAAGTGACCATGGTCCAAAAGGCCCACCAATAGGGAGCCGGCGCGGTGTGCATGAGCGGGCCAAAAATGAACGGGTCTGCCGCGCGATTGTGGAAAAACAAGAACCTTTCGTAAGGGTTTCCGCTGTACCAGGCGATGAAGAACTCCATGGCGTAGGCGTAGCCAACGATGGAACCGGTCGCCAGCGTCACTTTGCACATTAATTCCACGTGGCGCACGGTGATGATGTCTTCCAGCTTGAGCAATCGGCGCAACGGAACCAACAGGGTCAACACCATGCCGAAGCCGGAATAAACCGCGCCGGCGACGAAATAAGGCGGGAAGATGGTGGTGTGCCAACCGGGAAGTTGGGAGACCGAAAAGTCCAGGGACACGATGGAATGCACGGACAGCACCAGCGGCGTGGATAGACCGGCCAAAATCAAATAGGCCTTTTCGTAATTGCTCCAATGCCGGTTGGAGCCGGTCCAGCCCAAGGAGAAGAGGCCGTAGCCGAATTTCCTTAGCCTGGTCTTGGCGCGATCCCGCATGACCGCAAGATCGGGAATCAATCCCATGTACCAGAAGAGCACCGAGACCGTGAAGTAGGTCGAAACGGCAAAGACGTCCCACATCAGGGGCGAGCGGAATTGCGGCCAGATGTTGTAAGAGTTGGGGATGGGGAAGAGCCACCAGCCAAACCAGATGCGTCCGATATGGATGAGCGGGAAAATCCCCGCGCACATGACGGCAAAAATAGTCATGGCCTCGGCGGCGCGGTTGATCGAGGTGCGCCAGCGCTGGCGGAGTAGAAACAAAATGGCGGAAATGAGCGTGCCGGCGTGTCCGATGCCGATCCACCACACGAAATTGATGATGGCCCATCCCCACATGACGGGATGTTGCAATCCCCAAACGCCCACACCGGTGGACATGAGGTAAAGGATCATGGCGAAGCAAATCGTCATGAAAGTAACGCTGATGCCGAAACAAATTTTCCACCATCCGGGAGCCTTCCCTTCGATGACACCAGCGATCCGATCGGAAATCCAACCGATGCTGCGGTTGTTCGCCACCAGGGGAACACGCTCGAGTTGGGCCGGCGGCCCTTGCACATGCAGTGTCGGCTGTTCTTCTGTCAAAACGGTTTTAGGGGATTCAGCCATTAACCTGCTCCTCCTTCATGTTCGGGGGAAGCTCCACCCGCCTTCAAAAATTCCTCGGTCGTATAGGGCATCGGATGTTCCTTGTAGTCCGGCATTTCCTGGTTTGGATTGCGGACCCGGGCCAGATAGGTGCAGCGCGGTTTCGTCAATAAGAACTCCAGCACGGAATAAGTGCGCTCCTGCTCCTTGGCCTTGCTGACGCTGCTTTCCGGATCGGAAATGTCGCCAAAGATAATCGCTTCCGCGGGGCAGGCTTGCTGGCAGGCGGTTTTTGGCACTGTTCCTTCCTTTTCCGAGAGCCGGATGTGGTCGGTGTCGCGCGCCTTGACCTTGAGCGCGATTTTGGCCTGCTCGATGCGTTGCAGGCAAAGGCTGCATTTCTCCATGACACCGCGCATGCGCACCGAAACGTCCGGGTTCTTCGCCAGCTTGGCCAATTGCCACTCGTCCTCGGGCAGGCTGCCCTTGTCGGGGTTCTTGAGCCAGCGCATCAATTCCCACTCGCCGTCGGTGGTGCTGACCAGCGGGCTTTTATAAAGGTGATTGAGCGGACGCCGGTTGTAATCGAAAAAGTTAAAGCGGCGGACCTTATACGGGCAGTTATTGGAGCAATAGCGCGTGCCGACGCACCGATTGTAGGTCATGAGGTTCAGACCTTCGTCATCGTGCGAAGTGGCGTTGACCGGGCAAACACTTTCGCACGGGGCCGCTTCACAATGCTGACAGAGCATGGGCTGTGTCACCGCCTGCGGATCCTCGTCCGGCCCGGCATAGTAGCGGTCGAGGCGAATCCAGTGCATTTCGCGGCTCTTGCCCACCATTTCCTTGCCGACGATCGGAATATTATTTTCGCTTTGACAGGCAACCATGCAGGCGGAGCAGCCGACGCAACGGTTCAAATCGATGGACATGCCCCATTGATGCATGGCCAGTTTTCTGGCTTCGTCCAACGGGTTGGGATAAAGCGGCGAGATGACGGGGGGCGCTTCCGGCCTCATGCTTTTGGCAAAGGCGGGATGCTGGCGGAACTGATCCAGATTGGCTTCACGCACCACGGGCCGGCCTTCCATGTGCCAGTGGCTCTGGGTATTGGCCAATTCGTAGCCCATATCCTTGGTGTTGACCAATTCCGCGCCCGAGGCGTAATAGAGCGCTTCGCTGCTGCGAAGGACATACGCATTGAAACCAGTGCCGTGGCCGACCCGGCCTGTTTTTTCGCGACCATAACCCAGCGCAAGGCCGACTGTATTGTCAGCCATGCCGGGCTGCACCCAAACCGGGCCGCGCACGGTGCGATTGCCTAGTTTGATTTCGACCGTGTAATTGAAAAACTTTTGATTCTGGTTGAGGCGTTCGGTGAAGACACCCAATTCGCGGGCCGTTTTGGGGCTGAGCATTACGGCGTTGTCCCATGTCAACTTCGTGATCGGATCCGGCAATTCCTGCAACCAACCATTGTTGTTGTGGCGTCCGTCATCCATCTTGGCATCGCGATAGAAAACGACGTCCATCTTGCTGCTCGTCGGCGCGGCGCCAGTCTGCTTCAGTTGGCCGAGGGCTCTGGTCAATTCGGATGGATCATGCTGGACGCTCGCTGTTGGAGAAGCGCTGTCCGCCAGGAAGCCGTCATGTAAGAACTTGCGCCAATGATTTTCGTTGTTTCCGCCTATGCTGTGAAAAGTTTGGCGGACGATTTCATATGGGGTGGAAGGCGTCAGCCCCCCGATCACAGAGAGCACTTCCAGTTCCGTCAAACCCCCGAACAGCGGTTCAATCAAAGGTTGAATGGGAACGATTGTGCCGTCAGCGGTGCGGGCATCACCCCACGCTTCCAAAAAATGTGCGGCTGGCAAATCCAACTGGAGATCGGCGTGCAACGCCGGGTTCCAGGAGGTTTCGTCCTGGTAGTATCCGAGACGAATCACGGTCTTTGCCTTGGCCTGCGCCTGCGGCCAATTCAGATCAACGGGCGCGTTGTAGGCGGGATTTCCCCCGAAGATGACGAGCGTCTGGACTTGCCCGGCATTCAAAGAGGCGGCAAGTTCGGAAATGGTTCCTTCCTTGGAAACTGGCGTCTGGTGAAATTCGACGGTATGATTGACTGCTCCCAACGCTTCGTTTATCGCAACAACCAGCAAATGGGCGGCGAGCGGCAAGCGGTAGCCCGCCATGACCAGGCTCTTTCCGGGATTGGCTTTTAGGTCCTTGGCGCAAGGAACGATCCAACTGTCGTGGGCTTGAGCGGCTGCGGCGAGTTGCTGCAGGGGCTGGTCAAGGGGGGACGCGGAAAGGATATTGGTGGCCAGCCGCGCCAACACCGGGATAATCATGCTCGGCGGGACGCGCAACCGATGATCTGAATTGGCGCCGGTCAGGGTGAAGAGACTTTCCACGGTATAGAGACGGCTCATGGAGTCGTCTTTGCCGTTTAGATGGCGGCCTTTGGCAAAACGCCGGATATGGTTGGCGGCGTTCTCTTCGCTGCCGATAAAATCGCAGTCCAACGACAAAATAACCCCCGCTTCATCCAGCTTGTAGAACGGTTCGGCTGGCGTGCCGTACGCCAGCGTGGCTGCCTGCCGGGGTAGATCAAGATCCACGGGCTCGTAAATGTGCCAAGCCGCCTTCGGCAACTTCGTGGCAATGGCCTCTTGCAGTCGGACGCGGGAAGGGGAACTGCTTTGTTCCATGAGAAAGGCCAGACCCGTCCCGTCGCCTAAAGTCTTTGCGATGACAGTCAAACTATCCAAGGCAGCTTGACGGCTTTCACCTGAACCGTTGCGCAGGCAACGCATGGCGCGGTCCGGGTCGTAAAGACCGAGGACGGACGCCTGGGCGAGATGATCTGTGCCGCCGTTGCTGTCCGGGTGATCCGGATTGCCCTCGATCTTTGTGGGCCGCCCTTCATTCGACTTGACGACGAGCGGGATGGCCGTGCGCCGCGTGGGCATGGCCGTGGCAAAATATTGGGGAGCGCCGTGGACGTAATCCAGCGGCATTTTGGCGTAGGGATAAATCTTCTCGACTGGACGGCGGCAGCCGGTTGCACCCAAACCAGCCAGAAGAAACGAGGCCGACATGATTTTGACAAAATTGCGCCGCGACACGGGATCATTGAATTCGCTGGCGCCGGCGGGAAATTCGCGCTCCGCCCACCGGCGAAATTCCGGCGTGCCGGCCAGTTGATCCAGGCTGCGCCAATATTTTGGCCCGGTCTCCGGCTCAAGGCATGTTGGAGGAATTGTTTTCATCGATGACAGCTCGAACAATTTTGCAGCGACTGAATCTTCCAGTCATGGACGAATTTTTGCCCGTTGGCTCTTTGCGTGTCTTCATCCGTGGGTTTCCAATCAAGATCAGTAATTTTATCCAGCGGGCGGATATGCATGGCGGGGGCGCGATGGCAGTCCAGGCAGAACGACATGCTCAACGGCTTGGCATGATACACTTCGTCCATGTGATTAATCTGGCCATGGCACTCGACGCAACTGACGCCGCGGTTGACATGCACTGAATGATTAAAATAAGCGTAGTCCGGCAGCTTATGAATCTGCACCCACGGGATGGGCTTGCCCGTGTCGGCACTGTCCCGCACCATGGCCAGCCGGTCGTCGTCTTTCAAGACCTGATTGTGGCAATTCATGCAGACTGAAGTAGCGGGGATGTTGGAATACCAGGATTTTTCCACGCCATTATGGCAATAACGGCAGTCTATTCCCAATTGAGACACGTGGACGCTGTGGGGAAAGGCGACCGGCTGAACCGGCTCGTAGCCGACCCGGGTATATTTGGGCGTGAAATAATACGTGACCCCGGCGGTCACGGCAGTGCCGACAAGGAGGGCGCCAATAATAATATTGCGCGGAAGCCGATTGGTCCACTTTGGGAAAATATCAGACATCTCAGCGTATTTTTCTCAGCATCACGACAACAACAAAACACCGGCAATGTTCTCGCCGGAGCAACTTCTGTCAAATCATTTTTTTCCCGCACTGCCGCAACGAGAGACAGGGACGGAAACAATCACAACAGGCAAAAAGGACCAGATTTCCTTTTCGTCACCGCAGTTGTTTAAGGATTCCCGCGAGTTCTGGCAAGACCGATTGTCAAATTTTGCACGAATTCGGCACTCTTAATATTGACTATTAGATTTACTTGGAACGGTTTTGGCTTTTTTACGGCAGCCAGCTATCGGGCGCTAACGCCTGAGCATGTTTTCAGTTGACGGTGGAGCTTGATCGGTTAACCCTTGTTTTACTCAATGAATCTCATTCTCACTATAAAACGCGCAAGTGCCATCGTTTCGGTGTCACTGATGTGGGGAGGAGCGGCCGCCGGCCAGGGGTTGCCCACCAATGTCTTTGACTTCTCGTCTCTCTCTCGTTCGGGGCCGGTGCCGACTTTTATTCGGGGCCATGCGCGGTTTCAAGTGCTTGACCCAACCTTGGTGCGGATGGAATACATTCCCGCGGGCGTCTTCGTGGATGCGCCGAGTGTGTCAGTGATCAATCGGGATCATTGGCCGCAAACTTCCGCGCAGAGCCACGTCGCGGATGGATGGTTTATCATTAATACCAGTGTTCTGGAATTACGCTACAAACTGGATTCCGGCCCCTTTGACAAAGACAATCTTCATCTGCAATGGACAGACAACTCCGGCTGGCATGAATGGAAGCCTGGCGACTTGGATGGGCAGAATATGGGCGGTGTGCCTGGTGAATTGGGCAATCGCAGCACCAAAACGGTTACGGACCCGGGCCCTCTGACACGAAAAGGCTGTTATCTGCTCGATGACAGCAAGACGGCGCTGTTTGACCTGGCAACCGATTGGGTCAAACCGCGCGGGGTCAAGGATGGGCTGGATTGGTATTTTCTGGCTTACGGCGGGGATTACAAGTCGGCCTTGCGGCAATTGTCGAACCTGGTCGGGCCGGTGCCGATGCTGCCTCGATACGTGTTCGGGTCCTGGTTCGGATCGCGGGCCGGCTACTCCGGCGAGGAATGGAAGATGATCGTGAAGCAATTCCGCGATGAGCAACTTCCGTTGGACATGGTCGTGATAGATTCAGATTCCAAAACGAAAATGGTCTGGACGGGATACGATTGGGACCTCGAACAAGTGCCTGACCCGGCCGGGTTCTTCTCCTGGATGAAACAGCAGGGCGTCAAAGTTACGGTTAACGAGCATTACGGCGCGCTGACGCGGGATAGTGACAGCCATTTTGAAATGATACGGCAGGCCATGAAATTGCCGGCGGAGACGAAAGAAATCGGGCACGACCTGGCGAACAAGGAATACGCCGCGTTGTTCATGAAACTGTTGCACAAGCCCGACTTGGATCGCGGCATGGCGTTCTGGTGGCAGGACGGGGCAGCGGGCGCGAATATGGAGGGGTTGGACCCATACCTGTGGACGCGGCACATTGAATATGAGGGCAGCGAACGAATTACCGGTCAGCGAACGACGACGTTTTGCCGTTTGGGCAGTTGCTGGGGTTCGCATCGCTACGGCATCTTTTTTACGGGCGACCTTGACGGAGTATGGGAATCGTTGCCGGTGTTGATTCCGGCGACGATTCAAGGCGGCAACCAACTGACTCCGTATATGAACAATCTCTGCTGCGGCGTCTTCGGGGTGGATTTGCCGCCGGAGCTTTATGAACGCTGGGTGCAATTCGGAGCGTTCAGCCCGCTTCTTTGGTTCCATGGTTTGTGGGGTCTTCGGTTGCCTTGGGAATACGGATTGGCTGGCGAGGAGAATTACCGCCAGTTCGTGGGACTTCGTTACGCGTTGATTCCCTACATTTATACTTGCTCGCAAGTGGCGCATGAAACCGGCCTGCCCCTGGTTCGCGGGATGTATTTGGAGTATCCGGAGCAGGACGCTGCCTACACCAACAAACAACAATATATGTTCGGGAATGAGCTGCTTGTCTCGCCCATCAACGCTCCGGGCAACGGCAAGCCTTCTCGCAAACAAGTTTGGCTCCCCGCTGGCCAGGACTGGTTTGATTACTTCACCGGCGATCTTTATGAAGGAGGCCGGGATGTTATTCATGAATGTCCGATCGAGCGAATGCCGTTGTTTGTCCGGGCCGGCTCCATTCTGCCCATGGCCCCGCGAATGGTGCGCAGCGATGAAAAACCGGTTGATCCGTTGACCTTGCAACTATACGCCGGCCCGAAAAGCGCGGAATTCAATCTGTATGAAGACGACGGCATCTCGCTGGATTACAGGGCTGGAGCGTGTGCGTGGACGGCGTTTCGGTTTATACCGGAGAACGGCGGCGGGGATTACACGTTGACCATCAGCCCGGCCAGGGGAAAATTTAAAGGGCAGTTGGCTCAGCGCCGCTATTGTCTGGAGGTTCATGGCCTTTTCAAGCCGCAGAGCGTTACCCTCAACGGCCACAAAATCGCTGAGGACGAATCGTGCAGCAATCGGGATCGTTGGTCTTGGAACGAACAAGAGCATAAGGTTTTGGTTCGTCTGGAAAAACCGATTTCGATCCGCAAGGAAGTCTCGCTCCGTTTCTTGAACGCCGGGACTTTTGCGGATCTAGTCGTCTGGCAGAAGGCTTGGAATCTCCGTGCCCAGGCCCGTCAGGCCAAGCGTGACATGAAGCTCAAACATGCCGCCCTGGTCGCTGGCCCTGGCATTAAGCGACCGCCCCGGGTGATTCGTGAAACTGAGGAAGTCGAGCGCCTTCTTACCGATTTGATCGACCACCCCAAAGGTTGCGCGGCGAACGCGCCTGATTATTCCGCTCTTGAGCAACGCATCCTGGCCGCATTGACCAACGAACCATTCGAGTCTAACCGCACGTTGCCGGAATTTGATCCAGAATCCCGACAGGGAATGGATCTAACCAAAGGGGCAAAATTCACCGCGACGGAACTTCAGAGCATCACCAACCGTTTTCGCGGGGCCGATCTGCCGGCGTGGCTCTGGTCCGGAAAATAGAACCAGGACTAAAAACGACTCATTTCACTGTCAGGCGACTGGCCGGAATTGACTGAAAATGTTTCCCTTCCCATGTGAAACCCGGCTTCGTCCTCATACCCCACGGGCATTTGGCTGGCGATCGCGTCATGCAGAGTGCCCAAGAAACCTTTCCGCTGAAGCGAAGCGATGACATTGCCGAGCAGGGGAACCTGCATCTTGCGTGCGTGTTGATCGCGGTGAATCATCAGTCAAGTTGAGCACGGGATGCGGCGCCGGGCTTGTCATCTTTTGGCATTCTCTTGCCATAAATTGCGCTCCGGTTGGGGAAAATGGTAATTAATGTAACTATTTAATTAGACATTCGTCTAAGATTATTGTCTTTAAAAGATATGACCGCGAAAGAAAATGAAAATGGCCGCGAAAAGGGGACCGCGTGTGTCCCGAGTGCGGTGTTTGGCGTCCTGACGGACACGGGTTCGCTCCCTGTGCAGTCAGGCCCGGTCAAACCCCGTCAAACGTTGCGCCAGTGAAGTTGGTTGGAACGCGGGTGAGAGTCCCGCCCGTCGAATTAGGTTGTTCACGACGGAACACGACCTCAACAGCGTCGCCGCGAGGCGGGGTTGGAAGCTGAGG
>Ga0182030_10019683_pt1 | contig 12809 bp, 10 predicted proteins | sample 812S3MmetaG_FD_121299 | JGI IMG/M metagenome (GOLD analysis project Ga0182030, IMG submission 121299) | Permafrost microbial communities from Stordalen Mire, Sweden - 812S3M metaG (Illumina Assembly) | ecosystem: Environmental > Terrestrial > Soil > Wetlands > Permafrost | place: Sweden... | reverse complement strand
TGAATTGAATGCGATGATGTCCAAGTCGTCGTATTCAGGGCCTCAAGAAGCGAACGAACAACCTGATCTGTTCGAACGCCAGTCATGACTGTTGTGGCGGACTGAAACGTGGGGCAGAAGGCGGGCACTCGTAGATCCTGATCGGGATCTGATGAGAGTTCTTTGTGCAGCTAGGACCACGTCGCTATATGATGCGTCAATTCGCGCTCCTGCAGCAGGATGGAGACTACCAATGGTGTCAAAATATAGAAGTAGTGATTGGAACGCTGAGGTTTCAAAGGCGCTCTTGGAGCTGAAGGGTCGCGTTGCTTTCCTCGACGAGGATGGACGGCGTCATTTCCAAATCCTTGTTGATGAAATTGCGAATCTGTCCGTGCAACGACCGCGATTATTCAGGTGGAGCAGAGTGAATGAGTGGTGGAGCGGCAAGCGTCTAGACGTGATCTGGAGTCGCATACACTTCGCACAATTGCAGCTACTGGCGGTGGCCCCGCTACCTGTGATGCGAGATCTATTCGAAATTGTGGTGGAACACTCCGAGACGCTTTCGGCAACTGACACGGCCCGTCTCCGCCTCATCGACTTGATCAAGAATCAAGTCGTCGGTTCACTCAGTGATGAGAACATCGGGCCAGCCCTCTCATGGCCATAAGTTCACCCCCTGATCCAAATGCGGTTCCCGCCCCGGCGACGACTGGAAGAGAGATCATGATCGAAGTGATGCGCCGCTCCTTCGATCAAACTGACAACTTTCATGAGAATGCCCGGAGATTTCGTAATCGCCTGATCGCAACGATGTTAATCACGGCACTAGTCGCCGTATGTCTGGTCATTCTGCAAGGGCAGTTACCAAACGCATACATCTTCCAACAGCCCAGCAACAGTGCGGGTCTACCAAGTTGGACGGTCATGCTATTGATAATGGTTTTCGGATGTGTGGGCGCACTTCTGACTGCAATCCCGGCAATGGCAGCGGTTCCAACTGTCAACACTCCCTACAACTTTCCGCTCCCTCAAGGCCTACTGAAGATCTTGGTGGGTGCCCTCACAGCGTTAGTAGGAGTCGTCGTGGTCGGGAGTACGAGCGTAACTTCCGGATTCAGTTCGATGCAAGCACTTATTGGCGTGGCCGTGGTGTTCGGTGCTGGCCAGCAGACCATCACACAGTTCCTTGACAAGAGAGCCGGACAGTTGGTGGCGCAGCCCGGAGCTCCAACCTGAGGACTTGGAGCAGTTTTGGTCAAGTGAGAAAGGGGCCAGGGTGAGTGAAGCGCAATGCGAGAAGTGTGGCGCGAAGGGTCGCGTCGATTGTCCTGGAGATTGTCCTGTTCACGTATTCTCGGCGAACCAGTCCCAGCTGCCAGATCTAATATTCGCTCGGCGCGAAACTCCGAGCCATTTCCCGGTCGCTATGGGTCCCTTTTCCGCTCCGCGAACGAGCTGAAGCTGAAAGGTGCCGTAGAAGTTCCGTGTTGGCAAGTTAGAAGTCCAACTCCCTTCAATGATTCCTTCCGAACGAATACTGGCCACGATCTTGTATTCGAAAGACGGAAGGTCAACGTCACCTCGAACGCTCGTGCTTCGGCCCTTGCCTAATACCAAAGCGCCGATGACTCTTAGAACAATGATGTCATCGATAACGGCGGAACCCTCGCTCGTGTCGAACTGCCATTCGCTACGGACTTTCGTGGGGAGTGTCCACTTGCCCTTCCCGGACAACATCAATGCGAGTCGCGATTGATAGTTGATCACGACGATTGTCAGTCCAATTGCGAGAAGCGTCCAAAGTATTGTTCCTACATGCGGTTTTGCGCCGATGAAGACCACAATGAGAGTCCCGACGGCAGCCGTCAGAATATTGACAACGAGGCTGGCGGCAATTTTCGTCATTCTTTTGACTCACGATCAAGGTTGCCATCGATTCTAAAGTCGAGTGCAACCTCAAGTCTGAATGATGTAATTCACGGCTGAGGTCAGAGGTTCGAGTCGTCTGGCGCCCACTCGTTTTCGTGTGTCACATATTTATGAGTTCGCGACGCGAGTCCCCAAACCCCCGGCTCCGCGACATCTGCCTCAGTTGTTCCGGGACATATGTCGCACTTCTTCCACCTTCTGACACCCCATCTCTCGGGTTCCGGCGGCCTGTCCAGCTTTCGAGGAGGCGTCATTGTTGATCGCGTTGTCCGTGGTTCATGGAAGCCATAGTGAGTCGATACCCTTGAATTACGAAGGAGATAGGACAATGAAGCGAGACGCGTGGCATCACGGACGTTACGTTGGGGCCGCACTGGCGGCACTGATGTTGACGATGCCGGCGTATGTGGCGAGCGCGTCGCCGTCGCGACCGACCGCGCCCCGGTCGGTGCACGCGATCGCCAGGACGGCTTCGGCGAAGGTTCGTTGGTCCGCACCAGCGTCCAATGGCGGATCGGCCGTGAGGATCTACGTCGCCACCTCACATCCTTCGAATCGAAGATGCACTACCGCGCAAAAGAGTTGTGTCGTGAAGGGTCTCAAGGCTGGATCGGTCTACACCTTCACGGTCGTGGCGAAGAACGCCAGGGGCACGAGCCCTCGTTCGCGCGCGTCAAACCGCGTCATGACGTCACTCTCGATTGCTTCGTCGCGCGACCACTACTCGTCGGCAACCACTACGTTCAACAGGGCGCTCGTGAAGGCTCAAGCAGCAATCGCGACGTGGGGCTCGAGCACGCCTCCGGCAACCGAGACGAAGGACCTGTCGAATCTGCACAAGACGTTTGCGGCCTACACAACCACGCTCCGCAAGGTCAAATGGCCTGTCGCTGCTCAAGCCGACATTGCGTCGTACATCACCGAAGTGACCGCTCTCGGCAAAGACTACGTGCGTTTCGCGAGTGCGTCGTCGGCGTCGAATGCTGCGCAATTGGTGAGCACCTTCTTCAGTGACGGAAATGAGGAAGCGCAACGCGACTACAAAGTCCGCGCCGATCTCAAGATGACACAACTCATTACTGGGCCGGTGGCTTCAACGTCCACACCGGTAGCAATCGGATCTTCGCAGACCGTGCACGACTTTTACAGAGACGCCCTCACGGTGACGATGAGCCAGATTCTCGATCCCGCCACCGCGGGTACTGGTTCGGGACTGCCCGTCGCGGGCTACCGGTTCGTGGCGGTGGAAGCAGTTCTTTCCAACACGAGCAGCGGTGAAGTGGGGGGCGACGCCAACCTCGCAATGACGATTCGCGGATCAGATGGCAAGACTTACCTGGCCAACTACGCCACGGTTGCCGCGTGCACGAACTACAGCTACGGTGAAATCGACATACCGGCCAGCGGCACCGCAACGGGTTGCGTCGTCTTTCAGTTGCCGATCGGTGTCACCGTGCAGTCGGTGTCGTTCTCCCTGGACTCGGGCTATCTCGACACCGCCGTATGGAACGCCTAGCTCTTCGCGTCGTAACGTCATGAGACTCGAATCGCGGTCGATTCTCAGTTTCTTCCTGAGATTCACACATGGATGCGCCCCGCTAGGCGCCTCACGTGCCTAGGGGTCCACTTCAGATCCGGGCGCACGGGAGACAACTTCCCCAATAACAAGCTCGAATGTTGTTCATAATCTGGGATTTATTCAAGAATTAACAATGACTTGGATAATTGTGGTTTGCCGGGACTAATTGGCCAATAATCCACCAAGCGAGAGCACCGTGAGTCTGGCGCCAGGCGTTTGCGCCAGGACCTAAATTTCTGTGAGACCCCGAGAGGTTCTGCACTTAACTTATTGACCCCACCGCGGTAGACTTGGTTGCTTTTCGTCGGCACCCAGTGTCACGTTTGCGTATCCGTGATTGAGAAAAGGCGATGCCTAGTGAAGAAGGAATATGCCGGGCGGAGCCCGAAGGCGATGGTGGCTGTCGCAGGCGTTGTGGCAGTATCGCTGGCGTTTTCAATTCTGCTCGCCGCTCAATCAGATGCTGTGAACGTAATCGGCGCTTCTTCCGCCCGCACTGTCGCCCAACTATCTCATGGGGATGCTTCAACCACCTCGACGACCACGACCACGTCTGCAACGTCACCGCCTGCCATCACCGGGGGTCTTATCACGGCGGGTCCCTCGAGAAGTGAATGTGTCACTCTCAATTTCAATGACACTGGCCCCGCGGCCCTACAGGCCGCGGCCACAAGTTTCGAGACTTTGACCAACTCGACCTTGACGTGCGTTTCTGCGTACGCAGACAGTGCGGCAACGTGGGCTACCTGGATATCTCCGTGGGTCACCGACCCCACGTACGGGTACACTTCGTGGATCGCAGCGAAGCCGCTAGATCGTCAGCTCGTGTTGGCTGTGCAGTTGATTCCCAATGACCTTGCGAACGTCAATAATCCGATCAAGTGGGAAAAGTCGTGCGCGTTGGGACACTTCAATGGCTACGCCCGACAACTCGGAGCAAGTCTCGTCGCGGCAGGGCTGGAGAATACTGTGATTCGACTTGGAAGCGAAATGAATGGTATTTGGGAGTCGGACTTTATTGGCACCACGGCGGTTGAACAAAAACTATGGGCCAAGTGTTTCTCCAATGAAGTAGTTTCCCTTCGACAGGCAACGGGCGAACACTTCCTCATCGATTGGGACGTCAACGCGTGCACGGGGAATTATCCCTATCCGAACTACTACCCCGGGAACTCCTACGTTGACATCGTTGGAGTCGACGTCTATGACGTGGGTTGCAAGTCTCCTTTCACAAAGTTTACGTTTCCGAAACTCGCGAGCGAACGGCTTGGTCTTGATCATTTTGAGGCGTTCGCTGCCGAGAAGGGAAAACCTATGAGCTTGCCTGAGTGGGGACTCGCGACGATACCGGCGGGAGATGATCCGGCGTACGTTGACGGTGTTGGATCGACGGTCGAAACCAAAGATTTCGCCTTTCAAACCTATTTCGATGGAGGGGGCGGCCCCAAATCGAAGTCTCTCGCACTGTCATCGCGAACTCCGCTGGCCCTTGCTGCGTATCAGACCTGGTTCGGAAATGGATCAAAGTAACGGGTCATATGTCCTGGGCCAGCAGAGTATGTAGAGAGATCCGATGCGGGGTTGGAATGCCTTCAGCTCGTCGATAGCGTCCTGCTCAGAACGGCACGGGCTATCGTGGCTTTTGGGGTGATGATCAACCAGTGAATGAATACGGGCTTCGGCGACATCTCACCGCGAGGGGCGTTTTTGAAGTGGAATCCCGTCACCCATGTCGATAGCCCCCGACGACCGCGCGAATGTAGGCCGCGACAGTGTCTTCGTAATTCCCGTAGGACCGTACTGTCGAGCAGAATTCGTTGCCGACACGATCGAGAGCATCCAGTATTTTGCACCGAGGGCTCGAGTGATCTTGGTGGACGATTCTCGGAGTGGTTTAGGTGTTCAGTTGGCAGAGCGCTACCAACTCAGCGTCCGGCTAGCTCGTGCACCGGGTGTATTTGGGGGCCTGTACCTCAATCTTTCGGAAGGGTTCAAAGAAGCACTCACGCAACCCTTTCGAATACTGGTCCGACTCGATACCGATGCGCTTATTGCGGGCTCGGACTTTGAGTCGAAAGCACTGGCACTCTTCGATTCCGACTCCCGCTTGGGATCGCTCGGCTCATTTCGTATCACCTTCAACGGCGTAGAAGTCCGAGATCAGAGGTGGGCGAGGCGTCGCATCATCACCTATCTCGCCCTTCGAGCTTGGAGTCAGCCACGCGCGGCTCAAACAGTCATATCTTTGCTTCGAGGAGCTCACAAGCAGGGCTACAAACTGGGAGAGTCCATCATGGGGGGTGCAGCCGTTTATCGATATGAGGCTGTCGAAGCGCTTGAGAAAGCCAACTTACTGGGGCGAACTGAACTCGCGGGGATTGGCGTGCATGAGGACCACATTTTCGGATTATGCCTTTACGCAACTGGATTTGCGCTCGGCGAGTTCGGGAACAGGTTTGACGATCTGCCCATGGGAGTTAAGTGGGAAGGCCTTCCAGCCGACCCCAACGAGTTGCTCGCACTTGGCAAGTCGATCATTCACTCAACCAAGACTTTCGAGGGCACGGACGAGAGCGAGATCCGTCGTCGGTTTCAACTGGCGCGGCAACAGCAGTAGTTCGCTTTGGCCAGGGTATGGCTCTGGCTTTGACACAATTTCACCAATAGAACCACAACGATGGCGTTGCGCAAGAAAGGCAAACTTTCGGACAGGCGCACGAAATTGCGACGCGGCACGCATTTGTAGATACATTAAACAGAGTTGGGTGGCTTTTGAGGATTCGTTGGCGGTGACGTGACCCGAGACTGCGAACTTGTACTTCATGCACAAGGGCACACTCAAAAATCTCTTCCACGCGAAGACCACGCACCGTATTCCCAAGATCGTCACGTTGGCTGTTTCATCCTGCCTACTCGTGACGATGGTCAGCATCGATGCCTCGGCGTCGGCGTACAAGGCAAGGTACGACAAGGCGGCCCGAACGGACGCCGTGCTCAATCTCGCCCCGGATTTCTTCCGCGGCCTGGCAAAGCGATGGGCCACGGTCACCTCGCCCATCACGGATCCCGTCGCAACGACTCCGACTGTTGGCGCGGACGGCACTCCTGGCGGCGCCGGTGCCGGTTCTGGCGGCGGCGCGAGCGCAACAGTTACCAGCACGACGACCACGTCGTCCGCACCAACGACCACCACGACGGCGGTGTCCGCACCAACGACCACGACGACCGCGGCGTCTGCACCAACTCCTGCGGCCACGGGAGGACTCATCGAGGCGGGCCCCTCGCGAAGCGAGTGCTTGGTGGCACCTGACGCGAGCAACACTTTGGCGGGCCTCCAGGCCTCAATCGACAGTTTCCAGAACGCGACGGATAGCACGGTCTCGTGCGTCGGCGTCTACACCGACAGTGCCACGGCGTGGGCCCAATGGGCAGATCCATGGATCGCCGGGTCCGCTGGAAGCGCCTACCAATCATGGGTCGCCGAAGCTCCGCAGAGCCATCAACTGGTCGTGGAGGTGGACCTAATTCCTCAGAGCCTTCAAGATATCAACGACCCGTTGAGCTGGGAAACGTCCTGTGCGGCGGGCGACTTCAACACCTACGCCAGCGAACTTGGAACCAACCTCGTCAACGCCGGCCTTCAAAACTCGGTGATTCGTTTGGCTTCAGAGGCGAATGGAACGTGGGAAGCTGACTACGTCGGATCGACGACGCAGGAGCAGACTCTATGGGCGTCGTGCTTTGACAATGAAGTCACTGCTCTTCGACAGGCAACGGGCGAACACTTCCTCATTGACTGGAATCTCAACGCGTGCACACAGCCCATCCCGTACGCCAACTACTACCCCGGCAATTCCTACGTGGACATCATGGGGCTTGACCAGTACGACGTCGATTGCCACACCCCGGACACAGCAGTTACCTTTTCGCAACTCGCCAACGAGGCTTTTGGACTCACTAGTTTTGAGGCCTTCGCGGCTGCGCAAGGAAAGCCGATGAGCTTTCCTGAGTGGGGGCTGGTGTCTTCCTCCGCCGGGGACGACCCCGCCTATGTGAGCGGCATCGCAGCGACTGTTAATAATGGAGACTTCGCCTTCGAGGAGTACTTCGACATGGGCAGTGGCGGCAGCATGCCTATCGACTCTGGCTCGACTCCATTGTCTGCGGCGGCCTATGGGAAGTCGTTCGGGAATTCGTAGGGATTACCAACTCAGCAGCCCTAACGATCAGATCACAAGGAGTGACGTCCATAGGTCCGCTGGTTCCGACTTCACTCAGCCGGTTTGCGCCCGAGAGTCTCTCGATTCCGATGACCGAGCAAACGCTCGGCTCGTGGGGGGCAGGTTTCAATCTAAATCACGTCCCTGCGCGCCATTGCCAGCAGTTCGATTACGAATATTCAAATGGAAATTGTGTCACGTTGAACTGAACCACCGGAGAAATGCTGCGAGCGAGAGTGGTGTGGTGGGTCCGAGCGGCAAGGTTCCAATATCCGGCCTGCTCAGATCGAAATAGCTTTCAAAGGCGAAATCATTTGTATCAAATGCACTGCCCACACCGCTGATATAGCCAGGGTCATCCCCAAACGACTCGATGAGACCCCACTCTGGGATGCTCATTGGTTTCCCTCTAGCCCTCGCGAACGCCTCGAAGTGCGAAAGACCGTATGGCTCGCTGGCGAGTTTCGAGAAGGTAACTGGTGTTGTTGGGGTCAGACAATCTTCGTCGTACAAGTCGATACCCATGATATTGACGTAGGCGTTTCCCGGGTAGAAATTGCGATACGTATAGCTCCCAGCGCACGCGTTGGGGTTCCAATCAATGAGGAAGTGCTCGCCCTTCGCTCGACGCAGCCCCGTGGCCTCATTGGCGAAGCATTTTGCCCAAAGTTTTTGCTCAAAAACCCTTGTCCCGATAAAATCAGATTCCCATTCGCCGTTCATTTCAGAGCCGAGCCGAATTACCGAGTTCTGAAGCCCGGCGGCGACCAGACTTTGCCCGAGCACCTTTGCGTAGATGTCATAGTGTCCCGCCGCGCACGCCCGTTCCCACATCATCGGGTCCTGAACATTTTTGAGACTCTGGGGAATCAAATCGGTTTCGAGCACAAGTTGCCGTACATGTGAGTCCTGTGCGACCCAGGATGAATACCCATCGACCGAGCTAGTTACCCAGGGATGTTCCCATTGCCACCATGTCTGCGCGTTATCCAAATAAGCAGAAAGGCAGGTGACATCAGTCCCGGTCAAAGTGTCAAAGCCGTTCACTATTGACTGGAGGTAAGCGAGGCCGGACGTGCTTTCAACATCTGGCGTGAGGCACTCTGCTCGCGACGACCCGGCGGATATGGACTCGTGTGCCCCTGGATCAGCGGCGGTCGTGTGGGCTGTCGAGACGTGAGAGGCAGCATCGGCGACGGCGGAAGGTGGAACGACTGCAACCGTGACTATGAAAACAAGCGACATAAGCGTCGACATCACTTCGCGATTGAGCGAGCCCGGAAATAACTTCATTGACTTTGCCTCACTCGAACGCTCGCACCATGACTGGCACTCAGGCGCTTCAGTTTGACATCCTGCGCGGGTGCCCTCGACCCTTGTCCTTCGCGCGGGCCCATGACAGCGAAGTTTATAGGCGATGAGTCATTCCAGTCAGATGTGCGAATATTCCAACGAAAATAGTCAGATGTGGCGGCGTGAGTTGAGTTCTATGGTCTCGCCAGGTTGGTGTTGACTACAAAACATTGTGCCTCCACCTAGCAATGGAGTTTCTAGATTGCGACTGTCGATGGCGAGGCCACCAAGTGACAGCGACGAACTGCAAGTCAGCGGAATCTTGGATACACCTAATTCTCGCGAATGGTTCTGGCGTAGACGGCGGCGGTCAAATCCGCAATCTCGGACCAGTTGAATTCCAACGTCCACTCGCGTGCGGCGCGGCCGAGTTCAGCGAGTTCAGCGTGGTCCAGTTTGGCGGTATTCATCATTGCCGCCGTAAGTGCGCTCACGGGATCAGTGTGCTCGAAGCGCGTTACGCCAGGGTTGTCGATGTGGAGAAGTGAAGGTAAGTCCGGAATAATAATTGGTAGGCCAGACGCTTGGGCTAGGAGCGCCGATCCGGAATTGTCTACGTGCACGAAGGGAAAGACGCAGACGTCGCTGGCGGCTAAGAGATCGGCTAACTCATCTTCGCCGTACCAGCGTGGGTCAAAATGGATATCGGCTCCGGCGGCGTTGGCTTCCGCCACCATGATTGCCAACTTCGCCACGTAATCTGAGTCACCTTGACCTGCAATGAGCACGGCTACGTCAGGTCCAAGTTGTACGGCGGCGGCGATGAGAGACTCGAGTCCTTTGTACGGCCGCAGATATCCGAAGAAGGTAAAACAGGTTTGTAAATTGACTCCCAGCGATTGGCGCATGTTGTCGCGACCCGAACGGCTCGCGGGGAGTTCAAGAGGTACCGGGGGGATGACCGTGACTTTTGCCACTCCGAAGAGTTCGGATACTTGTTGGGCGCCATGAGATGACAAAGCAATGATGGCGTCCGCTCGCTCCGTCAAAACCATCCTTGCGGCCATGTCGTCGTCGAATACCGCCTCATGGGGAAGAACGTTATGAGCGGTCCACACGACCTTCAGCCCGGCAGCTCGGGCGGAGACGAGAAAGATTTTGAACCACCATCTTGCCAATCGGCCTACCAGAGCGTCAGGCGATGGGGAAAAGCTGTAGGTCCAGTGGATGTGGATAATCTTCACGCCACGCCACGCCAATAGTGCGATCCACAACGGTCCGAGAAGAAGATTGATCGTTGCGGAGCGTGTCGGCGCGCGCCACAGTGAGACCGGTGTACCTGCAGCCGTCAGGGCTTCTGAGAGGCGGGGGAGATAGGGAGTTTCGTCACCGGGATAGAAAATAATTGGAGGCATCTCACCCGCTACGTGACGAGCCGCCTCGTCAAGTGTGCTGGCCCCACCGACAATGTGATCGACCACGACCCGGTAGGTACCCGGAGCCTTACGGTTGCGCGCCAAGAAGATCCCCAGTACACCCAACCAAGCTACGGGTGCCCAGCGCAGCTTGCGCGAAGTGGCGGCGAGGATGGAAAGGGGGCCGAGCAAGATCCAAACTGGGTAGACCACACGATCGGGCGCATTTTTTATCATCCAAACCCGGCGTTCTGGATGAAGAACAAAGAGTCGAGAAAAGGCGCGACCATAGCGCCACGAGCGACGCAGGGACAAGGACGAATTTCCGAAGTCCATCATCATTTTAGCGCCACCGACTTGGTAGCAGTTATATCCTGCGTTGACGCATCGCCAGGAGAAATCGAGATCGCTTCCATAGAACAGCCGTTCATCGAAGCCATCAACTTCATTGAAGACCGTCTTGAGAAAGGCTAGGTTACCGGAGGAAACCGACGGCATAACCTCGCCGTCGGCCCCACCGTTGATGACGGTATATACCCCCACCTTCTTGGGGTAGACCGGTCCGCACACCAGATTGTGTTTGCCGCTCAACAGGGGTTCGGTGATGGTAGCGAGCCAGTCAACGTCGGGTTCCCCGCCGGCGTCGCAGAAGGCAATGACATCCCCGGTTGCAGTACGACAACCAGCGTTACGTTGGTGAGGAATCGTGGAGGAGCGCCAGAATGGACCGGAATAGTCCACCCATGTAACCCAAGGATTCGCCCGACGGATCGAATCGAGGCGGTGATCGGAGGCGTCAATGACAACGCATTCAGCGTCGAGAGACTCACATTGCGGTCGGAGTAGTTCGAGCGTAATGGCCAGTTCGGGCTCGTCTTTAGAGAGGACGACGACAGATATCAGATGATGGTGCTCGCCTGATTCCCCATTGAACTTGTCCGTCGGTTTTGAACTGGTTCCTGCAACGTACTGCGTCGCACCGTCAGTATTTTGGTTCGCCAATTCAGAGGTAGACACGAATTGCTCCAGTCGAGTACACAACGCTAGATTACTTGATGAAGGACGGACTTTGGAATGGTAGAGCGCCGCGCAGTGTCAATTGTCGAAAGCTGCGCACTGACCGTCCTCCATCACTTTGATTGTGGCTAAAGAACCGCGAGACGACAGTCGGCCCGTCTTGATGATCTCCCCTCATCTGGACGACGCAGTTCTTTCTTGCGGGCAGTTGATCAATTCTCGTCCCGGCACCGTAATCACTACAATTCTCGCTGGTTTCCCTGCTGGCGCACATGGAGGATGGAGCGGACAGACTACGGGTCTGCCCGTCGCCGAAGATGCGAACTTAATGCGACGCGATGAAGATCAACGCGCGTCGCGCGCCCTCGGTGCGCGGACAAATTGGATAGACATTCCCGCTCAAGAATATGGTCCGGCCTCTTCCCCATCAGAGAGATTGCGGAGCATCCAACAGTCCATCGTCACGGCAGTTGCGACTACAGAAATTTGTTCTGTGTTCCTCCCCCTTGGTTTAACGCACCCTGATCACATAATGGTGAGTGACGCCGCACTTCTCGCTGTTCTTGCTTCGAATATGGAGTCGTACGTTTACATGGAAATGCCCTACGGGCAGGCCCGTCCCGGTCGGGTAAGGCGTCGACTTCGTCGCATCGGCCGACAGTTCCATATTGAACCTCTTGCGCCGTTCGTTGGCGATGTGCAGAAAAAAGCCGAGGCGGTCAACGCGTATTCTTCACAGATCGAGGCGCTGCAGCAGGGGTTCGGAAGATATTTCAATCGACTGTTCACTGATCCAGAAAGGTACTGGCGTGTCCGGCCGCTCGTGGAGTCCTGAACTCTCCCAAAAACGTCACGCCACAGAAAGTCGGCGCGACGCCGAACGATGGAATGTAGAAATCGGAAGAGTTGTTGCGGAGACATTTGGATTTTGCATTAATGAAGCTTCAACCCCATCCTGCAAGAGCAGAACTGCGCGATACGAGAAGTCGCGGATGATTTATCGATTTGACCGCCTTGCGGACTTTGCCTCGCGTCTCAATCACGGTGAGCGCCGCGTTGCCAAGGAGTTATGGGCGAAGTGCGGTGCCCATAGATCCCGTCGATGCAGGCCACGTTTGCAAGTTGTACGTATTCGCTGGATTCGGAAGGTATAGGGATATGAGCGGGTGATGATAAGTTTCGTAAACGCGAGACAATATTCAGTCTCAATCTAAGAAGGTCGAATGAGCCATCCCACAGCAAAGAAACTTGTCGTTGTGGGGCAAGGCTACGTCGGCTTGCCCTTGGCAATGCGTGCCGTCGCGGTTGGATTGAATGTCGTGGGCTACGACATCAATGAAGATCGTGTGGCGCGACTTTCACGCGGTGAGA
>Ga0182030_10019682_pt1 | contig 12809 bp, 12 predicted proteins | sample 812S3MmetaG_FD_121299 | JGI IMG/M metagenome (GOLD analysis project Ga0182030, IMG submission 121299) | Permafrost microbial communities from Stordalen Mire, Sweden - 812S3M metaG (Illumina Assembly) | ecosystem: Environmental > Terrestrial > Soil > Wetlands > Permafrost | place: Sweden... | reverse complement strand
CGGCTACAGTAACCAAAGGAGATGTAACTGTAGCTGTAGCACTGTAGGTGCCGCAGGTATTAATAGCGGTTAAAGTATATACACCTGATGATGCGGCTGTAGCCGTGAAAGTAGGGTTCTGATCTGTGGATGTAAATGAGCCGGGGCCTGACCAGGAATAACCGGTAGCGCCTGTAGCAGAACCAGTGAAGGTAACCGGTAGCTCCGCACACAAGGTGCCGGTGGGCGGCGTGGCCACAACAGCGGTAGGCTGCGGACAGTAGGTAATTACGAGGTAGGGTGCATGGCCGACAGCGGCGGTATCAGCAGCAGTACCCGCAAGACCGCTTTCCCCGGTAATGGTGTATGTGCCTGTGGTGGCAGAGCCTGCGGGCGTAGTGATGTTGGTTGTTACGTAGCTCAGAGAAATTTTACCAACAGGCCCAACCATAACATTATCCTGAACCAAAGTAACTGCGTTGCCTCCAGCTCCAGGTGACGGAAATACGTAATCACCTGCGCCAGGCCCAAATGGATTCCCCCACAGAACGAAGCCCGTACCCGGAGGTATTTCCAAATCACTATATAGGGAAGCAGGAATTAATATCGAAGTAATGTCTCCAGAAAAACCATTTACATTCCAAAGGAAATCTGGAACAAATGGCGGGCCGCCCGGTGTATAAGCGGCTACATCAGCTCCTGAGCTTACGCTCATGATCACTGAGCCAGCAGGGATTGGACTTAGGTCGAACACAGCATAGCCCCTACTCACATCACTGTTGCCGGTCACGATGCTACCTGGCGTAATCGTACTCGTGGTGGTGCTTCCGGTGCTGTTGGGGCCGTTCGTATTTGCCCATAAGATCACTGTGGCAGACTGGGCAAACGCAGCAAAACTAAAGCAACATAGCAACGCTAAAAAATACAATTTCTTCATACGGATCTAATAAAAACGCGATTAAATATTCTTAATAAATAGAAAAGCTAACCAAAAAACGGCTCTTCCATTTGTTATTCTTTTATTCTTTTTGTTATTCTTTTATTCCTTGTTCGTTGTTTGAGACAGAAAAATAAGCACTGCCCACGATAAAAACAAATTATTGTGGTAAAGCTCATTATTTGTCATCTCTTCAATACATTATCAACCGAATTAAAATATCATACAAATATATAAAAGTTACCCAAAAGGCTGTGCTTTATTTATACTTGATTTATACATGGTTATATCTATAAGACGTATGATTTGAGTGTAAACGTTGGTGCGGTTAATAAATTTATTAAAAAGGCATTTCAGTTAATGTGAAAATTAGAAAATGTGAAAATGTGGAATACCGAGATAATGTGAAAATTAAAAATGTGAAAATGTGAAATGTCGAGATAGTGTGAAAATTAAAAATGTGAAAATGTGAAATGCCCTATTATCATATTATAATTTTCGATTTAATTTACACCATAAAAAGGAGTTATTTTATTTTGGGATGTAGGGTAGTTTTTACATAAATTATTTTTAAATGTTTCACAAACTATACAATCGCGACCAGACCCCGGCCGTAAAGGAGGAGTGTATAATCTTGGGTAGACCTAACTCTCCCCCATTTTTCCGTACATTTTACCAAAGTGAAAGTTTTCCGCCGAGACTTCCCCAAATTGAAAATTTCTCAGTTCGACCATTTTATGTAGATTTTGCATATTGATTAATTAGTGTAAACGCAAATGTCTGCTTTTCCGATTTCATTTATATGTTGCTACGGGTAGGAAAATTTTTTATGCTTTAGTACATAGCTGATTATCTGTATAATATAAAGTAGACTTGGGTAAGATGGGAGCCCCTTTTAATTATCTGCACAAAGAATAATCAACCGGAAAAAGGGGAAAGCGCTGCCTGCTTAAATTCCTGCCAAACCTCTGCCACTATATTGCTGGCTGGTTTTATTTCTTTTATGATGCTGCTTATCTCGCCTATCTCCAGTTCACCTTCATTGAGGTCACCCTCAAACATACCTTTTTTAGCACGCGCCCGGCCCAGCAGCGTTTCCAATTCCGGCACGGTGGCACACGCACTTTCCGCTTCGTGTACTTTTTGATAGAATTGGTTTTTGATCATCCTGACGGGAGTCAATTGTTTTAGGGTAACAATAGTGTCCCCTTCATTGGCGGCTACCACCGCCTCTTTAAAAGCGCGATGGCTGGAGGCTTCCTCCGTACACACGAACCTGCTGCCCATTTGCGCCCCTTCAGCACCCAGCGCCATCACGGCAAACATGCCCCTGCCTGTAGCTATACCGCCCGCAGCTATAAAAGGTATGCTGATCGTGGCCCGCACAGCGGGTATGAGGCAAAGTGTAGTTGTTTCTTCCCTCCCATTGTGCCCACCTGCTTCAAAACCTTCTGCTACGACGACATCTACGCCAGCGTCTTCGCATTTCTTTGCAAACTTCGCACTGGAAACTACGTGGGTTACTATGATGCCGTTTTCTTTCAGTTTGGCAGTCCATGTTTTCGGGTTGCCCGCTGATGTGAATACTATCGGGACTTTCTCTTCTATTATTACGGCTATGTGCTTATCAATATCGGGATAAAGCAAGGGAACGTTTACTGCAAATGGTTTATCGGTAGCTTTTTTACATTTTTGTATGTGTTCTCTTAGTATTTCGGGGTACATGCTGCCGGCCCCTATTATCCCAAGGCCACCCGCATTGCTTACAGCCGAAGCCAGTTTCCAGCCGGAAGCCCAGATCATTCCCGCCTGTATGATTGGGTAACGAATACCAAACAGCCTGGTGATACGATTATCAAATCCGTCTTCCGTAAATTTCCCTTCAAAAAGCATTAAACCTGTAAGTTAGTTACAGGTTTAATATTAATGCCTTTTTCTTTAATGACCTAATTGATAACTACTTACTCTCTAACCTCACCACTGGTATAATCATTTCTTCGAGGGATATACCGCCGTGCTGAAAGGTGTTTTTATAGTAGTTTACAAAGTGGTTGTAGTTATTGGGGTAGCACAGGAAAACATCTCCCTTGGCAAAAATAAATGTAGAGCTAACATTAGGCCTGGGTAATCCTGCAAACTTAGGGTCACGGAAGGCGAGCACGTCCTTTTCCTCGTATTGCAGGTTACGGCCATGCTTGTAGCGCAGGTTGGTAGTTGTGGCGCGGTCACCTACGCATTTGCTTGGCGTTTTCACACGCGTGCTGCCATGATCTGTAGTGATCATTACCTGGATGTCTTTATCGGCAATTTTCTTCAAAGCCCTAAATAGCGGAGAATGCTCAAACCAGCTAACAGCCAGTGAGCGGTAAGATACTTCGTCGCCAGCCAGCTCCTTAAGCACCTCCATTTCCGTACGGGCATGGGAGAGCATGTCCACAAAGTTGTATACAATTACCGTAAGATCATTAGAGAGGCAATTATGGATGTTATCTTCCATTGTTTTGGCATCATCATTATTGGTGATCTTGATGTATTGCCACTTAAGTTTGTCCAGCTTCAAGTGTTTAAGCTGGTTGTGTAGGAAGGTTTCTTCATACAGGTTTTTACCGCCTTCCTCATCATCATTTTTCCATTCCAGCGGGAAGTGCGCCTCTATGTCTATGGGCAGCATACCAGCGAATATTGCGTTGCGGCAATACTGAGTAGCTGTGGGCAAAATGCTATAAAAAAGATCATCTTCCACTATTCTGAAAGACTCCGTGATAATAGCTTGAAATGCCTTCCAATGGTCGAGGCGCAGATTGTCTATGACTACTAAAAAAGTCGGTTTCCCGGGTTTCAAGTAAGGAGCAATTTTCTTTTCAAAAACTTTATGGGATAAAAGTGGCCCGGAATTGCCATTGTCTTTCATCCAGTTAGCATAGTTCTTAGATATGTATTTGAAGAACTCTGTGTTTGCCTCTGCTTTTTGCGATTGCAGCACTTCCATCATCTCCTCGCTGTCGCTCTTTCCCATTTCCAGTTCCCAATACACTAATTTTTTATAGAGCTCTTTCCATTCTTCATGGTTAGGGTTATTGCTCAGGGCCATAAACAGGTTGCGGAAATCCTGCTGGTAGGCAACAGTTGTTTTTTCTGAGACTAACCGCTTACCATCCATAATTTTTTTCAGCGACAGGAGTACCTGGTTAGGGTTTACCGGCTTTATCAGGTAATCGGTGATCTGTGCACCGAGGGCATCTTCCATAATATTCTCTGCCTCGTTTTTTGTGATCATGACAACGGGCAACTGGGGCTGCATTTCTTTTATTTTCGCGAGCGTCTCCAGGCCTGTAAGGCCGGGCATACTCTCATCGAGCAATACAACATCTACTATTTTGTCTTTTAGCAGTTCCAGGGCATCGTAGCCGTTGCTCAATGACGTGACCTCGTATCCTTTGTTTTTTAAAAATAGTATCTGGGATTTCATGGATCCTATTTCGTCGTCTACCCATAGTATTTCGCCCTGTGTGCTCATGTTTTGTTTTGGCTTTTTTTAGAATTAAGATAAATTTATTACAAATATTCCTCATTGTATGTTATTGTCGCAGAGTTTAACTCAAATTTAAACCCCCGGCTTAAACCCCCGACCCCTCCAGCTGAAAAAGCGGGACCTTGTTCCGGGGAGTGCTTTGAGATTAAGACATTGAGCTTTTCAATAAACATTGAACATGATAACAGAGTCTCTATAGTCCCCGACACCTAAAAGGAGATGTAGATGATATTTGGAATAACGTGGCTTACCCTTTAGTATTGCATAAGGAAAGTTAAACATCATGCCGCCGTCAATAATAATACGAAAAGCCGCAAAAGAAGATTGTCCGCGTATGCTGGAACTCATTAATGAGCTGGCAGTCTATGAGCGGGCGCCACAGGAAGTAACCGTTACCCTACCCCATTTTGAAGAAAGCGGTTTTGGCGCAAACCCGGTATGGTGGGCTTTTGTAGCTGAAGAAAATGGCATTATTGCAGGTTTTGCAGTGTACTACATCCGCTACTCTACCTGGAAGGGGCAAAAAATGTACCTGGAAGATATTATTGTGACAGAGGAGGCCCGGGGCAAAGGTATAGGAGGAAAACTGATGGATGCACTGATAAAAGAAGGGAAGGAAAAAAACTTCCAGGGCATCACCTGGCAAGTACTTAACTGGAACGAGTCGGCGTTTAATTTTTACAGAAAATATAATGTGCGGTTTGACGATGAGTGGGTGAACGGGATACTGGATTTTTGATACCAACCGATCTACTTGTTAACTACCGTTTCACCCGGATCAGATCCTCGCTCTGGAACCTGGGGCATCTGTAGCTTTTAAAATGCCAGGATACACTTATCATGCCCATCAGGTACTGGTCATAGCTGGCTGTATTGCCGCGCTGCTTGCCGGCGCTGCCTACTTCGCCATTAGCGCCGGCGACCTGACCTGATCTATCCTGCAAGGCTGCGGCGGTTGAGTTTGGCGGAAAGTTATTCAGGCCCACGTAAGTGGAGCTCACATCGTCCAGGTAATCTGTAAGGGTAAGACGGTCAGCAACTTCTACAGTCAGGTTTACGCCGCCCTTTATCCACCACTTCACTCCAACCCCTATGGGAAAACAAGCGCTGTAATTGGAATACTTTCGGGAACTATAACCTGCATTCTGCCCCTCAGTACCCAGTGGCTGCAGATATACCTTGTTGCCATTATAATAAGTGTACGGATTGTAATAAAAAGCACCAATGCCTCCGGTAAGGAAGGGTGTGAATCTATGGTTTTTGTCTCCGGTAACAAATTCAAAGAAATTAAACTCTGCCTGCAACGCTGATTCTATGATAATACTCTGAAAGTTGAGGTTACGCTGATGCTCAAAAGGCTCGGTATTGTATTTATCATCATAGCCCACCTTAGTATAGTTATTCACCCACTTTACAGAAATGTAATGGTTCATATGCTTGCGTAAATACAAACCTCCCGCAGCGCCTATTGTTTTAAACCCATAATTATCGTTCAAATCGCCAAAATACTGAGACCCACCCAGCGCAACGCCTATCTCGGTAGAGGTAAAATACTCCTGCGCCTGCACACTTGCAGAAATCAGTGCAGCACAAAACAAGGTTAGTATAGCGTTTACCCTACTCATATTTTTGATTCAAACGGCAAAAGTAATTATTTATTGTATCGGCGACCTGCACATTTTTGCTACCCTTTTACAGCCTGATATTGAGAAGCAATAAAATAATATGTATCTTTGGGAATTCATACCCTACGGTGATCAGTAAAAATACAATTTAAAAAAAATAACATTTAACACACTGTAATACCTACTCTTGAAGAAAAAAATAAATTTCTCTTCCCAGTTTTTTTTGGATTAAATAATAATATCCTATACTTTTGCAATCCCAAATTTGCCCGGCTGCCGGTGAGTGGTTGATAGGCTCGGTTGAAATTTTCAGATTTTCAATTTCGTCTTTAAACTTCAAAACGGTATCCAATGTTCCCGCCGGGCAATGGGTTTAACCTTTTTTAAAACATATTATGGCAACACAAAACAACCTTCAGAGTTACGAGCTGATGCTCATCTTTACCCCCGTACTGGCGGACGAAGACTACAAAGCAGCTCAAAAGAAATTCTCCGACCTGATCAAAGACAATGGCGGACAGATCATTCACCAGGATGCGTGGGGCTTACGCTCACTCTCTTACCCCATCAACAAGAAGACTACCGGTCTTTATTATGTGATGGAATACCAGGCGCCTACAGAAGTTAACGCAAAGCTGGAAGTGCAGATGAACCGTGACGAAACTATCATCCGTCACATGGTTACCCGCCTTGACAAGTTCTCCTTAGCGTACAATTTGAGAAAACGCAATAAAAACCTTTCTGTAGAAACCGCATCTTAAAATCACTGAACAATGGCTAAGCAAAACGAAATAAAATTCTTAACGTCCCAACGTGTAGAAAAACGCCAGAAGAAATACTGCCGTTTCAAGAAAATGGGCATCCGTTATATAGATTATAAGGATGGAGAATTCCTGAAAAAGTTTCTCAATGAGCAAGGCAGGATGCTGCCCCGCCGTATTACCGGTAACTCACTGAAATTTCAGCGCAAAGTATCCCAGGCGATCAAAAAGGCCCGCCAGATGGCTCTTTTACCTTATGTTACTGACCTTTTAAAGTAAACGATCATGCAAGTAATTCTTATAAAAGACGTTGACAATTTGGGCTCAGCCCACGAAATGGTGACGGTAAAACCTGGCTATGCCCGTAATTACCTCATACCCCTGAAGTATGCAATGGAAGCCAGTGGCAGCAACACCAAGATAATGGAAGAGCGCCGCAAGCAATTGCAGAAAAAAGAAGATAAGCTCATGGCCGAGATCGCCAGCGTGACTACTGTACTTAAGGCTGCCCCTGTAAAGGTGGGCGCCAAGATAGGTATCAGCGGCAAAATCTTTGGTTCGGTGACAGCAATACAAATAGCCCGCGCCATCCGTGAGCAGAAAGGCTATGAAATTGACCGCCGCCGCATCACCATACTTGATGATGTAAAGGAAGCTGGCCTGCACAAAGCCAGCATAGACTTCGGCAAAGACAATGTGGTAGAAATAGAATTTGAAGTAGTAGGAGAATAGTCTCTTTTACCTTTTGTAAAAAACCACCTTATGCAAATGGGGTGGTTTTTTGCTTTGCTGGTATTTATATACTTTCATTAACTTTAGAAAGCAAAATGAAATACCCACGTCTTCTTTCATCTGGTGCAAACAATAGGGTTATAGCGGTTTCTGAAACGGAAGTCGCCAAACTATTTATAGGTGATACCCGCTCCGACATTGGCTCTGAGGCTGAAAAGATGAAGTTTGCCAATACGATAAATTCGGTAGTCTGCCGCTTCGTACGCCTCGATTTTGATGAGGTACTGCAGGCCGAAATGCTCGTAATGGAGTGCATCTACCCAATAGATTACAGGGCTTATGAGGTAGAAAAGCGAGAGCTATGGTGTGAAGTTTTTGAACAGGAAATCAAAGAACTACATAAGGCCGGTTTTGTGCACCGGGATATCAAACGCCCTTCAAACCTTACAGGACTTGCATTCGACAATATCCTGCTGGCCGTCATCGGCCTTCGCCTCATAGATGTAGGTATCTCCGCATTGCGATCACAAGTAGGCGACAAGCTTTTTGATAAATATGTAGAGACAGAATTAAATGAGCTGAAAGAATTCCGGGAATATTTCCTAAACCGGTAAATTTACTGCTTAGGGTCTGCCCCATTATAGGCATACGCGCTTACCTGGTAAGGATATACCTCATACACTGCATTATCTTCATTAATGGTATATCCTTGTTTATAATCCTTTGCTGCATCCTTCCATACCGCCATTGCTTCATCCGTTTTGTCTGTCCTCGCAAAGCACATGGCTTTATAATATTTTGCATCGGAGAAGTTGGTATACAGGCTAAGGCAGGTATCCAGTGTTTCGATGGCTTTTGAATACTTTTCCTGTTCATAGTACACAATGCCAAGATAAAAAAGGTCTAAAGGATGCACCCAATGGGACCCCATAGACTTTCGTTGCTGGTCTGTTGACTTCACCAGGTAATACTCTGCCGAGTCAAATCGGTCGAGTTGTAGGTAACAAAGCCCTATATAGAAATCATACGTATGGTCCATAACTTCCCCATCTCCTATTATCACCTTAGCTGACTCAAAATCTTTAATGGCCTCCCGATAGCTTTTTTGAAATATGCATTTCATAAATGCCCGGTAATCGATGTAGCTGTAGGTATCATATTTTACAGCACTGTCTAAGAAATACTCACCCGCTTCATACTTTTTTTGCTTATACAATGGCATGGCCTTTTGCTGCCACCAACTTGCCTTCCATGGTTTGATAGTAAGAGCACTGTCCAGATAACGCTGGCGTTTTTGAGAGTATAGAGGCACATTGTTAACGCTGTCTAAGTATCTTATGAGCAACAGTGAATCATTAACTGAAATTGGCTTGCTTACCACATCCTGCAAACTATTCTTTTGGGCATAGCCCCGCTGCGCCAGTATCAACGCAATAAAAAAGATGGGAAAAATGATCTTTGAGAAAGGTCTTTGCATAGCAGGTGATTTTGTGTGTGTATAGTAAAGACAATTGAAAAGAAAAATACCCTTATTGACGAGGCGTTTTTCACTCAGACAATGAGATTCTGTGTTGACTGCACAAATTAGCTCAACCTTTGTTACTACTGCCAAATGCTACAATTAATAATTATGTGTGTCCAGAAGCACACTATTGTCTATATTGTTGAGGTGGCCAAAGCCGGCGCTATGCTGAATTACTAAAATATTGTAGTACATAGCTGCAATATGCACATTGTCGGTTAATGGGGTTTTGTATACTTTTTTATTTATTGTCAATGTGCCACCTGACCGACGAGGGCGACTACATTATGTGCGTGGTATGGGCTACACAATACCGCAAATACATGTATGGCGATAGAAAGCAGGAGCTGCTGTGGGCGAGGCCGAGGAATTGGAGGTATTGAGGTTCCCTCCTTCGCTTTAGACAAAGCTACGGCGGGCGAGGGATTGTCGTTAGAAGAAAAACCCAGGATGACAAAAGAGATGAAGATGTCCTCCTTCGCTGAAGCTATGGCGGACGATGAAGAGTGCGACGCAACGGATGCAAAATAGTGGTAATGTTGCCCGGATAACAAAATTTCTCACCTAATCAGCTAGTGACCTCATTAGCTAATCAACCTATCAACTAATCACGTAACTTTGCACCACTCAAAAAAACAGGATAATGAAAGAAGTATATATAGTAGCTGCCGTGCGTACGCCTATAGGGGCATGGGGCGGGGCGTTGAAGGATTTTTCGGCTACCAAACTGGGGGCCATTGCCATTAAGGGCGCTTTAGAAAAAGCTGGCGTAAATGCCAGCGAGGTGAATGAAGTGCTTATGGGCTGCGTGATGCAGGCCAACCTGGGCCAGGCCCCTGCCCGCCAGGCTGCTCGTTTTGCCGGGGTACCTGACAATGTGCCATGTACCACTGTTAATAAGGTTTGCGCCAGCGGCATGAAGGCGGTGATGCAGGGTGCGCAAAGCATCATGCTGGGCGACAATGATGTGGTAGTAGCGGGTGGAATGGAGAGTATGAGCAATGTGCCTTTCTATAGTGAAAATATGCGCTGGGGCAATAAATACGGTAATGTGACCATGATAGACGGCCTTGCAAAAGACGGACTTACCGATGTATACCACAACTACGCCATGGGCAATGCCGCTGACCTCTGCGCGAAAGAGTGTAACATAAGCCGTGAGGCGCAGGATGAATTTGCGATAGAAAGCTACAAGCGCAGCCAGGCCGCGTCTGATGCCGGTAAATTTGACAACGAAATAGTTCCGGTAGAAGTGCCCCAGAAAAAAGGTGACCCGATAAAAGTGAGCAAGGACGAAGATCCGTGGAACGTGAAATTTGACAAGATAGCAGGGCTAAAGCCAGCCTTTTCTAAAGATGGAACAGCCACAGCAGCCAACTCCAGTACCATGAACGATGGCGCTGCAGCGCTGGTGCTGATGAGCAAGGAAAAGGCCTATGCACTCGGCATAAAACCTATAGCCAAAATAAAGGGTTACGCAGATGCAGAGCAAGCCCCTGAATGGTTTACCACTACGCCATCTATTGCAGTGCCGAAGGCAGTTGCCAAAGCAGGCCTGAAGATGGAAGACATCAACTACTTTGAGCTTAACGAAGCCTTTAGTGTAGTTGGCATAGTGAATACTCAAAAAATGAACCTGAAGCCAGAGCAGGTGAATGTGAACGGTGGCGCAGTTGCCTTGGGACACCCACTGGGTGCAAGCGGTGCGCGCATCATCACCACGCTCATCAATGTACTGAAGCAGAAGGGCGGCAAGTATGGCGCAGCCGGTATCTGCAACGGTGGCGGCGGCGCAAGTGCTGTTGTTATTGAGCTGGTTGATTAGTTGATAAGTTACCAGATAACTGAATAGTGGTGGGTACATGCTATAATAATTGATCATATATATATGGCGCATATCTTTGTTTGAATTTTGTATTTTACCTATTGGCCAATCAACCGGTCAACTAATCAACCCGTCAACTGATCAAAGATGTTACAGCGTATTAAGGCATTGCTTTTACAGCAGCGCTTTTTATTAGTGGTGTATATTGTTCTAGCTTTAATAGCAGGTATACAGCTCGTGCTGCTGGCTCCTCAATTTTTTGCAGGGAAACCTTATACGAATTACAATAATTACGTCATTTTCCGCCAATCTTTTTTTCATCTCGTAAGGGGGCTAAATATGTATATCCCCTACCCTGACGAGCAATGGGACCTTTATAAATACAGCCCCACCTTTGCGCTGGCTATGGGCCTACTGGCACATTTACCGGATATCATTGGGCTGTGTCTATGGAACCTGCTGAATGCATTGACCCTTTTTGCCGCAATAAGAATGCTACCGTTTACCAGGAAAGTACAAGGCTGGTTGATGTTGTTCATTGCATTGGAGCTGCTTACCTCTCTGCAAAACGCCCAAAGCAACGGCCTGCTGTGTGGACTTATCATTGCTGCTTATGGCTGTATGGAGCAAAAAAAGCTCCTGTGGGCGGCGCTTTGGCTTGTTGCCGCTACTTTCATTAAGGTGTATGGAGCTATAGGTTTCTGCCTTTTTCTGTTTTATCCCGGCAGGTTAAAGTTTATTTTGTATGCTTTTCTGTGTATAGTAGTACTTGCGGCAATGCCCCTGGCTGTAACTCCTTTCCATACACTCGTATGGCAATGCAGCAACTGGGCAACGATGATGGCCGCCGATGCATCTGCCTCTTGGGGTATATCTGTGAGCGGATGGCTGCATAGTTGGTTTGGTATCAGCAATGGCAAGACTTATGTAACGTTAATCGGGGCCGTCTTATTTCTTATACCACTTCTGCGCTATCAGCTTTATAAAAACGAAGTGTACCGGCTGCTCACACTTGCTTCTATGCTGATCTGGGTGATCATCTTTAACCATAAGGCAGAATCGCCTACTTACATTATAGCGGTCACGGGCGTTGGTATCTGGTATTTTGCAACACCCAGGGCTGCCTGGCACACTGTCCTGTTTTGGTTCGTCTTCATTTTCACGTCCGTTGCCACGACCGATATTTGCCCGCCTTCGCTGAAAGAGCAGTTCTTTAAACCTTATACTATTAAAGCATTGCCATGTATTATTGTATGGGGTGTTGTACTTTGCGAGCTTATGCTGCTAAAGCAGGACGCGAAACTCCCGGAAGAGGAAAAGAGCATGCATGCAAGTAATAATATTGCAACGGATTAAGAAAAAGAAGAAAAATTACCGATATTAGCCCAATATTATACAAATACTACTAATTTAGTCCTTTATGAGATACAGGATATCCCAAATTATTGCGTTGCTCCTGCTGCTGACATGTATGAGCAGTTGTTTTGAAGGAACATGGCGGCGCTATGACCACAGTTCACATTACCTGCACAAAAGACATTTCCATCGCTACCACAGAAACCGCGGTTGGTAATAAGGAGGGGCGTCACTCATCCTCGTGAATTCACGTTCGTGTGTATATCATTTGCGTTGGTGCTTTTCAAAAAGCTTACTATAACCGCTTTTTACCGGTTGCACTATTTTACTTAAGTAAATAAATGAACAATACTTTATTCATAGCGCTGGAAGGAATAGATGGAAGCGGCAAAAGTACGCAAACAAAATTGCTGGCTGAAAAACTGGAGAGCGCGGGCCATAAAGTATATTCCACCTTTGAGCCAACAGATGGCATGATTGGCAGCATGCTCAGGAGTATATTGAAAGGCAGTATCAAAGCAGATCACAGAACTATAGCTG
>Ga0182030_10019681_pt1 | contig 12809 bp, 10 predicted proteins | sample 812S3MmetaG_FD_121299 | JGI IMG/M metagenome (GOLD analysis project Ga0182030, IMG submission 121299) | Permafrost microbial communities from Stordalen Mire, Sweden - 812S3M metaG (Illumina Assembly) | ecosystem: Environmental > Terrestrial > Soil > Wetlands > Permafrost | place: Sweden... | reverse complement strand
CGTCCCGGCGGAAGACTCCGGCCCCGTCAGTTGCATCGAAGACGACGATCTCTCCGCCGCCGGTGTCACTCCCTCCGAGCTGGAGCGCATGCTCACCGGCCCTGAACGCAAGCACCTCCGCGCCTGGCTGGAAAGCCTGCCCGTCTCACAGCGCACCATCTTCGTCCTGCGCGCCATCGGCGGATTGTCCTCCGTCGAGGTCGCCGTCCTGCTCGCCGAACATGGTGGCAAGGCCGCCGAAGAGTGGACCCCCGACACCGTCCGCAGCAGCTTTCGCCAGGCGCTCTGCTCGCTCGCCTCGCAGTTGATCCACGCCACCCAAGGCAGATAGCCGGGGAATCCGATATTCTCAGCAAATCCCCCCGCGCCGGTCGGGCTCAGCCTCCTGCGCTCAGTTTGACGCCCACTTTCGGAACCCTTCGCGCATCCAGTTGCATCCAAAAACTCAGCAACAGGGACTTAGCACCTGAATCGCATCTCCACGGTCCTCCTTTCTGCCAAAAAGACCGTATTTGAGAAGTCCCGCTAACCAGACGCAACCGTTCCGGCGCCGAACAGCATACGATGGAACAAGTTGCCCGAGTGACATCGAAACGAATGCCAAATTCTTTGCACCCAATTTTCACCATGAACGGTAGAGCCCTGCCCGCGCTTATCTCCCCCGCGCTTCTCTGGACGATCCTGGCTGCCGCCGGCTTCGCCGCCCTCGCACCCTCCGCGGCGGCCCAACTGGGAGGTCAGTCCAGCTCTTCCAGTTCCACCACCACCAATATCCAGATCGGTACCGCGCAGCCGGCCGGCTCCGCCCAGTCGCAGTCCAGCTACCAGGGCAGCATCACCCAGGGCAAAGCCACGGCCGACACCCTTTCCCTGACCCTCGACGACGCCGTCCAGCGCGGACTCCAGGCCAACCTCGGCCTGCTGCTCAGCGGCGTCCAGACCGCCAACGCCCGCGGCCAGCGCCTCCAGCAGCTTCAGGACCTGCTGCCCGACATCGATGGCAACATCAAGGAAGCCCTGGTCGAGAGCGACCTCGCCGCGCAAGGTCTGCGCATTCCCGGCTTCCCCACCATCATCGGCCCTTTCGGCTACACCGACGCTCGCGTAAACCTGAACTGGACCGTCTTCAGCCTGAAAAACTACCGCGCCTACACCGCCTCGAAACACAATTTCGCAGCCTCCCAGCTCTCCGCCGAGGACTCGCGCCAGCTCGTGATTCTCACCGTCGGCAATGCGTATTTGAAGATTCTCGCCGACCAGGCCCAGGCGGAATCCACTGAAGCCGAAGTCAAAACATCCCAGGCCTCTCTCGATCAGGCGACCAATTTCCACACCGCCGGCACCGCTCCGCAGCTTGACCAGCTCCGCGCCCAGGTCGATACCCAGAGCCTGCAGCAGCAGCTCATTTCGGCGCGCAACCAGATCGAGAAAGACAAGCTCGCCCTGGCCCGCACCATCGGCCTGCCCATGGAACAGAGATTCGAGCTGGCCGACGAAGTTCCCTACGCCGCCTTTGATCAGCCCGATGTGCAGGTTGCCATCAAGCAGGCGCTGACCAATCGCAAAGATCGCCAAGCCTCCGCCGAACTCACCGCCGGCGCCATCGATCAGCGCAAGGCCGCCACAGACGATCGCCTGCCCACCGTCAAGGCCGAGGCCGACTACGGCGACATCGGCGTCAACGTCCGCCATTCGCACGGAACCGGCGACGCCACGGGCACCCTCACCATTCCCATCTTCAAGGAAGCGCAGTACCGCGGTGAAGCGCAGATCGCCCAGTCGCAGCTCGACCAGCAACGCGACCAGCAGAGCGACCTCGACGCGCAGATTGAAGCCGACGTCCGCGACGCGCTCCTCGATATTGCCTCCTCGCAGCAGCAGGTGGAAGTGGCTCATTCCAACGTCGAGCTTTCCAACGAAGTCCTGAGCGAAGCGCAACAGCGCTACGCAGCCGGCGTCAGCGACAACCTTGCCGTGTCTGACGCGCAGCAGTCTGTGGCCCAGGCCAACAGTCAGTACGTGAACAGCCTCTACCAGCACAACGTCGCCAAGCTGAACCTGGCCCGTGCCATGGGCGTGGCGCAGAACTACAAAGAATATCTCGGAGGTAAGTGAACGTGGCGGATGCAACTGCAGTCCCTGATGAGAAGACAGGCGAGAAGACAGCCCAGAAGCCGAACGAGCCGGCACAGGACAACACCGATGCCGACAACGGCAAGCCGAAGAAGAGCCGTCGCGGCCTCATCATCATCATCGTCCTGATCCTGCTGATCGCGGGAGGTCTCTTCTACTGGCACTCGACCTACTACGAAGACACAGACGATGCCCAAATCAACGGCCACCTGATTCAGATCAGCACCCGTATAAGCGGCCAGGTCGTCCAGGTCAAGGTCGACGAAAACCAGTACGTCGAAAAGGGCGCGGTCATCGCCGAGCTTGATCCCGCCGACTACAAGGTTGCCCTCGAAAACGCCGAAGCTTCCCTGGCAAGCGCCAAAGCCGCGGCGGTCGCGGCCGGCGTCAACGTGCCCATCACCAGCATCAATACCGGCAGTACGTTACGCTCTTCGTCAGCTGACGTCAGCGGCGCCCAGGCCGGTGTTGCCCAGGCCACCAGCCAGGTTGCGGCCGCCCACGCCAAAGTCGTCCAAGCCCAGGCCAACTACCTCAAGGCCACCCAGGATCTCGAGCGCTACAAGCCTCTCGTCGCCAAGGACGTCATCAGCAAGCAGCAGTTCGACGCCGCCGTGGCCCAGTCCGATGCCGATAAGGCCGCCGTTGAAGATGCCCTGGCCAGCGAAGATGCCGCCAAGCATAATGTCCAGGCAGCCAACGACAAGGTTTCTCAGGCGGAGTCGCAATTTAAAGCCGCACAGACAGGTCCGCAGCAGGTAGCCGTCCAGCACGCCCGCGCCCAGCAGGCCGAGGCCCAGGTGAAGAGCGCCCAAGCCCAGGTCGATCAGGCAACTCTCAACCTGAAGTACACCGAGATCATCGCTCCCGCCAACGGCATCATCACCCGCAAGAACCTTGAAATCAACCAGAACGTATCCCCGGGCCAAAACCTCCTCACCCTGGTTTCGCTCGACGATCTCTGGGTCACCGCCAATTTCAAGGAAACCCAACTGAGGCATATCAGCCCGAAACAACACGTCGAGATTTCCGTCGACGCAACTGGCAGAAAGTACGATGGCCTGATCACCCAGGTAGGCGGTGCAACCGGCTCCGTGCTGTCCCTCTTCCCGCCCGAGAACGCCACCGGCAACTATGTCAAGGTCGTGCAGCGCGTTCCGGTCCGTATAGACTTCACCAACCTGGCCGATCAGGACAAGGGGCACGAACTGCGTCCCGGCCTTTCCGTCGAGCCCAAGGTACGCGTCAAGGACTAAACCCTTCTCCTTGCATACGAAAGGGCGTAATCCTCACGGGTTCCGCCCTTTTCTTTTGCCTCTTCAGTTGCCGGCAGGAGAATCTTGTGTCGCGCCATGGGCTAAGGCCCAGGCGACAAAACCATCCGGAGCGTTGCGCACGCCGTCAAGGTTTGCGCCTCGCATGCTTTTCACGTTCTTCCAGTCGATCCCTCTCAAGTCGCCGGAACTCAGGTCTGCATCGTCCAACACCGTCCCCGCCAAAATCGCCCCTGCCAGATCGCTGCCGTGCAGATCGGCGTTACCCAGGTCTGCTTGAACGAATCGCGCATGCTCCAGGTTGCTTCCCCGCAGATTTGTCGAGTGCAGGTTTGCCAGGGTGAAATCCGCGTTGGAAAGCTCGCTTCCACGTAGATCAGCGGCACTGAAATTGGAGCGAAGAAGGTTGGCGTTGCGCAGCCGAAGACCCTGCAGGAAAGCCGAAGAAACGTCGACTCCGACAAGCGGAACACCGTCGGCGTTCAACTCCTGCATCGCTTCAATGCGGCCGCCGTTGCCGCCCTTGCCCTGTGCCGTGTTGATGACCTGCCAGGCTTGGTAGTGCCGCTGCTTGATCCGGTTGCCGGCATCGCTGAAGTAAAAAATGACGGCGATCAAGACAGAAAAGCTGCCCAGCCGTTCCAGCACTTTGAGAAAGCTCCAGCGATCCAGAACGTAGGCAATCCACTCCAGCGTCCATTCCAGCCGCAGGAAGGGAATCACTACGCTGTGCCGGGCTCCGGCTCGCACTGCCGCCCACTCCGGCGGGTGTTTGAGCTCTCCGTGAATCGTCATTGCATGCTCCTGCCGGCAAAACGCGTTATTCCTGGATGGGGGAATGGAGCGAGAATCGCCACTTCACCATAGCACCTGGCATTCGCCCTTTCGTGCGGATTCTGGCTTCTCGCGGCAGTCTGCTTGAGCGTTGCTGGACAATCTCACGCGCCCACTTCCTCTACCATGATGTGCATGAAGATTCTCACCGCCGCCGAGATGCAGGCCTGCGACCGAGCCACCAGTGAACAGTTCGGCGTTCCCTCGATTGACCTGATGCGCGCCGCCTCCAAAGCGGTCGCTGACTTTGTCCGCTCTTATTTTTCCCGCGCGCGCCGCATCACCATCCTCTGCGGTCACGGGAACAACGGCGGCGATGGCCTCATGACCGCGCGCCTGCTGCTCGAATCCGGCCTCGACGTTACTGTCCTGCTGCTCGGCGATCCCGAAACCTTGCACGGCGACGCAGCCCAGGCCTTTCGTGAACTGGACGCCTTCGCCTCCCACCTGATCCGGGTCGTGAGCAATGCGGACCAGCTCAATGACCTCGCTTCGCTCCTCGATGCCGATCTGATTCTCGACGCCCTCGTCGGCACCGGTTTCAAGCCGCCCTTACGCGACCTGCCGCTGGCCGCGCTCGAATGGCTCAAAGCCTCAAACACAAAAGCTGCGATCGTCTCCGTCGACCTGCCCTCGGGCTGGGATGCCGACACCACCACCTCGAAATCAGCCGGTCAGGTCTTTCCCCCCGTCTTTCCCTCCGACGCCATCGTCACTTTCACCGCGCCCAAGCCCGCGCATCTCTTCGGCCAGCTCACCCGGCGCCTCGCTGATCCCATCGTGGTCGCGCCCATCGGCTCGCCTGACGAAGCCATTGTCAGCACGCTCAATCTGCATTGGGCCGGCTCGGCCAAAAGCATCACCGATCCCGCGCGGCCATTCGATTCAAACAAGGGCATGTACGGTCACGTGCTGGTCATCGGCGGCAGCGTCGGCAAGTCAGGAGCGCCGGGCATGGCCTCGCTCTCCGCCCTGCGCTCGGGTGCCGGCCTGGTCACCGCCGCCGTCGCGCCGCCGGTGCTGCCGCTGGTCGCCTCCCTCGCGCCCGAACTGATGACCCACGCGCTGGCCATCACCGACGCCGGCGAACTATCCACCGAGAACCTCAACCCCGACAAGCTCAAGAAGCTCCTCCACCGCATCACCGTGCTGGCCGTCGGCCCCGGCCTGGGAACCACGCCCGAAGCCGTCGCCTTTGCCCTCGGCCTGCTCGAAGCCGAAGTGGACAACAAAAGGATTCCCGCCGTCGTCGATGCCGACGCGCTCAACGCCATCTCCCAGCATCCTGAGCGCCTCGACAAGATCGCCGCGGGCCGCACGCTGGTGCTCACTCCGCATCCCGGCGAAATGTCCCGCCTGGCCGGCCTCACCATCAAGCAGGTTGAAGCCGACCGCATCGGCCTGGCCCGCGAATTCGCCACGCGCCACAAACTGATCCTGGTCTTGAAAGGCTGGCGCACGCTCATCGCCCATCCCGACGGCTCGATTGCGGTCAACACCACCGGCAATCCCGGCATGGCCAAAGGCGGCAGCGGCGACCTGCTCACCGGCATGGTAGCCGGACTGCTCGCCCAGCATCCCGACGATCCGCAGCGCGCCGTCGAAGCCGCCGTCGCCCTGCACGGACTCGCCGCCGACATCACCGTTCGCCAGTCCGGCATCGGCGGCGATCAACACACTCTGCTGGCAACTGACTCACTCGCAAACCTGTCGCGGGCTTTTCACTTTCACCCACAGGGGGATTCCGGTTATTGTTGGTTGCAGGGCCAACCCAGGAAACGGTATCCGGATCGATCGTCGAGATAACCCCGTCGGCGGAGGAGAGCACTTGAGCAAGTCGGCAGTCACCAATGCGGACGCTATCCCCGAAGACGCACGCGCCGCTGGGTCGGCGGCTGCAGATGTCAAATCCCCCAACGTCAAGTCAGGCGAATTCAAGACCGGCGAAGCCAAGTCCGAGGAAGCCAAACCCGCGCCCGCCAAACAAGCCTCACCCAAAGTCAAGGAATACGAGACCAAATCCAGCGCCGGTACCGTGGAAATTGGTCGCAAGCTGGCCGAAATGCTCACGCCGCCCCGCTTGATGATTCTGCGCGGCGACCTCGGCGCGGGAAAAACCACGCTGGTGAAGGGGATCGCCACGGCGCTTGGTGCTGCCGAAGCCGACGAAGTCACCAGCCCGACCTTCACGCTGGTGCATGAATATTCAGGCTCGCTCGACGGCAAGCCCATCAAGCTGCTGCATCTCGACCTCTACCGGCTCGATTCGGAGCGGCAACTCGAGTCGCTTGGTCTGGAAGAGATGCAGACCCCCGACGCGCTCATCCTCATTGAATGGGGCGAGAAGTTCAAGAGCATCAAGAAGCGCGCCGACGGCGAGATTGTGATCACCTCCGCCGGCGGCGACACCCGCAAAATCGTCGTCACGCTCAACTAGCGTTTCGCACCCTGAACAGTAGCTGGTCACCCTGAGCGAAGTCGAAGGACCCGCGGTTGACTTTGCTTTTCTTTCTGTCATTCCCAAAGGGAATCTGCTGTTGCCCGTCACCCTTGAGCGTAGACAAGGATATTCTTCCTTTCAGCCTCAAACCGCGTCTAGCGCTGTCTCCAGATCCCCAATCAAATCTTCCTTATCCTCAATCCCAATCGAGAGCCGCACCAGCCCCGGCGTGATGCCCAGCTCGCGCCGGCGCTCTTCACTCAGGGCAGCGTGCGTAGTAGTTGCCGAATGAGACGCTAAGGATTCAACCCCGCCCAGCGACTCCGCATTAAGAATCAGTTTGAGCCCAGCCAGAAAGCGTCCAACCGCCTCCTGCGTGCCCAGTTCCAGCGTCATCATGGAGCCGAAACCCTTCTGCTGCTTGACCGCGATGTCGTGCTGCGGATGGGACTTCAGTCCGGGATAGAAGATTTTCTGCACCTTGGGATGGGTCGATAGAAACTCGGCGCAAGCGCGCCCATTTTCCTCATGCTGCTTCATGCGCAGCGGCAGCGTCTTGATGCCGCGCAGGACGAGGAAGCACTCAAACGGGGAAAGAATCCCGCCCATGGCCTTCTGGATGAGATGAATGCGCTCGGCCTGCGCCTGCGTGGTCGCCACCAGCACACCGCCCAGGCCATCGGAGTGGCCATTGAGAAACTTTGTCGTCGAATGCATGACGATGTCCGCGCCCAGCGCCAGCGGGCTTTGCAGGACCGGCGACATGAAGGTGTTGTCGACGCTGACTTCGGCGCCGACGGTGTGGGCAATCTCGGCGACCGCGGCAATGTCCGTCAGTTGCATCAGCGGATTGGTCGGCGTCTCGACATGCACCAGCTTGGTGGTGGTGCGCAGCGCTCCCTTGAGCGCATCGAGGTCGGCGAGGTCGACGTACTGGATTTCAATTCCGTAGTGGCGGATCACCTGGTCGAGCAGTCGCGCCGTGCCGCCATAGACATTGTGCGAGCAGATCATGTGATCGCCGGCATGGAGCGGCGCCACCAGCGCGGTGATGGCGGCCATGCCGCTGCCGAAAACGTGGCCAGTCTTGCCGCCTTCGAGGGCGGCCAGCGCTTCTTCGAGACGGTCGCGCGTGGGATTGCCGGCGCGGGAGTAATCCCAGCCCTTGTCGGTGCCGATTCCGGTCAGTTCAAAGGTGGAGGAAAGATACACGGGAACATTCACTGCCCCGGTCAGCGGGTCAGGATACTGTCCGGCATGGACGGCGAGAGTCGAGTATTTGTAATCAGGCATGATCGGCGTGCAAAGCTCCTGATTCCAGCTTATCGTGCGCAGGCTCTCGTTGCTCACCTCGGATCGAGTCGAAGGACCTGCGGTTTCACTTGATAGGGCAGAACTGAATTGGCCTGTACCAGCCGTCGCTCAAATCGTTCCACGTAGGGTTTGTCTTCTCGATCAGGGCAAGTTTCTTGGCTCGGGACCAGCCCTTCAACTGTTTCTCCCGCGCGATCGCATTGGAAGGATGCACGTACCGGTCGAACCAGACAAGCCGATTGCAATTGTAGGTTGCAGAAAAGCCTTCGTAGGCCTTGTTCTTGTGTTGAAGCACTCTGGAGGAGATGTCGCCCGTTATACCGATGTAAGCGTGTGGCTTCTGCTCGCAACAAAGTATGCGCAATAGAACTCTTCGTGCACCTTCGCATGCTAGTCATTGATTGAGACGAGCTGCAGTGCCGTCGCTCACAAGCAAAAAATAACCGCAGGTCCTTCGACTTCGCTGCGCTTCGCTCAGCGACCCATTTTGGGCGAACAATAGAAAGATGAGAAGAAAGATGGACGCCGAGTCGATCTTCGCAAAAGGAATGACGAAACTCTCGGCCCATCTTATTGCGTCACGCGACAGGAGCTTTCGGATCTTAGTTTGCCGCCGTCAGCACAAGGTGCATGTGAACATCCCCGAAAGGCCTATACATGGCGGTGTATTGCGTGACGTTGAAACCCTTTTGAATAGCGCGGATCTCGATGCGCTTGCCGTACTTTTTGTCGTCGAAGGAGAAATTGCCCTGGGCGTCGGCGTAGGTCGATGCGAGCAGGTGATGGTCCTTCGGGCTGCGCAATTCGACCGTGGCGTATTCCACCATCAACCCCTTCGAGTCGACAATCGACCCGGAAAAATGCTGGACGTGCAAAGGCCTCTCATGCACAACGATTGACTGTCCCTGAGCGAGTACGCTGATCGGGCCGCCGACCAGGGCTCCAATGAGCAAGCTGCATGCGATCGCCCAGGGAACGGCCTTCACGCGCCGCCGCCAAAGATGTTCTTGGAGAGATACCGTTCCGCCGAGTCGGGAATGATGAGGGCGACTCGCTTGCCAGGGCCGAGTTCTTTGGCTAATTCACACGCGGCAAAAACAATCGCGCCGGCACTGGAGCCGCCCAGAAGGCCTTCTTCGGCGGCCAGACGTTTCACCATGGTGAATGCATCGTCATCGTTTACGGCAATGATGCGGTCACAGAATTCCCGATGAAAGGTCTCGGGGATGAAGTGGACGCCGATGCCTTCCACCTTGTGCTTGCCGGGAGGTCCGCCCTGCAGGATGGAGCCTTCCGTTTCGACGGCGACATTGATGACGGCGGGATAGTGCTCCTTCAAGAAGCGGGCGATGCCGGAAAAAGTGCCGCCGGAACCAACGCCTGCGACAAAGCCATCAATCCGTCCTTCCATCTGCTCCCACATCTCCTGGGCGGTGGTGTCGTGGTGGTATTCCGGATTGGCCTGGTTCTGGAACTGCAGGGCGACGAAGGAGTCTGGGGTCTTGGCGGCGGCTTCCTGGGCTCGGCGGATGGCGCCGGCCATGCCTTCGTCTTCCGGGGTCCGGAAGACTTCAGCGCCAAAGCCACGCATAAGGATGCACTTCTCTTCGGCAAAGCCTTCGGGAACAAAGAGCAGCACTTTGTAGCCGCGATTGACGCCGATCAGGGCCAGGCCGACGCCGGTGTTGCCCGCTGTCGCTTCAATAATTGTGGACCCGCGATGAAGAAGGCCGCGCGATTCGGCGTCGAGGATCATGCCCAGGGCGGCGCGATCCTTGATGCTGCCGCCGGGGTTGAGGAATTCAAGCTTGGCGAAAAGGGCTGCGGAAGGCGCTGGAGAAACGCGGCCGAGGCGCAGCATAGGGGTTGAGCCGACCAGTTGCGTGATGTCTTCGGCAATGCGCGGGGCCGGGTTGGTAACAGCGACTGTCATGGGCTTCCAGTTTATCCCAGAAAAGGGGTGGATTCTGTCGCTGCCGGGCAGCGTCGAGTCTGATAAGAATAGGCGCATGGCAAATCCAGGATCCCCTCTCCCTCCTTCCATCACGCCGGACCCCGAAGTGCAGGCCTCGGGCGCGCGGACGAGCGCGTTCTCGCGCTTGTTGGGCCAGGCGCGGGTGGTGTCTGTCGTGGTCGCGCTCTCGGTATTGATTGTGAGCCTAGGATTCTGGTGGTCGACGCGCGATGCCATGGAGGACCTCCCTTTCCTCAAGGGCTACCGGCAGGGTGTCAATTTGACGGAAAGCCAGAAGACGCTGGTCGACCTGCGCCCCTGGCAGGTGGCGTCGACGCTTGCCACGTTTGCCGTCACCAACGAAGAAGTCCAGTACGCCGAGGAGGCGGAGCGGCTGGCCGACCATGAAGTCGATCAAGCGTTTGCGGCGGCCTTGCGCGAAGCGACTGCCCGGGTGCAGAAGCGAGTGCTGAGCGGCGAGGCACTGGAGCTTTCGCAGCGCGTGACGGACTTAGAGAAGCTGGTCAAGGACGACAAGGCACAGGTGGCCGGCATGACGGCGTCGGGGACCGGAACGAACGGCGAAGACAGCGACGATCTGGAAATTGCCAAGGCGCAACTGGGCCTGGATACAGACCAGTTGAATGATGCGCAGGAAGACCTGGCTCGCGCTTCCGGCGACGACCGGGCGAAGATTCAGCAGGAACTGTCGGACCGCGAAGCGGCAATGAAGAAATATGACGCCGATGGTCACGTCAAGGGGCCGGCGGCGGTCGCTTCCGCAAAGCGATATGAAACCCTTGCGGCACAATTCGAAGCATGGAAAAACCAGATCACGCGGCACTTGCTCCTGGATCAGGCGCGGCAACAGACGCAGAACGATGTGGCAAGTTTGACCGAAGAGCACAACACTCTTCAGGCGCGGATCAATGGGTCAATCCATGCGTCGCCGGGCGGCGGGACGGTCAGCAGCGGGCAGGCAGACCACGCAGCCAGGCTGGTGAATCTGCGCGAGAGGAGCGCGGAGCGGCAACTGCTGAGCATTTACGACGATCGAATCGAGACGGAGCAGCAATTAGCCGAGGTGTATGAGAAGTGGGCAACGCAGGTGACGCTGCAGCATCGGATCTTGCTGCACCTGATTCTGCAATCCATTGCGCTGATTGCGTTTATCGTGATCTGCGTGGTGGGGGTGGACGCCGCGCTGGTGCCGCTGATGGAGCGGCCGACGGTCGACTACCGGCGCATGGAGACGCTGCGGCAGATTTCGCAACTGGCGGTGCGGGTGACGGGCACGCTGCTGGTGCTGCTGGTGGTGTTTGGGCGTCCGCAGCAGATGGCGACGATCGTGGGGCTGGTGACGGCGGGGTTGACGGTGGTGTTGCAGGACTTCATCATCGCGTTCTTTGGGTGGTTTGTGCTGATGGGGAAGAATGGGATTCGGCTTGGGGATTGGGTGGAGATCAATGGGGTGGGTGGGGAAGTGACGGAAATTGGCTTGTTCCGGACAACGCTGCTGGAAACGGGGAATTGGACGGATAAGGGACATCCAACGGGCCGGCGAGTGACGTTCATCAACAGCTTTGCCATCCGGGGGCAGTATTTCAATTTTTCGACGACCGGGCAGTGGATGTGGGACGAGATTTCGGTCAGCGTGCCGGCATCGGATGACACCTACGCGATGGTGGAGAGCATTCACAAAGCGGTGATTGAGGAGACGGCGAAGGATGCGCGGGTGGCGGAGCAGGAGTGGAAGCGCGGCTCCCGGTCGGATGGTTTGAGCCAGTTTGCGGCGGAGGCGACGGTGAATCTGCGGCCGTCGGCGTCGGGGATCGATGTGCTGGTGCGGTATGTGACGCGGGCGGCAGGCCGGTTTGAGATGCGGAACCGGCTGTTTCAGCGCGTTCTGGATGTTTTGCGGCGGCCGGGCGGAGAGACGGCAGGAGAGCCGGCCGATCAGGCTTGAAGCGGGCGGTTGAGGCGAGCGGACGGCGATACGCGAGAATTGTTCCACGTGGAACAATTTGGCGAGTGGCGTTGAGCCGTCCAGAGGGACGTACGGATGCGTCTTTGGGCTTGGTAAGTAAAACAATATTATAGATTTGTGCGCGAGCGAGAAGGTTCTGAGGAGCGCAATCCGGGGTGGAATTTGGCATATACAAATGTATATGGCGCGATTTGAATCGTGTTTTTCATGACGTGTAGAGCGGGCTGGGGAAGGTGGTCGAAAGGGCGACTAGCCTGTAACCGGATGTGGCCGTTGTGGGCGGCGTGTCTACGCGAGGTTACAGTTTTTTGGGAGGTAACGAGCTAAGTTACTGATTGTACGAGCGGAAGCGATTCGCGGGAGTCATGCGGGTTGCAGACAGGAGGGGGAGAAAGCTGTGGCCGGGGAACAGGTTTTCCTGCGTACGTGCCAGAGGCTTTGAGATTCAGGAGAACCTCATGATCGCTCGTACCTTGGGTAAAGTTCTGTTGGTGGCCAGTCTGGTCGTTCCGTTTATCGGCTGCAACAGCAGCCAGGTTGATTCCATCAGCGTGACGCCGGCAACGCAATCGTTGGCCTCCGGGCAGACGGTGCAATTCTCGGCGACGGCCCTGGTTGGCCATGCCGGGCATGCGCCGCAAAATGTGACGAATTCAGTGACCTGGACATCCAGCGCGCCGACGGTAGCGACGATCAGCGCGTCGGGGTTGGCAACGGGGGTTGGTTCGGGGACGACCACGATTACGGCGACGACGTCGGGTTTTGGGGGCGCGGTCAGCGGATCAGCGACCTTGACGGTGACGGGCGGCGGCGGTGGGAATCCTGGGTCGGCGCTGGTTTCTCTGGCGATTATTCCGGGATCGCAAGTAGTGT
>Ga0182030_10019679_pt1 | contig 12810 bp, 12 predicted proteins | sample 812S3MmetaG_FD_121299 | JGI IMG/M metagenome (GOLD analysis project Ga0182030, IMG submission 121299) | Permafrost microbial communities from Stordalen Mire, Sweden - 812S3M metaG (Illumina Assembly) | ecosystem: Environmental > Terrestrial > Soil > Wetlands > Permafrost | place: Sweden... | reverse complement strand
CAGCGGCTTTCGGAGGGCGTGGCGACGATCGCCGCGGCCTTCTATCCCAAACCCGTGATCGTCCGCATGTCGGATTTCAAGACCAACGAATATGCGTCGCTGCTCGGCGGACGCGTCTTCGAGGCCATGGAGGCCAATCCGATGATCGGGTTCCGCGGCGCGTCCCGCTACGCCCATCCCGCCTATCGCGACGGTTTCGCGCTCGAATGCGCGGCGATGAAGCGCGTGCGCGATGAAATGGGATTCGTCAACGTCAAGCTGATGATTCCGTTCTGCCGGCGGGTCGACGAGGCCGAGCGCGTAATTTCGCTGATGCGCGATCTTGGCCTCGAGCGCGGCAAGGACGGGCTCGAAATCTACGTCATGTGCGAAATCCCCAACAATGTCGTCCTGAGACCGAACTTCTCGAACTTGTCGACGTCGTCGCCCGAGTAGTTTCCGATGGCAACGACCGTGTCGTTCAGCCTGGTCGTCGGCAGGTTGATCACGCACGCCCCGCTGCTGCGGATCATGCGAAAACTGTGGTTGCCGCTGGCGATGTCGCATCCGATCAGCGACGGCGTGAACTCCATGACCGTGTGCCAGCCCATCGTCATAATGTTGGTCTTGTTCCGCCAGCGCGACGAAACGAGCACGATCGGGCCAGGCTCCAAATAGCGCCGGACCTTATCGACGGGAAAGTCTTTCTTGGCGGCGGTCATTGCGCTTCGCTTACCGGATAATTGACGGCGTGCCGGCCGGCATCGGCAGCGGCGGCATGATCAGTTCGTTGACGACCCAAATCAACAAGACGACGATCAGCACGGTGACGAGTAAACCGCCGAAGCCGCGCGGACCCCATCCGGCCCTACGCCCATAGAAGCCGCCCCCGCCGAAGAGCAGCAACACGACGATGATCACAAAAATAAGAAGCATGGCTTTCGTGCCCCGACGTCTGACAGGACAACTCCGACCTGCTGAAATCGATCCGCCACGCTTGCGCATAGGGTCGGGCATTCGCATGCGAGGTTTACGACTTTCTCGCCACTCGAAACTCGCGCGTCCGCAAACGCTGGCATGAGTATTTTCTGAACCTTGACGATCCTGCGGGCGGGAATTTTATTTCTCGATTGTCAGCGCGGATTGTCAGCGCCGACTGAGTTTGTGTGAACTCCCAATTTTCCGCGTTGATCGTAGAACAGGAGAGCATCATGGCGTAAAGGGACCCAACAAATTATCGAGCTGCTGCTGACCGATGTCGCAGGAGAGGTCCATCATCCGCAAATTCGCGAGAGTGGATTCGGTTTTCGCAAGAGTGGGAAAAGCTCGCTGAGATGTCCGAATTCCTGTCTGCCAAGGAGTACGCAGCAGACGGGTCTCGCGGCCTTGGTAGCCCCGGAAGATGCGACAACCCACGCAAAAGTCTGTTGTTCGCTGGGGTATATTGCGGCCGAAGAGACCCGAGTTTCCGTTGCGACCCTCTCTCCTGTGAAACGTCTCCGTTGGCCAGCAGGCGGCGGCCATCCTAGACCGTCCTACCGACTATATCCAAATGATGAAAGGGTCGTCGAGAGTGTAACCGCGCCACGTTGCAAACGAGTTTACTCGACATTGTAATTTTCGCGTAGATACTACTCGGCGTGTCACTTGCAGCAAGAAGGAGATATCAAATGCGTCGGCTTGTTGAACGATTGGCATCCATAAAATGTGAAGCTTGTCATGGTGAGTTGCTTTTCAGCCGCATCGAGAACGCCCCGGCCAATGACACTGAAGTCGCGATATATGTTTGCGCAAAATGTGGCCATAGGCAGTCGCGTCGGGAACCCACGATCCGAATGCCGCGCACGCTTTGCGTGGAGTTTTTGGCTGCGGTGAATTTGGCTGAGGATTTTCTGATTTCTCCGGGGTTTCTGGAGCCGACTCGAATGACAACGAGGGATAATGAAGCGCAAACGCATCATCTTTCAGGCCGAAATAGAAGGTTTTCATGAAGCCATTCGAACAAAATAGCCGGGACATTTCAATGGACAATGATCGGAATGGCCGGCCGGCTCGAACTTCGGCCAATTCCGACGTTTTCGCCCTTATCCTAAAATTCACTCAATGGTCGCTCGCCTGGCGGCTCGGCGCGGCCGTCGTCGCCGTCATTCTTGGGGCGGGCGTCCGCTATTTTTTCCCCGGCACGCTGGAAGGCCGTCTTGTCTATATCACCTTGTTTCCGGCAGTGGCGGCGGCCGCCGTCGTCGGCGGCGTCACCGGCGGCGTTCTGGCGACGTTCCTCTCCGCCGTGGCGGCGCATGTGCTCATCGCTCCGCTGCGCACCAATGCGGATATGCTCAGCCTTGCCGCCTTTTTCTTCAGCTGCGCCATCATCATCGCCATCACCAAGCTACTGAGGATCGCGCTGAAGCGGATCGCCGCCGACGAATTGATCCGCCGAAGCGATTCGCAGCTCAGCCAGTTCGTCGAGCAGGCGCCGACCGCCATGGCGATGTTCGACCGCGACATGCGCTATCTCGCGACGAGCCGCCGCTATCTGGAAGACTTCCGTCTGAAAAGTCAGATTATCGGCAAGTCGCACTACGAGATATTTCCGGAAATTCCCGAACATTGGAAAGAAAACAACCGGCGCGCCCTCGCCGGTGAAACTTTTCGAAGCGAACGGGAGGCCTTCACACGCGGCGATGGATCCGTGCAATGGGTGCGATGGGAGATCCGGCCCTGGCGTGACCCGCGAGGCGAAATTGGCGGCATCATCATCTTTTGCGAAGAGATCAGTGAGAGCGTACGGTCTCTTGAGGAGTTGCGCGCGAGCGAGGAGGCGCTGCGCCAGAGCCAACATCAGTTAAGCCTCTTCATCGAGCACGCCCCGGCGGCGATCGCCATGTTCGATCGAGACATGCGGTATCTCGCTTTCAGCGCCCGCTGGCGAGACGATTACCATCTCGAACGGGATGCGGTCGGAAAGTCGCATTGTGAGGTGTTTCCCGAAATCCCCGAGCAATGGAAGGAGATCCATCGTTGTGCCCTGGCCGGCGAGGTGCTGCGCTCCGAAGAGGACGCCTTCCGGCGGATCGACGGTTCGATGCAATGGCTGCGATGGGAAGTACGCCCTTGGAGGGACATCAACGACGGCATCGGCGGCGTCATCATATTTTCTGAAGACATCACCGAGAAAAAACGGGTCGACGTTGCTTTGAGCGATTCGCTCAAGGAGGTGATGGACCTTAAGGCTGCCCTCGATGAGCACGCCGCCGTCACCATCGCCGATCCGAATGGCATGATCACCTATGCCAACGACACGTTCTGCGCGCTCTCAAAATACGCGCGCGAGGAATTGCTGGGTCAGAATCACCGCATCCTCAAATCGGGCTTCCATCCACCGGAATTGTTCCGCGAACTATGGACGACGATCGCCAGCGGCCGCGTCTGGCGCGCTGAAGTCAAGAGCCGCGCAAAGGACGGGTCTTTCTACTGGGCCGCCACAACGATCGTGCCGTTCCTGGACCAATTGGGGAAGCCGCGCCATTATGTAGCGATCCGCGCCGACATCACCGAACGGGTGAGCGCACAGGCCGCTCTATGCGATAGCGAGCGGCGGCTCAAGGCGGTGTTCGATACGGCGATGGAGGGGATCATCACGGTCGACAAAAGCGGCGTTATCCAGGCCGCCAATCCGGCGGCGCGGGAGATGTTCGGCTACGAGATCGACGAAATGCTCGGTCGCAATGCCAAGATGCTGATGCCAGAGCCTGCGGCCTCAATGCACGACGGCTATATCGCCCATTATCTGCGCGGCGACGAAGCGATGCTCATGAACCGCCGCCGCGTGGTCGAGGGCCGGCGAAAGAATGGCGAGGTCTTCCCGAAGGAGTTGACGCTCACCGAGGCGTCAATCAATCAGGATGTCTTGTTTATCGGCTTCATGCGCGACATGACGCAGATTGAACATGAAAGGCACAACGCCGAGGCTGCGCGGGCCGAGTTGCTGCACGTCGCGCGCCTCAGCGACATGGGCGAAGTGGCGGCGGGGCTGGCGCATGAAGTGAGTCAGCCGCTGACCACCGTCCTCGCTTTGGCGGCGGCGGCCCGCCGAAAGTTTACATCCGAACAGGAGACGCCCGTCGCGCAGACGATTAGACTGATCGAGCAGCAAGCCAGAGCCGCCGCCGACATCTTGAAGCGCCTGCGCGGCTTCATCGAGAAGCGCGAGTCCCAGCGCTATCCAGAGAACCTGACGCAATTGATCCAGGACGCGCTCGCTCTGGCCTCCGTGCGGGTCAGCGGCCGGCAAGCGCGCATTGCGTTCAAGCTGTCGCCCGATGATATCGACGTCAATGTCGACCGGGTCCAAATCCTGCAAGTTCTGGTGAATTTCTTGCGCAACGCCTCGGACGCTATGGCGGATCAGGCAGAGTATCCGGAATTGGTCATTGAGACCACGACGGCAAAACCCGGCATCGTGCGTGTCAATGTTTCCGACAACGGCCCGGGAATCGATCCGAAAGTCGCCGACCGACTGTTCACCCCCTTCGTCACCACCAAGACCCTTGGCATGGGGGTTGGTCTGTCGCTTTGCAAGACAATCATCGAAGGCCATGGCGGCAAAATCGGCGCCGCCGCCAATGCGCCGCGGGGCGCAACATTCTGGTTCACGCTGCCAATGGTCGAACGCACCGAGACAGACGATGCCATTGCTTCGGCCGCAAGTGGGGCTATCGATTAGAATGGAAGACCCGTGGCGGCGTATTATCGGCGGCTGTGGTCCGCTTCAAGGCGCTGCGATCAACAACTTCCTGCGCACGGATGTGCCGCGCAACTGGTCGACTTTTTGCGACACAGTCTCAGACAATTTCCGCGTCATCTCACGCTCGAATTTCCGGGTTTTGAATTGATCCGGCTATAATCTGTTCCACGGACGGTCTCCATTGTCTGAGATTTGCAACGACCTCATTCCGGCACAATCGATGCCGTAGGGGGCCGTCCACACCAACACGACGGCAGACGTTTCAATCGATCCGCAGGCGCGCGTAGACAACCAGCTTGATGGAATCCATCGCCAGCGTGAAAACGATGGTCGTCGCGGCGAGGAGCGCAATCACTTTGATCGGCAGCGGGCTCATCATCACGCCTCCGGTGGCGAGAGCGGCGACCAGGAGGACATCGCAGAATGAGGCCAGCAGCATGATCGGCTTCGGGCGCGAGTTCCAGAGACGCCCGTGCGTCCGCAGCACATAGACGTTTCCCTGGCCGGCGAAGACCAGCATCGTGAAGGTCAGCGTCTGCATCTCGCCGGGATTCAAGCGCAACCCATACCAGCCGACGCCGAGAACCGCCACCAGATAGACAAGCTTGAAAGAACCGAGCGGGACCGCGGCGAACGTCAGGTCTCGCACGCGCCAGGCATTCGGGTAGGGAGACGGCTGCGCCCGGTCCGCCGCGCGCGCCATCGTCACGAAGTCATTGGTGAGCATCGAGAGCGCTTGCAAAAGCGGCGTCAGGACCGCGTGCCCCGTGATGATCAGCCCGGCGCCGAGCACGAGGAGCGTCACCCATTTGTTGATGAGGATCGTCAGCGTGTAGGTCAGAACGCGCTGGAACGCGGATCGCCCCTCCTTGATGCAAGCGACGATGCCGCCAAGGCCCGGCTCGGTCAGAACAACGCTCGCCGCGGCTTTCGCCACATCCGTTGCGGTCGAAACGGCGATGCCCATTTGCGCCTGCCGTAGCGCTGGCGCGTCATTGGTTCCGTCGCCGCACATGCCGACCGAATGACCCTTCTGCTGGAACGCCTTGACCAAGTCAAACTTCTGCTCCGGGAAAATGCCGGCGTAGACAGCGAAGTCCTTCGGCTCGACGCTCTCGGGAACTTCGCCCCGCGGACAAACGGCCCCGGTGAGACCGATCTCGCGCGCGACGGTCGCCGCGGTGACGGCGGCGTCGCCGGTGATCATGACCGGGAGCACGCCGAGCGAATGCAGCTCGGTCAGCAATTCCGCCGAATCGGCACGCGGCGGATCGCTGAACGCGATGAACCCAATCAGTTCCAGCGCGTCGCTCGTCCCGGCGGCCACGGCGATCGTCCGGTATCCTGCGAGGCTGAGCGCGTCGAGCTGCTTCTCGGCTGCCGGCGTCGTCGGCGCGACCCTCGCGACGACGGCCGGAGCGCCCTTGACCACGCGAATCTCGCGCCCCGCCTCGATGGCGATCGCTTCGGCCATTTTCACCGCCGGATCGAAGGGCGTGAAGCGGGTCACGGTCAGCGAGGCGCGGCCCGGGCGTTGGGTCGCCATCGTCCGGACCAAGGAATCGACGGGATCCCGGCCTTCCGGCGAACTCGCCAGCGCGGCATAGGCAAGAACATCCGATTCGCCACAGCCCGGCTTCACCGGATGAATCGCGCTCACGGCCAGTTCATTCCGGGTCAGCGTGCCGGTCTTGTCACAGCAGATCACGTCGACCATGGCCGCCTCGTTCAGCGAAGACAGCCGCGTGAGCAGGACGCCTTTCGCTGCGAGCGTCCTCGCGCCCAGGGCGGCGGCGAGAGTGAATGTTGCCGGCAGAGCGACGGGCACGGCCGACAGCAACGCCGTCAGCACCAGCAGCAGGATCTGCTCGAAGCTGATTCTGATCGCCAGGGCATAAGCCACCAGGCCGGCGACAATGACGAAATTGATCACCGTGAGATTGCGCACGACGCTGAGCACGGCCTTCTGTTCGGCGCTCTCGACATGGGCGGTGCTTACCAGCTCCGCCGTCCGCCCGAAATAGGTGCGCGTTCCCGTCGCCGTCACCCGTGCAATCGCCGCGCCGCGACGAACCAGGCCGCCGGCGAAGGCGGTGTTTCCGGCCGCCTTTTCGGTCGGGACCGATTCGCCGGTCAGCATGGAGAGATCGAGCAACAGTGAGCCCTCGACGATCAGCGCGTCGGCGGGAACGACGTCTCCAAGCGAAACCTGGACGATATCGCCGGGAACCAGGTCGGCCGCCGGACCATCGACCCAGGCGCCGTCGCGCCTGACGCGCGACATTAATGTCAGTCGCTGCTTGAGAAGCGCCAAAGCGGCGTTGGCGCGACTTTCCTGAAAGGCGCCGAGCAGGACGTTGAAAAGCAGCAGCGCAGCGATCATCGACGCGGTAAGCCATGCGCCGAGGATGATTTGCAGGCCTATCGTCGCTTCGAGCATCCACGGCACCGGCGCCCAGAAATGGCGGACGAATCTCGTGAATGGATGGATAGGCTCTTCAACGACGGCGTTCGGACCGAATTCCGCTCGAATGGACGCGGCCTGGGCTGTCGATAGGCCGGCGAGTTCGGACGGTCCGTGCGCCGCCGTTTCTTGCAAGGGCATGGTCATTTCGACGGCCTAACCTGGTTTTTTATTTTGGCGCATACTCTTATCCGAACCGGAGGTCCGCGAAGCGAATATGCTCTGGCGCGCGGACGCTTCCGACAATATTTCTCCTCCCGTCGGGCGCTTCAGCTTAAGTGATGCGGGACTTTAACCGCGGCCCCGGGCCGATGTCCCGGTCATTTGCATTCGCCTCATTTCCCCCGGCCAGTTCAATGATTTCGTTGGTGATCTCTTCCTGTCGCAATTGCCTCGACCGAGCGACGAGACCATCCAGCGTTTTTGTGACATTGGCGCGCGCCTCGATCATGGCGCGCATCCGCGCCTCATTTTCGGCGGCGAACGACAAAACCGTCGCCTCGCACAGTTCGGCGAAGACATATTCCTCGACGAGCCTGGCCAGAAGAACAGTTGGCGGCAAAGTGAGCAATGGCGTCGCCTTGTTCGCGCTCGCCGGAAAGCGACTGAAATCGAACGGCAGAAGCTGTCTCTCGACAATCTGGATAGCTGACGAGCCGTCAGGTATCGCATGGACCACCGTGACGCGCGTGACACGCCTCGCGTCAATCCTTGCATAGAGCGCATCGACGATCTTGTTGGCGAGTGGGGCCGCCCGCTCGACATGGGCAACCATTGGCGCGGCCCAATCGATAGTGAAACCTCGCTGCTGCGCAACCATCAGGCCGCGGTCGCCGATCAGCAGGATTTCCGTCCGCTGGACCAGGGAGGCGTCCGCCAGGCGGCGGACCGCGGCGAGCACGCGTTCGCTGAAAGCGCCGGCGAAACCTTGTTCCGCGACCAAAGCGATGATGGCATGGGCTCCCAATTCTTCCCGAACGGGATCCGCACGCCCAAGTTCCGGCGAGAAAGCCAGGATCTGGCCAATCGAACCGGCAATGGTCCGGGCATAGGCGCGGACGCCGTCGAGCTGGCTGCGCGCCTCGCGCGACCGGGCAGCGGCGACGCCGCGCATGGCGCCGATGACCGAGGAGAGTTGTCGCACCGTGCCGATGCGGGCCTCGACGTCGCTGGCGCGATCCGTCATGGCGCCGCCTCCGGTCGGGCGGCGGCGTCGGCGGTGAGCGCCCGCACGGCTTCGACGAGCGTTTTTCTCACCGACTCATTGAGTTCGCCAGTGTTCGTCAGCGCCGCGACAGAATCGGCGGCCTGCGCATCGAGCCATGCGGACAGGCGCGCCCGCACGAGGGCGACGATCGGGACCGGGAAAGCGTCGAAAACGCCATCGCCAAGCGCCGCCAGCAGGGCGATCTGGTCGGCGAGGCGCAAATTGGCCAGTCGTGGCTGAACCAGCAAGGTGCGGATACGCTCGCCGCGCAAAATCTGCGCCTTGACGCGCGTGTCGGAAATGCCGCCGAAACGGGTGAACATTTCGAGTTCGAGGAATTGCGAATAGTCCAGCCTGATGCGGCCCGAGACGTCGCGCAACGCCGGCTTCTGCGCCTTGCCGCCAACACGGCTGACGCTGGTTCCGACATCGACCGCCGGCCGCTGGTTGGCGGCAAAGAGACGCGAGTCCAGCACGATCTGGCCGTCGGTGATCGAGATCAGATTGGTTGGAATATAAGCTGAAAGGTTGCCCGCGTCGGTCTCGGCGACCGGCAACGCCGTCAGCGAGCCGCCGCCGAGTTCCGCCGACAGTTTGGCCGCGCGTTCCAGCATCCTTGCGTGAACATAGAAAATGTCGCCCGGATAGGCCTCACGCCCGGGCGGTTCGCGCGTGAGCAACGCCAATTCCCGGTGGGTCGCCGCGTGTTTGGTCAGATCGTCGATAACGATCAGCGCGTGTTGGCCCCGATCGCGAAAATATTCGGCGATGGTAAAACCGGCGAAGGGCGCGATCCATTGCAGCCCTGGCGAAGCGGCGGGCGACGCGACCACGAAAACGCAACGTTCCGGGGCGCCATGCGCCTTTACCGCTTCAATCACCCGTTCGACGGCGGTCGCCCTTTGTCCGACCGCGACATAGACGCAAATCACGTCGGAATTCTTCTGGTTGCAGATCGTATCGACCGCGATCGAGGTTTTTCCGGTGGCGCGATCGCCGATGATGAGTTCGCGCTGCCCGCGTCCGAGCGTGAACAGCGAATCCACGACGAGAATACCAGTCTCCATCGGATCGGCGACCAAATCGCGTTCGATGATTGTCGGCGCCGGGCGTTCAATCGGGCGCAAGTCCTCCGCGGGCGCCGGCTCCTTACGATCGATCGGCCGGCCGAGTGGATCGACGACGCGTCCGAGCAGGCCGGGGCCGACCGGGACACGGACCACCTCGCCGGTTCCGGCGACTTTCGATCCCGCCTCGATCACCGTCCCGTCGTCGAGCAGCACGGCGTGGATCACGTCGGCGTCGAGCGTGAGGGCGTAGCCCGCGCACCCCCCCTCGAATGTCAGGAGTTCGTTCAGCCGGACATCGGGCAAACCAGAAACCTGCGCGATCCCGTCGGCGATCCGTTCGACGCGGCCCACGGATTGGGCCTGGGCCGACAGGTCCGTCTGCGTCAGTTTTTCGCGCGCGCGCGCCAGCCAGTCGGCGGAATTATTGTCCTGCTGGATCATGGCGCGTCAACTCCATGACGTGTCAACTCCTGGGCGATCCGGGCAAGATCGTCCCGAAAACTGTTGCGCGCCACGGCGTGGCGCGTCTCGATTTCCAGTCCGGCGATGAGGCCGGGGTCGATCTCGACGACGAAAGAAACCGGCCGTCCCATCGCGCCCAAGAAAGCGGCGCGGCAGGCTTGCGTTTCCACATCGGTCAGGGCGCGCGGCGCCTTGAGCCGCGCCGCTTCGCCCTTTGCGCCGAGTTTTTCGCGCGCTGTTGCGGGAAGCGCCGCGAGCTGGCGCGCCAGTTCTTCTATAAAACCGGCGACGCGCGCTTCGGCTGGGAGGCGGTCGAGCAGTTTGCCGGCGATATCGACGGCCAAAAGGCTGGCGCGATCGGCGGTCGCGGCCTGCTCGCTCTCGCGCGCGCGCAAAAAGTCAGCTTCCGCCGCGACGCGCTTTTGCTCCGCCTTGGCTCGCGCGGCGGCGAGCAGCGCCGCCTTTTCCTTCTCCGCCTCGGCGGCGACCGCCGACAGGGTTTCGCTACGCGCAGCCTCCTGGCGCGCCGCCTCCGCGTCGATCTTTTCCTTTTCGACCAGGGCTTGGTCGCGGGCCGCGCGGGCCTCATCAAGCAGCCGCGCGGCAGCGGCCTGGCGCGCCGCGATGATCGCGGTGACGGGACGAAATAGAAAGCGGCTCAGGATCCAGACGAGGACCAGAACATTGACGGTCTGAAGTCCAAGCGTCCACCAATCGATCTTCATCGCAGAACGCCGATCACTTCACGAATGGGTTGGCGAACAGGACCAGTAGCGCGATGACGAGACAATAAATCGCCATGGTCTCGATCATCGCCAGACCGACGAAAAGGGTGCGCGACAAGGTTCCCGCCGCCTCCGGCTGGCGAGCTATGGCGTCCATCGCAGCCGCGACGGCGCGTCCCTCCGCCAAAGCCGGGCCGATCGCCCCGAAGGACACGGCCATAGCCGCCGCCGCTATGCTGACAATCTCGATCCAGTTCATGGCCTTTTTCCCTTCTTACTGTGATAGTTTTCGGGTGGTTTTTTGGCTTTCGCCAACGGCGGCGCCGATAAAAACCGTGGCCAGAACCGCGAAAATATAGGCCTGCACCGCGCCGGTCAGGAGGTCGAGCGCCATTAGCGGAATCGGCGTCAGCAGGCCCGCCAGCGTCAGCACGATCCCGACGACGAAGACCCCGCTCATGACATTCCCAAACAGGCGCACGATCAGGGAGAATGTGCGCGTGATCTGCTCGACGATATTGAGCGGGATCATCACCCAGGTCGGTTCGGCGAAAGTTTTCAAATAACCGCCAAGACCGCGCGTTCCAATACCGAAGACGATGGTCGCTCCAAGAACAATCAACGCCAGCGCGGCGTCGGTTTCAAGATGAGCGGTCGGCGGCTCAATGCCGGGCGCCAGCGACGACCAGTTGGCGACAAGCACATAAAGGAAGATCGTGCCGATCAATGCCCGATAAGGCGCGGGCTCGGTCTGCATCGTGTCGCGGATCTGGTCGTCAACGGCCCCAACCACGGTCTCAAGCACCGTCTGTGCTTTTGATGGAACCAGCTTCAGTCGGCGGGTTACAAGGAAGGCGAAGCCGCCGAGCGCGATCATGATCGCCCAGGTGACGAGAACAGGCTCGGTGATGGCTGCGGAACCGACGAAAAAGACGGGATCGAGCTTCAGCGGCGAGGCGATCACTTGATCCTCCCGTAGCGGCGCAGAAGGAGCCCGCGCGCAAAAACCAGGCCGAGGGCGCCGCCGAGCAGGCCGGCCGCGCCAATTTTGGCGAGTGCGGCGAGAATGACGATCAACAGCCCGAAACGACCGGACTGGACAGCGAAAGCACGAAAAAAGTTGCCGTCGGCATAGAGCCGCGTATTCCACCATAGCGAGCCGAAATGCGCGAGGCCAAGCAGAGCCCCGACCGCCAGGCCGAAAAGGGCGCTCAACGGTTTTGCATGGAGGGCGGCGACATGCGTCGCTGCGACGAAAAAAGCGTCCATCATAAGCGATGCATCCATTTCCAGGCCGACCAGAGGCCGATGATCGCGCCGATCATGATCAGCGGCGCCGAAAACAATACGCCCGTCGCGAGGGTTCGGTCGAGCCAGCGGCCGATGAACACGCCGAGCAGGGTTGGAAGCACAATGGTCCAGCCGAGAATACCGATCTGTCCCAGACGTGCGCCGAGCGATGGCTCCGGACTTTCAATGCCTTCGCGCGCTCGCTTTTCCGCGCGGCGCGCTGCCGCCGCCAGAGCATCGGGCGGCTCGGATTGCGGGGGACTGGTCATGGCGTTTCACCGTCGAAGGGCAGCGGCGCGTTCAAGCCGCCGCCCCGCAAATAGCGCATCAACTGGCGCACGGCGTGCGCATGAAGGCGCATTTGTTCGACCCGCGCGCGGCGGTCGGCATCGGTCTCGGAGGCGCGCAAAGCCTGCACTCGCCCTTCAAGCGTCGCCAGATCGCCGCCGAGCGCGCCTTGCCGGCAAGCGATGGCGACGCGCTTTCCGCCCGTGACCGTCAGCACGCCGCTCTTCAGCGCGCAATAGCGGGGTTCGCCGTCACTTTCGCGCCAGCGCACCACCGAGGGGGGAAGGACGGTGAGCAGATCGGCGTGGCCGGGAAGAATTCCGAAGCCACCGCTCTCGTCCTCGGCGCGGACCGAACTGACATTCGCGCTGTCGACCAGGACGGACGCAGGCGTTGTGATGATCAGGTGGAGCGGATCGCTCATGTCGCGGCAACCTCCGTCGCCGACCTCGCGGCGTCGCCCTTCTGCGCGGCGTCTTCCTTTTCCCGCGCTTCACTCAACGTCCCGACCATGTAGAGCGAACTCTCGCGCCAGTTGTCGCATTCGCCCGCCAGGATCGCGCGGCATCCGGCGATTG
>Ga0182030_10019678_pt1 | contig 12810 bp, 13 predicted proteins | sample 812S3MmetaG_FD_121299 | JGI IMG/M metagenome (GOLD analysis project Ga0182030, IMG submission 121299) | Permafrost microbial communities from Stordalen Mire, Sweden - 812S3M metaG (Illumina Assembly) | ecosystem: Environmental > Terrestrial > Soil > Wetlands > Permafrost | place: Sweden... | reverse complement strand
GCGACGGCACGCGCCATAAAAAACGGTCCCGCCGTATTGGTCGTCCAGATCGACTGCCATTGCTCGATCGACACGTCATAAAATCGTCGCGGGCGCGTGCCGTCGGCAGTGTTCATCGCGGTCGGTAAATTCATACCGGCGTTATTCACAAGGGCATCGACGGTTCCGAAATGCGCGAGCGTGTTCGCAACGATCGCTTCGCAGGCTTCCGCATCGCCGACATCGCCGCGCGCGATCAGAAGCCCATCGGTTTCACGCAGCTCACCGGGACCGGAGCGGCCGACGGCGACCACGCGATGGCTGTCGGCGAGCAACGCCTCGACCATAGCGCGACCGAGTCCCGCCGTTCCGCCGGTGACGATGACGACTCTCTTCATGCGCCGATAGTCCGCTTATAGATCATCTCTTCGGCGCGGAAGTGATCGACGTTGCCGTACTTCGACGTCGCATCGATGATCGGCTGAAGGATGCTCGCATCAAGTGTTTCCGGATAGGTCGTGCGATTCATCGTGTGCACGATCTTTGGGTCGATCTTCGAGAGATCGGCGATAATGTCGGCCGTTGCGGCTTTATTGACATTCGTCCAGCGTGCGGTTTCGCGCATCGCTGCTTGAAGACGCTTGAGCAATTCGGGATGGGCATCGGCCCAATCGGTCGTGGTGAAGAACGCGCAGATCAAGAAGCGGGGCGAGATCGCATCGAACGGATGGGTGACGACGTGCGCGGCGACCTTGTCCAAGGATACGTACGGTTCGGTCGTATTGGCGGCGTCGATCCGGCCCGATGCGAGGGCCGCGGGCATTTCGCCGGGCGGAACTTCAATGTACTTGATCTTGGCGTTGTCGGCACCGCTTTTTTCGATCCACGCCTGGACCCCATACTGCGAAATATTGTTGAGCCCGTTGACGCCGATCGTTTTGCCTTCGAAATCCTTGGCGTTGCGCAACGTCGAGCCGTTCGGAACGAGCAGCGCATCGACGGGCGATGCCGACGTGTACAGACCGCCACCAAAGATCAACGTGTACGGAAACTTTTTGAGATGCGCGAGCGCGAGCGAGGGAATGTTCGAGACGCCGACGTCCATCGAGCCGCCGCTGACGGCCGATGCGATTGCCGCGCCGTTGGCGGAGAACGTGTTGAACTCGACATCGATGTTATATTTCTTGAAGATGCCGCTGCTCACGCCGTAATATGGGAGCGCGGTGACGTCGAACGGCACGCCGGCCATGCGGATCGTGTCGTTGGCGAATGCCGGCCGGGCGATGGACGGGAATGCTGCTGCTGCGCTGAGTCCGGCGATGACGTGACGACGGTTCATGCTCGTGCTCCCCTGGAACTTGGTTGTCGTGACTTCCTCGTTCTAGGCAGAGAATTCCCGGCTCGGTGTGAACCGGGGCAGACCAAACACGGTGAAAAATACGGACCTTCAGGACGGGAAGTACGCGACGCTATCTAGATCATCGAGAAGTGCCGTTTCGGTCGGATGCCATCCGAGAGATTGCCGCGTTTTAGCGCTTGATGCACTGGCGTCGATTTGCGCGAAGTGCTCGAACCAGCCGAAGTGTGCAGCGATGTCATCGCCCGAGATGCTAACGACCGGAAGGTTCAGACGACGCCCGATGACGCCGGCGATCTCGCGGAACGGTACGCCCTCTTCGGCGACCGCGTGATAAACGGCGTGCTCCGCACCGCGTTCGAGGGCGAGCCGGTAGAGCCGTGCCGCATCGCGGCGGTGAACGCCGGGCCACCGATTATTTCCGTCGCCTACATACGCGGATACGCCGTGCTCGCGGGCAAGCCCGATGACGATCGGGACGAAGCCGTGGTCGCCTGCGCCGTGAACCGATGGAGAGAGTCGAATCACGGAGACGCGTACTCCGCGCGCGGCCACGGCGGCCGCTACCGGCTCGGGATCGCGCGGGAACGGCACGTTGGGATCGCGGAGATCGTCTTCCGTCGCCATGCGTCCCGGTGAGATCAGTGCAACACCGGATGTGACGACGAGCGTCCGGCCCGTCCCGGCCAATGCGTCGCCCAGCGCTTCGATGGCACTCCGCTCGGCCGCGCCGTTTTCGGCGAAGCGCGAGAAATCATGGTTGAAGGCCGTGTGGATAACGGCGTCCGAGGCAGCTGCGCCGGCGCGCAGGCTCTCAAGATCTTCGAGGCTCCCACGGTGGACGGCGATCCCCGCCGAAGCCAGGGCGGCCGCAGAGGCGTCAGACCGCGCTAAGCCCGTGACGGTATGGCCGGCCGCTTGAAGCTCCTCGATAACGGCCGATCCGACCCAGCCAGTGGCCCCGGTGACGAAAACACGCATTTTTGGATATCCCCTAGTGATGACAGTAACTGACATGAAGCATAACATAGATGTCAGTCGCTGTCATCATGTATGATAGGGAGAATGAGCCGATGGAGCCCCAATGCCCGCGGCCGCCTCGAGCAGGCGGCCTACGAACTCTTTCTTGCCGAGGGGTACGAGCAGACCACCGTCGCTGACATCGCGAAGCGCGCGGGGCTGACCGAGCGGACGTTTTTCCGGCATTACGCGGACAAGCGGGAGGTGCTCTTTGGCGGCTCCACCGCGTTGCAAGACGAGCTACTGCGGGCCCTCGGCGAACTGCCGCCGGCGCTTCCTACGATCGAGGCCGTTCGGATCGCCGTCGAAGCGATGTCGGCCCTCATGCACGGACGGCGCGCCCTTGCGCGTGAGCGCCAACGGATCGTCGCCGCGCACGCGGATCTGCAAGAGCGCGAATTGATCAAACGCGCGACGCTCACGGCGGCGCTCGCACAGGCCTTGCAACGCCGCGGAGTCCAGGAAGCGGCCGCGAGTCTCGCCGCCGACATGGGGATCGGCGTATTCTACGTTGGGTTCGTCCATTGGCTCGACGATCCGGCGGGCCGAGAAATTGCCGAGATCGTGCACGAGGGATTCGATCAGCTCAAAGCCCTCGCTTCAGGCGCCTAATCGTTTGGCGTCGAAAACATGCATCAGGCTAGGCTGGTTCAGGCGGCGGTAACCACGATCTCCGGTGTATCCGCGAAGTGCTTTGAATACAGATGCCCGAGCCCAAGCACGACAAGCGCCGTGGGGATACACGGAACCGCGGCGATGATCATCAACTGCTGTAGCGGCATGTGCGTGGACAAAAAGAATCCGCCGGCAAACGGCGCCAGGATTCCACCCGCGCGTCCCCACACGGTCGCGCTCGAGACGCCGCGGCCCCGAATGCTGGCGGGATAGAACCGCACCGCGATCCCATAGACGGCATAGTGAACGCCGGAGAGACAAATCCCGGCGCCGGCGACGGCGGTCAAGATCAGCGGCAGAGGTGCGCCGTGCATTCCCATGAGGATCTCGAATGGTGCGCCGAGTATCGGCAGCGCCAGTACGACGATCGGGCCGTACCGATCGATGAAGCGCATGATCGTGAAGCCGCCGATCATCCCGGTAAAGGTGAACAGCGATTGCGTCAACGATGCGGTGGCCGGCGCCACGCCTTGGCGCTCCATGACGACCGGTAGCCAACTCGCGAGGAAGAAAAACGCCAGCGCATCGCAGACAAACAGCAGCCATAGAAAAATCGTCGCCGCCGCTCGCGGGCCACTAAAAAGTTGCGCGAACGTGCCGGCGCCGGCGTTGCCCTGCTTCTCCTGAACATCGCCCGCCACGAACACCACATCGGTCCCGATCGGCTCGTTCGGAATCAAGCGCTCGACAAGCCGGCGGAGCTTCGGTGACGTCGGATTGTTCAGGGCTAAGTAGCGCGGCGATTCCGGTAGCCAGAACGCCAGTACCACGCCCATCGCAAGCGATGCGCCGGCGCCGATGGCGAAGAGCGACTGCCAGCCGAAATGCGGTATGACGGCGGCTGCGACGAGCCCCGTGATCACGCCGCCGACGCTGTAGCCGGCGTTCGTGATCACCGTGACGGTCGACCGGCTGCGGCGCGGTGCGTAATCGCTAACGAGGGTATACGCGATGGGGACCACGCCGCCCATCCCGATGCCGGCAACGAAGCGCAACACTGCTAGCTCTTGGACGTTGCTTGCGAAGACGGTCAGCAGCACGGGAATTCCGAAATTGCACGTACCGAGAATGATGGTGAACCGGCGGCCCAGCCGGTCGCCGAGCCAACCGTAGAACAGGGAGCCCACCAGCAGCCCGATGAACGTGATGCTGAAGACGAGTCCCATGGCGCTCGGCAGCACGTGCCAATGGCGAAGGATCGCCGGAGCGGCAACCGAGAGCGCCACGAAGTCGTAACCATCGCACATCATCATGCAGAAACAGAGCGCGATCACGAGGATTGCCAGGCGCCTGACCCCGACCCGATCGATGGTTTCGTTGATGTCGATCATCGGTACTTCACCACCTCAGAGAACGGACGTCGAGCGTGCGAATTCCATTTGAGGGCGCAATCGATTGCGACGTTCACGTCTCGGTTCCGAGCGTGAGCGCTATCGTGCCGTACCTCGATGAGTATTGGCTTGAGCGGGTGCGCGTTCAGCAATTGGAACGGCTCGATTTGAGCCTTACCTCCTACCCGCCCACGGCGCCACTTTCCGGCCGGCCTGATTGGCGACCGCAACATGGACCCCCGGGATGTAATCTCGAGCTTCTACAACGAGAAGCGCTTGATAAATTCGGCCTTCGGTACGCTATTCTGAACTGCCTTTGGGGCTCGCAAGCGCTCTTTGCAGAGGATATGGCGGCGGCATTTTGCCGCGCAGTGAACGATTGGATCGCTGCGGAGTGGCTCGATAAAGACGCGCGCCTGCGCGCTTCGATCATGGTCCCGATGCAAAACCCGGATCTTGCCGCGGCCGAAATCGAGCATCGTGCGGGCGATTCACGTTTCGTGCAAGTGCTCGTACTTGCGGGACTCGACACGTTGCTTGGCCGGCGGGTGAACTGGCCCGTCTTGCGCGCCGCCGCCGCGCACCGATTGCCGATCGCGATCCATGCCGGCAGCGCCTATCGCCATCCGCCCAGCGCTAGCGGCTGGCCGTCATTTCTGCTTGAAGACTACGTCTCGAACACACAGCTCTTTGCCGCGCAGCTCGCCAGCCTCGTGTCGGAGGGCGTCTTTAGCAAGTTCCCCGAGCTTACCGTCGTTTTGGCGGAGTCGGGCTTCACGTGGCTGCCCGCGTTTGCTTGGAAATTCAACAAGACGTGGCGCGGCGTGCGAACCGAAGTGCCGTGGGTGACCAAACCGCCCTTCGACGTGATCCGCGATCACGTCAAGCTCACGCTCCAGCCGGCCGACGCGCCGGCCGATCCGCAAGCGTTGCGCGATGTCATCGAGCAGATCGGCTCCGATGAGATGCTGTTGTTTGCCAGCGACTTTCCGCACTGGCAGTTCGAGGGCGACAATGTGCTGCCGGACGGGCTTAGCGATGCGCAATTGCACAAGATCCTGGTCGATAATCCGCTCGCCACGTATTCACGGTTGAAGGAGGTCGTCGTATGAGCACTTTGTTGGAGCCGCTGCCGCCGCTGCCCAAGACACGGCTGAGCGTCGTCGATTGTGATATTCATCCGACGCTGACGTCTGAGGCCGAGTTTCTGCCGTACCTCCCGGCGCGCTGGCGCGAACACATGCAAACGTATCGGCGGCACGTTCGGCAAGGGCTGCACGGCACGCTTACGCACCCGCGCATGCAAGTGAACCGTATCGACGCCGTTCCCACCAAAGGTGGACCGCCGGGAAGCGACGTCAACTTCATGCGCACGCATCACCTGGATCAGAACGGTGTCGAATGGGGCCTCTTGCAAGCTCTGCAGCCATCGGGTAGCGCCGAGCGCAATCTCGAATTCGGCGCAGCGCTCTGCTCGGCGAACAACGATTGGCAGATCGCCGAATGGATCGACAAGGAGCCGCGTTTGCGCGGGGCGATTCAGGTGACGCAAGAAGACCCGCAGGCCGCCGTGCGCGAGATCGATCGGCGCGCAGGCGATCGCCGCTTTGTCCAGGTCAGCCTGTCTCCGCGCGCGCAAGAACCGCTGGGGCGTTCGCGCTACTGGCCGATTTACGAAGCCTGCGAGCGCAACGGCTTGCCGCTCGGCCTGCACGTGCCCGGTTTCGGCAGCGGCTACGCCTCGACGCCGGGCGGCTGGCCGACGTTTTATCTCGAGGAGCACCAGACGTTCGCCTACATCATCATGGGCGTGTTCGCGAGCATGGTTCTCGAAGGCGTATTCGAGCGTTTCCCAGGTCTCAAGCTCGTGCTCGTTGAGGGCGGCTTCGCCTGGGTCCCGTCGCTCTGCTGGCGCCTCGACAAACATTGGGAACGCATGCGCGGTGAAGTGCCGCATCTCAAACGGCCGCCGTCGGAATACATTCGCGAGCACATCTGGTACACGACGCAGCCGATGGAAGAACCCGAACGCCCGGAGGACCTGACGAAGCTCATCGATTGGATCGGCTGGGACCGGCTGCTGTTCTCAACCGACTACCCGCACTGGGATTTCGACGATCCAAAAACCGTGTTCAACGTGCGGATGAGTCCGGAGCACCGGCGGATGATCTTCAGCGAAAACGCGAAGAGCGTGTACCGGTTGCCCTAACGTGAGTAAACGCTACATCGTCGCCAAGCTGGGCGAAATCGCACCCGGCACCAGTAAGCTCGTGTCGGTTGACGGCAAAGAGATCGGCGTGTTCAATGTCAGCGGTTCGTTCTATGCTTTATTGAGTAAGTGTCCGCATAAGGGCGCCGAACTGTGCAAAGGCCAGATCGTGCGGCGCGTTGCGTCGACCGAGCCCGGTCAGTACGCCGTGATTCCGGAGAGCGAAATGATTCGCTGTCCGTGGCACGGCTGGCAGTACGATCTCCGCACCGGCCAATCGTGGTGCGATAGCGACAACGTCTCGCTGCGAAAATATGCGGTCTCGGTTGAGAGCGGCGAGGGCATCCTCAAGGGTCCGCTGATCGCCGATACCTACCCCGTCTCGGTTGACGAAAGCTACATCTTAGTCGAAGTCTAGCGTTCGCGGAGAATTCGCCGTGCCGAGACCGCACATTCAGGCTAGGCCGACGAAGCCGCGAATTCAAATAGGCCTTTAAATTGGACATTTGAACAGAAGCGTCGCGGGAGCGCCTGCGAAGCCCCCCTCGATGGTACGGACTCTCTTTATGGTGGCAGCGGTCGCGATAACGATCGCGGGTGTCTTCCCGGCCACGGCCACGGCCCAAGCGCTCGTGCACATCGAGGCGGCATGTCCGCCCGTCGATAACTGCACGCCGCTGTTGTACGCCGTTCACGCCGGGTTGTTTACCAAAGCCGGTCTCGACGTGCACGTTTCCCCAATGGCGAGCGGCGCGGTGATCACGGCCGCGGTCGCCGGAGGCAGTCTGCAAGTCGGCATGTCGAGCATGATGGCGCTCGTCACGGCCCACGCGCACGGCGTTCCGATCACGCTCATCGCGCCGGCGAGCATCTATACGAGCGACAAACCGTCGGAACTGATGATCGTCCGCAAAGACTCCCCGATTCATTCCGCCCGCGATCTGAGCGGCAAGACGATGGGATCGTCATCGCTCAAAGACATTCTCGCGATCGCGACGTTTGCGTGGATCGACAAAAACGGCGGTAAATCGTCCGACCTCAAGACGATCGAGATGCCGGCCTCGGCAAGCCTGGCCGCGCTCGAGAGCGGCCGGATCGACCTCGCATCGCTGCAAGAACCGTTCGCCTCCGAAGCGTTGGCATCGGGGCAAATGCGCGTGCTCGGGAGCCCGTTCGATGCGATCGGGAAACGTTTTCTCGTCACGGCCTGGTTCACGACCGACGCGTATGCGAACGCAAATCCGGACGTGATCGAACGTTTCGCGCGCGTCATGCGCGTGGCATCGGCGTACGCGAACACGCATACCGCGGAGACCGCCCCGCTGCTCGCCGAGCACAGCAAAGTCGACCTCGCCGTCATCCAGCGCAGCTCGCGCGAAGAGTACGATCAAACGCTGGATCAAACGGGATTGCAGAACGTGATCAACATCGCGGCGGAATTCAATCTGATCGATAAGCCGTTCAACCAGAACGACATGATCAGCCCGCTCGTCATGAACCTTGGGAAGAAGTGACGATGACGCGCGAACTCACCTTTGCGATCGAAGCCTACGACCGGCACATGCCGTTTTACATGGGCACCGCGAAGCCGCTGCCGGGCATCGATCTCAAAGTGCTCGACGTCGGCATGGTGCCCCCGGGGCGCGACGGCGGCAACCGGCACGCGCGCATGCTGCGCGGCCACGAGTTCGACATTGCCGAAGTGTCGTTTTCGTCATACGTTATCGCGAAATCCAAGGGTGCTCCGTTTACCGCGACGCCCGTCTTTCCGCGCCGCCTCTTCAGTCAATTGCACATGTTCGTCAACACGAGCGCGGGCATTCGCGAGCCTGGCGATCTCGCTGGGAAGCGAGTCGCGATCCGCACGCCGCAAGTGACGATCTCGACGCTCGCCAAAGGCGACTTGAAAAGCGAATACGGCGTGCGGGCCGAGGATGTCGTGTGGGTCGTTCAAAACGACGAGGTCATCGATATTCCGGCACCGCCTGGCGTCACGATCGAACGCATGCCGCCCGGCAGGCGCGGTGAAGAGATGTTGCTCGCAGGCGAGGTCGACGCGTTCATCGATCCGCGGCCGAGCGAAACGATCATGTCGGGCGCCGGCGGGCGTGTGAAGTATCTCTTCGACGATCCCCAGGCCGAGGCGCTGCGCTACTTCAAAAAGCGCGGCTGTTATCCGCTCATGCACGTAATGGCGATCAAGAACGACGTTGCGGCTGAATTTCCCGGCCTCATGCGGCAGCTCATCGACGTGTGGGACGCCGCAAAAGAAACGATGCGCGAAATCCGCGTCGACTTCGCGTGGGGGCTCTCGCCGTTCGAGGGCCGCACGTACCAAAACGATCTCGCGAACTTCGGTGCCGACCCATATCCGTCGGGGCTCGCGATCAATCGCGACAACCTCGAATGGTTCATGGATTACCATGTCGATCAGCTGCTCATTCCGAAGCGGCTGCCGGTCGAAGATCTGTTTCATCCCTCCGTGCTGGACACCTGACGGCGCGCGGCGAAGCTAGAAACTCGTGCCGACACCACCCGTTGAAACCGTTCCCGGCGACACGCGCGTGCGCATCACGGCCGCAGCGCTTCAAGTGTTTGCATCGCGTGGCTTCGACGCGGCGACCGTCAAGGAAATTACGGACGTCGCCGGTGCAAACGTTGCCGCCGTCAACTACTACTTCCGCTCCAAAGACGATCTGCTGCTGCACGTGCTCGAGACCTCGCTACGGCAAGTGAACGTAGCGCGCCTTGCCGCTCTCGATGTGTGGGAGCGCGACACCGCTGCGGGTGAGGATCGCGTGCTCGGTCTGGCCCGCGCTTTCGTGACGCCGATGGTGTTACTCGGACGCGACGAAACGGGCGCGCGCGCACTCGTGCGCCTAATGCTGCAAGTGCGTGCGATTCCGCGGCCGTCGCTCAACGAAGTCGTGGCAGCGCACTTCGATCCCGTCCACGCGCGATTCATCCGCGCCTATCGCACGTTGCTTCCCGATTTGCCCGTCGAAGAAGTGATCTGGCGTTACGACTTCGCGCGCGGCGCGATGATGCAGATCCTCGCCGATCTCGACCCCGAACTTCGGCTTCCGGTGCGGCCGGGCTGGCCCGAGGCCGCCGACGACACGACGATCATCGAACGTTTAGCGGCGTTTACCGCTGCCGGCTTTCGCGCGCCGCCGATCGCGCGAAAGTCTGCGAAGCGTACGCGCAAGCGCTAGCGGATCGCTACGGGCGCATCCGGCCGACGGCGGGATCGCCCGCAACGACCGCGTGATATTCCGCCGAATCCGTCACGTCGGTGCGTGAGCGCTCGATGAGCGCACGGTGCTCGTGGACGCGCCGCACGCGCTCGGCGAGGATCAGGCGTTTGGTGATGCGCATAGCCGACGACGAATTTGCCGCTAATGCCTGCGCCGTTTTTCGTGCGGCCGTAAGCGGATCGTCGTCGATCGACGTGATGAGGCCGAGGCGAAGCGCTTCCGCCGCCGTCAGGCGCCGGCCGGTCAACATGATATCGAGCGCGACCGCTTCGCCGACGAGAGCCGGCAGCGTCACCGCGCTGATGCCCGATAACATCCCGTGCTGTGTTTCCGGAAATGCGAACACGGTTGCGGGGTGCGCGATGCGAATGTCGCAGTGAATCGCGAGTGTCATGCCCATGCCGATCGTGAAGCCGTGGAGTGCCGCGACGACGGGCTTGGTGAGCTCGAATCCGATCCCGGGAATGGCGTTTGCGAGGTCGTCGGTGCCGACCATTTCGCCGGTCTCGCGAATCTCTTTCATATCGGACCCCGCGCAAAATGCGCGTTCGCCGTTTCCATGAAGCACGACCGCCCGGATGTCGTCTGACGCTTCCACCTCGCGCCATATCTCGCCCAGCCGCTTCTTGCTCGCCACGTCGAGCGCGTTCAAGCGTTCCGGGCGATTGAGCGTCACAGCGTAAACGCCGTCCCCGCAAGGGTTCAGGTCGATGCTCACGTTGCGGCGACCGGACCGAGAAAGAGATCGCGCACTTTGCTGCCTTGCACTTTGCCGTAATGCGAGCGCGGCAGCGCATCGACGACACGAATCTCTTTCGGACGTTTATACGACGACAGCCCATCACGGCAATGACGCATCACGTCTGCCACGACATCGTCCGGCGTACCCGGATGCACGGCGATCGCTGCGACGACGATCTCGCCCCACTCGATGTCAGGTACTCCGACGACAGCGGCTTCGGTAACGGCGGGATGCTGCATCAACAGGGTTTCGACTTCGTCCGGCTGGACGCTCTTGCCGCCCGTGCGAATGATCGTCTTCGCCCGTCCGGCGAGAAAGAGCCGGCCGTCGGCGTCCATCCGACCGAGATCGCCGGTGCGAAACCACGCGTCGACGAGCACGTCGCTCGTGAGATCGGGCTGGTTCCAATAGCCCCGCATGACGTTGCGGCCGCGCACGTACACTTCACCGATCTCGTTCACCGGTAGGCTGCCGCTCGGCCCACGCAATTGCACTTCGACTCCGAAGAGTGGCCGGCCGACGTAGCCGTGCGTCTCGGGCTTGTCGTGTTTGACGAGCGCGGTCTCCTCGGGCGAGCGGTAGCAGCACCACGGCGCTTCGGTGAGACCGTAGAGCATGGCGACGACCGGACCAAACACCGTCGCCGCCTGCTCGAGCACCTCGATCGGAATGGCCGCCGCGCCGACGTCGATCGAACGGAGCGTCGGCAACGCGGGCGGCGTCTCGGGCGCGGCGCGCAGAATGCGCACGAGTTGCGTCGGCACGAGGGAGGTCAAGTGCACGCCGAAGGTTGCGATCTGCTGCCAAAAATGCTCCGGCGAGAACGTTCCGAGCACGACGGTTCCGCCCGCGACGAATTGCGCGAGCAGCACGATCGCGGCGATGGGCCACAGCGGACGCACGTTCAGGAAGACGGTTCCGGCGCCATTCGGGCGCGCCATGACGATATTTTGCAGCGCCGCCGACAAACTGCCGTGGGTGTGGACCACGGCTTTCGGGCGCCCCGTACTTCCGCCGGTATAGTTGAGCGACGCGATCTCGCCGGGTGGGCCGTACCGCACGTCATGCGAGAGCGACGGATCGTCGAGCGATTCGAGCGCGGCGAGCGTCAGCGCGGGGATCGTCACGAGGGCTTGGAGCCGCAGCGCCATATCCGCGTGTTTGCCGTCGTAGAGCAGCACGCGCGCGCCGGCATCGTTGAGTTGACCGGCGGCTTCGTCGAGCGAGAGATGCGGGTCCAGCGGTACGCGCACGAGGCCCGAACACATCGCACCGTAATCGGCGCACAGATAATCGAGCCCCGCGTCGCCGAGAATTGCAATCCGCGCGCCGGATTCATCCGCTGCGAGTTGACGCAATCGCGCGCCGGCGCGAAATATCCGATCGACGAACGCTCGATAGGTATAGCCGGCGCCCGTGGCTTCATCGACGATCGCGAGACTCGCCGGCGCGCGTTGCGCGACGCGTTCGAGCAGCGTTGCAATATTCACCGGGCTACCATCCCTCTAAAACGACGCGTCCTTGCACGCTGCGGTTGTCGAGCATCTGGTGAGCGCGCGCGATCTCGGCGAACGGGAGAACGGCGGAGATGATCGGCTTCACCATACCGGCGGCGATCATGGCGAGCGCGCGGCGCACGTCGTCGGGTGTTCCCATCCCAGAGCCCGCCAGCGTAATGCGCCGGCCGATGAGCAACCCCGGCGCGATCTCCACCGGCTGCGCTTCGATATTCCCGAGCACCACGCAGGTGCCGCCGAATGTCACGCAGCGCAGCGATTCCGGCAGCGACGGGCCGACGTTATCGATCGCGACGTCGACGCCGCGCTTTGCGGTGAGGCTCCAGACCGCGCTGCCGAATCGCCCGTCTTCGGCAACGACGACCTCGTCGGCGCCCAGGCTTAAGAGAAACCCCTTTTTCTGCGGACTCGTCGTCGTGGCGATCGCCGTACCGCCGAGCGCCTTGACGATTTGAATCTGATGCGCGCCGAGCCCGCCGCTCGCGCCGGTGATCAGCACGACGTCGCCCGCGCGCATGCCGGCAATCTCCGTTAATGCACGCAGGCTCGTTGCGATCGGACACGACGCCAGCGCGCCGGTCGCGTAGTCCATGCCCGGCGGTAACGGAATCGTCGAACTGAGCGGAATCGCTAAGAACTCCGCGCACCCGCCTTCGGTATCGACCGACGGCATGCTCGTCGAACGGCAGAGATCTTGCCGCCCGCGCAAACAATCGCGGCAGT
>Ga0182030_10019677_pt1 | contig 12811 bp, 9 predicted proteins | sample 812S3MmetaG_FD_121299 | JGI IMG/M metagenome (GOLD analysis project Ga0182030, IMG submission 121299) | Permafrost microbial communities from Stordalen Mire, Sweden - 812S3M metaG (Illumina Assembly) | ecosystem: Environmental > Terrestrial > Soil > Wetlands > Permafrost | place: Sweden... | reverse complement strand
GCCCCTTTGGGGGAGAGGGTGGCGCGCATCCGGCGTAATCGCCAGCCGGGGCGGGCCGGGTGAGGGGGTCTCGCCTATTGTCAATTCTTACGTGGGACACCACACTAGGGCAATCATAAAATATAAAAAGAGTACGACCCAAGCCGGAATGTTATTGAAAACAAGGGGGGCAGAGAGAATCAGCGGCCATCAATCCGCCTCTGCCGATAAGGACAAAAAGATTGCGAGATCTTCGCGCTATGTTGCAGAAAATGCACGGTCTTTTCGAGACGATCTCACCGGAAATGTCGGGAGCGGACGTCTGACCCCTAAAGATGTTAAAAATGAAGGTAGGTCTGGATGGTTGATTGAAAACAAAGGGGAAATGGAATCGGTCTGGATGAGTTTATGAAAATAAACAACTTACCTCATTTCCGGGATGAGTCATTGAAAGGAAATAGGTTAGGTTCAATCCGTACCGGTATCGCGACACCCGCTTTTGCGCTCTGCCGCTCTTCCTCGGGGAAAAGCCGCAGATCTCGAACTCGGCGATCATGGCGGAGTCGCAAGATTCCGTCAAAGTCGCGGGCGCCAGATACCTCCATGGCCATAAATGCGTCACCCGCGAAGAAACCCCTCACCGCCCGCCTTGCGCTCCCCGCTCTCACGGGGGAGAGGGAGAGAAATCAAAATCACAGCCCTCTCACAGGAGGAGAGGGTGCCCGACGGAGGAGGGCGGGTGAGGGGTCCCTTCGGAGCCCCTTAGACTTTCACGGCGCCCTAGTCCGGATTTCTCACCACGTTTGGACGATGCTGGAAGGGCGGTGTCCAACAGGCTGCGGAAAAACCCGCCCTTCCAAAGCCGTGGTGAGAAATCCGGGCTAGGCGAAGGCGGAATTCTATTGACCGTGTCCGCCGGCATAGGTTGGGCGCGGTTCACTATTGCCTCCGAGCAGCATTGCGTATAAATTGGTCGCGCCTCCCGGCACATCGGGAAGCCCCATGTCGCCCAAGAAGTGAACTTCGATCCCCAGGAGGGGGAAGCATGCGTCCTATTCATTGGTTCATCCTCGCCACCTTGGTGAGCGGGGTTTTTGCGCAAGCTCAAACTGCACCCCAAGCGGTCACGCGAGTGCTCGATGAGCCCATCCAGCCTGTCGCGGTCACGGCCTACCAGTTGCAGCGTTATATGATGGAACGAATTCCCCAACTCCCGGCGCCTGTAAGCCCCGAGCAGTGGACCCGGGAGGAGGGCAAGCTGCGCCAGCACATGCTCAATGACATTGCGTTCCACGGTTGGCCGCGCGAGTGGGTGGATTCTCCCCCGCGCTTCGAAGAGGTGGGCCCGGTCGAAAATGGCCAAGGCTACCGGTGGCGGAAGCTACGCTTTGAAATCGTTCCCGGATTCTGGTCAACGGCCACACTGTATGAGCCGGAAAATCCCGGCGGCAAGACTCCGGCCATCCTGTACGTCGAGGGGCATGAGCCCATGGGTAAGGCCGCGGAATACGCACAAAAGGCGTGCATCAATTTCGCCAAACGCGGAATCGTGACCCTCAACCCCGAGTGGTTCGGGATCGGTGAGCTTGCCCAGAAACAGAACGGTCATGATTTCGGCGCTCACTTGAACCTGGTGGGCGCGAATGCATTGGGGCTCTTTTATTTGGAGATGCGCCGGGGGCTCGACTATCTTGCCGGGCTTCCACAAGTTGACACGAGCCGCTTGGGGGTTACGGGCCTCTCCGGTGGCGGGTGGCAAACCATTGTGCTCAGCGCTCTTGACCCACGTGTGGCCGTGATGGTGGAAGTAGCCGGGTTTGCCTCGCTCGAAGCGAACATCACCCACCCGCGGGATACCGACGAAGTCGAGGAAACGCCCACCGACTTCCTGGCGGGCCAGGACTACACGAACCTGGTCGCACTGCGCGCCCCCCGGCCGACGTTATTGATCCACAATGGCGAGGACGATTGCTGCTTCCGCGCCATGCTGGTGAAGCCTTACATTTTTGACGGCATCAAGCCCTTTTTCCAAATTTTCGGGAAAGAACAGGATCTGGCATTTTATGAAAACCACGATCCGGGAACGCACAACTACCAGCTTGACAATCGCCTTCAGGCTTACAGGTTTTTCAGCCAGCATTTTCATTTGCCCCTGGTCACGGACGAGATTCCTAGCGGGGCGGAACTGAGGACTTTTGCCGAGCTCAGCGTGGGCTTGCCGGCCGAAAACCTGACGATCGTGGGACTGGCGAAAAAACTCGCCAACGGAATTACTCGCCCTGCCATCCCCTCAGATCCCGCAGCTCGGGACACCTGGGCGGCATCACAGCGGCCCATTCTCACGTCCGTCATTCGCTACCGGCCGGTCACGGTGGCCAGCGCCTGGCGCATGTGGAACACCAAAAACAAGGGCCTGGAAACGCTATCTTATCGGCTGGATTTCTCCAATGGGTTGAGCGCCACTGGCGTGTGGCTGAAAGCCATCGCCGCGCCCGCCAGCGCGCCGGCCACCCTGGTCCTTAACGACCAAGGCCGCAAGGCTGCGGGCGAGGAAGTTTCTGACCGTGTAAACCGGGGCGAACAAGTGCTCGCCTTGGACGTCGTCTTCAATGGCGAGACGGTGCCGCAGAGTCCCGACCCTACGGATTATGAACTTCTGATCGCAAGTATGGGAGATCGCCCCTTAGGCCTCGAAGCCGGTCAACTGATCGCGGCTGCGAAGTGGCTTGCACAAAGTTCCGGCCAAGTCCACCTTCGACTGGAGGCGGCAGGAATGCGCAGCCAGGTGGTTGCGCTGGTGGCCGCCGCGCTCGAGCCCAAGTTGTTTTCAGAAATCGTCATTAACGGCGGTATGCACAGTCTCGGGTTTCTCCTTGACGCGGAGGTTCCATTCCGTTCGGCGCCGGAACTGTTTTGCCTGGATTTGTATAAAGACTTCGACCTCGACAGTTTCCGAGGCATGGCCTCCCCGACGAAAGTTAGCGAAGAGGATTTCGTCAAGCCCGGGGCGTATGCATCCCCAGCCGCCAGTGCCGTTAATTGAAGCCCAGGAAGGGGCGAAACTGGCTGCGGAAAGGCCCTATTATGGTGTCATCCTGAGCCCGTTCGCTGTCATTCTGAGCGCAGCGAAGAATCTTCCTCTGCCGCTCAGGGTAAACTCCGCGAAGGATTTCGCTCTGAGTATTTTCAGGGCGATGCGGGATTCTTCGTCGCCGCTGCTCCTCAGAAGACAGCGCTTGTGGGTTTTTCCGCAGGCTCTAACCCTGATTTCTCAGCACGGGTCTGGAAGGGCGGGGCTTTAGCCCCGCCGTTACAAGGCGCTCTTGAATATTCCCATGTCCCGCGCCCCCCGCAGCTTGCAGCCGCAAGCTGCGGGGAGCGCGGGACGAACAGAGGGCGGGAGGCGCGATTTCGGCGGGGCTGAAGCCCCGCCCTTCCGGCAATCCCCATGAACGTCCAAGCGTGGTGAGAAATCTGGGTTACACACAGCCGGCCGCGCCCATTGCCCGGCCCATAAATCTTAGCTGAATTGCCTTTATCTTTTTGCGATCGAATGGAGACCTAGCATGCCTGATTATCGTTATCTTCTTTCCGAACGAGAGATTCCTAAGACCTGGTACAACGTAATCCCTGATCTACCGGCGCCCCTGTCGCCGCCTTTGCATCCCGGCACGCTGCAACCGGCGGGGCCGCGGGATCTTGAAGCCATTTTTCCCCACGCGCTGATTGAGCAGGAAATGACGGCGGCGCAGAACATTCCCATCCCGGAACCGGTTCTGGACATCCTGCGGCTGTGGCGGCCCACGCCGCTGCACCGCGCGCTGCGGTTGGAGAAGGCGCTGGGGACTCCTGCCAGGATCTTTTATAAGAACGAGGGAGTCTCACCCGCCGGCAGCCACAAGCCCAACACGGCCATCGCCCAGGCCTATTACAACAAAGCCGCCGGCGTCAAACGCTTGACCACGGAAACGGGCGCCGGCCAGTGGGGCAGTGCGTTATCGCTGGCCTGCAATGTGTTCGGCATGGAGTGCATGGTCTACATGGTGAAGTGCAGCTTTTATCAGAAGCCGCACCGCCGCACCATGATGGAATGCTGGGGCGCGAAATGCGTTCCCTCGCCCAGCGACCTGACGGAAGCGGGGCGAAAGATTCTTGCCGAAGACCCTGATACCCCCGGCAGCCTCGGCATCGCCATCAGCGAAGCGGTGGAAGACGCCGCCCTTCATCAGGACACCAATTATTCGCTGGGAAGCGTGCTGAACCACGTACTGCTGCACCAAACCGTGATCGGACAGGAAGCCATTGCGCAGATGAAACTCGCCGGAGCGTCGCCGGACATCGTCATCGGCTGCTGCGGCGGCGGGAGCAATTTTGCCGGGCTGGCATTCCCGTTTGTGCCGGAAAAGGCCTCGGGCAAGAACATTCGTCTGGTCGCCGTCGAACCCGCCGCGTGCCCCACCATGACCAAAGGCGTTTACGCTTACGACTTCGGCGATAAGAGCGGCATGACTCCACTGCTCAAGATGGATACGCTGGGGCACGACTTTATCCCGCCCGGAATCCATGCGGGCGGCCTGCGCTATCACGGCATGGCGCCCCTCGTGAGCCTGCTCCACCGGGAGGGCATTGTGGAGGCGGTGAGCTACCCGCAATTGAAGTGCTTTGAGGCCGCGCTGGCGTTTGCGCGCGCTGAGGGCCTGATCGTGGCGCCGGAAACCTCCCATGCCATCTGTTGCGTGGTCGATGAAGCGCTGAAGGCCAAGGAAGAGGGCAAGGAGAAAACCATCCTCTTCAACCTCAGCGGGCACGGCCACTTTGATATGGCCGCGTATGAGAAGTATTTTGCCGGCGAGCTTTTCGATTACGAATATCCGGAGGCGAAGATTCACGAGGCGCTCGCGCACTTGCCCAAGGCTTCTTGAGCGGCAGACCGGGCGGCATTAATTTGGAATTACTTTCCCCCTTCAGGGAAACAATCGTTAGCCGCATCTTCTGCTGAATGCCGGAGGGGTAGTGAGAATCCCTGCCCTCTCCCTGGGGAGAGGGCAGGGATTCAACGGGCCAGTGCGCACCTGGTGTTTCCGAAACCGGTACTGGCCTATGCGTCTTTTCCCAGCGCGACCACAAAATACTCCGTGGGAGTTGTGCCGATGTTGCGGATTCCGTGCTCGTCGTTAGACCCCACGAATCCCACGGAGCCGGGGCCCAACTGAGTTGATTTCCCGTTAATCGTCACCTCGAGAGTTCCCTCCCTGATCAGGAACATCTCCTCATGGGGGTGGTGATGCGGCGGATGGGGCATTCCCCCCGGAGCCAGGCGGGTCTGGTGGACTTCCAGGTAACAGCCGGTGTGGAGTTCGCCCGACAGGATGGGGCGGGACTCATTCACGCCATTTTTATCAACAGGCAATTCGTCATAAGGGAATGCCTTGCTCGGCAATACCGTCTTCTGTGCCGCCACCGCCGGGGACGCGGCAAGGGCGGTAACCAGCAAGCACAAGTCTCTTCGCGAATAGGTCATGGCTCTCCTCCGGTACTGATATGCTTCACCATTTCTATGCCGTTGGCAAGAGCATATTCCCGCAAGAGAGATTTGCAAGTATAGTTCCAAGCTTTGCGCCGGCGGCAATCAAGACGGCCTTCCCCGTGCACTCTGTGTCGCAAAGGCTTCAACCCAGTCGCTCCTGCCGCTTCGCGACACCCCGAGGCATGAGAATGACCCCTCACCCGCCCACCTACGTCGGGCACCCTCTCCCCCAGGGAGAGGGCGGCGAACGGAGGGAGACAGGTGAGGGGTCCTGTCGGGAATTTTCAGAGCAGAGTGCATGGAGTTCCTCAGTGGCCTCGGTGTTGAGGTATTTCTGACCACGAAGGACAAGGAGACAATCACGGATATGCCAGAGAATAAGCTGCTGGTCGGAATCGATATAGGCGGCACGAAAATCGCCGTCCTGCTTTCCTCAACTCCGCCGCAAGTCATCGCGCGCAAGCAGTTCGCCACCCGTCCCGCCCAGGGGCCGGAGAGGGCTCTGGAATTGATCAAGTCGGGGATTCGCGAGATGCTGGCTGAGCGAGGTGCGGACACCACCGCCATCGCTCGGCTGGGCGTAAGCTGTGGAGGCCCGTTGGATCGCGTGCAGGGAATCATCCAGTCGCCGCCCAACCTGTCAACCTGGGACGAAGTGCCGATCAAGGCCATCTTGGAGCGAGAATTCCAAGCTGAGTGTTTGATCGAGAATGACGCGAATGCCGGGGCGGTGGCGGAACATCGCTTCGGAGCCGGCAAGGGCTGCCAGAATATGGTGTTCCTTACCATGGGCACCGGCCTCGGCGCCGGTTTCATTACCGACGGGCGGCTCTACCGCGGCGCCAACGACCTGGCGGGCGAAGTGGGCCACCTTCGCTTGACCCGCGCGGGCCCCATCGGCCATAACAAGAAAGGCTCGGCGGAAGGGTGGGCAAGCGGCGGCGGCATGGCGCAGGTAGCACAGCAGGCGGTGGCCGCGGCCCTCAAGAAAAAGCGCCCGACGCGCCTGGCGAAGTTGTTTCGCTCCGGAGGCCCGATCACCGCCAAGGATATCGGCGCGGCGGCGCGGCAGGGCGACGAAGTCGCTTTGGAAGTTCTGGTATCCACGGGTGAAAAGTTGGGAGAAGTATTGGCGATTCTTGTGGACCTGCTGAATCCTGACCGCATCGTCATCGGCGGTCTGGCCATGCGCCTGGGTGATTTGCTCCTCGAACCCGCTCGCCGCGTCATCAAGCGCGAGGCGCTGGAATTGCCGGCGCGCACGTGCCAGGTCATCCCGGCCGAACTCGGAGAGAGTATCGGCGATGCCGCCGCGCTCTGCATTGCCATGGGGATTTAACCCCCGGGCCTGGCTGGGGTGACCGCCCCTACGGTTGCCCGGGTTGAGATGATGGAGGGGCCTCGGGCTGCGGGGCGAGTTGCCGGCAAACATCCGCAACCGTATCCGCCGCAAGTTCTGCGGCGTGCCAGTTATAGGTTTTCGGGAGCCAAAGGGTCTTCTGTACGTCCGCCGGGGTTTGTCCCTGCTTCAGGCGCATCTCCACCTGGGCCACCAGCCATTCCAGGAACTTGCGGAAATCCACCAGGTCCTTCTTGCTGCCCGGAGCGCCGTGCCCGGGAACGTAGGTGTCAACGTCCCAGCCCTCCAGTTGCCGCAGCACCTCGATCCAGCGGTAAACGTTGCGCGATCCAATTCGCGGAAAATACTGGTTGTCGTAGAGCTCGCCAAGGAAGAGCGTTCTCGCGGAAGGCAAGAACACGACGGCATCCTCAGGGGAAGTCTCGCTGCCCATCATGCTGGCCATGCGGATTTCCTGGCCGCCTATGTTGAGCGTCATCTTCTCCTCGAAGGTTTCCGTGGAGGGCGTTACGTGGAAGCCCCGCATCCGGGCTTGCAGCCGCCATCCATCTTCAATGTGCATGCGATGGAAAAGCTCCTGTTGGTACTGTAACATTTCCTCTTGCGCCGCCTTGGTGGATATTAACGTGGCTTGCTCATCGGTGAAAACTTCGTTCCCCAACATGTGGTCGGGCGCCGAACTGGTATTAATGACGTAACGGATGGGAAAATCGGTGCGCTGGCGAATCTCATAGAGCAGGTCGCGAGCGTTCATCGGACTATTCGAGGTATCGACCACCACTACGCCCTGCGCGGTTACGATGAACCCCGCCGTCGCCGCCCGGGTGAAAAGGGGATCGCATTCCTGATCGATCACATCGTCAGGAATCCACACGAAAATCTTGGGTTTAATCTCCTGGACACGGTAAAGCAATAAGGAGGAAGACAGGCCGCGATGAGAACATATCAAGCAGAAGGCCGTCAAAAAGAAGCCCCAGGTAAGAAGAAGCGACAAGGAGCGGGTTCCAGCAAATGGGTCATTCCCGAGGGCACCGGGTACCCTCCGAGGCCGCGCTAGCAGCCGCCCGCAAACATCTGTACCCGTGCTCCTTTGATTTGGAAGCTCACTGACCTTTGATTCTTGGCCTTGGGCCGCGTCCACTTTCAACCTTAGATTGTCCTTAGATATCCACATAAACTTGGGCTCGCCAGCCCCGTGGGGTTTTTTCCAGCGCGAGTTGATGATAGGTGATGGCCTTGACCATCATTTTGGTCTGGTGCCGCGACGGCTGGAATTTTTCGCCGCGCGCCAGGGCGCTCAGAGAATTGTCCTGAAGGCTCCGGATCTCAAAATCCCGGAAGAGCCACCCTTCGGCGTCATGCAAGAACAAAAGCTCACTCAGCCAATTCACCAGAAGGCTCTCGGGGTCAGGTCCGTTAATTTGCAAAGCCACATCTCCACAGGGTCTAATTGTATCCAAATCGACGATCAAGTTAATCAGTGCGCGGGCGGCGTTGGCAAACACTTCCTCGCGCGTCGAGCCGAAAGCCTCAAAGCCAACGTCCGCCGTATGTTCCAAAGTCCGAAAGGGATGCATCGCGTCGCCCCCCGCCGGCAACCTCTTCCGCGGCACTCGCAGCGGTAGGGCGCCGACAATCCCACATCATACTGGAGTGACGGCGCCTTGGGTAGACCACGAGAGTTGGGAATATGGATAGAAGGATCAACCCTGCCCCAGCACCGGCACGGCCACGGAGCGCACAGCGCCCGCGTCGTCGCTCAACAAAAAGCGGATGACCCGCGCCACATCCTGGGTTGCGACCCACTGGGAAAAATCGGCTTTGGGCATGGCGCGTCGGTTCGCTTCCGTGTCCATGGTCCCTGGCAGGATGCAGTGCGCGTGGATATTGTAACCTTTCAGTTCACTGGCGAGGATTTCAGTAAGCTGGCGGACTGCACCTTTCGAAACCGCATAGGCAGCAATGCCGGCGCCGCCGCCGTTCAAAATTGCTCCGCTCGAAGTGGTAATAATCCGGCCGAAGTTTTGCCGGATCATCACGGGAACAACAGCATGTGCCGTGAGATAGGCCGTCCGCAGGTTCAGATCGAACATGCGGTCCCAGCTTTCTTCACTGGTTTCATAAACCTTCCCCGCCGCGAAGCCGCCGGCAAGGCAAACCAGGAAATCCACTCGACCCCAGCGCTGGGTGACCTCGGTGACAAATTGCTCGACGTCGGCCGCCTTGGTCAAATCGGCTTGAGCGCCCCACAATCGCTCCCGCGCGATGCCGGCGCGATTCTCCAGCGCCCCCCAATGTTCAACGGCAGTATAGGGTACCGCCACGCGCGCTCCGTTTTCAGCCAAATCAAGGGCGACCGTGCTGCCCAAAGCTCCCGATCCGCCCGTTACAATGGAAACCCGGTTTTGAAAGTCCATAGGGACACCTCGCATTCGACAGATTCCTGGGGACCGGAAATGATATCAGAGGGGGAGAGGCAGGAGCATGAAAATCATGGTTCCGGTTTGAAAGCGCGTGCGGCGCCGCCGTGACCAGGGAAGGCGCCCATCGGAATGCGAAAGAAAAGGCATTCAATTGCAATTTGAACAATACCTTTTTGACTTAGGAGCCTCCCGGGAATACCATGATGTATTGAGGAGTGCCAACTCCGTATGATTGGCAAGACGCTATCCCATTATGAATTTGAGGGCCTCCTGGGCGAAGGGGGTTCGGGCGTAGTCTATCGTGGCCGAGACCTGCGATTAGAGCGGCCGGTGGCGATCAAAGTCCTGGCAGATGGGCTTCGCGACGACGAATTTGCCTGGGCCCGCCTGCTGCGCGAGGCGCGCTTGGCTTCGCAGTTGAACCACCCGAACATCGCCGCCATTTACGACCTAGGGGAAGAGGATGACCACGCCTACATTGTGATGGAGTATGTCGAGGGGCTGACACTCGCCGACCTGATTCCCGAAGGCGGCATGCCTATCGAGCAAGTCGAGCGCTACGTCGCGCAGATTGCCGGCGCGCTGGCTTTCGCCCACCAGCAAGGGGTCATTCATGGAGATCTCAAGGGGTCAAATATCATCGTTACTCCCGAAGGGAATCTCAAACTTCTGGATTTCGGCCTGGGCCGCCGTATTCCCCGCAGCGGCATGGTGGAAGTAACAAGCTCGCGCCTGCCCTTGGCGGAAGTCGGCGCGACCGCGGGAACACTGCCTTATCTCGCGCCGGAAGTCCTCCGCGGCAGTCCTACCAGCATGCAAAGTGACGTCTGGGCGCTGGGTGTGTTGCTTTACCAGATGGCCACCGGCGAGCTGCCTTTCCGCGGCGGCACGCCCTTCGAGATCAGCATGGAGATCATGGTGGGCACACCGCCAAAGCTGGCGCAACTGCCGGAGCCGCTCCAGTCCACGCTGCGCGGTTGCCTGGAAAAGGACGCCTCGGCCCGTATCTCCCAAGGGAGCGAGCTCGCCAGCAGGCTCGAGGGAAATGCCCTCAGGGCTGAGCCCTCCTCACCCGCGCCAGCAGCCGCGAGCCCCATCGCGGTCGCCGAGCCACCGGCGGCGCTTCCCGCTTCCCGCCGCCGACGCAAGTGGTGGGTGGCAGGCGCAGCAACGGCGCTCTTCCTGTTGCTTTTGGGTGGAATTTACGCCCGGCACGTCTGGGTCGTGCGGCACGCCGTTCAGCCGATTCCCGAATCCCCGGCCCCTAAAGTCTTCGGCGCGGGAAATTCCGGTGTGAAGGTTTGGGTCAACACGAACTCCGCAACTTATCATTGCCCTGGCACGAGATGGTACGGGAAAACCCAGGAAGGCCAGTACATGACACAAAAGGAGGCGCAGGATAAGGGATATCACCCGGCCGCAGGCCGCGCGTGCATGTGATGCATAGGGAGAAACGGTTCGACGAAGAAATCCGCGTCGGGTGAAGTGAAGGGCATGATAAACGGGGAGGGCGTGAGACTTAATCGCCCACTGAGGGGTCCGTCGAGGAGGCGTTGTTGGTCGAGTTGGCACGGATCACATAACTCTGGTCCGTGTAGTAGTATATACCGCCCGTCTGGCCATAGGTGGCTGGATTCGCGAGCAGGGTGTACCCATTCCAGGTGTTCGTGGCGGCATTATACAAGGAAGGGGTATAGATAAAATTGTAACCGCTCTTAAGTCCCGCGGCGAGGACTTCATCCACCAAGCCTGCCGCGGTCGAGGTTGCTGTCTGGCCAGAAGCCGGCGGACCCAAATCCGCCAGTGAGGCCGAGTACCCCGTGCCGTAAGTGGTCGAGTAGGCCACCTCCCCCGTCGAGATGACACGTAAGCTCTCAATGGCGGAAGCTTGATTGGCGGCAACGCGGCTGCGGAGGAAATTGGGGACGGCGATCGCGGAGATGATCAGGATGATCGCGACGACAATTAACAATTCAATGAGCGAGAAACCCCGCCGGTCATGACGCATGGCCTGTTCCCTTCCCCCGAACGGACGCCACGCGGAACAAAAGAGGCGTCTAAGCCGCCGAACCCGTCCTGAGGTACGTAGGAGCACGTCAAATACCAACCTCCCACTACTGCTTGGTCCCTGAATAGTTGAAAATAGAGACCTTGCGCAGTCCACCCTCGGGCATCGTACCATAAGCGGTCATCGAGTGGAATAGACGTCGACAAAATGCGTCCGATTTGTAGCCCCTTGCCGGGCTTGCCATAATCGGCCTAAACTGCGGCCTCTATACATAGCCGATACGCCTGACCTGTAAGGCAGCCGATGGCGGGGGGGGGATTTCAAGAGCGGAACTCTCACTACGGATCGGGCAGGGCGGACCTTTACAGGCCGCGGGAAAAACCGGAAAGCGCTGTCATTCTGAGGAGCAGCGGCGGTCCTGAGTCTTGCGAAGGAAGAATCTCGCATTGCCTTGAAAATGCTCAGAGCGAGATCCTTCGCGTAGTTTACCCTGAGCGGGCAGAGCGAGATTCTTCGCTGCGCTCAGAATGACAGCGAACGGGCTCAGGATGACAGCATGGCAGGGTTTTTCCGCAGCCTGTTTAGTCCCCCCCTCCGGCAACCCACACCCAGGTGTGGTGAGAAATCCAGGCTCGAAGCTTGCCTACCTTGCCCGGCCGCGGTCCAGCGGGGATCCGGTTCTATTGCGGAAGTTCCACCTCCGCGCCGTGGCGCTCCGCCGAAAGGTAAGCGCTATAAAGCACTGCCATGGTATCGCGCGCCAATTCCCCGCTGGAAAGCGGGGCGCGGTCGGCGGCCATGCAGGCCATGAAATCCTGGAACTCCTGCGGGTAACCGTGTTGCCAGTCCTCGTCAGGCGCGGGATTGCTCCAACCTTGCTTGGTGCCGAGTTTTTCCGTCACGTAAACGTCCTTCAAGATATCCTCGCGGGGGTTGTAGGTTTCAATCGCGTTGATGGGATTTAGATTGCACCGGGTGCGATGATTATTGGCGAAAACCTCCAGCCAGTTGTCCACACCTCCCAGAACAAGTTCGGTGGAAAATACGTCGCCCACCGTGCCATCGTCAAACGTGACGTGCACCTGGCAGTAATCCTCGATGTCGTCGTAAGTGGTGCGCAGGAATCCCGCGTCGCGGTAGTTCTTCAGCCGCGTGATTTCATGGGTGCGGCCGGAAACGGTTGCCGGGCGAATGGGCTTGCCGTCACGCGCCTCGCCCTCCACACGTTTCAGGTGGAGGATGGCCGACATGGGGTGGCAGCCCTTGCCCACCAACGATCCGCCGCCGGAGAATTTCCAGATGCCGTAGTAGGGTGAAGTAGAACCGCGATGCGATTCCTCGCCCATCATCCACAGAATCTGCCCGCCGCTTTTTTCCACGATCTCCCGTTCCTTGACGACGGTCGGGGCGTAGATGAAATTTTCGGCATAGCCGAGTTGTTTCCCGGACGCGCGCGCCGCGTTGAGAATGCGGTCGCAGCTCGCCAGGGCTTCGCGCAGCATCACTTCCTTGCT
>Ga0182030_10019676_pt1 | contig 12812 bp, 10 predicted proteins | sample 812S3MmetaG_FD_121299 | JGI IMG/M metagenome (GOLD analysis project Ga0182030, IMG submission 121299) | Permafrost microbial communities from Stordalen Mire, Sweden - 812S3M metaG (Illumina Assembly) | ecosystem: Environmental > Terrestrial > Soil > Wetlands > Permafrost | place: Sweden... | reverse complement strand
CAGCCGAAGCTGACGCGCGGCGAAATCAGCAGTCTCACCGGAATGCAGGACAATCCGGATGATTACCAGATCAGCGTGCCGGTGCAGCCGGGCAATTCGGGCGGCGCGCTGCTGGACGAGCACGGCAACGTGGTCGGCATTGTTTCGGCCACTTTGAGGGCATCGGAAGCAGACATTAGAGAAGGAATCGCGCCGGAGAATGTGAACTATGCCATTAAAAGCTCCTGCGCCAAAACACTGCTGGATTCCGTGCCCGGCGGGTTGTTCAAGCTCAAACCGGCCAATCTGTCCGACAATCGCAAATTTGGAGACGTGATCCAGGCATCGCAGGACGCGGTGGCCGTGGTGCTCGTGAATTAAACCAACCGGCTGCGCTGCGCCGCCGACAGAACTCCGGCGAATTTTTGCGCCAACATGCAACTTCATTTCAAAGAATCCGGCCAGGGCAGGGTGGTCATTTTGTTGCACGGACTTTTCGGTTCGGCGGACAACTGGCATCACATCGCGCTGCGGCTGGCGGAAAACTTTCATGTCTTCGCGGTGGACCAGCGCAATCACGGCCAGTCGCCGCACAACGACGAGATGACTTATCTGCTCATGGCCGCCGATGTGGAAAAGTTTTTCCGCGCGCGCGGAATTGTATGCGCGTTCGTCGTCGGTCATTCGATGGGCGGCAAGACGGCGATGCAATTCGCGCTGCAGTTTCCCAACCGCGTCGAAAAGCTGGTCGTCGCGGACATGGCTCCCCGTGCCTACGCGCCCGTGTATGCGAAGATCATCGCCGCGCAACTGGCGCTGGACTTGCCGTCGTTTCAGACGCGGCAGCAAATCGAGGACGCGCTTGCGCCGGAAATCCCCGATCTGGTGCTGCGCCGGTTTCTGCTGAAAAATCTCGGACGGGATTCCGCCGGGAAATTCTTTTGGAAAATCAACCTGCGCGGCCTGGCGGAAAATTATCCGCGACTTGGCGAGCCGGTTTCCGCTCCGGCTCCGTTTGTGAAACCGACATTGTTCATCCGCGGTGGCAAATCAAATTACATCAATGCCGAAGACGAGCCGCTGATGCGAGAACTGTTTCCGCAGTCGGAAATCACCACCATCGCCGGGGCCGGTCACTGGATTCATGCAGACCAGCCGGAGGAATTTTTGAACCTTGTGTTGGATTTTCTCCAGCTGGTTTGAGTTTGGCGGTATTTCCGTTAAGCTCGGAGCCGATGGAAACGCCGCCGCCAGTCCAGCCTGAAATCCGCGACAAATGGATTTCAAAATTTCTCGCCCACCTCGCGACGGATCGCGGTGCGTCGGTTTACACCCGGCGGAATTATGCGCAGGCGTTGACGGAATTTGCCCGCTGGCATCTGGCTGAACGCAAATCCGCGCCGGCTTGGGAAAAACTTCAGCGCGATGATTTTCGCGCGTTTGTCCGGTTTCTCGGACGGAATAATTTGAGCCGTGCGGCAGTGCAGCTCCGGTTTTCCGCGCTGCGGACATTTTACAGATTTTTGATGCGGCACGGCGTCGTGGAAAATCTGCCGATCAAAAACCTGTCGCTGCCAAAATTGGAAAAGCGGCTGCCGAAATTTTTGACCAGGCAGCAAATGGAGGATTTGCTCATCGGACCCGCAAAACTGCTCGAAACGCAAAAGCAAAAAAAAGGTCCGGGCCGGCCACTTTCGGCGGAGGTTTGTCGGCGCGACATCGCGGTGCTGGAAACCATTTATTCCTGTGGCCTGCGCATCAGCGAGCTGTGCGGCCTGCGCGTGGATGACATTGACTGGAGCGAACAAATCGTGCGCGTTCGCGGCAAAGGAAAAAAGGAACGGCTGGTGCCGATCGGTCAGCCGGCACTGGCGGCGATTCAAAATTACTGGACGATGTTGTTGGAACCGCCGGCGGGCATCCAGCCGGTGTTTCGCGCGGACACGAGCAAGGCCGCGCCGTTGTCTCCGCTGCAACTGTCGCGCCGGCTGAAAAATTATCTGGCGATCGCCGGGCTGGATCCGACGCTCACGCCGCATAAGCTGCGGCACAGTTACGCGACGCACCTGCTGGATGCCGGCGCGGACTTGCGGAGCGTGCAGGAACTGCTCGGCCACGCGCACCTCATGACCACGCAGGTTTACACGCACGTCACGACGGAGCGGCTGAAGAAGGCCTACGACGCGGCGCATCCGCGCGCATAAGTCGGCCAGGCACTTGACGGTAGCGGACAATCAATGGGTTGTTTTCAACAATTTTGGCAAATCAATTTGATTTGAATTCCGCGCCGGCTTTCGCAGAATAATCATCAGGGAATTTTTTCCTGTCTGTTCATGAACTGGTCTTTTGCATTTCGACGGATCTTTGTGGCGAAGCCGGATGATTTTGCGGCGGGTGGCTTTCCCCCTGAAGTTGCGGGTGGGCTGGTACCCGCCTGCTTGTGCTTGTCGCCGGTGCCGGTCCTGGGCTGCGGATTCACTCACGCATGAATATCGTCGACTTGCTTTTGGTTGCCGCCGCCGCAATGGTTCTCGGCCTGCTGGCGGGATGGCGCTCACCGCGGTTATGGCTGGCGGGCACGCTCGCGGGCGTGATGGCGGCCCTGGCGGCGGCGGTCACGGTGCTGCTGGCGGGGAGCAGTTGGGAATGGCGAAGCAATTTTCCCGTGGGCGGCGCACCGCTGCATCTGCGCTTGGACGGCTTGAGTGCCTTTTTTCTGGTTTTGCTGTGCGTGATCGGCGGAGCGGGTGCGGTGTATGCCCGCGAGTATTGGCCGGACACGGCGCATCCGCGTTCCGCGCGGTCAGGCCGCGTCTGGTGGAACGGACTCCTATTAAGCCTTGGTTTCGTGCTGGTCTCGGCGAATGGGCTGCACTTTCTCATCGGCTGGGAAATTTTCACGGTTTGCGCCTATTTTCTAATCACGACGGATCGTCCGCGCCGCGAGGTGCGGGCGGCGGGCTGGCTGTATCTGGTGGCGTCGCACGCGGCGACGCTGGCCCTGTTTGCCTTCTTTACCATGCTGGCGGCGCACACGGGCAGTTGGGAACTCGGGCCGATGAAAGATCATCCGGAGCTGGCACCGCTGTTCTGGCTGGCCCTTTTTGGTTTTGGCGTGAAGGCGGGGTTGTTTCCCTTGCACATCTGGCTGCCCTCGGCACACGCCAACGCTCCGAGCCATGTCTCAGCCATGCTTTCGGGCGTCACGCTTAAAATGGGCATCTACGGTCTCGTGCGCTTCAGCGGCTGGCTGCCGCTGCCGGACGGCGCGGGCTGGACGGTGGCGCTGCTGGGCGTGACCAGTGCGGTGCTGGGCGTGGCCTTTGCGCTGGGGCAGCATGATTTGAAACGCCTGCTCGCTTATCACAGCGTCGAAAATATCGGCATCATTCTCATCGGACTTGGTTTCGCGCTGGTGGCGGTGCAACAGGGCAATTCCACCTGGGGCCGGCTCGCGCTCGCCGGGGCGTTGCTGCACGTATGGAATCACGGCTTGTTCAAGGCGCTCCTGTTTTTCGGCGCCGGCTCGGTGTTGCATGGAACCGGCACGCGGGAAATGAGCCGGCTGGGCGGGCTGTGGCGCGCGATGCCGTGGACGGCGGGATTGTTTGCGCTCGGCTCGGTGGCGATTTCCGGCCTGCCGCCGCTCAACGGTTTTGTCAGCGAATGGCTGGTGTATCTCGGCTTGTTCGACGCCACGCTTTCCCACGGCCCCTCGGCGTGGGCGGCGATTCCGGCGGCGATTTTGCTCGGTGTGACCGGGGCGCTGGCGCTGGCGTGTTTTGCAAAAGTTTGCGGCGTGGTTTTTCTCGGCGCACCGCGTTCGTCGTCGTCGGCGAACGCGCACGAAAGCGGTCCGGCCATGCGCGGCGCGATGCTCGTGCTCGGCGCGGCATGCGTGGCCATCGGCCTGGCTCCGGTTGTCTTCTGGGCGGCGGTGGTCCGGGCGATGGACGTGTGGAATCCCGTTTGGGCGGGTGCGCCGCCGCCGGCGCTGTCAGCCCTCAGCATTTTTCATGTGGCTTTGGCCGTGATCGTGGTGGCGCTGGCGGGCTGGCTGTGGCGGCGGGTTCGGCGCGGCGGACTGGTTCGGGCGCTGACGTGGGATTGCGGTTACGCGCTGCCATCGGCGCGGATGCAATATACTGCCGGCTCGTTCGCGGGCATCATCAACGAATGGTTTGCATGGATCTTGTGCCCGGAGCGGCATCAACAGCTCCCTGAAAATCTTTTCCCCGCAGTTGCGCGTCATGCGGAACATACGCCGGAAACAGTGCTGGAAAAAATTATTCAGCCGGCGGCCCTGCTGGTGATGCGCGTTTCCGCGGCGGCCCGGAGTCTTCAGCACGGCCGGGCGCAAGCCTACCTGCTGTATTTGCTGATCGGTGTCGGCGCGCTGTCTTTGTTGGTGTTGCTGGGAGGTGGGCAATGACAACAAAACTTTTACCGGCAAATCTCCTGATCCCGCACGCGATGGGCTGCATCCATACAACCCAATTTATTTTGTCACCATGTATTTGAACCTCATCCAAATTGCCGAGTCGCTGGGCGTCTCGGAAAGCGTTGTGGAAGGCTGGATTCGCAACGAAGGCCTGCCCTGCACGCCGGACCGGGGGCGGCTTTTGTTTGATCGCGCCCAGGTGACGGAATGGGCGGCGGAGCGCGGGCTTGGCGCACGGGCCGGGTTTCTGGCACCCGCCGATTCGACGCTGACAACCCATTTGCGGATCGCGTCGTTGCTGCGGGCGGGCGGCATCTGGCGTGACGTGGCGGCGGCGGAAGTGTTGGATGTGTTCGCGCGCATCATTACCGCGCTGCCGGGCGCGACGCCACCCGTCCGTCAACTGCTCAGTCAGCGCGTCCGGGCAAAGGGCGGCGTGACGATGGCCCCGGTCGGCGGCGGTTTTGCCCTGCCGCATCCGAGCGCCCGAATCACGCTGGGACGCGATTCCGGCACGGTGGCGTTGCTGTTGCTGCGCGACGATCTGGTGCTGCCGGAACCGCCGCCGGATGACGTGCCGGTGCGGCGCATGTTTTTCTTCATCGCGCCCTCGCCGCGCGGACACTTGGATTTGCTTGCCCGGTTGAGCCGCAGTCTGGGGCAGGGAACCTTGCGCGGGCTGGTGGAAACCGGCGCTCCCGATCCGGAAATTATTCAAGCCGTGGAGAAAATAGATGCGGCGGTGGCGGAGGAAAAGCCATGACTTCGGGACTGCTTTTGCTCATTGCTTTCCTGACGCTGGCTGTCGGCATCGGCACTGCTTTCCAACGCCCCGCGATCTGGCTGGCGTTGACCGTGGCCGGCGCGGGGTCGGGTCTGATGGCTGCTTTGCGCGTGCTGCTGGGCGGCGACAATTGGGAATGGCGCAGCGCATTTCTCGTCGGCGGCGAACCGCTGCATCTGCGGCTGGATGGGTTGAGCGCCTGGTTCCTGATCCTAGTGTCGGTGGTGGGCGGAGCCGGCGCGATTTATTCGCGGGAGTATTGGTCGGATGAAAATAATCCCGCCTCCGCCTCGCGCGGTCGTGCCTGGTGGAGCGCTTTTCTGATCAGCATGGGGCTGGTGCTGACAGTTTCCAATGGCCTGCATTTTCTCATCGCTTGGGAGCTGTTTGCCGTCTGCGGTTATTTTTTGATCACGCTGGATCGCGAGCGCAGCGGGGTGCGTGCGGCGGGCTGGCTTTATCTCGCCGCCTCCCACGCGGGAACCATGTGCCTGTTTGCGTTCTTCGCCTTGCTGGCGTCCCGCATCGGCAGTTGGGAACTCGGGCCGATGAAAGATCATCCGGAACTCGCGCCGCTGTTCTGGCTGGCGCTTTTCGGCTTTGGCGTGAAGGCCGGATTTTTCCCGCTGCACATCTGGCTGCCCTCGGCGCACGCCAACGCGCCGAGCCACGTTTCCGCCATCATGTCGGGCGTGGCCATCAAGATGGGCGTCTATGGCATCATCCGGTTCAGCGGCTGGCTGCCCGTGCCGCCGGCCGCCGGCTGGGTGGTGACGGGTCTGGGCGCAACGAGCGCGTTGCTGGGCATCGTGTTCGCGTTCGCGCAAAATGATTTCAAACGGTTGCTGGCATATTGTTCGGTAGAAAACATCGGCATCATCATGGTCGGCGTTGGCATCGCGTTGCTCGCGGTGACGCATGGCGATGCGCCGTGGGGCAGGCTGGCGCTGGCCGGGGCGCTGTTGCATGTGTGGAATCATGGAGCCTTCAAGTCGCTGCTGTTCCTTGGTGCCGGTTCGGTGTTGCACGCCACGGGCACGCGGGAGATGAGCCGGTTGGGCGGCTTGTCGCGGACAATGCCGTGGACCGCCGGTTTGTTTGCACTCGGTGCCATCGCGGTGGCCGGCTTGCCGCCGCTAAACGGTTTTGTCAGCGAGTGGCTGGTGTATCTCGGCCTGTTTGACGTGGTGACGGGCAGGGGAGCCGCGGCGTGGATCGCCATGCCCGCCGTCATTTTATTGGCGGTGGCCGGGGCGCTGGCGCTGGCCAGTTTCGCGAAGGCCGGCGCGATGATTTTCCTCGGTGCGTCCCGCACCCAGCCGGCGGCCAAGGCGCATGAATGCGGCCGCTGGATGTGCGGCCCGATGCTGGCGCTGGCCGGTTTGTGTTTGATGGTCGGACTGGCGCCCATTTTGTTCTGGCCGGCGCTTTCTGGCGCGGTGGCGGCCTGGCGTCCGGCGTGGCTGGCCGGGGAACCGCCCGCGCCGCTTCTGACGCTTGGCTCGGCGCAAATCGCGCTGGCCTGCCTCGTTTTGCTCGCCGCCGTATGGCTGTGGCAGAAGGCGCACAACAACGGTCTGCGGCGGGGCCTGACATGGGATTGCGGTTACATGCTGCCGACGGCGCGGATGCAATACACCAGCGCTTCGTTCGCGGCCATCGGCACCGGCTGGTTTCGGTGGATCACGCAACCGGAGCACAAGGTGCATCGTCCGCGGGGCCATTTTCCGGCGGCGGCCCTCCGCTTGGAACGGATTCCTGAAACGGTGCTGGAGCGGCTCATCGCTCCGGCAAGCCTGGTCATTCTGCAAGCGGCCGCCGGGGCGCGCCGGCTGCAGCATGGACGTTTGCAATTCTACATTCTTTATGTGGTTGCAGGTTTGATTGGCGTTGGAATTCTCGTATTGTTGGGGGGCGCGCAATGATTTTGATACCCGAACTTCTCCTGCGGCTTGCGTTGTGGCTGCTGCTCGCCCCGCTGCTGCCGGGCATCATCAACAAAGTCAAGGCCTGGGTGGCGGGCCGCCGCGGGCCGCCGGTGCTGCAACTTTATTATGACCTCGCAAAACTGTGGCGCAAAGGCGTGGTGATGAGCCAGCTCGCCTCGCCGGGTTTTATCATCGGACCGGCGGTGGCATGGACGGCGCTGCTGGGCGCGGCGCTGCTGATGCCACTGGGACCGGCGGGCGGCGCGGTGAGTTTTCACGGCGATGTGCTGTTGCTGATTTACCTGCTGGCGTTGGCGCGTTTTTGCACGGCCTGGGCGGCAATGGAAACCGGCTCGGCTTTCGAGGGCATGGGTTCGGCGCGGGAAGTCAGTTACGCCGTGCTCGCGGAAGCGGCGCTCATCGCAGCGGTGTTGTCGCTCATAGTCCACACCGGCAGCGTTTCGCTGGACACGATGCTGTCGCCCTCGGCGGGCGCGGGGGTGGCATTGCTGGCGGCGGGATTGTTTCTGGTGCTGCTGGCGGAAAATTGTCGCGTGCCATTTGACGATCCAAACACACACCTGGAATTGACGATGATTCACGAAGCCATGATTCTCGATCACAGCGGTCCGCCGCTGGCCGCGATTTTGCACGGCGCTTCGTTGAAGCTGCTGCTGTTTTCCGTCCTGCTGGTGGAGGTGGTTTTGCCGGTGGGGGAAATGCCTCCGTTCACGGCGGCCGGCGCACTGGCGGCGGGTGTCCTGGTGGTCACGGTCGGCGTGGGGCTGGTGGAATCGCTGCTGGCCCGGCTGGCGTTCAAGCGAGTGCCGCTGCTGCTGATCACCGCGTTTCTGCTGTGCCTATTCGCGCTGCTGGTGGCGTGGAAAGGCGGTGCCCAATGAATGAAACCTTGAATCTTGTCGTGGGACTGGCGATGGGGCTGAACCTCATCGCGCTGGGCAGCAGCCGGCTGCCGACGCTGATCCGCGCGATGTCGCTGCAAGGCATGGTGCTCGGCGTGATGCCGTTGCTGCTCGAGCATGAGCGGCTCGACTGGCGCATTCTGCTCGTCGCGCTGGCGACGATGGCGGGCAAGGGTGTGTTGATTCCGAGCCTGCTGCGCCGGGCGATGCGCGCGGCCAACATCGAGCGGGAGATTGAACCGTTCATCGGCTTTGTGCCGTCGCTGCTGCTCGGCGCCGGGGGAACCATCGCGGCGATGGCGCTGGCGCGCGGCCTGCCGCTGCTGCCGGAACACGCCGGCACGCTGCTGGTGCCGGGTTCGCTGGCCTCGATCCTGACCGGCTTCATCCTGCTCATCGGCCGGGCCAAGGCCATTTCCCAAGTCTGCGGTTATCTGATTTTGGAAAACGGCATTTACCTGTTCGGCCTGCTGCTCATTCACTCGACGCCGTTGCTCGTGGAATCGGGCATCCTGCTGGACGTCACCGTGGGCGTGTTCATCATCGGCATCATTGTGGACCGCATCCAGCGCGCCTTTGATTCGCTCGACACGCGCAAATTAACCACGCTTCGCGAATGAACCCGCTTCTACTCATAATCGTGCCCTTGATCGGCGCCGGACTTGCGGCGTCATGGCCGGACAACCGCACCCGTCCCTGGTTTCTGCCGGTGGTCGGTCTCGTGCATCTCGGGATGACCTTCTGGCTGTTCGTGAATCCGCCGGCGGTCGCCGCGGATGCCTGGCTGGGGTTTGATCCGCTGGCGCGGGCGGTGTTGCCGGCGGTGTCGCTGCTGTTCCTCGTCTGCGCGGCTTATGGCGTTTCCTATTTGCAAATTCGTTTGGAACGGCCCAACCGAGTGTTTGTCGCGTTGTTGCTGACCATCCTGGGTTTGTTGAGCGCCGGCCATCAGTCGCGGCATCTGGGTTTGCTTTGGATCACGACCGAGGCGGTCACGCTGGCCTCGGTGCCGCTGCTGCATTTCAACGGCACGCCGCGAGCCTTCGAGGCGACCTGGAAATATCTGCTCGTGGGCGGCACGGGCATCGCGCTCTCGCTGCTCGGCTCCTTTTGTCTGGGCTACGCGTCGCTCCAAGGTGGCGGCGTTGGCGATTTGACTTTTCCCGCACTCATGGCGCAAGGCGCGGCTCTGTCGCATCCTTGGGTTTTGACCGCGTGGGTTTTGTTGCTGGTTGGCTACGGCACCAAAATGGGTCTGGCGCCGATGCACACCTGGAAACCCGACGCGTATGGCGAGGCGCCGGGAATTGTCGGCGCGGTCCTGGCCGGCGGGGTGACCACGGTGGCGTTCACCGCCATTCTGCGCGTGCGTTCCGTGGTGGCGGCGGCCGGCGAGGGACCGATGGCCGACCGCACCCTGCTCGTGATCGGACTTTTTTCCATGCTCGTGGCCGCGTTGTTCCTGCTGGGGACGCGCGATTTCAAACGGATGCTGGCCTACTCCAGCGTGGAACACATGGGCATCTTGTGCATTGGCGCGGCGCTGGGCGCGGCGGGCGTCGCGGCCGCGTTGTTTCATGTGTGGAGCAACGCCCTGACCAAAGGCTCGCTGTTTTTGAGCGCGGGCAATCTGCGTCGCGCCGCCGGCTCGCCTTCGATGGACGACGTGCGCGGCATGTCGCTGCTGACGCCGCGTTCGGCGGCGCTGTTTGTCACCGGCATGTTTGCGGTCACGGCGTGCCCGCCCTTCGGACCGTTTTTCAGCGAACTCCTGGTGCTGCGCGCGGCGCTCGCGACCGGCCACGGGCTGGCCACCGCCATTTTCCTGGGCTGCGCGCTGCTGGCTTTTTTCGGGCTGACGCGGGTGGTCTTCGGCATTGTAGACGGACGGCCGCGCCCGACGACGCGGGCGAATGGAAAAAAATTTGTGGAAACCGCCGGCGTGGTCGCGCCACCGCTCGTGCTGCTGGGGTTGTCTCTGTGGCTTGGACTTTTCACACCAACGATCTTGCGCGAGGCCTGGGCGGCGGCGGTCACCCAACTCTTTCCCACACCATGAGCGCTTCAACTCCATTTGCCCTGCTGGCCAACGGCACCGGTCTTCCGTGGGCGGAAATTCCCTCGTGGCCGGCGGCGGAATTCGTGCGCGCCACGGCGGCGGAATTAAATCGCGGCGCGCGGCTCTGCGCCTGGTTTGGCGTGCCGGAAGGTTCGGACACCTGCCTCGTGGCCGTGCTGGCGTTCGATGCGGACAACACGCTCGCGGTCGGACGCAGTCGGCCATTCACCGGTTCCTATCCTGCGCTGACGACAAGCAGTCCGCAGGCGCATCTGTTTGAACGCGAAGTCTGGGAGCAACATGGTCTCACGCCTGAAGGTCATCCATGGCTCAAGCCCGTGCGCCGCACGAATGAAAATGGAAACGCGCCCGCGAACGGGGAATTCTTCCGCGTGGACGGCGGAGAGGTTCACGAAGTGTCGGTCGGGCCGGTGCACGCCGGCATCATCGAACCGGGCCATTTTCGTTTCCAATGCGCGGGCGAGGAAGTGCTGCACCTTGAAATCGCGCTTGGTTATCAGCATCGCGGTGTGGAGGAGGCGCTCGCCGGCGGCCCTCATCGCGCGACGATGAGCCAGATGGAAACGGTGGCCGGCGACACGACCATCGCCCACGCGACGGCCCACGCCACGATCATGGAATCGCTCGCCGGAACGGAAGCGCCGTTGCGCGCGCAATGGCTGCGCGCGATGGCACTCGAACTGGAACGGCTGGCCAACCACACCGGTGACATGGGCGCGCTGGCCGGTGACGTGGCGTTTTTGCCCACCATGTCCGCGTGCGGCAAAATTCGCGGTGATTATCTCAACCTCACCGCGCTGATCTGCGGCAACCGTTTTGGACACGGCCTCGTACGCCCCGGCGGCTGCCGCCATGATCTCGAAGCCGGCCGCGCGGCGCAATTGATTGAACGTCTGAAGATCGCGCTGGCTGACACCGAACAGGCCGTCGCGTGGTTCTGGGACGCCTCATCCGTCCGCGCGCGGTTTGAAAATGTCGGCACGGTTTTCCCCATGCAGGCCGGCGAAATCGGAATGGTCGGCCCGGCGGCGCGCGCCTGTGGCCTGGTGCGCGACGTGCGTTACGATCACCCGGCGGGCTGGCACCGTTTCGCCCAGGCTCCGGTCGCCGTGTGGCCCGGTGGCGATGTCTTCGCCCGTGCCCGCGTGCGTTCGCTGGAAATTCAGCGATCGGGTCAATACCTGCTTGAGCAACTGGCCGCCCCGGCTGAAGGTGAATTGTTCAGCGAATTAACGCCGCCCGTGCCGGACACGCTGGTGGTGTCGCTCGTCGAAGGCTGGCGCGGCGAAGTCTGCCACGTCGCGTTGACGGATGCCGCCGGACGCTTTCGCCGTTACAAAATTATTGATCCGTCGTTTCACAACTGGACCGGCTTGGCACTGGCCCTGCGTGGCACGGCCATCTCGGATTTTCCGATTTGCAACAAAAGCTTCAACCTTTCCTATTGCGGTTTTGATTTATGACGCCGCCACGAAACCATGTTTGTCATTGATACCATTGCTCATCGCCTGAAGCGCGGCTGCGCAACCATGGCCTATCCCGACGGCCCGGCTCCCGCGCTGCCGGACCGCCACGGCGGCGCATTGAAAGTGGAGGCCGCGAAATGCGCCGAAGGCTGCGCCGCGTGCGTGCCGGTGTGTCCGACCCGGGCCATTGCGCGCGAACCGGGAAAACCGGTAGCGCTAGATTTGGGCAAGTGTATTTTCTGCGCCGCCTGCGTGGAAGTTTGTCCGACCCAGGCGATCACGCAGACGAACGATCATCGCATGGCAGTGCGGCGGCGCGAAGATCTCATGCTGGGTGAATCAGGAAAAGAACAGGTGCGTCTCGCGGCCGCGCTGGATGAAAAGCTTCGCAAACTGTTTGGTCGTTCTTTGCGTTTGCGTCAGGTGAGCGCCGGCGGCTGCAACGCATGCGAGGCCGACACCAATGTGCTAGGCACGATTGGCTGGGATTTGGGCCGGTTCGGAATTCAGTTTGTCGCGTCGCCTCGTCATGCGGATGGACTGCTCATCACTGGCCCGGTCAGTTGCAACATGGAGCTGGCGCTGAAAAAAACCTACGACGCCGTGGCCGCGCCAAAGATCGTCATTGCGGTCGGCGCGTGCGCGATTGCGGGCGGCCCATTCATCGGTCATCCGCAGGTGCTGAATGGTGCGGGTTACGTTGTGCCGGTGGATTTGTTCGTGCCCGGCTGTCCGCCGCATCCGTTGACGATTCTCGACGGCCTGCTGCGGCTGCTGGGCCGCTTAGAGAAGAAGTGATTTTTTTCCTGCGCTTCGAGAATTTACCGGAGAAATTTTGGAAAGTGCCGGCGCAAGGTCTGTTGCTGGAGTGCAACCGGAAAAGTCCTGCGGAAAAACGCGGAAAATTTGCTTGATCAGACAACCAAGAAAAAATTAAATTGCGTGTTGACAAGAAAGTCGTCGTTTCATAGTTTGTCCGGCGTAGCAAGTCCGTAAAAAGTCAAACAGCCGATTGCCCCTCGATTTTTCAAGGAAAACGAGCGAGGGGATTGGTTTTTTGTCGTTTTGCGCTTTGCTAACAGGCTGGACTATGATTCGAGTGCGCCCATGTAGCTCAGTTGGTAGAGCACGTCCTTGGTAAGGACGAGGTCATCAGTTCAATCCTGATCATGGGCTCCATTAAAAAACGAAACGAGCAACGAACGAAACAT
>Ga0182030_10019675_pt1 | contig 12812 bp, 6 predicted proteins | sample 812S3MmetaG_FD_121299 | JGI IMG/M metagenome (GOLD analysis project Ga0182030, IMG submission 121299) | Permafrost microbial communities from Stordalen Mire, Sweden - 812S3M metaG (Illumina Assembly) | ecosystem: Environmental > Terrestrial > Soil > Wetlands > Permafrost | place: Sweden... | reverse complement strand
TTCGGGATTTGTGGCGGAAACCACTCCCTAACGGTCGTGGCTCGGTAACGGTCGCGTTGATTTCGCAAGGCTTACAGAGCCGCGAGCGTAAGCGAGCGGGTACATTCCCGAAAACGTTTACGCGCCCTGGCCGAGAGCGGCCCGGCCAACGCGAGGTTCTCGTTGGTATCCTAGGTACTTGGAGCGATTCATTTGAAGATCGGGTTGGCTCTTCGCTGTTATCACGGCCTTCTGTTCGACGTCGCCGGGCCGGGGCTGACTAACCGCGGCGCCGGAATTCCGATTTCTTGCCTCCACGGCATGCAGGAGCGATGAAATGGGTTCTGATCGAGGAGGCGTGCGGGAGAAGGTGAACGCGTGAAGGTTGGCATCGACCTGGGCACTACCAATTCCGCGCTGGCGTACATTGACGAGCGCGAAGGCGACGACCGCGAATTCCCCCCGCTGCACATTTTCGAGACGCCGCAACTGGTGGCGCCCGGCAGGATAGAGCCGCGGCGCACGCTGCCTTCGTTCCTCTTTCTGGAAGACGGCCAGCCGGTGGGAGTGTACGCGCGCGAACAGGGCGCCATCGTTCCCACGCGCCTGGTGCACTCGGCGAAATCGTGGTTGTCGAATCCCGATGTCGACCGCACGGCGAAAATCCTGCCGTGGGATTCGCAGGAGATGGGGCGCGTGCTGTCGCCGGTGGAGGTCTCGGCGCGTATCATCGGCAAGTTTCGCGAGGAGTGGGACCGCTCGATGGGCGCGCCGCTCGCCGAGCAGGACATCGTACTCACCGTGCCGGCGTCGTTCGACGAAGAGGCGCGCGAACTGACGGTGATGGCGGCGCGCGACGCCGGGCTGGAGAAACTGACGCTGCTCGAAGAACCGGCGGCGGCCTTCTATTCGTGGATCGCGCATAACCTGGCGCAGTCGCGCAAGAAGCTCTTCGATGGCCAGGTTGTGCTGGTGTGCGATGTGGGCGGCGGGACCAGCGACTTCAGCCTGATTCGCGTCTCGCGCGAGGGCGACCTGGTGAACTTCACCCGCACGGCGGTGGGCAAGCACCTGCTGCTGGGCGGCGACAATCTGGATCTCACGCTGACGTGGCTGGTGGAGACCAAGCTCGGCGTGCCGCTTTCCGTGCGGCAGCGCAGCGGCCTGCGGCGGCAGTGCTCGGCGGCCAAGGAAAAGCTGCTTAACGATCCCGATTTGAAGGGCGTCGAGATTACCGTCCTGGGGTCGGGGTCGTCACTCATCGGCAAGCTATTGAAGACCGAGATTCTGCGTAGCGAAGTGCTGGAACTGGCGCTCGAAGGCTTTCTGCCGTTCAGCCAGCGCGGCGAGGCGCCCAAGGAAGAGAAGCGCAGCCTGTTCCGCGAGCTGGGGCTGCCCTACGTGACCGACCCGGCGGTGACGCGCCATCTGAACGCCTTCCTGGAGACCGCCGGGCAGGCGCCCGACGCCATCCTTTTTAATGGCGGCTTCTTCATCCCCACGATTCTGCAGGAGCGCGTGGCGGACGTCGTGGGCCAGTGGTACGGGCGGCGGCCGGAAATTCTGGAAAACAGCGAGCTCGATCTCGCCGTGGCGCGCGGCGCGGCGTACTACTCGTACGTGCGGGCCACCGGCAGCGGCGTGCTGGTGCGCGGCGGGCTGCCGCGGACCTACTACATCGGGCTGGGCGACGCGCGCGACGGCAAGTTCACGGCGGTGTGCCTGGTGCCGCGCGGCGCCGAGGAAGGCGCGGCCATCGAAATCGATAACGACGCGCTGCAGCTTGTGGCCAACCGGCCGGTCTCGTTCCGTTTGTATAGCTCGCTCACGCGCACCGGCGATAAGCTGGGCGAGGTGGTGGAGTTCGCGGCGGACGATGGCGAGTTGCACATGCACGCGCCGCTGAACGCCGTGATCCGCTTCGGCAAGAAGGCCGAAGAGCGGCTGATTCCAGTGAAGCTGGGAGCGCGGCTGACGGAAATCGGCACGCTGGAATCGTGGTGCGAATCGAAGATCAGCGACAATCGTTGGCGGCTGGAATTCGAGCTGCGCAAGGCGGCCGCGGAACGGAAGGTGGAGCGCAAAGCGTCGGCGGTGGTGAGCGAGCAGGCGCTGAAATCGTCGCTGGAGCTGATCGCGAGCGTGTTCGCGGCGGACGCCAAATCGCCCATTGCGCCCGAGGAATTGCCGGCCAGGTTGGAGCAGACCATGGGGCTGGGCAAGAATTCCTGGCCGCTCGGGGCCATCCGGCAAATGGGCGACGCGTTTCTGAATGCCGCCGGCGGGCGCAAGAAGAGCCCGGCCTATGAGATGCGCTGGCTCAATTTGTGCGGCTTCTGTCTGCGGCCCGGCTTCGGATATCCGGGCGACGATTTCCGCATCGAGCAGGTGCGGCGCGTCTACGCGGGCGGCATCACCTACGGCAACCAGGTGCAATGCGAGATCGATTGGTGGATTTTCTGGGGGCGCGTGGCCGGCGGGCTCAACCGCAATCAGCAGGCGGACGTGTATCAGCGCGTCTCGGGATTCCTGCTGCCCCGCGGGAATAAGAAGCCGCAGCGGGTGAACGCCTCGCTCCTGCGCGAGATGTGGCGCACGGCATCCAGCCTGGAATTGCTGCCGCTGGGCACCAAGACGGAGCTGGGCGATGCGCTGGTGAAGCGCGTGAAGGTGGGCGACTGCAAAGAGAGCGAATTGTGGTGCCTCTCGCGGCTGGGCGCGCGCAAGCTTTTCTATGGCCCCATCAACCTGGTGGTCCCGCCGGCGACGGTGACGCGCTGGGCGGAAGCGATCATGAATCTGCCGCAGGCGGGCGACGCGCTGGCTTCGATGGCGCGGCGCACCGAAGACCCCACGCGCGATCTGCCGGCGGCAACGCGGGAGGGCGTCAGGCGCAAGCTGCAGGCGATGGCGCATGCCGGCCGGCTGCTGGCGGTGCTGGAAGGCGAAGAGGAAGACGATACCACGCTCGGGCGGATCTTCGGGGAAGAGCTGCCCTCTGGGCTGGTGCTGGCGGAGCAGGGCTTATAAGGCTTGCGGTTGACTGTGTTCTCACGGCGCTGTAATTTTGGAATGGCGTGCGCAACTTCTTGGTCACGCTGCTTCTAATAGCCGGGTTGAGCCCGGCGATGCGAGCAGGCGTGGACGGTCAGTGGTCGATACCTATCGCGGGAAGCGACACCGGGATCCTTCTGGAACTGAAGAGTGACGGGGGCCGCGTTACGGGCTCGCTGTCGGGACCGAACGGAAAATTGGACATCGTCAACGGGTCGATTTCGGCGAACACGATCTCGTTCGAAACGGTGACCAAGGTGAACGGCAGTGCGATCGCCACCTTGTTTACCGGCCAAGTGAATGGCGATGCCATCGAACTGACGGTCCGGACGCGCGGCCGTGCCGGCGAGCAGCGGCTCACGGCGAAACGGCGCGACCCTAACGCCCCACCCCCGGATTGGTTCTCTGAAAGCCCGGCGCCGGATGAGGTGCTGGCGTGGCTGAAAGCGAATGCTGTCAAACTGGCGTCGGTCCAACCCGGCGCCTCGTTCCGTGACATGGCGCCACTGAAGGCGTGGTTGAAGGACGCACAAGTCGTGGCTATGGGCGAGGCGACGCACGGGACGCGGGAGTTTCAACAGTACAAGTACCGGATGCTGCAATTCCTGGTGGAAGAACTCGGCTTCACGGTTTTCGGTATCGAAGCCAACTGGCCCGAATCGCTCAGCGTGAACGACTACGTGCTCGGTGGCGACGGCGACCCGGTGGCTGGGCTGGGCTTTCGCGCGTGGCAGACCCAGGATGTTCTCGAAATGGTCCAATGGATGCGGCAGTACAACCAGAATCCCGCCCACACGCGCAAGCTGAAGTTCTACGGTTTCGACATGCAGGGGCCGGGAATGGCCGAGTCGAATGTCCTCGAATACCTGCGGCGCGCGGATCCGGATTACCGCGAGACGGCTGCCCAGACCTTCGCGCTGCTGGGCTGGTCTGGGGAAAATAAGGCGTATGAAAACGCTTCGACGGAATTCAAACGCCATACCGCGGAGAGCCTGGCGGCGATTCTGCGCCGTTTCGACGAGCATAAGCAGGAGTATGTAGGCCGCACCAGCCAGCACGAATGGACCATGGCGCGGCAGAACATGGTCATCGTGAAGCAGGCCGAAGTCAAGATCGGGAACCAGAACGAGCTTGGCAAGACGTTTCGCGACCAGGCCATGGCGGAGAACGTGAAGTGGATTCTGGATCAGGAGCCGCCCGGAACCAAAATGATGCTATGGGCGCACAATGCTCACGTGGCGGCAGAGGGATTGCAACATCCGCCGATGGGTGCGCACCTACGCCGGATTTTCGGCGATCGGGCGGTGCTTTGCGGCTTCGTGTTTAATGAAGGTGGCTTCCAGGCAGGCGACACCGCTACCAACGTCCTCACGAATTTCACGGTGGGGCCGGCGCCGCGGGGCAGTCTCGATGCGACGTTGGCGGCGATCGGCGCGCCGCTTTTCGCAATCGATCTGCGGCATTTGCCCGAGGGCAAGGTGGCGGGCTGGTTCGACGCTGCGCATCGATCGCGGCAAATCGGCGCTGGCTATTCCGAGGAGACTCCGGGCGTCTGGCTGCAACCCGTGCGCGCCGCGCGAGCTTTCGACTTGCTGATCTTTATCGGGAAAACGACGCCGAGCAGACCTCTTTGAATACCAGTTCAACACTCCGTCAAAATGCTATATTTGCCTTTCATTCGTACATCTCCGGGTACCCAGCCCGCATCTCGCCAGCCTGCTCCTTCGCCGCCGCAATCTGAATCAGCGGCCCTTTCCCCATTCCCGGACAATATTTAGCCGTCTTTTGCCACTCCCGCCGGCTTTCCACCAGCTCCGGCCAGAACGGAAAGATCCGGCACTGGGTCGGTTTCGCCGGATGAATCGAACAGCCGCCGTCCCGCAGAAAGCTGCATTGCGAGTCCCGCGGCACCCGCAGCCGGCGCCGGTTCCTGGTGCGATACACGTGCCGGCGCTCGAATTCGGCCGGCGTGATTCCCAGAAACTCGGCCGCCCGCGCAATATCGGCCTCCGTCAGGTAGACGAACCCCTGCTGTTCGCAACAGGCCGTGCACCCGGGCTGGCACTCAAATCGCAATCCGGCGCCCATGTTCGATTATGGATTACGCGGTGAGCATTACATCAAACGTAATCGCCGGGAGCGAGGAAGCGAGCGCGCTTCTTGGGCAGCTCGTCTTTCGCCCGAACCGCCTTTCCCCGGGCCAGTTGGGGTGCTGCGGGTCCGTTATCGGCATCGGGAAGAGTGCCGTGCGCGACTTTTTCAGAGCCCTTACGGACAGGCCCCGAGAGGTGTCCCGCGGGGAACCCATCTGTCATGCTCGGAGCAGGGGACGGACCATTTGGTCCGACGCCTTTCGGTAACCCATTTACTTTCAATACTGACGCGAACGGGCCGCGGACCATTTGGTCCGTGGGGCCGATGGAGACTTGTGGTGCAGGAACGGAACACCGCGCTACCGCCGCCGATGCGGGCGAATCGAACCTCGGTGCCCTTATCGGAAAATGCATGTCACACGAGGTCGATCCCTTGTCCGCAAATCGGCCGAACGTGATAGTATTCAGTGATTCATGAGCCCAGGGCTTTCGATTGCCCATTACCGCGTCACCTCCAAGCTCGGGCAGGGCGGGATGGGAGAGGTGTATCGGGCGACCGATACCAAGCTCGGGCGCGAGGTGGCGGTGAAGGTGCTGCCGGCGAACTTCGCGCAGGATCCCGAGCGGATGGCGCGGTTCGAACGCGAAGCCAAAGTACTGGCGTCGTTGAATCATCCGAATATCGCGCAGATTTTCGGGGTCGAAGACCGGGCGCTGGTGATGGAGCTGGTGGAGGGCGAGACGCTGAAGGGCCCGCTGCCGCTCGAAACCGCACTGGAGTACGCGCGGCAGATCGCCGATGCGCTGGAAGCGGCGCACGAGAAAGGGATTGTGCACCGCGACCTGAAACCGGGCAACATCATGGTGACGGCGGCGGCCGTGGTGAAGGTGCTGGATTTCGGGCTGGCGCGGATGGCGGACGAGGGGACGGCGGACTCGCAGAATTCGCCGACGCTGACGATTTCGCCGACGCGCGCCGGGGTGATTCTGGGGACCGCGGCATATATGTCGCCGGAGCAGGCGCGCGGCAAGGGGGTGGACAAGCGGGCAGATATCTGGGCGTTCGGGTGCGTGGTTTATGAAATACTCACCGGGAAACCGGCCTTCGGCGGGGAGACCACGACGGACATTCTGGCATCGGTAGTGAAGACCGAGCCGGATTTTACGCGCGTGCCGGTGAAAGTGCGGCGGCTGATCGAGTGGTGCCTGAAGAAAGATCCGAAACAGCGCCTGCAGGCCATCGGCGATTGGCGGCTGCTGCTGGAAGAAGGCGTTGGGACCGGGACTGCCGCTCTTTCCCATTCGCGGCTCAACGCGGCGGGCTGGATTGCAGCCGGCGTGTTGGCGTTGCTCCTGGGTGTGGGCTCGATCCTCTACTTCCGCCGAACGCCGGCGCCGCAGGTTGTTACCCGTTTCGAGTATCCGCTGCCGGAGGGGCAGAATTTCACGCGATTCGGCCGGCACCTGCTCGCGATTTCGCCCGACGGCAGCAAGCTCGTTTATGTCGCCAACCAGCAGTTGTACCTGCGCGAGATGGATCAATTGGAGGCGCAGCCGGTTAGCGGGACCAATGAAGATCCGATGGAGCCGGTATTCTCGCCCGATAGCCAAACCATCGCCTACTTCGTTCCGGCGGCGGCAGGCGCCGGCGCCACAGGTAACCCGTGGGTGCTGAAGAAGATCGCGGCCGCCGGCGGCGTGCCGGTGACGCTCGGCCAACTCCCCACCCCGCCGTTCGGCGCCTCCTGGCGCAAGGGAACTATTGTATTTGGGGTCAATACCGCGGCCAGCGCCGGCGTGGGAGCGATCCCCGAGCCGGGCGGACCGCTTCAGACGCTGGTGATTGGTGACCCCAGGAAAGAACGGATCATGCAGCCCCAGTTGCTGGCGGATGGCAAACACGTTCTGTATGTCTCCGTCCCCGTTATGAGCGCCGAGGGCGAGGGCGAGGGCGAGATCGTGGTGCAGGCGCTGGATGGCAAGGAGCGCAGAACGCTGATCGCCGGCGGTTCCGATCCGCGGGTGCTTGCCACCGGCCAGCTTGTGTATATCCATGCGGGAACGCTGTTCGCGGTCCCATTCCATATCGGCCGGCTGGTCGTGACGGGGGGGCCGGTTCCACTGCTGGGAGGCGTCAGGGAGCAAGGGACCACATGGGCCGGCCAGTTTGCCATCTCGCCGGATGGCACCCTGGTCTTCATTCCGGGCTCGGCCCCCACAGGTTTAAGCACTCTGGCCGGAGGCCGCAAGGCGCTCGTCTGGGTCGACCGGCAAGGGCATGAGGAAGCTGTTCCCGCCCCGCTGCGCGCGTACATGTCTCCGCGACTTTCCCCGGACGGCACAAAGATCGCCATCGATAGCGCCGACGAGCAGGTTGACATATGGGTGTTCGACCTCGCAAAACAGACGCTTACGCGCCTGACGTTCGGAGGGGGCTTCCAATCTCATCCCGCCTGGACGCCTGACGGCAAATATCTGCTCTTCTGCTCCGGGCCGTCCTTCCCTAGACCCAACGTCGGGGGGGACATATTCCGTAAAGCGGCTGACGGCACAGGCGCAGTGGAGGCGTTGACGCAGAATTTGCAAGGAGGTTACCCGCTGTCGATCGCGCCGGATGGAAAAACGCTGGTTTTCCGGAAAATGGGTCCCCCTGGCGGGCTATTCGCGCTTCCGCTCGATGGCAGGAGCGAAGCGCATGTGCTGCCTGTCGATCCCAAGTCCAGCGAATTCGACGGCGAAATCTCGCCCGACGGCCATTGGCTCGCGTACGATTCCGCTGAATCCGACCACCGGGAGATCTACGTCCGGCCTTTTCCCGCGGTAGACAGCGGCCGATGGCAGATCTCCACCGAGGGCGGCCAAGACCCGGTGTGGGCGCGGTCCGGGCGCGAACTGTTCTTCGTAACGGCAAAGGGACAGATGGTTGCGGTTCCCGTGCAGGCAGGTTCCAGTTTCAGCTATGGCAAGCCGCAGCCGCTGTTCGAAATCGCCGGTTGGTTCCTCGCGCCGATTAGCCGCCCCTTCGACATCTCCCCCGATGGCAAGCGCTTCCTCATGCTGAAGGATGCAGGCAGCGGCAATACAACGGCGCGTCCCTCGATTGTCGTCGTCTTGCACTGGTTCGACGAGGTGAACCGGCGCGTTGGGGCGGGCGGTAAATGAGTCCGCGGCAACGCGTCGTGTAATCCGGCGAGAGGGAAATCGCCCACCGCCGTTGCGGGTCGGCAGCGTCATGCTGGCCTCAAGGGAATCCCAAATCCCGTAGCCAGGCCAGTTCGGGCTAACCGGCATTTCTCATGGGACCTTGCGTGTTGCTTTGTGGCGCAGGGCTCTTCAGCCTGCCGCGTCGGCTCTCAAGCCGACGCATGGAGCGGGAGCCGCTACCACAGCATGTCTCGGCACGAGTGCCGAGACGGCAACCTAAGAGTCTGCGCCACGAACAGCTTGCGCAGTGTCGGTTGAAAGGCAATGAGAAATCCGCGCTAACCGGCGGCGGATTTCCAGCGGTCGCAACAGGAGAGCGCGGCATCCAGGTTCCAGTTGGCGTCGCGGTGCAGGCATTCTTCAATGCCCGCGATCTGGCGTGCGAACAAGCGCTCGTCCAAAAGGCGCAATCTCTCGGCGGTCCGCCGCATGTGTCTTCGCCAGGGGTCGGCGCGGTCCAGGCCGGGGGGCGGCTGGCGCGGGAAGCAGGGCTGAGACCTCTCTGCCATCTCGCCCCATGATAACGCCGTTGGGCCAAAAACAGCTACGCCGCGCCGAGCCAGCGCCGTCGATTGGCGCGGGCCATGGCGAGCAGCACGGCGAAACCGACCAGCAGCCCCAGCGAGGGTCCCAGGCCGATCAGTTGCGGCTTGGAACTGTCGAGCCACAACGTGAGAGTTACGTTGCAGATCACGGGAATCCAGGCGGCAATAACCGGCGGCCAGGGGCGGTAGAGCGCGAACAGCGACCGCGAGGCGATTTCGAGCAGGCTCCAGCCAACCAGGCTCGGTCCCAGAGTGAGGAAAACCGCCGAAACCAGCGCGGTGGATTGCGGGCTGAACTGGCCGCGCTGAAAGATGATGCGGATGGCCTGCTGGCGAAACACGATGGCGAAAACGCAACCGCCCACAGCGGCCAGCGCGGCCAGGGCGGTGGTACGGTCGATCAGCCGGAAGGCCTCCTTCAGGCGGAAAAGGCTGCGCAAGCGGGCAATCTCCGGCAGCAGCGAATTGGAAATGGGATTCACCAGGATGGCCAGCGGCACGCCCACGCCGCGCATGCAGTAATCGAGCGCCGCCGCCATTCCCGGTCCGGCATGCGTGGCATAGGCCCGCGTGAAGGTGATGTTGAGGCCGAGGCCTGCCGCGTACACCATGAAGAAGGCCGGCTTCGCCAGAATCTCCCGCCAGTGGATTTCGCACGGCGGCGCGCTTTTGGTTTCCATCCCGGAGCGCGCGGCGATCCACACAATCGCCAACTGCGCCCACGCTCCGGCCGTGTACCCGGCGGCAAACGCGTACACCCCCAGGAACTTCCACAGGCTGAGCGCGCCGATAATGGTGAACACGTTGAGCGTGGCCTGGTAGAAGGCCGTCGGCAGGAAGCGGCGGCCGGTGTAGAGCAGGGCGCAGTGTACCGCGCCGGCGCCGGCCGCGATGGTGGAAAGCGAGAGCACCCGCAGAATGGTCACTGCCGTGGCGAGGTGCTGCGCATCGAGGCCCGGCGCCAGCACGCGCATCAGCCAGGGCGCACCCGCAATGACCACCGCCGCGGCGCCCGAGAATACCCAGATCAGCAGGCGGTTGAGGCGGAGAAACAGGGCCACGCGCGCCGCCTCGCCGCACGCCGTCAGCATGGGCACGAAGGCGAATACCACGCTGTTGATGAGCACCGAATTCAGGGTGTCCACCGGGCCCATGGCTACCGCCAGCGAATCGGCCTGACTGTGGGTCCCCAGAAAATAGGCGGTCAGCGCCACCCGCCCGAAGCCCAGAAGATTGCCGGTGAGGACGCCCGCCACCAGCGTCAATCCCCCGCGCACCACGGGGCTGTCCACCGCGCGCAGGAGCCCGCCCGCGGGCGCAACGGGCGGAGATAGTGGCGTAGATTTCAGCGGGACCTCCGGGTGCGGCGCGCCGCTACGCCGTGGCCGCGCAGGCGCTCCGGGCAGCGGCCAGCGCCGCTTCGTAATTCGGATGGTCGGCCACTTCCTTGACGTATTCCGCGTAGCGGATTTTATTCTCCCGGTCCACCACGAAAATCGCGCGGCTTTCGATGCGCAATTCCTTGATCAGCGTCCCGTAGTTGGCGCCGAACGAGCCGTCCATGTGGTCGGAGAGCATCTTCAGATGGTCCACGCCGAAGGCGCCGCACCAGCGCTTCTGGGCGAACGGCAGATCCATGCTCACGGTAATGATGCTGATGTCGGGAAGCTTGCCGGCCTCTTCGTTAAAGCGCTTGGTTTGCGCGTCGCACACCGGCGTATCGAGCGAAGGGATCACGCTGACGATGCGCACCTGGTTGCCGGTATCGTGCAGGTTGACCGGCTTGAGGGCGAGGTCCACCGCGTGGAAATCGGGGGCGGCATCGCCCGCCTTCAACTCCGGGCCAATCAGGGTCAGAGGCTTTCCCTTCATGGTTGTTGCTCCTAGTCTCTCCATGGCTCCTCCATTTTCCTTTTCTTGCAGGCGATTCAGTATTGTAGCAATTCGGCGAAGCCCTCCGGCGTGTTGACGGGCATCCGGCAGGCGGAGTCGCGGCAGACATAGGCGGTAGCGCGGCCATCCATCGGCTCCATGGCGGCGATGGCGGGAATGGCCGCCGATAGCGCCGCGCGCGCTTCCGGGGAATCCACCAGCAGCACGATGCGATGCGGCACGAACCGCTCATGGAGGGCGCGCAGCAGCGCCTGGGTATCGGCGGCATCGCGGCCGCCCACGAGGACGATCTGGCGCGCCTGCCCCATACGGAATTCGCACGCCGCCAGCATGTACGGCAGGGCCACGGGCGCGGCCGTCAAACGCGCGGCGAAGGCCGCCAGCAGGCGTTCGGCCGAGGCCCGCAGATCCTGGCTATCGGCGATTTCGGCCAGCCGCAGCAGGTTCATCAACGCCACCGAATTGCCGGAGGGCTCGGCGCCGTCGTAATCTTCTTTGACGCGCAGCACCAACCCGCTGTCGCCTGCCGCGGAGCTGAAAAACGCGCCCTGCGCGGCGTCTTCGAACAGCTCACGCTGCTTTTCGGTGAGTCGCAGGGCCAGGTCGAGATGGCGCCGGTCGAACTGCGCCTCGTAGAGATCCAGCAGCGCCTGCGCGAAGAGCGCGTAATCGTCGAGGAAGCCGGGGATGGCGGCGTCGCCCTCCCGGTAGCGGCGCAGCAGGACTCCGCTCTCGGGCTGGTACAGATGCGCGATCAGAAACTCCGCAGCCCGGCGCGCCGCGGCGGCATAGCGCGGCTCATCGAGCACCGCGCCGCCCTTGGCGAGGGCCGAAATCATCAGGCCGTTCCAGGAAGTGAGAACTTTGTCGTCGAGGTGCGGCCGTGGGCGCGCGCCGCGGGCGGCCAGCAGGGTCTCGGCGGCGCGCTCCAGAGCGGCGCGGATTTCGCCCACCGTGCGGTCGAAGTGGAGCGCGGTATCTTCCAGTTCATTGGCCTGGTAGAGAATGTTGCGGCCGGTGAATTCGCCGTGCGGGTCGCTCGCCACGTTGCCGCCCTCCACCACGCCGTAGCGGTGAAAGAACCAATCGCTCGCGGGCGCTTCCACCAGGGCGCGGATTTCGTCCGCGCTCCAGATATAGAAGGCGCCTTCGCTTTTGGCGTTGGGTTGCGACGCGTCGGGGGCGCTATCGGCGTCTTCGGCCGAGTAGAAGGCGCCGCCTTCGCCGGTCATGTCGCGCAGCACGTAGTCGAAGATGCGCCGCGCCACGGCGGCGTACTGCCGGTCGCGGGTAATCTGAAAAGCTTCCAGGTACGCGATGGCAAGCTGCCCCTGGTCGTAGAGCATTTTTTCGAAATGCGGCACGAACCAGCGCTCGTCGACGGAGTAGCGATGGAAGCCGCCGCCGAGTTGGTCGTCGATGCCGCCCTTGGCCATCTCGCGCAGAGTTTTGAGCGCCATTTCGAGGGCGTCTTCGCTCTTGGTGCGGGCGTAGTAGCGCAGCAGAAACTGGTACACCGAGGGGCGCGGAAACTTAGGCGCGCCGCCGAAGCCGCCGAGCTGGGAATCGAAGGTGCGGCGAAAGACGAAGAAGCCGGTGTCGAGAGTGGCGGCGTCGATCTCGGCCCACCCCGTGCGCGACGGCTCGACGGCTGTCTGCCGGCGGAGTTGCTCGACCGCTTCGCGCGCCGAATCGACGATTTGCGCCTGCTGGGTGCGCCAGGCGCTGGCGATCTGGGTGAGCACCGCGGGAAAGCCGGGGTGGCCGAAGCGATTGACCGGCGGAAAGTACGTGCCACCGAAGAACGGTTGCAGTTCGGGCGTCAGCCAGACGGACATGGGCCATCCGCCGCTGCCGGTGGCGGCCTGCACGAAGGTCATGTAGATGCGGTCGATATCGGGCCGTTCTTCGCGGTCCACCTTGATGGAAACGAAGTCGCGGTTCAGGATGTCGGCGGTCTGCTGGTTCTCGAACGACTCGCGTTCCATGACGTGGCACCAGTGGCACGTGGAATAGCCGATGGAAAGGAAGATCGGCTTGTTTT
>Ga0182030_10019674_pt1 | contig 12812 bp, 14 predicted proteins | sample 812S3MmetaG_FD_121299 | JGI IMG/M metagenome (GOLD analysis project Ga0182030, IMG submission 121299) | Permafrost microbial communities from Stordalen Mire, Sweden - 812S3M metaG (Illumina Assembly) | ecosystem: Environmental > Terrestrial > Soil > Wetlands > Permafrost | place: Sweden... | reverse complement strand
GCACCGAGAGAACCGAGAGCGAAAAGAGGTCGGTTGAGGGGATGATGCAGCACGCCGCGATGAAGATGGCAAAGGCCGCATGACGGCGCTTGGCGGCCAGTTGCTCGGCGGAGACGATGCCGAGGAGATTTAAGACGAGGATGACCAGCGGCAGTTCGAAGGCGAGACCGAAGCCCATCAGCATTTGCACTTCAAAATCGATGAGCGCTTTGGCCGTCCACGTGGCGCCAAAGCCGAGGTAATCGCTGTATGCAAAAAAGAATTGAAGCGTCGCCTTGAGGACGAAGGCATAGCAGAAGGTGACGCCGACGATGAAAAGCACCGCGCCCGCGAAGAAGATCGGCGCGAGAAAACGCTTCTCGCGCGGCGTGAGCGCGGGGAGCAGGAATTGGCCGATGAAATAGAGCAGGAATGGCAGGGAGAGAATCGCCCCGCCGAAGATGCTGATTTCCATGTGAATCGAAAACGGGTCGACCACGCCGAAGTTAAAGAGTTCCTTGGGATTATGCCCCGCCGCGCGATAGGGAACGTAGAGGGTCTCGAGGATGTACTTGGCGGCAAAAGCACAGACACACACGCCGACCGCCAGCGCGCCGACGCAGCGGATGATGGTCCAGCGGAGGTCTTCCAGATGGGCGAGAAACGGTTTTGTTTCGAGCCCCGCGCGGATATCGTCGTCATCCGGCAGGCGATTTTGCGGCATGACGCCAATCTGTCAGACCTCGCCGGGATAGGCAAGACGCGCGCCGAATGTATGGAGGGTCACCGCCCGACGCGTCTGCCAGCTTGACTCTGGAAGAGTAGCCCTCCACTTTCGCTTGCTTTTGGCGGGTGAATCTCCATAGTGAACCTTCCCGTCAATCGGCTCGTCCGGTCGGCGGGAGCAGGAATTAACGCCGGTTTGGCCGGCACAACAACAAAAACCTATTCCGTAGAAACGGAAGCTGCGTCGGCTCTCCACGAGCGCCAACGGAGTCATATACCAAAGAAAAGCACATCATGCATCGAGTCGATATCAAGGAACTGCTGGACGCCGGCGTCCATTTCGGACACCGCACCCAGCGTTGGAACCCCAAGATGAAGCCCTTTATTTTCGAGGCGCGCAACGGCATCTACGTCATCGACCTCGACTACTCCGTCAAGCAGCTCGAAGCGGCCCAGGATTTCCTGCGCGACGTCGCCGCCAGCGGCAAGAAAGTGCTTTTCGTCGGTTGCAAAAAGCAGGCCCAGGAGACCATCAAGGACCTGGCCAAGAAGAGCAATTCCTATTACGTCACCGAGCGCTGGCTCGGCGGCACCATGACCAACCTGACGACAATCCGCAAGAGCGTTGCGCGGATGAAATCCATTGATTCGATGGAAGCCAACGGCACGACGGCCAAAATGCCGAAGCAGGAAGTCTCCGTGATGCGCCGCGAAAACGCGAAACTGCACCGCAATCTCGACGGCATCAAGGACATGGAAAAATATCCGGCGGCCATCGTCATCGTCGACGTGCCGCGCGAGGAAATCGCCGTCGCCGAAGCGCGCCGCCTGAACATCCCCATCGTGGCCATCACCGATACCAACGCCAATCCGGACCTGGTCGATTATCCCATCGCCGGCAACGACGACGCGATTCGCTCGATCAGCATCATCCTCGAAGCGCTCAACGATGCCGTCATCGAAGGCTCCGCGAAGTCGGGCGCCGGCGGCAAGGACTCGGCCAAGCCGGTCGAGGAAGAATCGCTCACCGGCGTTTCGGCTTAACCTCTCCGTTGACCGTCGCTGAATTTTTGACGGAATTAACGGAATTACGGAATTTTTGGACAGGATTAACAAGATTAACAGGATTCGGAAGGTAGCCGTCGCGGGCCCCGCGACGGTGCAGTCCGAAGCGAGGGTTTATGACCGTCGCATGAATTAAAAACAGATTATGTCAACCACAGCCACTCCCATGACCACTGCCGCACCCGCCTCTCCCGAAGGCGACAACAATATCTCCCCCGAACTCGTCAAACAGCTCCGCGACAAAACCAGCGCGGGCATGATGGATTGCAAGAAGGCCCTCGTCGAAGCCCGGGGCGACCTCGCCGCGGCGGAAACCATCCTCCGCAAAAAGGGCGCGGCCTCCGCCTCGAAAAAGGCCGGTCGCGAAGCCAAGGAAGGCGTGATCGGCTCCTACATCCACATCGGCGACAAGGTCGGCGTGCTTTTGGAAATCAATTGCGAGACCGATTTCGTGGCCCGCAACGAAAGCTTCCGCGCGTTCGTCAAGGACGTGACGCTGCAAGTCGCGGCGGCGACTCCCCTCTTCGTCAAGCGCGACGAGGTGCCGGAAAGTCTCCTGGCCGTCGAACGCGACGTCGCCAGCGCCTCCGTCAAGGGCAAGCCCGCCGCCGTGGTCGAAAAGATCCTCGCGGGCAAGCTCGACAAGTATTACAGCACGGTCTGCCTGCTCGAACAGACGTTCGTGAAGGACAACACCAAGACGATCAACGACCTGCTCAACGCGAAGATCGCCGAGCTGGGCGAGAACATCGTCATCCGCCGTTTCACCCGCTTCCAGGTGGGCGAGACGCTGGCCGGCCAGTCGCCTGCGTCCGAAGCCTCCGCAGCTTAATTTCGTGGCAGCCGTTGCGCGCCGCGCGACGGATCGCATCGCAACCTGACTCGTTTGCGGGCCCGCGCGATATTTTCCCTCTCGACGGTCAAATACCGTTGACTTGATGGTCGTGCCCACTTACAAACGACGCCATTGATTAAAATTGTCTTTAAGAAGGTGTCGCCCTACAAAAATGCTTTTATTCAGATAAATAGCTGGCCCCATTACAAACCAGTTTATGATTTAACCGAACCAAAACCACATGAAACTCTGCCCTAACACTCTGAAAACCCGCCTCGCTAGTCTGTTTAGTGTCATGCTTGGCTTTCTCTCAATCAGTGCCGCTCATGCCCAGATACTGCTCACGATTGATGATTCAAATCCCAGCGATACGATCATTACCGCCACTGGAAACTTTCCGGCAACCTCGGTAAGCCCGGGGCTGATCGCGGATGGAGTTGATTTGGCCGGATTATTTACTTCGAGCGTAGGCTTTACTGATTTTACGGTGGCTTCTTCGTCATTGACCACAGGTGACGGCAGTTCAGGGCCAATCTTCACTCAAGCATCTGGTGATAACTACTCACTTCAAAATGTTGACTTGAATTTATATCAAAATAATACGCCGGATACGATTTCTTTTACTGCGGGCCAAGCGGCTTTTACGGGTACCTTGACCCTTAATTTATCTTCAACACCCCTTCCGGCGATCGGTTCCATGGGAAATATTGTTACGGGATACAGTGGTAGTGAGTCGAACACGTTGATTGGTCAGTGGGAAGTTGTTCCCGAGCCTTCAACCGGGATATTGATGCTGGGCTGCCTCGGCGTGTTGGCTTTTCTGCGCCGACGCACGCTTCAGGCTTAAGGTAGCTTGGTTGGATTATTATCGTGAGCGAGGAGATCCCGCGCCGCCTCGATCTAAATGGGGCGCTTCTCTTGCGAAGCTGGCTTCTCAGGGACTCCGAGAGCCGGAGGTAGCTCCACCGTTTTGTGCGACGTTAAGCTGGCGGTCGACGGTCGTAAATACGGTCTTAACCTGGCCGCTCATGGCGATGAGGACGGAGATGGTGACCACGGAAATGAACGCGAGAACAAGCGCATACTCGACCAAGGTTTGGCCTCTCCTGTTCCCAAGGGGACGCAAGAGAAGTCTACCCGGTAAGAGATAGGTGCCGATCATGTAATATCTCATGTAATATCCTTAGGCGGATTCGGTTCTGTGGTTGAATACTAGAGACCCAATAGGGTAACTTCAAGGAAAATCGTACGATTGGTTCTCCCCACGTCCAAAAAACACCGGGATCATCCCAACCTCGGCTGGCTGCGGTGGCCCTCCCAATTTTCGCCGAGGGTGGGCGGCTGGGCGCAGAGATGGTAGGTGATGACGGTGGGCAGGTGGACGCGGTTGGTGCGCGGCCACTGCTCGGCGAAGAGGATGTCGTCGTGCTGGGCGGTGCCGAGCGACCAGGGATAATCCTTCTGCGCGCTGGCGTGCCAGAGCTGGAAAAAACCGATGGGCACATAGCCGCGCAGGGTGTCCACGTAGCGCGCGCCGATGGGATGCTGATGCACCGGGTTGAGCAGGAAACTCCACGCCGCCTGCGGGGATTTCTGCCACTGATCGCGCAGTTGCTGAAGCTGGTCGAGGCCGATCACGTCGATCCGGTCCGCGCCGTAGATCGATTGCGTGTCGAGATGCGTGTGATTGAAGAGCACGCGGCGAAAGTTGTCCGGCAGGATGATGTCCGCATCGAGGTGCAGCCGCCAGCCGTGGTATTGGAAGCGGCCCAGCCCGGCGTTGATGGCCGCGCCTTTATTGAAGTGGCGTCCGTTCTTCGTGAACAGATCGGTTTGGACGCAGAGGGCGCCGTGCTTTTTCGCGACCTGCTGGGTGCGCCGGTCATCGTGACTCGTCACCACGATCAGGGTGTCGAGGTGCGGATGGTTGAGCGGCAGCGTGAGGTCGAGCAGGTCGTCGAAGCCGACGCAGACGGTGACGGCTTCGAGACGGAGGGATTCGAGGGTGAATTTATTGGGTAGAGCGTAATTCATGGATTGAGGTGGGTTTTCGACGGGGCGGAAGCGGTCAGGCGGCTTCCCGCCAGGCGGGTTCGAGAGCCGAAGCGGAGATCGTTTCGGCGTCGGGGTGAAGCGTGATAAAAAATCTTTCGCCCTGGACGATTTTGATGCCGGCGTTGCGAAGATCGAGGGGAGACAAGTCGGCGAGGTCCGCGAGGAGCGCCTCCTTGTCCACCTCGGGCGCGGGGACGCGCAGATAGCGCCCGCCCCAGGCGAGATCGGCCAGCGTCAGCGCGATCCTCGACCAGGTCCACCGGCGGCTGGCCCGTTCGATCCGGGGCGGCGTCGCATGGAACCCGATGGTCGCGTGGGCGCACGCGAGCGAACGGTCCGCGGCGAGCGCGTCGGGATGCGCGCGCGCCCAGGATTCGGCCCAGCTCGTTTCCAAATCGAGATAGTGTTCCATCTCGGCGAGAGGGGCGCGGTATCTTTGCCGGACGGCGGCGATTTCATTTTCCTGGGCGCGCTGGAGTTCGTCCCGCTCGCGTTGCAGGCGCGCGATGTTTTCCAACACGGCATCGAGCTGCTGGCGGGTCTGAATGGCCGGAGCGGCGGCTTGGGAGGGTTGAGGCAGGGGCGTCATGGAGAGCGATGGTCAGTCACGGTTCAAAGGGATTGGCGAGCGCGCGGGTGAGGGAGTGGCCGAAGCGCTTTTTGTAAAAGCCGAGGAGGCTTGCCCGCGTGATCCGCAGATGAAGGCGCCGCTTTTCGCACGGATTTATTCTCGACCCTTCCAGTTCGCCGCTGTCGATCAGGTTACGGACTGTACTTCGGGAGATGGAGAGGAGCCTGGCGACATCGCGGACTTTGACGAGGGGCGGAACGATCTCTTTTGGGGGCATAGTACTATTTGTAATCATTGAGTTGAATTTATGGGTCTTTTAGGCAGGTTGTTGTTATTATTCGGATCGAGTATCCATAAGATTAGCGATATTAGTCAACGAATGTGCTGGAAATTTGTTAACTTTGTAATTTAATTTGTTGCCATGTGTGCCGACTTGTCGCCACGATTCGCGTGTAACACAGTAAAAAATTAGGGCGTGTCTTCAAAATAGGACAGGGCCGCGTCGGGAAGGCTTTTGCCTTCTGGCAAGGAGTCGAGCGAGGAGCATAGCCAAAGCTACGTGACGAGCGAGCGACGCAGCCAGAAGGCAAAAGAACCCCGGCCCGGAGGGTTGCGGCGATTTTGGGTTGCACCTTTGTTGCTCGTCAGTTACAGACCTTTGGGTATGCTCCTTCCTCGCGCCTCGGTGCAGCCCAAAATCGACTCGCAACGCGGCCTTGCCCTATTTTGAAAACACGCCCTGGACAAATCTTTTTGCTGAAGTTTGCTTGATGCCATGTTTACAGGACTCGTTGAGGGCACAGGCCGGGTGGTGGCGCTCGAATCTCCGCAAGGAGTTACGCGGCTGATGATCGATGCGGGGCCTCTTGCCGAAGGCGTTCAGAATGGAGACAGCGTGGCCCTCAACGGCTGCTGCCTGACCGTGACCTCCAGCGAAGGCCCGCGCCTGGGCTTCGATCTGCTGGAGGAGACGCAGGCGCGGACCAATCTGCGCGACGCGAAGCCGGGCGCCGCGATCAATCTGGAACGGGCCCTGCCCGCGCACGGACGTTATGGCGGCCATTTCGTGACGGGGCATATCGATACCACCGGGGTGATTCGCCGGTGGGAACAGACGGGGCGGGATTACGAATTGCGCATCGGCATCGAGCCGGCCCACGGGATTTATCTCGTGCCCAAGGGTTGCATCGCGGTGGACGGCATCAGCCTGACCGTCGCCGACGTGGGGCGGGATGAATTTTCGGTCTGGATCATCCCCCACACGCGCTCGATCACCGCGCTGCGCGAGCGCGCGGCGGGCGATCTTGTCAACCTCGAGTTCGATCTGCTGGCCAAGTACACGGAGAAAATTCTGGCGATGCGAAACGCGCCGAAGTAAACGCGGCGTCATCAATAAGTGCGCGCATCGGTAGCCCTGAAGGGGCGATCCAAGCAAGCCCAGGGCAACGCCCTGGGAATAATATCCACGGGAAGGAAAGCCCTGTAAGGGCGCTCTAAAATCTTAAAGATTAGATCGCCCTTTCAGGGCTTTATCTCTTGGCGGAATATATTCCCAGGGCGTTGCCCTGGGCTGGAGTTTGGACGCCCCGTTGGGGCTTAAGACGCATTTATTGATGACGCCGGGTGAATGAAAAATGGCCATGATCCGGAAAAATAAAGGAAAAGGCTTCGCGATAAGCCGGAGGTGAATTAAGGTGATTCACGAGATGATGAATCCAACGGTTGAGGCGCTTTTGGTTTTGCAGGAACGGGACGCGCGGGTCGCGGCCCTGACCGCCGAACTGGAATCTTTGCCTAAACAAATCGCCGCGGTGGACGATGATTTGGAGGCCCGGACGGCGAAATTCGACGAGCTCAAGAATCGCACGCGGCAGGTCGAGTCGGACCGGAAGAAAATCGACCTCGACGTCCAGTCGAAGCAGGTCGCGATCTCGCGCTACAAAGCGCAGCAGCAGCAGACGCGCAAGAACGAGGAATTCGCCGCGCTCAATCACGAGATCGAGCATGCGGAAAAAGAGATTTCCGCGCTGGAAGATTCCGAGCTGGAACTGATGGAGGCCTACGACAAGGGACTTGCCGCGGTGGCCGCGGCCCAGAAGGAACTCCTCCTCTTTCAGGACAAGGCGAAGCACAGGAAAGCCGATTTGGAAAAGCGCGCCGCGACCGTTTCCGCCGAGCTGATCGACGCGGAGGAAAAGCAGGCGGCCGCGGAACAGGACGTGCCGGAGGACGTCCTGGCGCGCTATCGCCGGATTCTCAAAAGCAAAAGGGATGTCGCCGTCGTGCCGATACGCCACGGGGCCTGCGGCGGCTGCCACATGAAGGTGACGCCTCAAACGGTCCTCGCCGCCCGCGCCGCCGAGCACCTGGTCTCGTGCGACAATTGCGGACGGCTGGTCTATTGGTCGGAGGAGTAGAGCGGAGGCGGGCCGGGGGTGTTTTATTTTCCGCTGCTTCGAACAAGGCCCCGCAATCGTGCTATAATAGATGGCCTTCCTTTTCCGTATGAAACGACTTTATTGCCTGGCGATGGTCTCCGTCCTGGCGCTTGCGGGGTGCCATCGAGCGGCTCCCGGCACGAAGGCGAATGCGACGGGTAAGCCCGACGACCAGTCCGAGGTCAAGGTGGATGCCCATCAGGCGACGTTTACGCCCCGAACCAAGCCGCTGATTTCTCCCGAGGAGGTGCCGTTGCTGGAGCAGATCAACCGGGAGAACGTCCGGGTGGTCGCGGCGGCCGCGCCCAGCATTGTCCGGATTACCGCCATGGAGCCGCCCGATCCGCACGCGCAGATATTCGGCGATCTTCCCTTCAATATCCCAGGCATGCCTCGCGCCTTCCACTCCATGGAGCCCTCCTACGGTTCCGGGGTGATTATCAGCAAGGATGGCTATATCGTGACGAACTATCACGTGGTGGAGGATGCCGTGAGCGTCGAGGTGCAACTGCGCGATCAGCGGACCTTTCCGGCGCGCGTGGTGGCCTCGGACGCTGCCTCGGACGTGTCCGTGTTGAAGATCGCGACGACCGATCTGCCCGCGTTGCCGTGGGGCGATTCGGACAAGGTGGAGGTGGGCGAACAGGTCTTCGCCATCGGCAATCCGTTCGACCTGGACGACTCGGTCAGCAAGGGCATCGTCAGCGCCAAGGGGCGCGACTTGCCCGACTCGACGAATTACGAGGATTATATCCAGACCGATGCCGCGATCAATGTCGGCAACTCGGGCGGGGCCCTGATCAACATCCACGGCGAACTGATCGGGATCAATGCCGCGATCGCCTCGTTTACCCGGGGCAACGAGGGCGTCGGCTTTTCCATTCCGAGCAATCTCGTGCGTTACGCCGTCGAGGGGCTCCTCAAGGACGGGCGGCTGGCGCGGGGTTATCTGGGTGTCCGGCTGCCGGTCAGGATCGACGGAGGCGTGGTCGAACAACTCGGTCTCGATGCCAGCCACGGGGCGCTGTTGGCGGGGGTCCAGCGCAGCTCTCCCGCCGATCTGGCCAGGCTTCGTCCGGTCGATTTTATCACCGAAGTCGACGGCCACAAAATCGACGGCGTGCCCCAGCTTCGCCTGATCGTGGCGCAAATACCGATTGGGAAGGAAGTGGTGGTGAACTATATCCGGGCCGGAGCGCGCCAATCGACCACGGTTAAAATCGCGGAGCTTCCGAAGGAGACGCAGTCCCCGGATCATTCGCCCCCGCCCGATCCGGGCGGCGATCAGGTTCCGGCGAGTCCCGCGGGCGCGCCGCCGCCGCAGGGCGATCATGTCCTGAGCGGACTCCAGGTGACGGACCTGAACGACCAGACCCGCCGGAGATTTGGAGTCGATGACGCGGTGACGTCCGGTGTGGTGGTGACCGGCGTGCAGGAAGGTTCGCCCGCCGATGCCAGGGGGCTTCTGCGGGGCGACGTGATCGAGATCGCCTGCGCCCAACGGGGCGCCCTCCAGCCCTTGGCCTGTGCCGGGGATTTCACCGGTTTGGCGAAAAAATTGAAGGCCGACCAGAGCGTCGTCCTGCTGGTGCATCATGGCAAAACCAGCGGCCCGGAAGATCGATCGAGCGTCTTTATCTATCTCGCGCCGCAGCCGAAGTAGCGGTCAACCCCCATTCGACGACGGCTTGCCGGCGCCATTGCCAAGGATGGGTTTGCGGAATTTGGAGCGCAGGACCTGCCCCACCGTGTGCCAGAGGGGATTTGGAATTTTTTCGAGGTCGGCGCCCCGGGTCGCGCGACGGTCGAAGGTCCGAACACGGCCTTCATAACGCACGCGGGATTTGAGCGAAATGGTTTGGCGGCTCATGGAGTTTTGGGATTGATCCGACACTTTAGTAAACTGGAAAACGGGCCTGTTGCAACCAAGATCGGCCTGATGGGTAGCCGACGCAGGCCCTTGCGCCGGACCGTCGCGCGGGGGACTCGTCCCGTGCGCGACGGCTACCCATCTACTGATCAATGCAGCTCGCCGGGGGGGACGGAAGTGGGAAGCCTCTTGCCTAAAATTTCGGCCTGCGAACGCACCCGTTCCGGATCGGAGTCGAAGCGATACCCGTGACAGTTCGGGCACGTGGTCGCCTCGCGCACCACGATGGATTCGCAACCCTCGCAAACTTTATAAAGGGCGGGCTGCCTGACAATTTGCGCCGCGCGTTCGGCCCGGGCGGCGAGGGATTCGTTGTTCGACATGAGTTGGTAATTTAGCCGCGCAATCGGTCGGTTTGTCGAGGAATGAGTTTCTTTAATCGGTAGGGACGGCAGTCTCTGCCGTCCCATTTATTTGGGGACGCGAAGGGACTCGCGTCCCTACCTAATGGCTATGCGCGTCAGGCCGGGGCCGGCCGGTGAGAAGACGGGACAGAAAATCGCCATCGGAGAAGGCGGTCTCGCAGCCAAATCGGACCACGACCAGATCGAGCGACGGTATCATGTAGAGGCGCTGCTTTTCCGATCCGATGGCGGCAACGAGATCCCTGGGGCCGCCGGGGTAGAGTTGGTCGCCATCGATGGCCAGTTGCAGGACGGAAATGGGCTGGAGCCGGGGGACAGGCGGAGGCCGGTTAAGCCAAAAGCCCATTCCATAAGCCGGATTGGCCTTATGGCCGGTAAGCAGCATCGCAAGCGATTGATTGATAACGAGTTGTTTTTGTTGGCCCATTCTCACGCGGTTGATGAATTCCCCAAACTTGGCCCATTCTTCCGCCGAAAGGGAGAGCCCGCTATGGAGGAGCGGATTGCCCGCGTCATCATGTTTCCAATCCGCAATATCGATGTCGAGCGGGTCAAATAATTCGTCCCGCAGCCAGCCCTCCACGCTTCGATCCCTGGCCCGAAGCTTGCGTCGCAGGATTTCGCCGAAAGCCTGATAGCCGACCGCGCCGTAATGGAACCGGCTGCCGGGCGGGTCGATGAGAGGAACGCCGACGGACGCGGTCAACTGATCGCGGGCCGGGTAAATGAGATCGCCGTCGGGATCGAGGCCGCTGGTGTGGGAAAGGAGCTGGCCCAGGGTGATCGCGCGCCGCCGGTCCCCGCGCCACTCGGTCAGGGTGTCGCCGGCCTTCTCGTCCAGGGTGAGGAGACCTTCCTGCATGGCGATCAGGGCGGCCACGGCGACGAAGCTTTTGGTGCCGCTGTAAATCTTGTGGGGAGTGGAGGCCGAAAAGCCCGGAGCGTAGCTCTCGTAGATCACGGTCCCGCCCTGTTCCACGCGCAGGGCCAGGCCCCCATGGCTCCGGGAATAGCGGGCCGCCGAGGCGAAGTGGGCCGCGGTGATTTCGTCACCGGCGAGAGGGCCGGCCGCGGCAAGGCCGAGAATCGACGTCAAAAAAATCAGCCGCGTGAAAAAGGGTGAAAGGATTGGCATCGGTTTTGAATACGACGTTATAAATAAATGGTCCTGCGGACGGCAGTATGTCCGTAGCCCCAAAGGGGCGACTCAACCCTAGCCCAGGGCAACGCCCTGGGTACAGGATTCAGGGGAAGAAAAGCCCTGAAAGGGCGCTCTAAATCTGAAGGCCTAACCGTTTAGAAAGATCCCTTATATCGCAGATCGATCGACGCTTCCTGCGATCTCGGTTCTAACAGGGACAGAACTTCGCCCCATTCGTAAGAATACGGAGGTGATCCGAGCATTTCAGCAAGAACCTGATCGTGTACATTCTTTCTCTCGCTCTCATTATTCAAAAACGAATTTGATCCCTTGGCTTGAAGCACAGCCAAGCTGACATGAACTAGACAGTCATTTTTAAACGTCCATATCCCCGATGTGTTGTCTATGAACCGATGCCAATAGCTCTTCCAAGGAGGATTGTTGACCATCGGTTTCGCGGATGCACCAACGGGTGAAAGATCAAATTGCGCGAACGTCATTCCTGGGGGATAGACATTCCCGGCGAGCGATAAGGCACCCGTTTTTTTGTCGATCAGCATCATGGTGACAATTTCTCCGTACCTATTGGCTTAAGCACATTTTGATGATTCGGCACCACAATTTGACTGCCATTAGGTCGCCCTTTCAGGGCTTGACGTGGAGCTGAACGTTTTCCCAGGGCGTTGCCCTGGGCTGGTGTTAGGACGCCCCGTTGGGGCTTAAAACGCATTTGTTTATGATGCCGTGTTTTAAGGTTAAGCAGACTGTTTCTTGATCAAGTTGAGCCAGAGCCAGGCCCAGCCCGCGATGAGGATGAGGCCGCCGAGCGGGGTCAGCGAAACGGCCCATTTTTGATTCGGATCGAGCGCAAGGATGTAAAGGCTGCCGGAAAACAGAACGATGCCGGCCAGCCAGCAAATGACCGTTCCGCGCCGGGCCGACCGGCCCTGTCCGACCGCGAGCAACGCCAGCGCATGGACCCACTGGTAAAAAAGGGCGGTATGCCAGAGATCGAGATGATTGCTCTTGTCAAGAAAGTTGTGGACGGGGCCATGGGCCGCAAGGGCGCCCAGAATGACACCGAAGAGGCCAAGCAAGGCTCCCAGGCGCAGGGCCAAACGATCGGAGGTGGGAGCCATGCGCGGGGGGCGTTGCCAGAGGGGCCTCGGGTGTCCGAGGGGGGCTGGAAATGAGACGTAAGGTCACTAAGATAGCTGACAAAGCTTGTCACGCCAGTCTTTTTCTGATAAAAAGAAAAAATGATTACCGATTCCCGGCTCGCCCGTCAGACGGCGGAGCGTCTTATTGGTTCGCGCGCGCAACTCCTTAAATTCCAGTGTTTGCTCGGTTTCGACGGCTTTGTCGACGAGATATTCCATGTCGTTGAGCAACGCCAGTCGCCGACCAAGTACACGCCTTTCGCCAGCATCAAGGGCTTCGGCGCCAAGGTGACGGCGGCGGCGGGCAAGAGCGCGAATTTCGAGATTGTCCCCCAGGCGAAGAAGCTGGGCGGGAATGGGCCGATCATGGCTTTTGCGTTGAGCACCCTCGGCGCGCCGGTCCATTACGTGGGGATGCTCGGCTATCCCGAATTGCATCCGGTCTTTTCGGAATTCGCCAAGCGCACGAAAGTTTATTCCATCGCCGATCCGGGCCTCACCCAGGCCTTCGAGTTTTCCGACGGCAAGCTCATGTTCGGCCAGCACG
>Ga0182030_10019673_pt1 | contig 12813 bp, 9 predicted proteins | sample 812S3MmetaG_FD_121299 | JGI IMG/M metagenome (GOLD analysis project Ga0182030, IMG submission 121299) | Permafrost microbial communities from Stordalen Mire, Sweden - 812S3M metaG (Illumina Assembly) | ecosystem: Environmental > Terrestrial > Soil > Wetlands > Permafrost | place: Sweden... | reverse complement strand
GTCGCCGAGATTGCGGCAGATCCCGCGGAGCTGCGCCAGTTGAGGAAATTGTGCACTGCCATGACGGAATTCGGGGACAAATACCAATTCCTCATCGGGACGGCACCCGTGCTGAACACCGGTGCGGACCCGATTGGCTTGGCAGCACTGATGAGTCGGTGGCAGGAGGCCGGCATCCTTCGCGGCGAACTTACGCCAAGTTGGCTGGCCGCGTCCTTCATGTCACTCGCGATCGCGCTACACGCAGACTCCGGTCCGCTGTCAGCAAGCGTCGAGTTCGGTTGTCGCGCGGAACTATTATTCGAATCCTTTGCGTTAGGCGCTTCAGCCGCGCACCGTCTGGCAACTGCCTCGAGCGGCCCTTGAGACGAGCTCTGGCAGAAGGCAAGCGGTATGCGCGCGTGGGGGTGGCCGCGCGGTCGGCCGGTGTCAGACATTGAAGCGAGGAGCGACGTCGCAGATGATGGTCAGCAATGATTGGGTGAGCAATTCGGCGACTTCGTCGCGGCTCAGCGTGCTTCGCACCAGCCACTGTCTGCCTGCGGCCCGGGCCATCCCGCCGAACGCCAAGAACATTGCGTGCAACCGGTCCCGTTGGGGATGGTCGTCGAGACTCAGCGCCTCGAGCATGCGGTCGGCGGCGACGTCGTCAGCCTGTTCGATGATGCGCTGTATGTCGTGGTCCTGGGCGTCGACGCTGATCGTGGAGGTCCACATCGACTTGTGGCGTGACGTCACCGACAGCCAATAATCGATACTCGCGCGGATCCGGTCCTCCAGCGCATCGGCTGCGATCCCCTGTACGGCGGTCTCGACCACATGCGGCGGGACCAGGGCGAAGCGGCGGACCACCTCGAGGTACATCTCGCGTTTGGTCCCGAAATAGTAGTGGATCAGTGGTCGTCCAACGCCGGCCTCGTCGGCGATGGCGGCTGTTGACACTTCGCTGTAGGTGCGCTCTTCGAAGTGCCGCGCGGCCACTGCCAGAATCTGTTCGCGTCGGCGTTCAGAACCCAGGCGCTGCTTTGCGGGCGCGCTATCGCCAACCATGTGCGGACTTCCTACTGCAGAAAGCGGCCACCGCTATGCGGTCGCCGGGGTATCGATGGATAGATGCTAGACGGGGCGGAGTCGCGCCGGCCGGAACGAGGGGCGTAGCGGCGCGGCGGGATCAAGCGTGCAGTGCAGATTCGGCAAAAAAATGCGCAAAATGTTGACTCGATCACAGAAACATAAATAGTATGCGTTGACGACATGGATTGCCGCCGCAGCATCTCGTGTGGGTCTCACGCCCGACGTCGTTCGGTTGGTGAGAACCGCACGTACTTCAGCACGCGGTGCACTGGGCACGGTGCGGACCGCCGGCGTCAGCCAAAACAGATGTCGAGGAAAGGGTTTCGTACATGGAGATCGCAGCCGTCAAGATGAAGGTCCCGGCGACCACGACGCGGCCGGACAGTGACGCTGCCGTCGAGTGGGCACTGGGACCGGGTTCGATGACCTGGCGCGTGATGAAGGACCCGACGGTGTTCATCGTCGGTCTGCTGCGCGAGGCGCTACTACTCACGCTGCACCCCGCCTTCGCTGCTGCCGCTTCTGACCACGATAGTTTTGGCGACGATCCCGTAGCCCGATTCAAGCACGTGGCGTGGTACACCTACGCCGCAACGTACGGCACGCCCGACGACGCGGAGTACGTGAGCGGAATCGTGCGCCGGAGGCACTCGACCATCGTCGGCGTCGAGCCGTTGACCCTGCTGCCGTATCGCGCCAACTCCGAATACGAACTCGCACTTACGCAGGCGATGCTGTCGGCGTCCTTCCTCGCGACATACGAACTGCTGCACGGCGAGCTGACCAGCGCCCAGCGCGACCAGTTCTGCCGCGAACAGCAGGTGCCCGCCGCACTGCTGGGTACCAACCCCGACCACCTGCCGTCGACCTACGGCGAACTAATCGATTTCATCGCTCATGCCCGAAACCGCTTCGCCACCGGCCTGCAAGCGCGGGAGACCCTCTCGCCGTTCGCAACTGGCGAGTACCGCACGGGCACGGTGATCGGCGATCTGCATCCCCTGTTCCGCAAGCCGGCGATGTTCGCCCTGCGGGCGTTCGCCGACATGGCGATGCTGACGATGTCTTGGGAGGAGCGCGAACTGGTCGCCATCAATCGGCGGCCCAAACTGGGTTCCAAGATCGCCACCCGCGCTGCACTGCGTTTGTTGTCGAAATGGTTCCTCAGCGAAAGGGGACTCTCGGTGTTCGACGAGTTCCTCGGCGAGCGCATCGCTCCGATCTACCGGCGCGGCATCGCCGCCGACGAGGCACCGGGCGGCCGGATCCGCGTGGCCGAGTTCGTGGTCCCCGATCCGCGTCCGTGCTTCCACCGTCTGGATGACCTTGCCGTCAACTGGCCGGGATCAACTGAGGAGTACGTGTTGGGCGGCGAGGGGCGTCAACCCGCCCAGCAACCGACGCCTCCGGTGCTGCGCAGCACTGCGGCGTCTTCGTGACGCCCCGGCGCTGATGATGCCGGCGTTGCACTTCGGTATTGCGCACAACAGCACACTTACGGGCACGATGCCCGGCAGCCGGCCCGGACCGGGGCACCGGCAACCAGACGATCGCGGTTCCGTGGAGCCGGTGACGGTTGAACCGCCGCCATACGTGCGATCGCGTTGACAGAAAGCAGGAACTCGTGGGCATCCAATCGGCGATCAGTAACGTAGTCGGACGGCGGAGTCCAAGGACCACGTCCGCGGTGATCGTGGGGTGTGGGTTCGGTGGGTTGGCCGCCGCGATTGAATTGAAGCGCTCGGGCTTCGAGGACATCACCATCTTCGAACGAGGGCCATCCGTGGGTGGAGTGTGGCGCGACAACACCTACCCTGGAGCGGCATGTGATGTTCCCTCGGCCATCTACTCGTTTTCCTACGCGCTCAAGCCGGACTGGTCTGCCCTGTTCGGTGCGCAATCCGAAATCCACCACTACCTGACCGAGGTGGCCGAGGAGTTCGACATCGCACCGCTCATCCGCTTCAACACCGAGGTCCGCGCCGCGGAATTCGACGAGGGCGCGGGCAAGTGGACGGTGACGACGTTCAACGGCGAATCGGTCGAAGCCGACGTCTTGATTCTGGCCACCGGGCAGCTGAGCCGGCCCAAGATGCCCAACGTGGCCGGCCTGGACGCCTTCGCCGGTAAGTCATTCCACTCGGCGCAGTGGGACCACGACGTCGATCTGGCCAACAAGCGGGTCGCCGTCGTCGGCAGCGGTGCCAGTGCCATCCAGGTCGTGCCCGCCATCGCCGACCGGGTGAAAGACCTGACCGTCGTGCAGCGCTCACCCAACTGGGTCATGTGGAAGAGCCGACGGGTGCCCGGGTCATTCCAGACCGCCTTGATGCGTCGCTTCGGTTGGCTGCGCACCCTGCATCACAACGCGCTGTTCCTTTCCTACGAGACGCGCTACCCGCTGGTGACCCGTGGCGCCGAACCCGTTCGCCGGCTCTCACAGTGGTATCTGATCCAGCGACTCAAGCGTCACGTCAAGGACCCCGCCGAAGTGGCGGCGGCGATCCCCGACTACCGCTTGTTGTGCAATCGCCTGCTGCTGTCCAACGACTGGTATCCCACGATCGGCCGCGACGACGTCCACCTGATCGGCTCGGCCGTGGACAGCGTCGACGAGACCGGCATCAATACCGCTGACGGGCGCCACATTGACGCTGACGTCATCGTCTGGTGCACGGGATTCAAGGCCAGCGAGTTTCTGGCCCCGATCACCATCCGCGGCCGCGGGGGAGCCGACTTGCACGAGCAGTGGGCCCAGGTGCCTTCGGCCTACCTCGGAATGACGGTGCCGAACTTCCCCAACATGTTCATGCTCTTCGGACCTAACACCAACAGCATCACCAACACCATCGTGTTCCTCCTCGAACGCCAGGCCGCTTACATTCGGCAGGCGCTCGAACACAAGGAACGCCACCAGCTGGCGTGGCTGCAGGTCAGCGATGCCACCTACGAGAAGTTCCAGAGTTGGCTGCAGCACAAGCTTGATCGCACGGTCTTCACCGACAACTGCCCCGGCTGGTACACCAATGAACAGGGCAAGGTGACCGCGATGTGGCCGGCCTCGCACTTGGCCTACGCACGGGCGACTCGCCGATTCGAGCCTGACGAATACATCGGCTGGGCTGCTGCGCAACCCATTTCGGCGTCGAGCCGGCCTTCAGGTGAGCCTCAGGCGGCCCGCTGATGACTGCAACCGACGACGCTGGCGCCGCCACGCTGTGCGAACTGTTCGATCGCACCGTGCGTAGCCACCCCGATCTGATCGCGCTGCGCAATGCCGACGGCACGGTGAATTATACCTACGCGCAATACCGGGCGGCGGTGGCTGACGTCGCGGCCGCCCTGCTCACAGCGGGTGTTCGGCGCGGCGACGTCGTTGCCCTGATGTTCGAGAACCGCCCCGAGTTCCACGTGATCGATGCCGCGGTGATGCACCTAGGGGCAGCGAGTTGTTCGATCTACAACACGTCCCCGACAGGCGATATCGCTCACATCATCACCACCTCTGGTGCTCGAATCGCACTGTGCGAAGCGCCTTTCGCGCAACGACTGCGTGAGGCCGCCGCGGAGCTGACGATCGTGTGTACCGATACTGGCGTATCGGGCACCACGGCGCTGCACGATCTGCCCCGCGGTGACGGCTTCGACTTCGAAGCCACCTGGCAGGCGGTGCAACCCGAGGACGTACTCACTCTGATCTACACCTCTGGGACCACCGGTGCTCCCAAACCCGTTGAGCTGACTCACCAATCGATGGTCGCCGAGGTGCTGCTGGCCGCCGAGGTGCTGGAGTTTCGGGCAGGCGATCGCGTACCCTCGGCGTTGCCGATGGCCCATGCCGCGCAACGCTGGGGAACGCATTACAGCGCCATGGCCTTCGGTCTGGATGTGGTGTGCATCGACGACCTGAGCACGCTGGCGTCGAGCCTGGTGACCATCCAACCCGATATCTGGGGGACCGTGCCGCGAATCCTAGAGAAGATGGTCGCTGGGTTGCGGGCCCGGATGGAGGCCGAGACAGACCCTGCCAGGGCGGGATTGGTAGCTACTGCGATCGACGTTGGTCAGCGTTATGCGGCTGCGGTGCAGCAAGCTCGCGCCGATGGCAGCCAACCATCCCAGGCCCTCGCCGAGCAACGAGAGAAGGTCGAGCCGGTCTTGGCGGCGATCCGTCAGTCCATGGGGCTGGGCAACCTGCGCTGGCTGATGGTGGGCGCAGCTCCCACCGCCCCACACATCCAGTCCTACCTGGCCGGGCTCGGCTTGGAAGTGGTCGAGGTCTGGGGGATGTCGGAACTGGGCGCGGTGGCCACGATCAACCCGTGCGGTGCGCAGAAGTTCGGCACGGTGGGAAAGCCGCTGCGTGACGTGCAGATAACCCTTAGCGACGACGGCGAGATCTTGGTGTGCGGGCCCATCGTTATGCGCGGATACCGCGGTGAACCGGTGGCGACCGCGCAAGCGTTCACCACCGACGGGCGGCTGCGTACCGGAGACCTCGGCGAGCTCGACGAGGACGGCTATCTGTCCATCACCGGCCGCAAGAAGGAGATCATCGTCAATGCCGCAGGCAAGAACATCGCCCCGGCCAAGGTGGAGGCAGCGGTCAAGGCCGAAAGCCCGTTAATCGCTTCGGTGGTGGCCATCGGCGATGAACGCCCATATCTGACCGCACTGATCGTCTTGGACCCCGACGCATTGACCCAGTTCGCCGCCTCGGCGGGCATCCCAGTCCAGCGGCCCGAAGATCTTTGTGACCACGACATCGTCACCACGGCCGTCGCGCAGGCGGTGGAGCGGGCCAATACCCACCTGGCCAGGGTCGAGCAGATCAAGCGCTACACCGTGTTGTCCCAGTTTTGGCAGCCCGACAGTGCGGAGTTGACCCCTACTCTCAAGTTGCGGCGGCGGGTGATCGCCGAGAACTACCGCAGCGAGATCGATGCGCTGTATGCCGCCGAGGCGGTGGCGCGATGAGCGCCCCGACCCGTTCCGCCGCGCGGGCCAAGCAGTCCTTCGCCGCCCGTGACGTCGCCACCGGCGAGACCATCGCCGAATTTCCCTCCATGGACGCCGATCTGGTGGCGGCACGGGTCGCCGACTGCCGGGTTGCCGGCCGCGTCTGGCACGGCCTGGGGTTTGCGCAACGCCGAGGTTGTCTGCTGGCGTGGGCCGCGGACATCGTCGCTCACAGCGACGACTTCGTGTCACTGATTCACCGCGAGAGCGGGAAACCCGTCGATGACGCCTACCTCGAACTGGTCATCGCCGTCGAACACATCCGGTGGGCGGCGCGCAACGCCGAACGGGTGCTGCGGAAGCGGCGGGTGATACCGACAGCGTTGATGGCCAATTATCGTGCCGTCATCGACTCCGAGCCCTTCGGTGTCATCGGCATCATCAGCCCGTGGAACTACCCATTGTTCGCGCCAGTGGCGCCGCTGGCGTCGGCGCTGGCGGCGGGCAACGGTGTCGCGCTCAAGCCGAGCGAACACACCACTGCCGTCGGCGCTGAGCTGGTTAACGCCTTCGTGCGCGCTAATCCTCATGTGCCGGCAGGTGTTTTGACGCTGGTCACCGGTGCCGCGGAAGCTGGGGCCGGTCTGATCAGCGGCGGGGTGGACAAGGTGGCCTTCACCGGGTCGCCCCGCACCGCCAGAAAGATCCTGCACGCGTGCGCAGAGACTCTGACACCGGCGGTGATGGAATGCGGTGGCAAGGACGCGATGATCGTCGCTGCCGACGCCGACGTCGAGGCGGCCGCCGACGCCGCCGCCTGGGGTGGGTTCAGCAATGCCGGCCAGACTTGTGTTGGGGTGGAACGGATCTACGTGCACCAGGCCGTCTCCGAGCGGTTCCTCGATGCGCTGGCCCGTCGGCTGCGCACCGTGCGGGTCGGTACCGAGCCGGGTTCGACCTACGGGCCGATGGCCCTGCCATCGCAAGCCACCGTCGTGGCCGAGCAGGTGCGCCAGGCGATCGAGCACGGTGCAGGCGCTCCGCTGGGCGGTGCAGAACGCGTTCGTGGCCGCATCGGTGAACCGATCATCCTGGTGGACCCCGACGAATCCTGCTCCGCGGTGCAAGAGGAAACGTTCGGCCCCATGGTGACGGTATGCACGGTGGCCGACCTGGAGGAAGCGGTCCGGTTGGCCAACGGCACCAACTTCGGGTTGGGGGCAGCCGTGTTCTCCAAGTCCGAAGGACCGCGTCTAGCGGCTGCCCTGCGCTGCGGAATGGTATCCATCAACTCGGTGATCGCCTTCGTCAGCATTCCCGAACTGCCCTTTGGCGGAGTCGGTGAAAGCGGCTACGGCCGTATCCACGGCGCCGAAGGACTCCGTGAATTCAGCCGCACGAAGTCGATTTCGACGAAAGTCGCCAACCCGCCAGGACTCAACGGAATGCTCTTGCAACGGCCCGCCTTCACCATGTTCGCGTTGCGTACCATGACCCGCGCCCGCTTCCGCGCCGGACGGCGCAACCCGTGATCACTCGACGATTCGCGTTCGCGAGCCCATGCCAGGCCAGCGCCGAGACAGTCCTGAAGTTGTTGGACGACGTCGATGGCTGGTCTGATTGGGCGCGCCCACTGGTGCTGCAGACCCGCTGGGAACGGTGGGGCGAGTCGATGCCGGCGGGCCCGGGCGCGGTACGCAAGATCGGCGCCTGGCCGGTGTGGGTCCGTGAACTCATCCTGACTCGCGACGACGGTGGCCAGACCTACACAGTCATCAGTCCCGCAGTGTTCACCCACTATCTGGGATCGGTCACGGTGCGGCCGGCGGCAGCGGGAGGCGTCGACGTCGAATGGCGCATCGAGTTCGCCGCCAGGCGCCGGATCGCGGCGCCGCTGCTGAATGCCGTGCTGCGGGGGACCATCGCGGGACTGCTCAAGCGGTTGGTCAATGCTGCCGAACAGCTGTCCGCCCGAGAAGAGAGATCACGCAATGAGTGAAGCACTCGCGGCGCACACCATTGACGCGAAGGCGGGGCTGCACGGCCGGGTGGCACTGGTGACCGGTGGGTCGCGGGGCGTGGGCGCGGGAGTCGCCAGGGAACTCGCCGCGGCCGGCGCGCAGGTCGCCGTGACGTACATGCGGTCGCCGGAGGCCGCTGTCAAGGTGGTCGCCGACATCGAAGCCGCTGGCGGACAAGCGATGTCGGTCTATGCGTCGGCGGCAGAAGAACAATCGTGGTCGGATGCCGTCGCCGCGATCGTCGATCGCTTCGGCGATGTCGACCTATTGGTCAGCAATGCCGGCGTGGCCAGCCGGGGGCTTGCCATCGCCGACACCGATCCGCGGGAATACCTCCAGCTGCTTGGCGTGCACACGCTGGGCCCGCTGGCGTTGATTCGCCAACTGCTGCCGGGCATGCGGGCCAAGGGGCGCTCCGACATCGTGGTGATCTCCAGTGCGATCGTCGACGTGTGCCCGGCCAACACGGCGCCCTACGCCATGGCCAAGGCCGCCATGGAGGCGGCGTGCCGGGTATTGGCCCGTGAGGAGCGCGACCACGGCGTGCGCATCAACGTGATCTCGCCGGGCCTGATCGACACCGACATGGGCGCAAGGCTCGTCAACGCCACCTCGCCCGGCGACACGATCGAAGGCACCGAGACCCATTCGCCGTTCGGGAGAGTCTGCAAGCCGGCCGACATCGCTCGACTCGTAGTCTTCCTCGCCGGTCCTGGCGGGGAGTACATCACCGGTCAGCGGGTGATCATCGACGGTGGCGGTGCCGCACCGCCGATGTACTGACCCGTCGCCGCGACGAAGCAGAACAACGAATGCGGGGCCCGTCCCACCTGGGAAGGCCACCGCACTTATGGAATTGGCCGTGGCTCTACAGCGTGCGGGCGATCAGTTCCTTCATGACCTCGTTGGCGCCAGCGTAGATCTTCTGGATGCGGGCGTCCGCGTACATCTGGGCAATCGGGTATTCCAGGCTGTAGCCGTAACCGCCGAACAACTGCAAGCAGCGGTCGATCACTGCGCACTGCTGATCGGCCAACCAGTACTTGGCCATCGCGGCGGTAGTCACGTCGAGATGGCCGTCGACGAGGGCGCTGATGCACTGGTCGATGAAGACCCGCGACACGTGCGCGATGGTGGCGCACTCGGCGAGTTCGAACCGAGTGTTCTGCATGGCAAACAGCGGGGCGTTGAACACGTTGCGTTGCTTGGTGTATTCGACGGTCAGCTCGACGGCGCGCTCCATCGAGGCGACGGCAGCGACGCCGAGTATCACCCGCTCGGTGGCCAGCTGCGTCTTGAGTTGAGCGAATCCACCGTTGAGCGATCCGAGGACGGCGTCGGCGGGCACAGGGAAGTCTTCGAAGAACAGCTCGGCGGTGTCCTGGCCCTTCTGGCCTATCTTCCTCAGCGCCGCACCGCGGGAGAACCCGACCGGGTCGCTGCCTGCCGAGCGTTCGGTGACGTCAACGATGAACAGTGAGATTCCCGCGCCCCGGGCGTTGGGGTCGGTCTTGGCGGCCACGATCACCACGTCGGCGTTGAGGCCGTTGGAGATGAAGCACTTCGTGCCGCTGAGCGAAAAGCCGTCGTCGGTGGGGACCGCACGGGACGTCATCGCCTGCAGATCCGAGCCGGCGCCAGGTTCGGTCATCGCGATGGCGCTAATCCACTCACCTGAAGCCAGTTTCGGAAGGTAGCGCTTCTTTTGCGCCTCGGTGCCGTAAGCCAGGATGTAGTGCGGGACGATGACGGCGTGCACGCCCAGGTGCAGCGAGGTGTCACCGGCGAGGGTTTGCTCGGTGAGGAACGCGGCTTCGTGGGCGAAAGTGCCGCCGCCGCCACCGTATTCCTCGGGAATCGACATGCACATCAGGCCCATTTCGCCTGCCTGCCGGTACAGTTCGCGGTCGGGTCGACCCTCGCGGGCCGCGGACTCGGCCTGCGGGCACACATACCGTGTGAAGAAGTCGCGCGCCAAATCGGCAACGGCAGCCACGTCGTCGGTCATCCACGACGCGGTCTGGCGGGAAGCTTCCAAAGTCGATGTCATTCTCGTCCTCTCCACAGCGGGTGTCGTCAGCCGTCTGACCGGGCCCGTCGGACCCTTCCCGGTCAACCACGACCCGGCTGGCTATTCCGTGGAATGCAGGCAAGGCGTGCAATCGACTGTTGTATGCACAGTAGAACACAGCATTGTATACGCATAATTGACCGATCCCGTCTGGTGATCGTAAGGTGGTGGGAGTCACTCGCGGGAAGGATTGTTTCGATGGTCACAGCGATTCCGAACGACATCCGCTTGATGGGCCCGCTGAAGCCGATGAGGTTCGAAGCCCACATCGAAGACTGTGTGGTCACCGAGGGCGAGATCCCGCCGCAACTCAATGGCGGCTTCTATCGCGTAGGTCCGACCTGGAAACGCCCCACTAAGCAGGGGTTCAACGGACTGGCCTCCACCGATGCGATGGTTCAAGGCTTGATCTTCGCCGAGGGGCGAGCGCACTTCACCAACAAATGGGTCGAGACACCCAAGTATCTGCTGGAGCAGAAACACAACGCATCGCTGTTCGATTGGACTGACGGCGTGTTCACCGACTGGCGTGGGTATGGACTGGGTGCATCGATTCCCAACGAGTACACCGGTGGAGTTCCCGCCGGCAGCCCAATAGTCAACGTGTTCCCCTTCGCCGGTGAGCTACTGGCTAGCGGCGAGCAGGGTATTCCGCCGGTCGCGATCGATCCTGTTACGTTGGAGACTCGCGGTATCGTCCCGTGGTCGCACCGCCTATCACCCGGGATGACCCCACCTACGTGCTTCGGAGACAACGCGTTCACCGCTCACCCCAAGTGGGATGCCGCCAGCGGCGTTCTCTACGGCTGGTCGTATCGCGACGTGCAGCCATACGTCACCCTGCATTGGGTGCACCCCGACGGACGGATAGAAACCCGCGATATCGACGACGCCCCATACGCGCAAAACGCCCACGACATGTGGCTTACCGAGAACTACGTGGTACTCCCCTTCCAGCCATTTCTGGTCGACCAGAAGCGCATCGAGCGCGGGCTGTCGGTCTTCGGATGGGACCCCACGCTGCCGACCAAACTGGCCCTCGTCTCCCGCGCGGACATCAATGCGCCGATCAAGTGGGTCACGGCTGACTTCGACAACCAATACATCATGCACACCATGTCGGCCAATCACGTGGGGGACAAACTGATCCTCGACGGACCGATCTTCGACCGCCCGCCATTTCCGTTTGAAGACCAGGTGGACTTCGGTGTCGATTTCGTACCGTTCGGTGCTGGCGTGACCGGTCGCTGGATCGTCGACCTCGCCGAGGGCACTGTCAAAGCCGAGCGACTCGACGATAGAGCTGTGGAGTTCCCGAAAGTCGACGAGCGCTACTACGGCAAGAATTACGAGTGGGGCTTCATGGCTTGCGGCGAGACCCTGTGGTCGCTGGATTCGGTCTTGCGCCGCAACGTGCGTACTGGCGACGAAGAGATCTTCAAAATCGACGGACGTGGCCAATCGGTGGCCCTCTTCGAGCCCACCTTTGCCCCGCGATCGACTACCGCGCCCGAAGGCGATGGCTACCTAATCGTGCCCATTTCGCACTTCATGGAGAATACTTCCGAATACCAGATCTTCGACACCCAGGACTTTGCCGCCGGGCCGGTCGCTCGCATCGAATTACCCTTCCAGATCGGGTGGACCCCCCACGGCCACTTCCTCAACTTTGACCCCCGTTAATACGCGAGCAGTGCGGACTGCGACGAAAGATGCTGCCAGGATAGGCCTTTCGGTTGCACGCGTCGCGACCTCGGTGGTGTCGGACAGGCTCAATCCGCCGACTGTCCGGTCCTTCGCCGACGTTCCCTCCCGCATCGGCCATATCACGCCGGGATGGCTGACCGCGGTACTGCAAGGCGTACTGCCGGGCGTCGAAGTCGATGCGGTATCAGAGGACGGGGTCTCATCGGGAACTTCCGTCCGGGCACGGTTGCATCTGCGATACGCGACGGACCGCGACGACCAACCGGCCACCATGTTCGCCAAGAGCACTCCGACGTTCGCCACTCGGATCGCCAACGGACTGACCGGAACTGCGCCGACCGAGGCCGGTTTCTACCGTGAACTGCGGCCGCAGCTGGACATCGAGGCGCCCCTGGGCTACCACGGTGCGTTCGATGAAAGGTCGTGGCGTTCCATCCAGATCATCGAAGATCTGGTCGCGACGAAGGGCGCCGGGTTCTGCTCACCAGCCCGCTTTGTATCCGCCCAAGAGGCGGAGCAAATCGTGTGTCAACTGGCCGCCTTGCATGCCCAGGGAATGCAGTTGCCGCGCGTATCCACGGGACGGCCCCCGTGGTTGCGCACCTATCCCGACTGGTGGGGTCAGGCGCTGAGAGTGGTCGGGGTCAAGCGCAGTCACCTGCGGGGCGTGGCGGCTGCCGTCGACCACGGTGTGATGCCAGCGGCACTTCGCGGCCGTGGAAATGACCTGTGGGAGGGATTCCTTCGTTCGGTGCAGGCTCATCGAAATCTGCCTGCAACACTGCTGCATGGCGACGTCCACCTCGGCAATTGGTATGTCACCGAGGACGGTGTGATGGGCCTTTGTGACTGGCAGTGTGTATCGGCGGGGCACTGGTCGCGTGACCTGGCCTACGCGTTGGCAACAGTTCTGGACGTCGAGCAACGTCGGACGTGTGACCGCGAGTTGATCGAGATCTATCTGGACCGACTGCGAGAGGG
>Ga0182030_10019672_pt1 | contig 12815 bp, 4 predicted proteins | sample 812S3MmetaG_FD_121299 | JGI IMG/M metagenome (GOLD analysis project Ga0182030, IMG submission 121299) | Permafrost microbial communities from Stordalen Mire, Sweden - 812S3M metaG (Illumina Assembly) | ecosystem: Environmental > Terrestrial > Soil > Wetlands > Permafrost | place: Sweden... | reverse complement strand
CGACACTCCTCGCTCCACTCCGATCCTAATCCGAACCGCAACAGAATCTGCCCCGGTTACGTCCGATCTCTCACCGGCGTGGATACCCGGGACAAGCCCGGGCATGACGAACCCGACGCGCACATGAGTCATCCTGTCTGCGACTCGGTATAAGCCGTCATGGAAAGGCGACATCCCCGTTTTGACGCCCAGTTTTTCCACCGCGAGTTGACCCGGTAAAAGTCCCGAAAACCGTCGCGCCGGGGACAGTCCTTCACGCCACCGAGGCGGAGACGAAAGCGCGCGGCTTCGGCGGCGTCTTCGGGATCGTCACCAGCACCACCGTGCCCTCGCCGAAGCGCGAGGAAATGTTGAGCGAGCCGCCGTGCAACTCGGCGTAGGATCGCGCGATGGCGAGGCCGAGCCCGGAGCCCTTCATGCCATTGGCCATCGCCTTGCTCGCCTGCTCGAACGGACGGCCAAGCCGGGCGAGGTCGTGCTCGGGAATGCCGGGCCCGTCGTCCTCGATGTAGAAATAGATGTGATCGCGAAAACTCTGCGCGCCGATCGACACCGAGCCGCCGCGCGGCGCGAACTTGACCGCGTTGCGCGCCAGCGTCGTCAGCACGCGCGCGACCGCGTCGCGATCTGCATGCATGTCGGCGCCCGGCTCAACCTCGACGCGCACGACGATCTCCTTGTCGCGCGCCATCTCGGTGACATCCTCAATCGCCGCGTCGACGGCCTCGAACGCGGGGAACTTCTGATAATCGAGCTGGATTCGGCCGGATTCGAGGTTCGACATCGCCAGCACGTCGTCGAACACCTTAAGCAGCGACTGGCCGCTGTCGAAGATGTCGCCGGCGTAGCCGATATATCTGGCCGCCAGCGGCCCCAGCGTCTCGCAGCGCATGATGTCGGAGAAGCCGATGATGTGGTTGAGCGGCGTGCGCAGCTCGTGACCCATGTTGGCGAGGAACTCGGCCTTGGCGCGGTTGGCGGTCTCGGCCTTGGCCTTTTCTTCGAGATAGCGCTTGGCGAGATCGGCCATCTGCTGCGCCTGCGCCTCCAGCGAGCGGCGCGACTGGTTGAGCTGCGCCACCGTCTGCAGCAGCAGCCGCTCGGACTTCTGCAACTCCTCCTCGTTTTGTTTGATCGCGGTGATGTCGGCGCCTATCGAGACATAGCCGCCGTCGCGCGTGCGCCGTTCATTGACCTGCAGCCAGCGCCCGTCGGCGAGGCGGGCCTGATAGGTGCGCGAGCGGCCGTCGAGCGGCGCCACGTCGTTGGCGGAGAGCGCGATCTCGTTGGAGACGAGCGGCGGCTGGCCGAGCCGGGCGAGTTCGGCGTAAGCCGCGCCGGCGCGCGTCGATTCCGCCGGCAATTGATGCAAGTGCTGATATTTGGAGTTGCAGAGCACGAGCCGGTTGCCGGAGTCCCAGAGCACGAACGCCTCGGAGATGGCCTCGATCGCGTCGCGCAGCCGCTGGTCGGCGGTGGCCGAGATCTCGGCCTCGCGCATGCGCTCGGTGATGTCGATGGCGATGCCGACCAGTCGTCGGCGCCGCTTCGGCCCCTCCTCGACGATATCGGCGCGCAGGTCGAGCCAGATCCATTCGCCGTCGGCGCGGCGCATCCGGCACTGGAACGACAGCGGCCCCAGCGGCGCGGAGCGCGCGGCCTCGGCGACGGCCTGAAGCGTCCGATCCTGCGGGTGCATCATGCGGGCGATGTCGTCGAGGCTCATCGCCGCGCTCGGCCGCGGCGCGCCGATCAACTCGAACATCGACGCCGCCCAGACCATGCGGCCGCTCGCGAGATTCCAGCTCCACAGCCCGCAACGGCCGTGCCGCAACGCCAGATCGAGGTTGGCGCGCCGCGACGCGTCGGCCGCGGCTTTCTCCCTGCCGCGCTGCGCTTCGAGCGCGAAGGCGAGCGCGCATCCCGCCAGGATCAGCACGGTGGCGGCGAGCAGCGCGGATAGCGCGCGGGCGTTCGCGCGCCAGTCGGCAAGCATCTCACGCTCGCTCGCCACCAGCGCGACCTGTCCGCGGCCTTGCTTGAGCGTGCGCAGCGCGGCGTAGCTGTCGCCGGCGCCCTGAGTCTCGAGACGCAAGGCGCCGACCTTGTCGCCGAACAGCGGCAGCAACGCGTCGCCGCCGAGCGCCTCGGCGAGCGTAATGGGAGCGTCGGCCCGCTTGCGCGAGGTCGCGCGAATGATCCCGTCGGCGTCGGAAATCAGCGCCGCGCCGACGTCGCCGGGCGCGGGCGACAGCGCCTGCGCGAGCAGGGCCTGCAGGTCGGCCTTCGGCGCGTCGGCAAGCGCGGCGTCGAGCTTGCGCGCAAGCTCGACCGCGCGCAGGTCGAGCATGCGTGAGGCGATGTCGAGCGCCGTCAGCCGCGACTGCCCCAACCGCCACGTAACAAGGCCGGCGATGACGATAAGGATCAGCGCGGCCGAAATCGGCCCAGCATATCCCAAGCCCCGCCGTATTCCCGTGCGCATCCTCGCCCAACGCCCCCCGGCGCGCATGACGCCGATACGAATTCGCTGGACGTCGAGCGCAAACGGCTCCCCAGCAGCCGCGCTAACGCGCGTCATGCACAACCCCCGCCCATGTTGGTGACTTCGGCGCAACTCGCACGCAATACCGAATCACAGGCATAAGAATCCTTGCCGGATTCTTTGTCCAGAGGGATTGTTTCAGCGGCGCGAAAAAACTGATGCGATGTCGCACGCCGGACTCAGAGTCGCGCGCTTTCGCTCAAGCCGCGGCCTGGGGATCAACGAGGTTTGACCGCAAGGCGGCGCCGGAAACGCTCAGGTCCGCTCCAGGCTGCGCGTCACGATGTCGCGAACGTCGGCGGAGAGCTTGTCCTGCGCGGCGATGCGGCCCAGCGCCGCCTCGGCCTTCTCGCGCCGCCCCGCCTCCAGCGAGCGCCAGGAGCGCAGCGCCGTCAGGAGACGCGCGGCGATCTGCGGGTTTGAGCCGTCGAGCCGCAGCACGATGTCGGCGAGGAACTGATAGCCGGCGCCGTCGGCGCGGTTGAACTGCGTCTGGTTGGCGGCGAAGCCGCCGATCAGCGCGCGTGTCCGGTTGGGATTGGATAGCGAAAAGGCGTGGTGGCGCATCAGCGTCTCCACGCGCTTGAGCGTCTCCTTCTCGCCGATCTGCGCCTGCAGCGCGAACCACTTGTCGAGGATGAGCGGCTCGGCGGCGTAGACGCGGCCGAAATTCTCGAACGCGCTCTCGCGTGGGCTACCCGCGAGGTTCGACAGCGCGACCAGCGCGCCGAATTTCTCCGTCATGTTCTCGGCGGCGGAATATTGCTGCGAGGCGAGCCGCGGCCCATCGATGCCGTCGCCGGCGACAAACATCGCCAGCGCGCCGTTGCGCAAGCTGCGCCGGCCCGCGCTAGCGGGATCGGGGCTGAACGGGCCCGGATTGGCCATTTGCGCGTGCAGCGTCTTCAGCGCGCCGGCGTGCGCCCGGCCGACCCGTCCGCGCAACGCCTCGCGCGCGGCGCGGATCGCGTCGGGATCGACGTCGCGGCCGATCTCGCGCGCGATGTCGGCCTCGCTCGGCAATTGCAGCGAATAAGCCGCGAAGGCGGGGTCGATGCGGCTCGAAAGCGCGTCGTCGATCACGGAGCCGTAGGCGGTGACGAAAGCGGGATCGACGTGCGGCGCCCCGCCGTCGCGGATCTTGCGCACGGAGTGCTTCAACAAATCGACAGCGAGCGTCTGCAGCGACTGCCAGCGGTTGAACGGGTCGCTGTCGCGCTTGAGCAGAGTGAGATGGTCGGCCTCGGTGAGATCGTTCTCGACATTCACCGGCGCCGAGAAGCCGCGCAGCGCCGAAAGCGCCGGGCGGCGCGCGACTTCGCGGAAGGTCAGCGAACGGCTCGGCGCCTCCAGGGCGAACACGCCGCTGGCGAGTTCATGCTCGGAGGCGTCGGCGCAGACGAGCGCGAGATCGCCGCGCTCGGCGTCGACGAGCCCGATGCGCACGGGAATCGTCATCGGCAGCTTCTCCGGCTGTCCCGGCGTCGGCCCCATCGATTGCTGGATCTCGACGCGGAAGGTCTTCGCCGCCTCGTCGTAATGCGTGCCGATCCTGAGCCGCGGCGTGCCGGCCTGGCTGTACCAGCGCTTGAAGTTGGTGAGATCGCGGCCGGAGGCGTCGGCGAAGCAGGTCAGGAACTGCTCGACCGTCGCCGCCGTGCCGTCACAGCGCTCGAAATACAGATCCATGCCCTTGCGGAAGGCCTCGGCGCCGATCAGCGTCTTGAGCATGCGGATGACTTCCGCGCCCTTCTGGTAGACCGTCGCCGTGTAGAAGTTGTTGATCTCGTGATAGACCTCGGGGCGCACGTTGTGCGCGAGCGGCCCGGCGTCCTCGGGAAACTGCGCCGCCTTCAGCATGCGCACGTCGGCGATGCGCTTGACCGGCGCCGAGCGCTGGTCGGCCGAGAAATCCTGATCGCGGAATACGGTCAGGCCCTCTTTCAGGCAAAGCTGGAACCAGTCGCGACAGGTGATGCGGTTGCCGGTCCAGTTGTGGAAATACTCGTGCGCGATGACCCCCTCGATCCCCGCGTAATCGTCGTCGGTCGCCGTACCCGGCGAGGCGAGCACGTATTTGTCGTTGAAGACGTTGAGCCCCTTGTTCTCCATCGCCCCCATATTGAAGTCGGAGACGGCGACGATGTTGAACACGTCGAGATCGTATTCGCGGCCATAAGCGCGCTCGTCCCACGCCATCGAGCGCTTCAGCGCATCCATCGCGTAGGCGGCCCGGCTCTCCTTGCCCGGCTCGGTGTAAACGCCGAGTTCGACGCGCCGCCCCGAGGCGGTGACGAAACGATCGCGCAAGACCGAAAGCTCGCCGGCGACGAGGGCGAAAAGATAGCTCGGCTTCTTGAACGGATCGGACCAGATCGCATAATGGCGGCCCGCCCCCGCGTCGCCGCTGTCGACGAGATTGCCGTTGGCGAGCAGCACCGGGGCCTCTTGCTTGTCCGCCTCCAGCCGCACGCGATAGACCGACAGCACGTCCGGCCGGTCGAGGAAATAGGTGATGCGGCGAAAACCCTCCGCCTCGCATTGCGTGCAATAGGCCGAGCCCGAGCGGTAAAGCCCCATCAGCTTGGTGTTGGCCGCCGGCGCCAGGCGGGTCTCGATCTTCAGCTTGAACGCGCCGCGCGGCGGCGAGGGCAGCGTCAGCTCGCCGGGATCTGCGACATAGTCGCTCGCCCCGAGCGGCTCGCCATCGAGCATAAGCGAAACCAAGGTCAGTTCGTCGCCGTCGAGCCGCAGCGGCGCATCCGGCCGTCCGCGCGGGTTGGGCCGCAGCGACAACTCGGCGACGACGCGGGTGTCGTCGCGGTTGAGCGAAATATCCATATCGACATGGTCGATCAAAAAGTCGGGAACGCGATATTCCGCCAAGCGAACCGGCTGTCCGGACGGACTGCGCATGATTTCTTACCTTTCGAAGCCGGGGCGCGCCTGAGCGCCTGCTCTCACGCTGAGCTAATCATCAGACCGCGCGCAAGCAAGGCTTTTTGCAGGGCGGCAGGCGGCGAAAGGCCGCTGGTGAACCGCGCAAGCGGCGGCGCGGCGGGCCGGACCGGCCGAACCGGCCCGAGCAGCGCGTCGACGCGGCGGGCGATCGCCGGGGCGGGATCGACGAATTCGACCTGCCACGGCGCCGCCGCCCGGAGCCGCTCGCCGAGAAGCGGAAAATGCGTGCAGGCCAGCACGATCTGGTCGGTGCGGCGGCCTTGCCGCTCGACGAAGCCCGGCGCGATCTCCGCCGCGATCTCGCCCTCGTCTACAGGGTCGCCGCGCAGCGCCGCCTCCGCGACGCTCGCCAGCCGGCGCGAACCGACCAGCGTCACCTCGCAATCGCCCGCGAATTCGCGGATCAGACCGTGCGTGTAGTCGCGCGCCACCGTGCCGGGGGTCGCCAGCACCGAGATGAGCTTGGAGCGCGAGGCGAGCGCCGCCGGCTTGATCGCCGGCACCGTGCCGACGAACGGCAGGCCGGGAAAGCGCGCCCGCAACGGCCCGAGCACCAGCGTCGAGGCCGTGTTGCAGGCGATGACGACGAGATCGGGCGTAAGCTCGGCCATGAGGTCGCTCATCAGCCCGACGACGCGCTCCACCAGCGCGCGCTCGGAGAGATCGCCATAGGGAAACAGCGCGTCGTCGGCGACATAGATCAACTCGGCGTCGGGCCGCGCCTCGGCGACCGGCGCGAACACCGTGAGGCCGCCGAGACCGGAATCGAAGATCAGGATGCGCGGACAGGACGTCATGACGCGCAGAATACGCCAACGACGGCGCTGCGCCTAAGCGTGGCGATGGCCGGGGCGGAAAGATCGTTAAAAGCCCCGCCCGGCGCGGCGGCCTCGCCGAGTGCGGAAGCCGGGATCGTCGCGTGCGGCGCGGCGAGCGCGATCCCGGCGCGGCGCGGCCCCGCCTTGACCGGCCCGACGAAGCCGACGAGCCGCCCCTGCCGGTCGAACAGCGGCGCGCCCGAGGCGGCGGGCCCCAGCGCCGCGATCACTTTATCGGCGCCCGCAACGGGCGTGACGGCCGCCACTTCGAGCGTCGGCCGCGCGCCGGCGAGGCTCAGCGCGACGAGATCGCTCGCCGCCTCGCCGTGCGGAATCGCGGCCGCGCCGGCGCCGAACTCGCCGCCGAGCCGCGCCAGCGGTCCCGTGGACTCCAGGAAGCGCGCGGGTTTGCCCGAGACGGTCGGCGCCTTGCACTGGCTCGCGTCGAGCGCCGTCACCGCGACGCCGGGCGCGACGACGAGCGCGGTCGCGGTGAGCTTCGGCGGTTCGGGCGTGGGCGCAGGGGGCGACGTCGGGGCGGAGGGGAACGGATCGAAGCTGTTGGCGATGGCGAGCGCAATCGGGTCCAAGGCCTTGGCGCGCGCCTTGGGATAGACGAAGGCGAAGCCGCGCAGTTTGCCGCCCTCCCCGGCCGCGTAGCGGCGATAGAACTTGTTGTCGCCGTCCTCGCCGGCCGCAACGAAGAAGGCGTCGGGCTTGAGGAACTTGTACGTCACCTTGCGCGTCCCGGCGTCGGCGCTCAGCGATTTATAGAGCGCTGCGAGATCGCCCGTCGTCTCCTTGGTATAGAGCCCGACCGACCCGTCCTTGCTCGTCAGCGAAGCGGCGCCCGGCCCGCTCTCGCGTTTCTCCAGCAGCTTCGTCGGGGCGCCGATGCGCAGGCCGGTCGCGGCGTCGTCGATCAGCTTGAACCCGACCGCCGCTTTCGCCTTCGCGGCGCCGTCCCTGAGCGCGGCGAGCGCGGCTTGCGTCACAACTGCGTCGGACGTCGCGCCGACGCTCTTTTGATAGGCGGCGAGGGCGTCCAGCGTGCGCTTGCCGGCGGCGCCGTCAATAACGCCGTTGTAGAAGCCCAACCAGCCGAGCGCCTCCTGCGCGGCCTTGCGGTCGACTTCGGCCAGCGCCTGGAACGCCGCGCGCGCCTGCGGCGAAACGTCGCCTTGCGGCGGCTTGGGCGCGGCGGACGGCGCGATGGTCGGCTTCGGCGCGGGAAGCGGCGTTATCTGCGCGGGCGCTGGAAGCGCGGCCGTAAGGCCGAGCGCAAAAATGCACGCCAACCCAATTTTGTTCAATCCCGCCTCCCCGGCGCCTTAAGGCGCGTGATAAAACTATCCCCAGGATTCGACGCCGCACGCCGCCGACAGACGATAGAACAATTGCGCGGCCTTCGCGACGCCCGGAGGGGAAACATGACAAAAATGCTGCGGCTTGCGTTCGCGTTGGTTTTGCTCGTCACATCCTTCGGCGCCGTCGCGGCGGAGATCAAGCCGTTCGCGCGCGAGGATCTCGCCAGCGACGCCGTCCGCCTCGCCGAGGATTTGCGCAAGGAGACAATCAAGATCGGCGCGAAACTCAAGGGCCGCAGCCCCGATCAATTGCTGAAGAACGCCGCCGCCTTCGTGACCGCCTCCGACTTCAAGGCCGCCGCCGAACAGATCGGCGCCGCCATCGCCGCCGCGCCGAAGGACGCCGCACCGTGGCTCGCCTATGCGCATCTCGGACAGGCGGCCGACGACGCCAAGGCGGACGGACGCTACGACATCGTCAGCCGCGCGACCACCGCCGCCTACGCGGCTTATGAGAACGCCCGCGGCGCCGCCACCCAGGCCGAGGCGCTCGCCGCGCTCGGCAACCTGGAGGCGCGCAACGAATCCTGGCGCATCTCGCTCGACGCCTACCACGCCAGCCTGGAGCGCCGCGACGATTCCGACGTGCGCGCGACCTACGAGGACCTGCGCGAGAAGCACGGCTTCCGCATCGTCGATTACAAGGTCGACAATGAGTCCGCCAACCCGCGCGTCTGCTTCAACTTCTCAGATCCGCTCGCGCGCAAAACCGATTTCGCGCCTTATGTCGCCGTCGCCGGCGCGACCAATGCGGCGATCTCTAGCGAAGAGCAGCAGCTTTGCGTCGAGGGCCTCAAGCACGGCGAGCGTTACGCCGTCGTCATCCGCCAGGGCCTGCCCTCGACGGTGGGCGAGAGCCTGACCAAGAACGTCGATTACGAAATCTACGTGCAGGACCGTTCGCCGCAGGCGCACTTCGCGGGCCGCGCATATGTGCTGCCGCGCCTCGGCCAGCTCGGCGCGCCGCTGACCACCGTCAACGCCGCCAAGGTCTCGGTCGACGTCTATCGCGTCGGCGACCGCAATCTGCTGGCGGAGATCTCGCACGACGATTTCCTGAAACCCATCTCCTCGTCGCGCGCCAACGACATCGAGTCGCAGGAAGGCGCCAAGGTCTGGAGCGGCGCGATGGACGTCGCCGCCGAGCTCAACAAGGACGTGGTGACCGACTTCCCGCTCGACACCGCGGTCGGCAAGCTGCAGCCCGGCCTTTATCTGATTACCGCCAAGCCCTGGGCGGCGCCAAAGCCCGAGGGCTCTGAGGCGGACAGCGTCGATCAGCTCGCGACGCAATGGATGGTGATTTCCGATCTCGGCCTCACCACGCTGTCCGGCGACGACGGGCTACACGCGGTCGTGCGGTCGCTCAGCACCGCCGAGCCGTTGAAAGGCGTCGAGTTGCGGCTGGTCGCGCGCAACAACGAAGTGCTGGCGACGAAGACGACCGGCGCCGACGGCCGCGCCGATTTCGACCCCGGCCTGACGCGCGGGACCGGCGGCGCCGCGCCCGACGTGCTGATCGCGACGCTAGCCGACGACTACGGTTTTCTCAGCTTGACGCAAGCGGCGTTCGACCTCACCGACCGCGGCGTCTCCGGCCGCGACGCGCCGGCCGCGCTCGACGCCTTCCTCTACACCGAACGCGGCGTCTATCGCTCCGGCGAAACCGTCTACGTCGCCGCGTTGCTGCGCGACGCCAAGGGCGTCGCCAAGACCGGCGTTCCGTTGACGCTCGTCGTCAAACGTCCCGACGGCGTCGAGTACAAGCGCACCAGCGTCGAGGATCAGGGCCTCGGCGGACGCTCGCTCAGCGTCGCGCTTGCAGGCGATTCCGCTCCGGGCACATGGTCGATTGACGCCTTCGCCGATCCCAAGCAACCCGCCATCGGCCATGCGCAATTCCTGCTTGAAGACTACGTGCCCGAGCGGCTCGACTATCAACTGAAGCCCGGCGTCGCCTTCGCGACCGCAGGCGAGCCGATCCCCGTCGCGCTCGACGCCCGCTTCCTCTACGGCGCGCCCGCGGTCGGGCTCGACGTGACCGGCGCCATCCGCCTCAAACAGGTTGACGGTTCCGAGCTACCGGGTCATCCCGGCTTCGTCGCGGGCTTGGTTGACGAGAAGTTCGACCCGGTCGAGGTTCAGTTCCCCGACAAGGCGCAGACCGACGACAAGGGCCACGCCGACCTCTCCATCGCGCTGCCCGAGGGCGACGCGGTCAAGCCGCTGGAGGCGAAGATCATCGTCGATGTCGCTGAGTCCGGCGGCCGTACGGTCGAGCGCACCGTTACGCTGCCGGTTCGCGCCAAGGGCGCGATGATTGGCGTGAAGAGCGACAACGGCGACGATCTCTCCAGCGGCGACAGCGCCAGTTTCGAGGCCATCGCCGTCGCGCCGGACGGGACGCCGCTGGCGCGCCGCAACGTCACCTGGGCGCTTTACAAGCTCGACAACGACTATCAATGGTTCAACACCGACGGACGCTGGAACTTCGAGCCAGTGAAATCGTCGCGCAAGCTTGCCGACGGCGCTTTCGATCTCGCAGCCGACGAGCCGGCAAAATTCTCAGGCCGCGTCGGCTGGGGCAAGCACCGGCTCGACGTCAAGTCGGCGGAAGGCGAGACGACCAGCTTCACCTTCGACGTCGGTTGGTCCGGCACGGCGAGCGCCGACACGCCCGACAATGTGACCGTCACGCTCGACAAGGCCAACTATGCGCCGGGCGAATCCGCGAAGCTCAGCATCAATTCGCGCTACGCCGGCAAGGCGACGATTGCGCTCGCCGGCGACAGGCTGGAGAAGCTCATCGACGTCGATCTCAAACAGGGCGACAATGTCGTGGCCTTCGACGTCGGCGGCGAATGGGGCGCGGGCGCCTATGCGGTGGCGATCACGCAGCGCCCGCTCGACGTCAAACAGAAGCGCATGCCCGCGCGGGCGATGGGCGTCGCGTGGTTCCACATCGACGAGGCGGCGCGCAAGCTCAGCCTTACCATTGGGGCGCCCGACAAGACTCGGCCGCGCCAGACCGTCAGCGTTCCGATCCAACTTGCCGGCCTGACGCCGGGCGAGGAGGCGCGGGTGACGGTCGCGGCCGTCGATATCGGCATCCTCAACCTCACGCATTTCCAGGCGCCGGACCCGACCGGCTATTTCTTCGGTCAGCGCAAGCTGGCGTTGGAAGTCCGCGACCTCTACGGGTATCTGATCGACGGCATGGAGGGCGTCGCCGGCGCGCTGCATGTCGGCGGCGACGGCGGCGGCAATCTGGAAGGCGATCTGCCGACCCAGGCGCCGCTCGCCATCTTCTCCGGCGTCGTCAAGGTCGGCGCCGACGGCAAAGCGGAAGTTCCTTTCGACCTGCCCGCGTTCAACGGCGCCGTGCGCATCACCGCCGTCGCCTGGACTTCCGCGCGCGTCGGCGCGGCCTCGGTCGATATGATCGTGCGCGACCCCATCGTCGTCACCGCCAGCCTGCCGCGCTTCCTCAACATCGGCGACCGCTCGCGGCTGCAGTTCGACGTCGATAACGTCGAGGGCGAGGCGGGGGAATACAAGCTCGCGCTCGACATCCACGGGCCGATTGCGGCCGAGGCCGACGCGCTGACCAAGACAATCAAACTCGGCGCGCACGAGAAGACCAAGGTGACGATCCCGCTCGAAGCCAATGGCGTCGGAACCGCGGCGCTCGATCTCGACGTGAGCGGTCCCGGCTTCTCCGGCCCGCAGAAATTCGCGCTCGGCGTCCAATCCGGCACGCCCGACGTCTACGACCGGAAGATCTCCGATCTGGCGGCGGGACAATCAACCAGGATTGACGATACGGTGCTACAGGGCTTCGTCGCGGGAACGGGCTCGCTGTCGCTCAGCATCTCGCCGTTCGGCGCCATCGACGCGCCGGCGGTGCTGCAGGCGCTCGACCGCTACCCCTATGGTTGTTCGGAGCAGACGGTGAGCCGCGCCATGCCGCTGCTCTACGCCAACCGGCTCGCCAGCGCCGAGCATCTCGCCATCGATCCCGACCTCGACGGCCGCATCAAGGGCGCCATCGACAAGGAGATGACGCGGCAAGGCTCCAACGGCGCTTTCGGACTGTGGGCCGCCGACCAAGGCTCCGACGACCTCTGGTTGGACGCTTTCGTCACCGACTTCCTCACCCGCGCGCGCGAGCGCAATTTCAGCGTGCCTGAGATCGGCTTCGACAACGCGCTCGACCATCTGCGCAACAGCGCCGTCAACGCTTCCGACGCCGGCGAGGGCGCCGGCGAACCGCTCGCCTATGCGCTTTATGTGCTCGCCCGCAACGGCCGCCCGGTGATCGGCGACCTGCGCTATCTCGCCGACACCAAGCTCGATCTGTTCAAGACGGCGATGGCGCGCGCGCAGGTCGGCGCCGCGCTCGCCATGCTCGGCGACCGCGCGCGAGCGGCGCGCGTGTTCACCGCGGCGATCAACACGCTCGAAGGCGCCAAGGATGTTGCGTTCTCGCGGCCGGACTACGGCTCGAGGCTGCGCGACGCGGCGGCCGTGCTCGCGCTGCTCGCGGAGGCGAAGCTCGGCCCCGGCGAGGGTCCGGTCGATGGTCTCGCCCGGGCCAGCGTTGTGCTCGACGCCGCGCGCGCCGCGACGGATTGGACCTCGACGCAGGAGAACAACTGGCTAGCGCTCGCGGCGGAAGCGCTCGCCGAGCGTCAACCGAAGGACGCGCTGACCGTCGACGGCAAGCCAGTCAAGGGCGCGCTCTACCGCCGCTGGCAGGCCTATTCCATCGGCGCGGAACTGGCGACGATCGGCAACAACGGCGAGACGCCGCTGAAGCTGGTCACTACCGTATCGGGCGCGCCGCTGGAGCCTGAGCCCGCCGCTTCGCACGGCTATCGGATCGAGCGCGAGGTCTATACGCTCGACGGCAAGCCGACCAACCTAAAGAGCCTCACGCAGAACGAGCGTGTCGTCGTGGTGCTGAAGATCACCGAGACGGAAGCCAAATACGCCAAGCTCCTGGTTGTCGACCGTCTGCCTGCGGGCATGGAGATCGACAATCCCGCGCTGTTCGACTCCGGCTCGACGGATGCGTTCTCCTGGTTGAAGCGCGACATCGAGCCAGCCCATGTCGAATATCGT
>Ga0182030_10019670_pt1 | contig 12815 bp, 12 predicted proteins | sample 812S3MmetaG_FD_121299 | JGI IMG/M metagenome (GOLD analysis project Ga0182030, IMG submission 121299) | Permafrost microbial communities from Stordalen Mire, Sweden - 812S3M metaG (Illumina Assembly) | ecosystem: Environmental > Terrestrial > Soil > Wetlands > Permafrost | place: Sweden... | reverse complement strand
TTTCAGTTTACCTCTGCGCGGGCTATTAGCCCCAACGATTTGCAGTAACTCGGCCAGAGTGCCGATCAACGCGTCGGTCTGTTCGCCTTGATCGATATGCACCTCCTCCCAATATTGCTCGCTGCGCCACACGACGCGACCACTGAGCCTCAATAGCATCACGGTCAGGTCATCAAGCACGCGCCCACGAGCCATGCGCAGTGCCGCGAGCACCAATGCATATCGTCGAGGCGCCACATATTCGCGCAACTCCGGGGCCTTCAAACGCTGGGCTTCGTTGGCCCATTGCGCCACCTTGGCCTCGGAAATCGGCGCCAGAATAGGCGCCGGATCCGTCAGTGTCTCCAGCCATTCATAATGCGCGATCAGCGCCTTGAGGTTCTCTCGCGTCGCTTTCCCGGCGCCTCGGCACAACACGGCGAACCGGGATTCCTGCGCGTCCTCGCTGGGCGTCAGCAAGGCGTCGAGATCCTGTCTGACAGCGTCACTGAGCCGCTCATGGACCTGCTCCCACTGCGCAGCGTAGAGAGCATCGGTAATTCACATCGCTCGCGAATCAGAGCATCGATGGCGGCGTTAATCAAATCGGCCGGATCGACTCGCGCTTCGGCCGCCCTAGCGATAGCCCCAGAGGCAATGGCACGCGCCTTTACCCCCCACGGCGTGATGCCAAGGAACTCCCGAATGGCGCGGTGGTGTCGGTATAATGTCCTGCGGTCATAGGCAAAGTCCGCTGGCATCTCCAGTCGGGCTTGCGCGGCGACGCGGGACAGCGCCGCCGCCGGGAGTTCTGCAATAGGCAGGAACCGCCCGACATGCTGGAATACCTTCAGATGCGCCAGCAAAACCGCAAGCCAGGGCCCTTTCCGAGCCACGGTTCTGGCCCAATGATCTTCCTGCGGGGTCACGGTAAACACGCGGGCCAGATCGCCTTCCGTCAGAGGCTCCGGCATACGCGGATAGACAATCCGCGAGCCGCGTTGCGAGTGGTCCATGCTGCCGACACCTACCGATATACGGCCCTGGACTGTACCAAATCGCCCCGCGGCCAGTGCTCACTTGGCTTGACCGCTCGAAAGTCCTATTTTCCGGCGAATCTTCCCGGTAGGCCAATACCGTGCTTTCACCGTCGAAGCTAAATCCCGCCGATTCGACTTGTGATTTGACAGGATCGATTCGGCGCATCTTCTCCGTGTCGCGCATCCCCGAGCCGGCCTCTGCCCCAAATAGCCAGGAAGTTGCATCCGCATGATGCTGAGAGCAGCTACGGCCTCGCAATCCATTTCCGCGCGACAACCCTCAGGTCGTCGCCGGAAACTATCGGTAACGACGCCCTACTCCAATTCGTCAGTGCCCGCATACCTGCCCCATCGGACGAAGATGGTGATTTTACCTTTAGGATGTCGACCAATGGTCCGAACTGCTTCGCCTTGCGATCTCGATCAAAACGGGAAGGGTCACGGCGTCGGTCATCTTGCGCCAGCTCTCGGCCTATCCCCGCCAAAACGGCTTGGCGCTCGCGCTTCCTGAGCTCGGGAAACTCGAACGTACGCTCTTTACCCTGCAGTGGCTGCAGGACCCCGAGCTGCGTCGACGCAGCCATGTGGGGCTCAACAAGGGCTACGGAACCTCTGCACAGGTGACTACGGATGACCGATACTGCGTGCAGGGAACAATAGGGCCACGGTGCCGCGAGGAACGATGAATCAGACGACCTTTGCCGCGGTTGCCTGGGAGAAGAAGGGCAAGATCACACGTCGAGAACGGTTTCTGGCCGAGATGGACGCAGTGATCCCCTGGGCTAGATTGCTGGGGCTGATTGAGCCGCACTATCCGAAGGCGGGTAACGGCACGCAGCCGAAGCCCATGGAGCAGATGCTGCGCATCTACTTCATGCAAAACTGGTTCAACCTCTCCGATCCTCAGGCCGAGGACTCCCTCTACGACATCGAGTCGATGCGTCGCTTTGCGGGCCTTGAGCTTGCCGAGGATGCCATTCCGGAAGAGTCCACGATCCTGCGATTTCGCCACCTGCTGGAGAAGCATCAGCTCACCGAGCGGATCTTTGCCGAGATTCGCACGCTGCTGGAGGAGAAGCGGTTGTTGCTGAGGTCCGGGACGATCGTAGACGCCACCATCATTGCCGCTCCGCCCTCGACCAAGAACGCCGCACAAGCCCGTGACCCGGAGATGCATCAGACCAAGAAGGGCAAAGACTGGCACTTTGGCATGAAGGCACACGTGGGGACCGACCGGCGCGGCATTGTGCACAGTCTGTCCACCACGGCGGCGAACGTCTCGGACATCAGCCAGCTGCCCAAGCTCCTGCACGGACAGGAGAAAGAAGTTTTCGGGGATCAGGCCTACTGGAGCGAGTTTCACCGCCAGTGCGCCGAGGTTTCCGGTATCCGTTATCGGATCAACCGGCGCGGGCACCACACGAAGCCTCTCACCGACTACCAGCGCTTCATCAACCGCTGCCGCTCCAGCACTCAGGCGCGCGGGGAGCATGCTTTCCACGTGGTTAAGCGGCTGTGGGGGTTTACCAAAGTGCGCTACCGCGGGTTGGCCAGGAACACCGCCCGGCTGTACACCGCCTTTGCATTGGTGAACCTTTATATGCTCCGGCGACGGTTGATCAGCCCGCAGGGAACGTGTCAGTGGTGAGTGGCGAGAGAAGCCAATGCAGCAACGCTCCGCCGCCCATCCGGATGCAATTCCTGCCTGTTCTCGTATTCCCAAGACCCACGACACAGTTTTCATATCGTCTGAGCTCTGCATCTATGCCTGTGCAGAGGTTCCCTAGCTGTACCTCGTCCAAAAAAACGCCATCAAACGCTCGCCTAACGGGGGGACCTTCAAGATGTTCAGCGTAGACGCCGACACCTGCCGCCCAGCACACCTCGCGGGCGTGTGCCTTTCGCTTGCGACCGCCCTCACGGCCGCGCTGTTCCTCGCCGCCTGCGGCAATATAGCCCTTGGGCCGGCGCCGAAAGCTTCGGCCCCAGCCGCCCAGGTTGACCTCGCACGCCTGCAAAGCATCGAGAAGGAGCCTGGCGCCTGGCTAACGACCGGCCGCGACGCCGGCAATACGCACTATTCGCCCCTGGACCAAGTCAACCGGCAAACGGCCGCCCGGCTCGGCTTCGCATGGGAACTGAAGACCGGTACCAATCGCGGCATGGAAGCGACGCCGATCGTCGTCGACGGCGTAATGTACACCTCCGGCGTCGCGGGCCGAGTTTATGCGCTTGACGCCGCAACCGGCCATCTGCTTTGGGAGTTCGAGCCGCCGCTGAAGCTGAAGAACGCCCGAGGTGCCTGCTGCGACCTCGTCAACCGTGGAGTCGCGGTCTGGAAGGGCAAGGTCTACGTGGGCTCATTCGAGGGCATTGTGTACGCGCTGGACGCGAAGGACGGCAAGGTTCGCTGGCAGGCAGACACTTTCATCGACCGCGGGCGCGCGTACTCCATCACGGGCGCGCCACAGATCGCGGGAAAGGTGGTTGTGATCGGCAATGGTGGCGGCGAGTTTGATTCACGCGGCTACGTGTCCGCCTATGACCTGGAGACCGGCCAGTTCATATGGCGCTTCTACACCGTACCGGGCGATTCCACCAAGCCATATGAGAACAAGGCGTTGGAAATGGCGGCCAAGACCTGGGACCCCAATCGCGACTTTAGCGGTGGTGGCGGCGGCAACGCCTGGGATGCCATCGCCTACGACCCTAAAACGAACCTTGTCTACTTTGGTACGGGCAATGGCGCACCGTGGAACAGCGCGTACCGCAGCCCGTCGGGCGGCGACAATCTCTTCATCGCTTCGATCGTCGCCGTGGACGCTGATACCGGCGAGTACGTCTGGCACTACCAAGAGACACCGGGCGACCGCTGGGACTACGACGCAACGCCGCACATCATGCTGGTGACCCTTAAGATCAACGGCGCGAATCGGGATGTCCTGATGCAGGCATCAAAGAACGGGTTCTTCTACGTCCTCGACCGAGCCAACGGCGAGCTACTGGCCGCGGATAAATTCGTCGATGCGAACTGGGCCACACACGTCGACCTGAAGACCGGTCGCCCGGCCGAGAACCCGGACAGCGACTACACCAAGGGCAAGCCCGTGATCGTCTTCCCGTCGGGTGTGGGTGGCCACAATTTCAATCCGATGTCGCTTTCGGCTCGGACGGGTCTGGTGTACATCCCGACTGTCCACAGCGGCGAGGCGCTGCTGGCGGCGCCCCGGACTCCATACCTCCCGGAGCGTATGAACACCGGGGTACAGATTGCCTTCGCAACCCAACTGCTCGCGCCGCCTGAAACACTTCCTCCCGCCCTGAGGCCGGTGACCGCACCCAGCTACCTCAAGAAGGTACCCAGCCTCGAAATGCACGCCTCGCTCAAAGCCTGGGATCCGATCGCGCACAAGGTGGTCTGGGAGTACCAGTACGCAAGCTTCATGGATCACGGCGGCGTGCTCTCGACTGCCGGCGGTGTTGTCATTCAGGGCAGCCTCGACGGCAAACTCCGCGTCTTCAACGACGATACGGGCGCCGTCATCAAGGAGATAGACACGGGCAGTCCCCTGATCGCCGCGCCGATGACCTATTCGGTGAACGGTGTGCAGTACGTCGCGATCCTCGCCGGCAGCGGCGGTGGCGGCTGGAATTTATGGATGCCTGGCAATATCGCTGCCCTGCGCGGCAATGACAACCGGATACTCGCGTTCCGCCTCGATGGCGGCGCCACGCCGATACCGCCGGAATTGGGACCTGTTGCTCCGATACCGGAGCCGCCGGCCCAGGCGGGCACGTCTGCGGATATCACCGCCGGTGGCGCCCTGTTAGACCGCAATTGCGCCGGATGCCATAGCAACGCCGATCGGGCCGTCGTACCTGACCTGCGCCGCTCCGGCTTCATCCGCGACCCGATAGCCTTCCAGTTGGTCGTGCGTGGCGGGTTGCTGGAAAAGCGCGGCATGCCGAGCTGGGATGACCTTCTGACTTCGTCGGAGGTCGAGCAGATCCGCTCACACCTGGTGTCCGTAGCGCGTGATGCGTACGCCAAGCAGAAGACCGGAGTCTCGAGTGCGCCGGCATCCGTGCTCAGAGAGGGTCACCCGTAGGCCTTCTCGTGCATTCGATGTCAAAAGTCCCGTTTTGGCTGCTGCATCGCAGTAGATCGATAGCCGCAAGCAGCATTGCATGATTGCGCTCCCCTCACTGATGGGAGCACATCATGTTGGCTTGGCATGTCCCTTTCTTGGGCTGGCGGAGACTGCCAGCAGATCTGTCCGAATTTGAGATCGCACATTTCTTCACCCTCAAGCCGGCAGACATTCATGCCGTGCGCTCTCGGTACAAGGAGGGCCTGCGCCTCGGAGCAGCACTGCAGCTGGGTTTCCTGGGGTCTCGGGCTCATGGTTGACCGCGGGGAAAAGCCCAGGCCGGTTTGCACACCGGCCCGGGCTGCTGCGAGCTTTAGATTACTGGGTCACTGATACTTCGGTCGATCCCTGGCCCTGAGTGCCCGCACTCAGGTTGCCGTGGCTGGCTGAACCCTGGGCTGCGCCCGCAACATTCAGGCCGGTGTTCGAGGCGCTCGCATTGCCGGCCAAGCCTGCGCTGGCCTGGTTCGCAGGCTGAGTTGCGGTCTGCGTGGAACCCTGGGGACGTGAACTCGACTGTGAGGACTGTGCGGACCCTGTGGCCTGCGAGCCCACCTGAGTCGTCAGATTTGACCCACTACCCTGCGCGGCGCCGCTGACGGCTCCCGTGGCAGTGCCTGCCGTACCTTTCGCGCTCGACGCAGAAGACTGCACCCCTGAGGTCGACGTCGCGCCCGCGTTCGACGCCACGCTCTTGGCGCCGTCCGCCGTCTTGCTGGCATCGCTCGTTGCCGTGTGGCGGATGCGGCTCCCGCTTCCGGAGGCGTCGCCATAGGCGCTGGCATTCCCCCCACCGTTGACACCGCCCATGGTGTTGAGGCCGCCCATGCCGTTAAGGCCTCCGCCGGCGACGCCCCCGAGATGGCCACCCAGTCCACCAAGGCCCTGAGCCGGGGCCGCAGCACTCAGGATCAGGCCCGCAGCCAGCGCACTGGCAATCAGATGTTTCGTCTGCATGATCGTCTCTCCTGTAGTCCGCGGTCGATCCGCGACCTTCACTAGGAAAGACGACTGGGGCCCTCCGATCCTTCCGTCGGGGGCCGAATAAAACTTTGTTTTTACTTATTTCCGGTCAGTGCGCGCGGAGGCTCACGAGCCGGACGTCCGGCCCCAGATCTCCCGCGACCAGCCCGTATCCGTAGACCGGATCCGGTCCGCGCGCACCCAGGTCGATGGCTTGATGGGCTAGGTCCTCCACCGCCTGCGCCGCTGCGGCTTTATCGGGCTCGCGCAGTTTTTCCGCGAGCAATCCGGCGACCAGCGGCGCGGCGAACGAAGTGCCGCGGACCGTCGCGAAGGCTTGGGGTGACTTCGCTGCGACCATGTCGGCTCCGGGGGCCGCGAAGCGCACCTGCGGTCCGCGCGCCGCTTCCAGCAAGACATGCCGGTGGCCGTCCACTGCGGTGACACCGATGACCCCGGGGTAAGAAGCGGGATACAACGGCGGTGCGGCGGGCCCATCATTACCAACTGCGGCGACGATGATGAAGCCGCGCGCAATCACGAGTCGTACCACTACTTCAAGCGTGACATTCGGCGGCCCGACCAGGCTGACATTGATGACCGCGATCCGTTCGCGCACGAGCCAGGCCAGCGCATCGGCCACAACGTCGACCGCTCCGCCGGTCGCCACTCCACAGTACACATCCGCTGCATAGAGCTCTGCTCCGGGGGCGGCGCCTTTAAAGCCTTCGGAGCGGCCGACCAGGAGCGATGCCACCGCAGTACCGTGTGCATCGGGCACGCCTTTCTCGCCGCAACCGTAACGATGAATCGCGCCGTCCTTGAAGACGGGATGTGCATTGTCGACCCCGCTGTCAATGAGCCCCACACGTGTTGTGGGATTCGCTACGGACGTGAGGCTCCCGGCAGCGACGTCTGGCGCCCCGGTTGTCCTGTCAGCAACCTGACCGCTCTCGCCATAGACATGATTGAAGTCAAAGATCCCCACGGGCACGAGCCCGCGCAATCGCGTGAGCGCACGCGCAGTGCTCAGGCCCGGCGGCGCCTGCAGCACCACCATACGTGCATCCAGCCCATCCAGCACGCGAACCCGCCCGACCGTGAAGCCTGCGAACTGTATGACCTGCAGATCGGCGTCGGTCGGCGAGAACGCGACCACCTCATTGCGCACAATCGCCGCGCCATTCGGATCCGCCTCGAGGGTGGCACGGTTGCGGCGGATCAGATCGCGGATCTGGGTCGCCCGCGCCTGTTGCAGCGAGTTCACGTCGGACTGGACGCCGAGCGTCCCCAGCGCATTGCCGATGCCATTCAGCGGTGTTTGCACGATCGGCAGCGGCGGCAGACGCACGCCCGGCAGGCCGATCTGTGCCTGCGCAGCTAACGCCAACATACTCAGAAGAAATGCTACCGCGAGCCGGCTCATCGAATCAATGTAGTTGAAACTTCTGTGTCATGGAAGAGAATGACCTCTCGAATCGTATTTCGTATAGAGCCTTATGTCGTCAACGACCGGAGATCTGGGTGATGCGATCGTTCAGTTACTGCCACGCCTGCGACGCTTCGCCAGGAGCCTCGCGGGTAATACGCAGGACGGGGACGATCTGGTGCAGATTGCCATCGAGCGAGCGCTGCGCAATTCAGCGCAGTTGCGCCCGGACGCGCAGCTTTCGAGCTGGATGTTCGGCATTTTGCGCAACGCCTGGATTGATGAGTTCCGCGGCCGCGGGCGCCGCAATCGATTGTTCGTCGCCGCGGAATATGGCGAGCAGGTGGCCGATCCGGCGAGCAACCTCCAAGCCGACATGCTGTCCGTGCAGGAGGCCATGATGCGCCTGCCCGTTGATCAGCGAGAAGTCGTCAGCTTGGTGCTGGTGGAAGGCCTGTCCTACAAAGAGGCGGCAGAGATCGTGAATGTGCCAGTCGGAACCGTGACCAGTCGCCTCGCGCGCGGTCGTGAGACTTTGCAGAGCTTGCTCACTGGCTCCAGCGGGGAGCGCCCATGAGATTTTCTGATGAAACACTCATGGCCTATGCGGATGGCGAACTCGACGCCGCATCTCGCAGAGAAATTGATGCGGCCATCGCCGCAGAGCCCGACATCGCGCGCCGGGTGAACCTGCACAAGTTCCTGCGCGCCAGGATCAGTACTGAATTCGAGCCAGTGCTCAACGAGCCGGTTCCGACTCGACTGGTGGTTGCCGCGCGCAAAACTGCGAAACCTGTGTGGCCCCAGTGGGGCGCGCTCGCGGCGAGTTTCCTGCTGGGCGCACTCCTGTGGCAGGTAAGCGGACGATTCTTTCGCTCGGAGCCGATCATCAGCCGCAACGGGGAAGTGGTCGCTTCGGGCGTGCTGGCGACCGCGCTCTCGGGCCAGCTGGCCAGTGACCAGACCGCGAAGTCACCCGTGCAACTTGGCGTGAGCTTCCGCTCCAAGGCCGGCGATTACTGCCGCACCTTCCAGTTGCGCGATGCGAGCGGCGCGGCGGGCATCGCCTGCCATGACACCAATCAATGGCAGGTTCTGGCGCTTGTCCACGATGCGGCCGGATCGGCAGCACAACCGGAGTATCGGCAGGCCGCCTCGGCACTGCCGCCTGCCGTGCTCCAAACGGTCAGCGATACCATTGCCGGGGAACCGCTCGGGGCCGCCGAGGAGGAACGCGCGCGGGCGCAGCACTGGAACGCCTCGAAGTAGTTTTGGTGCAGAATGCGCACGTGGAGGGGGGAATCTGATGATCCGAGCCGTGCGCGTATGGGCCGCAGTGTGTGCGAGCGTGTGTCGTTTCGCTTTCAAAAGGAGACTTTTCGCCTTTCGTGATGAGACAGATTCAGGCGGTGATGCCCCTCCTTACGATAACGTCAGGCGCTACTTCAGCGACCAGCTCGCGCACCATCTCGTATGGCCCTTGGCAGCTGACAATAACTGAGAGCAACGCCGTGGCCGGCAACTTCAGGAACTTTTCGTCTGTACGCAGGGTTTCGCTTGTATTGGCATACTTGCGCTCTTGAGCGATCAAATGGCATTCACGTTCGTATGCCCAGACATCCGCCTTATTCAGAAAGACCTGCAAATTATCATCGACGTTCCTCGAGTACACTCGCATGATCGGAAATTCCTTGACGTATTGGACGCGCAATGCGCTGCACATCACTAGGTCATGTGTGTTGAACTCAAGACAAACGCCTTTGTGATTGTCTGCGTAATGAGCCCACATAAGGAGGTTCCCAACGTCCGGGCCCAGACAATAGATGCGGTAACGGACAGCAATTGCAGGAAATATTGCTCGCGACATCTCCTCGATCTTCGACGCGGCAAAGTTTCGATCTGCACGCAGCCTGAACGCCATATTTGTGATGTCCGTTTCTGACATCGTCAGGATGTGCCGTCTACATATGTCTACGGGCCGCCCTACGTGACGTTCGCTTTCGACGGAGTCTTCAAGAATCTGAGTGTTGAAGTACGGCTTGCAGTCCCAGGGATCATTGAATTTCGCCGGATCGGAGCAGCAGATGATCCGATCTCGGAGACTTGTCCTAAGGTGGTCAGAATTTCGCCCCTGCCAGTGATAGAGCCGATCGAGCCGGTCGCCCCACACAGTGTGAAAGCTCATAGTCGAGGGTTTCTCGGAGTTCTTCTGTCACACGACACCTCCAGTCACCGCCCTCTATCCCGCGGCCACGTCTGCTTTCCCGCCTACGCCTTCCGCCACTGATCCGGCTTGCCCTGCAACGTATACCGAACAAGCTCCACGTCGGGAGCCTTGTCTGGAAACATCTCCCGAGCCCTCGCGATCGCTTGAGCCTGCGTCGGCTCCACCGCACTGGCCCTCTGTTTAGCCTTCGCTCCATTATTCCATGTCGCGCCACACCATTACCAGCAGCGCGGATCGCGCTCCGTGACGCGTCTCACAACACGGGCGCAAAGATGGGGCTGCTCGACACATTTTGACCGCGGACTAAAGGTGACCATGCAGCAACCGCTATCACCGCATGACACTCTGGAAAGGCGATTCTCACCGTGAGTTTGACCATTGACAAACTTGACCGCCTTCTTAACCTTGGCGACATCGGGTTCTGGAAATTGCATGTCCCGTCAGGTGAGGTAACGCGGAATGGCTCGTTTTCGCGCCTGATACAGGTCGAACCTAAGGATCTGGCGGCCGGTCTGACAGAATGGGCAAAACGCATCCACCCGGCAGATCGGGACGCGGTGCTTGAGAAAAGGCGGAAATTGCTCGCGGGGGACATCGAGGCCTACTCGGTGGATTACCGTATAGCTCGCCCGGACGGCGGCTGGGTCGCTTTGCGCGGACATGTCGTTGTGCATGAACGCGACGTTGACGGCAAACCGCTTTGGGTCTGCGGCATCACGACAAACGTTTCAAGGGAGTACGGCCTCGCACACAAATTCCATGCACTGGTCCATCGGCCGTTCCAAGACGTCTCCATATTGGCGCCCGACGGTCGGCTGCTCGATTCAAGTCATGATCCGTATGAGCAACCGGAACTCTCCCGCGAAATCCCGTCGCGCGAATTTATCTGGGAATCTCCCGCCTACCTCGATGCGCCTGGGATTCAGCAGCGGATAATGAAAGGAGTCGCCGAAGCCGCAGGGGGTGCCTTGGTTCGCTTCCATGTCACCACTCCATCCGCAGGCGAATCGCACAGAGTCGTCGACTTTACTCTAACGCCCCTGAGAGATGCCGGCGGCAAGATCATAAATATTATCGCAGAGGAACGTGACATTTCCGAGTTTGCGCAAACTCAGGCAGCTCTGCAAATCAGCGAGAAGCGCCTCCACGTTGCAACCCAACAAATGCACATTGGCCTTTGGGAGGCGGATCCTGCGACGGGGCAGACCTGGTGCAATGATGAGTGTTACAAAATGATTGGTTGCGAACCCGACGGCTCTCTCGGGACCACCGCGGCCTGGTTGTCTCTCATTCATCCGGACGACAGACCGCGCGTTGGGCTGTTGCTGGACCAGCACATTGCGGGCGCCACGGACGAATATCGTGTCCACTACCGTGTGCGCTGCAAGGACGGCTCCTATCGGTGGATCATGTCTCAGGCCTGCGCAATGGATCGCGGCGCGGACGGAAGCGCAGGACGGGTGACCGGAATCAGGTTTGATATCACAGAGTTAAAGGCAATGGAGCAGCAGCTGGCGTCCGCGCAGCGACTGGAGTCCATCGGTCAGCTTGCGGCCGGCGTAGCACATGAAATCAATACGCCGATCCAGTACGTTAACGACAGCGTCTACTTTGTGCGCGAGGCAGTCCAGGAACTTCTCGGTTACCTGAACAAGGCCCTTGCCGCCTCCCCAGGCGTCGCCCCCAATTCAGACCTGACGTACCTTCAGGAGAATCTGCCGCCCACGCTTGACCGAGCAATCGACGGATTGGCGCGTGTGACGGAAATTGTTGGCTCAATGAAGGAGTTCTCGCATCCGGATCAGCAGGAGAAGACTCCTGTGGACCTGAATCGTGCCATCCACAGTACCCTGATTGTAGCGAGGAGCGAATATAAGTACGTGGCCACCGTGTCGCTGGAACTGGGTGTATTACCCGCCGTGACCTACTACGGGAGTCAGATAAACCAGGTTGTATTGAATCTGGTGGTGAACGCCGCACACGCCATCGCCGACCGTGTGAAAGGTACCGAGGCCAAGGGCGTCATAACGCTGAAGACCGTCCTGGAAGGTGATACGGCCTTGATTTCAGTAAGTGATACCGGTGGCGGCATACCGGAGGCCGTTCGCGACCGCATATTCGAGCCCTTCTTCACCACCAAGGAGGTCGGACGTGGCACGGGCCAGGGACTGACTCTGGTCCACAATATAGTGGTCAAGGGCCACGGCGGCAGCATAAGTTTCGAAACGAAAGCTGGCGTGGGAACCACATTCTTTGTACGACTGCCGATCGAATCCGCCTTCACGAAGGGTAAGGAACGTGCAGCGTGACGCGGATACTTTTTGTCGATGACGAGCCACTAATACTGGCTGGGTTGAGGAACGTACTGTGCGGGCAACGATCGCGCTGGGAGATGGAGTTCGCGACCTCGGGGAGGCCGCTCTTGAGGCGCTTTCCAAATCTCCGACGGATGTCATCATTTCTGACATGCGCATGCCCGGCATGGACGGTGCCGAGTTGCTGCTACGCGTTCGAGAGCAGTTCCCTTTGACGGCACGCATTCTTCTTACGGGTCAGGCCAGCAAGGCCGATCTGCTCCGGGCCGTCACGGTGGCGCAGCAGACTATTAGCAAACCCTGTCCGCCGGCGCTGCTCTGCGAGACAATCGAACATGCCTTGAGTGTTCAGGCCCTGCTCACGAATGACGCCGTAAAGGCCATGGTGGGGAAGGTGGACCGCCTCCCAGCCTGTCCACAGGCTGTACCAGCGATTGACTGAAGTGATGCAAAGGGACAACGCTTCCATCGCGGAAATCGGAGCGATCGTCGCCGAGGATCCACAGCTTTCGGCCAGGACTTTGTCAGTAGTCAACTCATCCTACTATGGCTTATCCCAGCAGATGACGTCGATACCCAAGGCTGTCGGCCTCCTAGCCTGAATAATTCATGAATTGAGAAAGCGCAAAGGCCTCGATCGTGATAGAAACCCTTTACCACAAGCGTTTCCCATCACAACAAAGGCCTTTGCATGGATGACGATAGCACACG
>Ga0182030_10019669_pt1 | contig 12816 bp, 14 predicted proteins | sample 812S3MmetaG_FD_121299 | JGI IMG/M metagenome (GOLD analysis project Ga0182030, IMG submission 121299) | Permafrost microbial communities from Stordalen Mire, Sweden - 812S3M metaG (Illumina Assembly) | ecosystem: Environmental > Terrestrial > Soil > Wetlands > Permafrost | place: Sweden... | reverse complement strand
GTCCACTTCATGTGCGGCGGCTCGCCCGCATCGCCGGCGTTGAGCCAGTAGACATGCCAGCCCGGCTCCAGCTTGAAGTAGAGGCCGGCCTTGGCCGCCTGGCCCTGTTTCAGTGCAGCGTCTGGCACCAGCAGTTGCACGTGTACATGCGGGCCGTCTGCCGAGCTCGACACAGCACCAGCCGGCAGCCCTGCCGCCAGTGCCAGCGTCAACCCGAAAACGGAAGCCAACCAAGTAGCCAACCAGCGCATGTTGAAGTGAGGTCTCCTGCCCATTTGACTCAACTGATCTTTTGACTCCGCACATCTACCGATAGTTACACGGAGTTTGCGGCCGTCAGGGCCTTCCGTGCAGCTCCGGCCGCGCCGCATGCTCGCGGAAGATGCAGTCATTCTCCACGCACTTCACGCCGGCGGCGCGGGCGTGCGCTACAGCTTCAGGATGCATGACGCCATCCTGCAGCCACACGTAGGGGATGCCAAGCCGGATCACACTGTCGATAATCGCGGGCACTGCATCGGAAGCGCGAAACACATCCACCAGGTCGATGCCCTTGCCGGTCTGTGCCCGCATCGCCGCCTCCGCACTCTCAATGTCGGCATAGCAGGGCATCCCCAGCACGTCTTTCAACGCAGGGTTCACAGGCAGCACGCGGTAGCCATTCTTGGCCAGGTAGGCGCCAATGTGATGGCTGGCGCGCGAGGTCTTGTCGCTCATGCCGACTACGGCGATGGTCTTGGCGGTGTGCAGCATTTCGTCGATCAGATTCGGATCATTCATCGAACTTCTCCCAGCCGCGCCGCCGGGGCCAAAGCCCCGCGTTGATTCTATTGGCATTGTACCGGGGATGAATCCCCGGCCTACCGCCCGATGAGTTGTTCAGCAAGCTGTGAAGTCGCGCCTGACGCTTTGCAGCCCATTCGCAGGTGAAGAGAACGGTTACACGTCGAGGTCGTCGTCGGCATCCGAACCGGCCACTGCGGTGCCGCGGCGCTTCGCCAACAGATAGCCGCGCAAGAAAGGCTCAAGATAGCCATCCAGCACCTTGTCCACATCGCCTACCTCGACCTTGGTGCGATGGTCTTTGGCGATGCGGTAAGGCTGCAACACGTAGGATCGAATCTGCGACCCGAAGTTGATCTCGAGCTTGGAGTCTTCGAGCTTCTTGCTCACGGCCTTCTTCTTGTCGAGCTCGTATTCATAGATGCGCGACCTCAGCATCTTCATCGCCTTCTCGCGGTTTTTATGTTGACTGCGCTCGTTTTGGCATTGCACCACAATCCCCGTCGGCAGATGCGTCATGCGCACCGCTGAGTCGGTGGTGTTGACGTGTTGGCCGCCCTTGCCGCCGGAGCGGTAGGTGTCAATGCGCAGGTCGTCCACCTTGATGTCGACGTGAATGGAATCGTCGATCTCGGGCGACACATAGACGGATGCAAACGACGTGTGCCGGCGCTTGGCCGAGTCGAACGGCGAGATGCGTACCAGCCGATGTACGCCGCTCTCGCCCGCAAGCTGCCCAAAGGCGTACTCGCCAATAATGGTGAAGGTGGCCGACTTGATGCCCGCCTCTTCGCCATCCTGGTAGTCGTTCATCTCCGTCTTGAATCCCTGCTGCTCGGCCCAGCGCAGGTACATGCGCATCAGCATCTCGGCCCAGTCCTGGCTTTCGGTTCCGCCAGCGCCGGGGTGAACCGTGACGATGGCGTTGAGCGGATCTGCCTCGCCGTTGAGCATGGTTTTGGCTTCGAGGGCCTCATTGAAGGCCAGGAGAGCCTTGATGCTCTGCTCCAACTCAGCTAAAAGCTCGGCGGCGCCGTCTTCGCCCTCCTTTGCGAGCTCGAAGTATGCCTCGATGTCGCCGGTGCGGCGCAGCATCTCCTCGTCGTCGGCGATCATGACTTCGAGACGCTTGCGGTCGCGCATCAGCGGCTTGGAAGCGTTGGGGTCGTTCCAAAGCGCCGGATCGGCCAGCTTTTTTTCTATTGCGGCGAGTTCACCACGGGCGCGAGCCGGGTCAAAGATACTCCCGCAGGTCGCGCGTTTGATCGCGCACGGGAGCATATGCGAATTCGAGATCGTTCAATGACGACATATGTTTGCTCTTTTGACCTGACTTGATTTGGACTGTGTGCCTGTTTACTCTTGGCTGAACTAGAATATCACTGTGCAGGTTTCGGCGGGTTCTGAGGCCACTTACCACTAATCGGAGGAGGGGAATGACGATTAAGAGACCCGCTACGGGATGGAAGTTGCAGAGAGTTACCACGCATCCGGGCGAGATGCTGCGCGAGGAGTTCCTTCTCCCACTGGGCATTACGCAGAACGCGCTGGCGATGAGAATTCGGGTCCCCGCCACGCGCATCGGCGACATCGTCCACGACCGACGAGCGGTCACGCCCGACACGGCGCTGCGCCTGGCGCAGTTCTTCGTCAACAGCCCGGAGTTCTGGCTCAACCTCCAGCAAATGCACGATCTGTCAAAGGCCCGGATTGAACTGAGCAAGACGATTGAGCGGGAAGTCGAGGCCTACGCTGGGGCGTGAGTGGATTGCATTGAGGTGTAAATCCCAGGTCCGGGAAGGGGGACCTGAGGCGGCCAGCCTATATCCACACACTGCTCGTGTATTTCCTGTCTGCTTTGGGGTTCTAATCGTTGTAGTATTTCCCGTATTTTCCTTTGTATTGGCCGGCCGCATCCCTCGCCTGCTCAATCTCGTCGAGGTTAACCCCTTCGCCAGCTTGACTGAAGCCGCCACAGGTCAACGCCCTTGTCAGAATGCTCCCTCGCAAAAATTGGATTGAGTTCGAAATTCCTAAGCTCTGCCGTTTTTCAAATGCTGTCAATTGGGCTTTCAAAAACTCTTGGATCGGCAAGTCTCCATCGGGGGTATTTATATAGCCATTATTTAGATTCCTCTTCAACAGCGAAAATGCTTTCTCCTGCTCGTCGAAGATTGCTGCGATCTGATCTAGTGCGTGCTTCTCTTCGTCGTTTCGAATAATTCTTCGGCGAGGCTTCGATTTTCGAATGCTAGGGATCGAGGTCAATCGCATGTCAATGCTCCAAATTGAAGGAAGTACCAACTCTACCTGGCAAGGCTCCAAGTCGGTGGTCATGTCACGTTCAGCACACACAGCTTTAAGGTTGCGCCCGAGAAGTCCACGCACCACACTTCGAGCGATCTACGCCACCTTAATCTCTTCCAGCAATTCCGGATGCCGGTCCAGCACTTTCAACAACTTTACTAGCGCTAATGGCGGCTTCGTCTTTCCGTTCTCGTAGCGCGAGAATGCATTCACGCCGCCTCCGAAAATCTCGCCGGCCTCGCGCTGATCGAGCGCGAGCTTTTTGCGCACTTTGGCAATGAAGGCCGGATCGACAAGCGATGCATTCACTTGTTTTGCAAAGTCGCTCATCTCCCGCATCACGCGCTCTGAATCATTTTCATCGTGGATGGATTCGCCGCAAGCCGGGCAGAAATCGCCTGTCGTCTTCAAAACGATGGTCTCGCCTTTGTAGGTATATGGAATGTCGCGAGTGTCGTGGATTAACTCAGCCGCGCCGCAACCGGGACACTTCATGTTAAAAGGGCGCGGAGTTCGCTTCGCCATGGTGCAATGTTAACCTCTTTGGTTAATATCGGCAATCAGCCAACGCCAGATAATTGCATGAAGATTTCGAGCGCGAGCAAATTGAGTTTTGAAAGGGAACGCCTTCAGTCGTGCGGAAAATTCTGCAGGAAGAGCCCTGGGCATTAGCCGCTGAGGGAAGGTTCTAAAGCTCCGGGGAAAACTTCCCTCGGTGGCTAAAGCCGGTGCATAAGAGAGGCCTTGTCGGGCGGCACGGCTGAAGCCGTGCCCTTTCAAAACCATCACTCCCCATCGCCAACTGCTAACGCAGTATCCCTGTTGCAGACCAACCTACGATTCCCAAAGCCACAAGCACGCACACCCACCCAAACACGTCCCCATGTGCCGAGTAGAACGTCACATCGTCGCGGAAGCCGAACTGCGCTGGCAGCGCGTCGGTCTGGTGGCGGGGAATGCTCTGGCGGACGCGGCCGTAGGGGTCGATCACAGCCGTGATGCCGTTGTTGGTGTCGCGCAGAATCCAGCGGCGGTTCTCGACGGCCCGCATGCGGACGATGTTGAGGTGCTGCCACGGGGCGCTGGTGTCGCCGTACCAGGCGTCGTCGCTGATGTTGACCAGCACTTCGGCGCCATTCGGCGCGAACTCCCGCACCTCGTCCGCAAACGCGGACTCATAGCAGATGAACACTCCGTAGCGGTGGCCGTTGAGCAGGAAGACCTTGTGCTTTTCGCCGCGGGAGAACTTTGAGACGCGCCCGGTGAGCTTGCGCGCGAATTTCAGCAGATTGGAAAATGGCACGTACTCGCCGAAGGGAACGAGATGGATCTTGTCGTAGCGACCGAGCTTCGCTCCGTTCTCGTCTACGATGAGCGCCGAGTTGTAATAATTCCAGTCCTGTGTCGCTTCGTCGAGCGACCAGCCGATATTACCGACAATCAGCGGCGCATGCACGGTTTGCGCCAGAGTCTTGACGGCCTTCTCAAAGCGCGGGTCGGTCTCCTCAAACGGCGCCGGAGACTCCGGCCAGACGACCAGGTCAGGGTGGGTGGCGTAGGGCGGACAGACAATCTCTCCGTTCGACGCACTTGTCTGCGGAATGCCGGCGATATACGTCTTGCATTGCTCCTGGGCCAGACGGGTGAAGTCGGCGATGTGCTGGTCCCATTCGCCGGGGCCATCCCAACGGCTCTCGTCGCCGACATCGAGATTCGGCTGGACTAAAACCGCGGCAGCCGAGGGGGCAGGATTCACCGGCGACACAAGAACGCCCTGGCTGAGGCCCACCATCAGAACCGCGCCGACGATGCCCCATGGTCTGCGCCCCTGCCAGAAGGGTCGCGGAGGGCAGCGCTCAATCACGAGACCGCCGGCAAGAAGCGCGTTCACCGCGACCAGCAGAAAGCTGATTCCATAGACGCCCGTCCAGGGCGCCAGCCGGTTGACGATCAGGTTGTCCACCTGAGAGTAGCCAAGTTGATCCCACGGGACCGATGTGATGCGGGAAGCCGCAAGCTCAAGCGCGGCCCACAGCACCGGAGCGGCCGCCAGCGCACCCTTCGTGCTGCCGGTGGCCTGCCGAACCAGCGCAATCCCTAATCCGAAAAGACCGAAGTATAGCCCCAAGACCAAACTGAACCCGGTGAGCAGCAGCACCGGCACAAAAGCAGGCAGGCCGCCGTACATGGCCATGGTGTCGCGCACCCAGTAGCAGTTGCCCATGTACCAGAGAAAGCCGCAGAGGTAGCCGAGCAGAAAGCCGCGACGCAGCGGGCGTGGGTCGCTCGGCCTGGCAAGCAGCGCCCACAGCAATGGCGCCAGTCCGAACCAGGCAAACACGGCGCGCCATGGCGGCAGCGGCCCGGCAATGGGAAATGGCAGTTCCAGCAGCGCTGCCGCTGCCATTGCCGCCAATCCGAGCTTCCAGTTCTTTGGAATCAATCGCGTTCCTTCCTACAGGGGCGAGTTTATCGCATGCGGCTTAAGCGCTGGCAGCACACTTCGCGAAACCGATTCCATCCAGGAACTGCGGCTTTTTGTGTCTTTCGCGACAAACCGCGACCCATTCCGCCGCGATCGAAGACTCCATTCGCGTTACAATTGTTTTCATGCAGATCGCACTTTTCGGGATGCACGTCCTCGAGGTCATGTTTTTCGTCGGGCTGGCCGGGTCCACCATCGTGGTGCTCATCAGCTTTGTCGAAGACGCCAAGGAGCTTTTCGGCAAAGACGAGTAGACCTGCGGGCAAACATCACGCGCAAATCCCGCCATCTCATACATCTGCGCTTTCCGGTTGACTCCATCATTATTCAGACATACACTCACCGAAGGGCCGCGGACGAATGGGCTCTCTGGATTGATATAGCCGCCGATTTTTGCCGGCACACATAAAATGGCATCTACACGCACGACCGTTGCCCCGCCCTCCGACCGCGTCCGCCTCATCGTGGCATCGTCCGTGATGCTCACGTTCATCTCCTTTTGGCGCGCCGCCTCCATTGTTCTTTGCGATCTAGGCTCCTCAGCGTTCTACGCCGGCGGCATTGCGGAAGAAGCCGTAGGCGCGGCTGCTCCCTGGTTCATCCTCGGCATCATGCTGTTCAGCTTCGCGGTGCGCGCGGTTTACGTGGAAAGCTGTTCCATGTTCACGCGTGGGGGCGTCTACCGCGTGGTGAAAGAAGCGCTGGGCGGCACCTTCGCCAAGCTGAGCGTCTCGGCGCTGATGTTCGATTACATTCTCACCGGACCGATCTCCGGCGTGTCAGCCGGACAGTACATTACCGGCCTGATGAATGAGTTGATGAACGTGGCCAACACCAGCCACTGGCTGCCGCCGGCGCTGATGGACGCTAACAACAATGCCTTCCAGTTCGACATGAATCATACCTCGGCGGTGTTTGCCGCGGCGGTGACGATCTACTACTGGTGGCAGAACATCAAGGGCATTGAAGAGTCCAGCCACAAAGCCATGCAGGTTATGCAGATCACTACCGTGATGGTGGTCATCCTGCTGGTCTGGGGCGGCTATTCGGTCTTTGTGAAGGGCGCGCATCTGCCTCCGCCGCCGACCGTGCACAATCTGAAGTTCAGCAACGATGCACTGGGCTTCCTGCGCGGTACACGCTTCGTCCCCATCCTCGGCCTGTTCGGCATTCTCATGGCCTTTGGGCACTCCCTGCTGGCCATGAGCGGCGAAGAGAGCCTCGCCCAGGTCAATCGCGAGATCGAGCACCCCAAGCTTAAAAACCTGAAGCGCGCGGCCATCGTCATCGCCATTTACAGCCTGGTCTTTACCGGCGGCGCAACGATTCTGGCCTACATGCTGATCCCTCTGAAGGATCACGTCATGTACCAGGACAACCTGATCGCCGGCCTGGCCATGAACCTGGTCGGCCCCGTGTTCTGGCGGATCGCGTTCCGCATCTTCGTGGTGCTGGTAGGCTTCCTGATCCTCTCCGGAGCCATCAACACGTCCATGATCGGTTCCACCGGCGTGCTGATGCGCGTGGCAGAAGACGGTGTACTCACCGACTGGTTCCGCAAGCCGCATCACAAGTTCGGCACCAGCTCGCGCATCGTCAATCTCGTCTTCATTCTGCAGATGGTTACCATCATCGCCAGCCGCGGCGACGTGATCATGCTCGGCGAGGCCTACGCTTTTGGCGTGATCTGGTCGTTCACGTTCAACAGCCTTGCCATGCTGGTGCTGCGCTATAAGTACCACGGCGAGCGCGGCTGGAAGGTGCCCCCGAACTTCCGCATCGGCAAGACCGAGATCCCCGTCGGCCTTATCTCCGTCTTCCTCGTGCTGCTGTCTACGGCCATTGTGAACCTGTTCACCAAGTCAGTGGCCACCGTGAGCGGCATCATCTTCGCCGCAGCGTTTTTCGTGATCTTCACAGTCTCCGAGCGGCAGAACCTGCGCAAGCACGCCATCACCGCACGGCAGATGAAAGACCACTTCCAGCTTGAGCACCAGGACACGATCAGCCGCGAATCCACTGCGTTGCGCCCCGGCGGCGTGATGGTGACGATGCGCGATCCATCGAACCCCTTCGCGCTCAAGTGGACGCTCTCCCGCACCAGCACCGACGATCAGGATGTGGTCGTGATCAGCGTGCGCATGATGGGCGTTGGCGGCCCGGAGTATCTCAGCGCTGAAGACACAAGTTTCAGCGAGCACGAGCAGATGATCTTCACCAAGGCCGTGTCGGTTGCTGAGAGCTTCGGCAAGAAGGTCTCGCTGCTGGTGGTGCCGGCAGGCGACGTGTTTGCAGCGCTGGTGCAGGGCGCTAACTCGCTGGAGATGGATGCAGTGGTCTCGAGCATCTCATCCAAGATGACAGCCGAGGATCAGGCCTTCCACATGGGCCAGGCCTGGGAAGCGTTGCCCGAACCCAAGCGGCAATTCAACTTCTACGTCGTCGATCCCGGCAACGACGTGAAGGTGTTTTACATCGGGCCGCATGCGCCCAACCTCGGCCCAGACGACGTGCAGCTTGTGCATCGGCTGTGGCTTAATATGCGGCGCGATCCGTCTATGCCCGACCTGCACCACAGCGACATCATCACCTATGCGCTCACGCGCCTGGCCGGCCAGTACGCGCGCGAGAAACAGGAGATTCTGCGCGACCTGCGCAATTATCGCGCCGCAGAAGCCCCGGTCAGCCTGGCGACCAGTAACCATGAGCTTCCCCCCGCCACGCCGGCGAACCCGCCCAAGCAGCCTGCTTTTCCAGGCAAGCCTCCGCATGGCGCCTGAGTCACCCTTTTGAAAAGATAGCTCCTATGCGTGTCATTAAGTCTAAGGAAACAAAAGACCCCACGAGCTACCTGAAGTAATGAGAGTGCTACCTTGCGAGCTTTGCGCAGGGGTGAGTGAGTGTGTGCCGATTAACCTTGTCGATGTTCTTCATAAAACTCTTCAGCCAGGTCCATTGGCCGCCGATTCTCAAAAAGAGTGTCTCCGATGGAATTGAACTTACCGTGCTGCGGTACATTTTTCCACTGCTTCAAAGCGGGACATCCTAGCAATGATTTTGAGGTAATCGCTGGATTTCGGCCACTCAGCGCATTTTTTGTTTGTAAATTAGTCTACAGTTGCGTATCTTGTTCCAAGACGAGTGGTTGCCCCGCACGCGTTTTTTCACTGAGGCAGAACGGGACTTGGGCCACTTAGAAAAAACCTAACAGGAGGAACCATGGGAGTTGCAGAGATTCTGACACAGATAGACCGTGAGATTGCTCGTTTGCAGCATGCTCGAGCGTTGCTTGCGGGCAGCAAGGCCGCACAGGCCACAAAGAAAGCAGCGGCCATCCCCGTCGCCGCGAAAGCCCCTAAAAAGAAGAAGCGGAACCTTTCACCCGAGGGGCGCAAGCGGATTGCTGAAGCCGTGAAGCGGCGCTGGGCAGAGCAGAAGAAGTCAGCCTCTTCAAGCTAACATCATTGAGAGAAGACAAACGGGCTGGCAGCCAAGGCCAGCCCCGGTTGTGTGTGCGCCGTTCCTGACTGCTGCGCTTGGACTGACTAACTTAAATCGACTCTCCGGGCACCCATCGCACGACTTCAACCGTTCCATCCAACAGGGCAGCGAGCTGCTCGGGTGTTCCCGTGAGTGGCGGAAACGTTCCAAAGTGCAGCGGCAGCACGGTCTTTGCCGCCAGATACTTTACCGCCATCGCCGCCTCGCGCGGCCCCATGGTGAAGTGACCGCCGATGGGCAGCATCGCCACTTCCGGCGCATACAGCTCCTTGATTAACTGCATATCACTGAAGACTGCCGTATCTCCCGCGTGATAAAGCACCGGCCCATCGGCGATGGTGAGCACATAGCCGGCAGCGACGCCGACATAGTGCGTGCCATCTTCATCCTGGGCGCCGGAAGAGTGCTTCGCCTCGACCATGGTTGCGGCCACATCGTTCAGCTGTACGGTGCCGCCCAGGTTCATGCCAATGGTTTCCTTCACTCCTTTGCCCTTCACGTAGTCGGCGAGCTCGTAGATCGCCACCACGGTCGAGCCATGCTTCTTCGCCACCGGCACCACGTCCGAGATGTGGTCGCCGTGGCCATGCGTGAGCAGCACGAAGTCAATCCTCTCTGGCAGCTCAAAGTCCTTGGGATACTTCGGATTGTCCTTGATGAATGGGTCGATGAGGATGTTTGTTCCCTTGGCGGTGGTAACCAGCACGGTTGCGTGGCCCAGCCATGTTATGCGCGTTCCCTTCAATGAACTCATGGGTTCCTTCCTAACTCAGGGCCGACCCGCAATGCGGCTTGCATGAACCTGCACCCAGGTCACACAACGCGTGATTGCCGTCAACCTCCACAAGAGATGCTGCATCTTCCTGGAATGTTGCGCGAAATCAGGCGCTGACTTGCCAGCCCGTAGGCCATGCTTTGCCGCGTTTCACGATCGAGAGGCGGGCCACGCAACGTCAGGGGTTCAAAAATTCTATCGCGTCATGATTACTTCAGATACGCTGTCTTTGGCAAGGAACTGCTTATGCCCGGACCATCCTGCAAAAAGCTTCTCGATGCTGCGGTTGGTGAAAGCGCGCTGTATGGGAAACGGCTGGGCAAGCTGCACCTCAACATCGTCGCCCTTGGTGAGATGAAAGCGGCAGAATACCGTCTCTTCGCCCTTGGTGCGCGTGTGGCAAAAGGCCAGCACCTGCCCGCCGGGATTCATGGAAGCATGAAGATGCTGTACGACCGCAGCCACCAGCGCTTCAGGAAGATAATCGAGCGCCGTCCACAGCAGCACAACATCGAACGTGCGGCCAGAGAAGTTCAGCGCCTGGTCAAGAAATCCCTGCACATTCCAGATTGCGTTGCCGTCTTCGTCCTCGCCCGTCTTCCAGTTGCCGTTGCAGGCGTCGGGCACCAAGTCGGCAAGAAACACGCTGTGGCCGAGCTCGGTGAGGTAGTTGATGTTGTTGGGCGAGGTATAGCCCACGTCGATGACGCGCAGGCCGGGCTCGGCCTGCAGACGCTTGCGCAGCGCTGCCCAGCCGCCGGAATGGCGCGGCACACGCGGCCCGGTAAATCCGGGCGCTTGCGTGGACGCGGAATTGTCATGTTTCTTTTCGAACCAACGGCCTAGCAACTTGAGATCCCCTTGCGGTCAATGCGCCATGGATGCGATAACGCTATCGCGATTCACGGTTGAGCCCGCCAGAAGCGGTTATGCTGAGACGCCCGGCAGCATGCCGCTGCTGCTTTCGGCAACCTTGGGGGCGGAAGCGCCCTGGGTCAGGTCCACTTTGCCGCGGAAGACGGCGTTGTCTTCGACAGCCAGCCGGCTGGCGCGAATATCGCCTTCCATGCTGCTGCCGGCGCGCAGTTCAACGCGGCCGCTGGCCACAATGTTGCCGTGAACCTGGCCCAGCACCAGCACGTCGCGGGCGGTCAGATCAGCAGCCACATTCGCATTGGGCCCAATCGTCAGGCGGCTCTCAGTAAGAGTTACCGTGCCCTCCACGCGCCCGTCCACAATCAAGTCTTCGCCACCCTTCACTTCGCCCAAAATTACCACGCTCTTGCCAATACGCGCTGGAGATGCTTCCCCTGCCATGTTCATGTCCTTTCGGGAGCAGAAAACAACCCCCTCCCCGAACTATACGCAACCGGGCCGCCCGGCTTCAAACCGGAATCGTTGCCGGTGGTCGCCGCGTCCAATACTCGTAATCAGCAATTAGAGCCGACAGAGAACGACAACAGGTGCGCACAGGTGCATGATGACCGTTAAACTGAACCCAGTGCCCCGCCTTTTGCCGATAATGCTCGTTCTGTCAGCGGCCGTGTCTTGGTGCGCTTTCTCCGGCGTCGCCCAGACCGCTCAGCAGACTTTAACGCCGGCGCAAGCCCAGGCTTTGGTTCAGCGTGCGCTGGCCACGGAGTCACATGCCGCCCAGGACCTGGGCCACGCCAGCCACCCGCTGCGCTACCGCCTGCGCAAGACCAGCCCGCGCCTTACCTCTACCAAAGAAATCGTGGAGACGCGCGACGGGGATGTGGCCCGCCTCATTTCCATCAACGACCAGCCGCTGAGCGCAGAGGACGAGCAGCGCGAGCAGGCGAGGCTGCAGGCACTGCTGGACAACCCCAGCATGCAGCAGCATCGCAAGCTGAGCGAAGACAGCGACACGGCCCGTGCGCTGAAAGTGCTGCGCGTGCTTCCGTCTGCATTCCTCTACCAGTTTGCCGGCGTGGGGCCGGGCCCCACCGGCCCCATGGATAAGTTCAGTTTCAAGCCCAACCCGCAGTTCGATCCGCCCGATCTGGAGACGGGCATTCTGACCGCTATGGCCGGCGAGATCTGGATCGACCCGGCTGCGGAGCGCGTGGTGCGCCTGGCCGGCATCCTGCAGCAGGACAAGGAATTCGGCCTCGGGATTCTGGGCGAGCTCGACAAGGGCGGTACCGTCGAGATTGAGCAGGCGGAGATAGGCGGCGGCCAGTGGCGCATTGTGCACCTCAAGCTGGTCATGAACGGGCGCGTGCTCTTCAAGACAAAGAACTCCGACTCGGTGCAGGAGTATTCCGGGTTCACGCCGCTGCCGCCAAGCCTCACCTACCGCCAGGCGATCGAGATGCTGCGGTCTGACCCACCCGCCGCCGTCCGCTAGTGCGTGGTCCCCAAACGGAAAACGGCCCCACCCGAAGGTGAGGCCGCCGTTTACAGCAGCGCTCCGCTTACTTGATCTTGATGAAGATCATGGCGAAGGTGAACAGGGTGAGCGACTCGATGAAGGCCAGGCCCAGAATCAGCAGCAGCTGAATGCTGGCCGTGGCGCCGGGGTTGCGAGCCACAGACTCGGTTGCAGAAGCAATCGCCTTGCCCTGGCCGATGCCGCACAGACCGGCGGCCAGCGCGATGCCGATGCCGATGCCGATAGGCGCCAGATCCACAACGCCGTTGCCGCTCTGCGCAAACGCCGGAACGGCGAAGCAGAGCACCGAAAGAACCATCAGAACCTTTTGCAATGTACGCATGTTTCTCCTGCTTCCCTGAGATTGACCGCCAGTGGGTGGTTGAGGCTCACCGTGCTGGCCCCCTCACACTATGCGGTCTTCCGTTGCTCCGGAGCGGAAGCGCTCCCCGGCGGAATCTTTTTTACTTTCCCCAAAAGCTGTCATCCTGAGCGAAGCGTACTTCAGCGGAGCCGAAAGCCTGCCCTGAGCGAAGTCGAAGGGGACCTGCTTTTGCTTTTCGTCCCACT
>Ga0182030_10019668_pt1 | contig 12816 bp, 10 predicted proteins | sample 812S3MmetaG_FD_121299 | JGI IMG/M metagenome (GOLD analysis project Ga0182030, IMG submission 121299) | Permafrost microbial communities from Stordalen Mire, Sweden - 812S3M metaG (Illumina Assembly) | ecosystem: Environmental > Terrestrial > Soil > Wetlands > Permafrost | place: Sweden... | reverse complement strand
TGACGACCCTTTGCGGGTTAAAGTCGAACCACGGGAGAAAGAATCCGACGAGGAGAAGCACTAGCCCGAAAATAACGATTCTACGATGAGGCGGCGCGGCGATGGGCGCAGGGCGTATTGGGGCGGAATGGCCAAGGGCATTGAGCAGTTCGGCACTCTCCTGGGCGTTAATCTTGCCGTCGTCGAGCATCTTAAGGACACGCTCCCGGTCGCCAGCCAGAGGATCGGAGATAGAGGCGGAGGTTTGGGCCGCGCTGGTCGCGAAGGTCATATTAAGGATCGGGAAAGCAAGGAGGGCGATCAAGCAAACGACAAATGGACTCCAAAAGGTATAACCGTAACCCAGCCAGAAACACAGGGAGATCATGAAAACGCAAACGAGATTGCCCACCTGAAGCCAGGCTCGGACGCCGTCAAGACCTGGAGCTTTCTCCGCATCAGTGACGTCGCCACCGATCCAAGCCAGATAAAGTTTGACCAAAAAGGGAACAAGGGACCAGGGAAGGAGAAATACAAGTAAGACAGATAGGACTTGCTGGTCTTCCAATCCGTATTCGTGGAACTGACTGACCCGGTAAAGGCCAAATCCCACAGACACGAGGAAGGCGGCAACCAAGACCAAGCCCGCTCGAGCCCGTGAAAGCCGGAGATAACGTCCGAATAGATTCGAGATGCTCAACAGCAGCACCGCCGCAAGTGCCAATAGCAGGATGAGGATGATGGGGATGCCGACAGGGATCGAATGGTTCATAAAGTTCTCTCTTTCAGTAATTGAGTGGCTTCAGGCACCGAGATTTCGCCACGCTCGAGTTGTTCGAGGATTTGGGTCCGGTTGACCGGAGTGCCCTTGTTGCCGAGGAGTTCGTTGACCAGATCAAGCCGCTTGCAGACCGTCGGATAGGAAATGCCCAATTCCTTCTCCACGTCGCGGATTTTGCCCTGACAACGAAGAAAGGTCAGAACGAATTCCTGCAGGTCCTGCGGCAGACGGAAAAACAGGGGTATCTGCAACTGCGAATCGATCTGGGTCTTGCACCCGCCACACGAAAGCCGGGCAATCGTCAAATCATCGCCGCAAAAAGGGCAGCGCGTGATGAGTTTCTTGCCAGCTTGTGGCGGGTTGTTCATTTAATAAATCAATTTGTATATTAAAAAATTCAATATGGCAACAGATAAAACTTGTTTTACTTGAGTTTATACTTAATTAGTCGGGAAGGCAGTGGATTTTGAATTGGTGCGGTCAGGGACCATTTGCCGTGTTCCGAGCGAGAGGTTGAGGATCGCCGGGATTTTAGGCGCACTCAACCGGTTTTCTGGATGCTGACCGCGATCGCCAGACGTAGAATATTGCCGGATAAACGATCAATTCCATCATGGTCGAAGTGACCACCCCGCCAATCATTGGGGTGGCGATGCGCTTCATCACGTCTGCTCCCGCACCGTGGCTCCACATGATCGGCATCAGACCTGCGACAATCACACAAGCGGTCATGGCCTTGGGGCGGACGCGCTTGACGGCGCCATGATAGATGGCGTCGCGCAGGTCGGTCACGTTTCGCATCTGGTTTTTTGCAATCCATTGCTCGTAGGCGATGTTGAGATAAAGCAACATGACTACTCCGGTTTCCGCGTCCAGCCCCGCCAACGCAATAATGCCAACCCAAACGGCGACGCTCATGTTATATCCAAGCCATTGGACGGCCGCGAACGCGCCCACCAGTGAAAAGGGAACGGCGAGCATCACGATGGCAGTCTCGATGACGGAACGTGTGTTGAGGAAAATAATGAGCACGATGATGAGCAGCGTCAGCGGCACCACGATCATCAACCGCGCCTTTGCCCGCTGCATGTATTCATATTGTCCGCTCCAAAGAATGTTATAGCCGCTCGGCACAGTGATTTGGCCATGAGCCACGGCGTCGTTGACGGCGTGCATGGCCGTTTGGACGTAGGTGCCGAGGTCAACTCCTTTAACATCCACGTAAATCCAGGCGTTGGGCACTGCCCCCTCGCTCTTAATCCCCATCGGCGCGTGGACGGTTTCGATTTTGGCCAACTGGCCGAGCGGCACCTGCGCCCCGGTGGGCGTCGGCACGATGATGTCCTGCAAGGCCCCGAGGTTGGCGCGGAAATCGCGGCTATAGCGAAGATTGACATCGTAGCGCTCCAAACCCTCAACGGTCGTCGTCAGCGGCATTCCGCCGAGCGCGACCTCGAGCACGTCCTGCACATCGCCGACACGAAGGCCGTATCGGGCGATGGCATCACGGTCAATCGTGAATTGAATGTAGTTCCCGCCCATCGTGCGTTCGGCAAAAGCGCTCAGCGTTCCCGGCACGGTTTTTACCACGGTCTCAACTTCGGAAGCAATCCGTTCCAGTTCCGCCAAATCCGGTCCGGCTATTTTGATGCCCACCGGTGTCTTGATGCCGGTGGCCAGCATGTCAATGCGCGTCTTGATCGGCATGGTCCAGGCATTGTTGAGGCCGGGGATTTGGACGTCGGCATTCATCGCGTCCGCCAACTCATCGGGCGTTCGGCGCCGGTGGGCGATGATTTTTCCGCCGTCCTCCTTGATGTCCACAACGGGCCATTCCTCTTCCGGTTTGAGCATGATGGTGGTTTCGATCATGTCGAAGGGAGCGGGGTCGGTGGCCGTCTCAGCTCGGCCAGCCTTGCCGAAGACATTTTGCACTTCAGGGAACCGGTGAATGATTTGGTCGGTGGTCTGCAGAATCTGACGCGCCTTGGTTGGCGAAATGCCCGGGAAAGTCGTCGGCATATAAAGCAAATCGCCCTCGTAGAGTGGAGGCATGAATTCGGAGCCGATGTTCTGGTATGGAAAGATTTTCCCGGCCTGGAAGGCCCACTCTTTCAACTTGCCATCGGGCAAAAGGCGCGCCGTCAGGGCATTGGAAGGAAAGAAAACCCAAACGATCAACAGCGCGGCCGTGGTGATGACGGCCCAGCGCCATCTGATGACGAAATCAATCGCCGGATGATAAAGCCAGACCAGGAAGCGGTTGAGCGGATTTTTCTCTTCCGACGGGATTTTGCCGCGAATGAAAAAACCCATCAGAACCGGGGCCAACGTGATGGAAAGCAGCGCGGCCGCCGCCATCGAATAGGTCTTCGTAAAAGCCAGCGGTTTGAACAGTTTGCCTTCCTGCGATTGCAACGTAAACACCGGCAGGAAGGAAACCGCGATGACGAGCAGAGAGTAAAAAAGCGTCGGGCCGACCTCGATGGCGGCTTCTCGGATGATGTCCCAATGCGGCTTCTTGCCTTGGTCGCGCTCGATGTGTTTGTGGGCGTTCTCTATCATGATGATGACGGCGTCCACCATCGCGCCGATTGCGATGGCAATGCCGCCCAGCGACATGATGTTCGAGCTGATGCCCTGGCCAAACATGACCAGAAAAGACACCAGCACGGCGATGGGCAGAATGATGATGGCCACAAGGGAACTGCGCAGGTGCATGAGAAAGGCGACGCACACCAGCGCCACGACAATCATTTCCTCAAGGAGTTTCTCTTGGAGCGTTTTGACGGCGCGATTGATGAGGGCACTGCGGTCGTAGGCGATGGTATATTTCACGTCCGGCGGCAATCCCTTCATCGCCTCATCAAGCCGCTTTTTCACGTCAATGATCACTTGGCGCGCGTTGGCTCCATATCGGACGATCACGATCCCGCCGACGGTCTCCCCCTCGCCGTTCAACTCCGCGATGCCGCGCCGCATGTCGGGACCGAGTTCGACGTTGGCAATCTCGCTGAGGAGGATTGGGACTCCTCGGTCGCCCACCCCCACCGCCACTTTGCGCAGGTCGTCCAGGCTTTGGATGTAACCCTTGACCCGCAGAATAAACTCCTTTTCCGACAATTCGATGGAACGCCCGCCGACCTCGCCGTTGCTGCGCTTGACGGCCATGGCCACCTCGGAAATGGAGAGGTTGAAGGCGCGCAGTTTGGCGGGATCCACCGTGACCTGGTATTGCTTGACAAAGCCGCCAATGGAGGCGACTTCCGAAACTCCTTCCACGGAGGCCAGTTGGTAGCGCAAATACCAGTCCTGCGTCGAACGCAGTTGCGCGAGGTCGCGGTTGGTGGAATTGATCGAATACATGAAGGCCCACCCAACGCCGGTGGCGTCCGGGCCAAGGCTGGGCGCCACGCCCTGCGGTAGTTGTCCGCCCATGCCGTTCAAATACTCGAGCACACGACTGCGCGCCCAATACGGGTCCGTGCCGTCCTTGAAAATCACATAGACGAAGGAAAAGCCGTAAAAAGAGTAGCCGCGCACAACGGTGGCGTTGGGCACGGAAAGCATTTTGGTGGTGATCGGATAAGTGACCTGGTCCTGGACGATTTGCGGCGCCTGCCCGGGCCACTCCGTGTAGATGATGACCTGCACGTCGGACAGGTCCGGGATGGCGTCGAGCGGAATGTTGCGCACGGCAAAGAGGCCGCCGAGAAACAGAGCGATAGCGCCGAGCAGAACGACGAATTTGTTCTTCAGCGAAAAATCTATGATGCCTTTGAGCATGTTTGTCCTTCAGTCCTTGTGCTCAGGCATTGTCATTTCATCTGGCATCTTCGTGCCATCGGCGGGCGTTGCCGAACCTGGGGGATTCTTGGCAGGAGCGGCGGCGTCAGGTGGCAGCGGCGGCGGCGCAAAAATCGGGATCAGCGTCATGCCGCACTTGGGACACTTGCCCGGTTTGTCGGAACGCACCTCGCTGTCCTCCGGCATCGGACAGGTGTAGTAAAGAATGCTTCCGCCCGGCTGCAGGTTCTTGAGCATGGCTTGAGACACCGGCACCAGCGTCATGCCGCAAATCGGACAATTGCCAGGGTGCTCGTATTCGATGGAGACATGCTCCGGCATCGGGCAGATATATTTGACACCCCCGGGGGGAGTGGAGGACGGGGCTTTGTTTGCGTTGGATGGGGAAGCCCCCGCTTTGGTTTCACGCTCCGGCGCGTTCTTTGGCTCCTGCATTTTCTGAATCGCCTCGCGAAGTTGGCTTTCTGAATCGAGCATAAACTGTCCTGAGGTGACAATCCGCTCGCCCTCGCTCACCCCGCTGAGAACTTGATACTCGTCGTTCTCCGCCTGCGGCCCAAGGGTGACGAGGCGCGGTTCAAATTTTCCACCCTCCAACGCCACGAAAACCGTGGACTTTTCACCGCTGCGCAGGATAGCCATGTCCGGGACGAGCAAAACGGACTGTTCCAGTTCGGAGACGACCCTCACGGTGGCGTACATGCCGGGCTTGAGGAAGTAGCCCGGATTGTGAAACTCCATCCGAACACGGGCCGTGCGGGTCTTTTCATCCACGTTTGGATAAATATAAGTGACACGACCGCGGAATTCGCGGTCCGGCAAGTAGGAGAGCTTCACGGTCGCCTCCTGGCCCAGCTTGATAAAAGCCAAATCCTGTTCGTAAATGTCCGCTTGCACCCAGACCAAGCCCAGGTCCGCCAACCGGTAAATCTTCATCCCCGCGTCCACCATCTGGCCTTCCGTGACGTTCTTTTCCACCACGAACCCATCCTGGGGCGCGAGGATTCGCATGGTTTTCTGGGGCTGGCGCTTTTTCTCCAGTTCCGCGATCTGCCCGTCTGAAATGTCATAGAATTTGAGCTTGGTCAGGGCGCTGATCCGTATTCCTTCCCCGCCGGATGCCGCGTTAGTGGGGGAAGTCGTCGCCAACAGATATTCGACCTGCGCGCTGTACAGATCGGGCGAATAGATTTCAAACAATGGATCGCCCCGCATCACCAATTGTCCCGTGGCGTTCACGTCCAATTTTTCAATCCAACCCTTGAATTTGGTGGTCACATCGCCCAGGGTGGTTTCGTTGTAATCAACGACTCCAACGGTGCGAACGGTTCGGCGCAACGGCCCCCGCATGACTGCGGCGGTGCGGATATCCATGTTCTGAACTGTCACTGGGTCAATGGCGATGGATTGCGACTCGCGGGCGGCGGCTTGGTTTTCATACACCGGAACCATGTCCATGCCCATGCTGTCCTTGCCCGGCGTTTGCCGCACTTCGGCCGGCATCATGGTGGACTTGTAGTATTTGATCTTGCGTTCGCCGGCTGGAGTGCTCGCGCTGCCGCTGGCATTTTCGGTGGTCGCTTGGCTGCGAACCGGCGTCAGTTTCATGCCGCAGATGGGGCAATTGCCGGGATGATCCTGAATCACCTGCGGGTGCATTCCGCAGGTGTAGAGTGTCTTGGCCGTTTGGGCCGTGCCGCCATTCTCCTGGCTTTGGGTGCAACCTGCGATGAACACCGTGGCGCCAATGGTCGTAACGAGCAGCAAAAGGAACAGGGTTTTAGTCATGACAAAATCAGGGTTTGGCATTCCTCAAAGCGGCTGTTGGAGAAGTCTCGTTCGATGGAGACCGCAGAATAGGCGCGTCTTCCGGTGGTATGCCGGCGATGGAGAGCGACAAGTCCGCCAGTATGATCTCGCGACGGGTGCGCGCTTCCACCTCCTCCATTTGGAAATCCAACCACGAACGCTCCGCATCCATCAAGTTGAAGAAATCAATCTGCCCGGACATGTAACCAGCCCGCGCAATTTCGAGCGACTTGCCGGCTTTCGGAATCAGTTTATCCCGCAAAAGGGAGAGTTTGCGGGTGACCTCCCGGTAATCGTAAGTCTGCATCGCAAATTCCACTGTGACCATGATCTGTTCGGAGTTGAGCCGGGCTTCGGCGGCGCTTTTGCCAGCCTGGGCTCCAGCGATTTGTGCCGCGATTTTGTCGCGCCAAATTGGCAATGTCATGCTCCCCTGGGGCCAGTAAAATGGAGGAGAATATATTTCAGCCTGCAAACCGGCGGAGAAATCTGGCGCTTTGGATTTGTGGGCCATCCCAATCAGAGCCTCCGCCAGGCGCACCTCGGACTCCATCGCCTTCAGTCGGGGATTGCGCGTGAAGGCGGTGTCCAGCAAAGCGCCGCCATCCAAATCAAGCGTTGTGGATTCAAAACGCGACGGCAAGGGTGGGTCCGGTTGCCCGCGCGTCAGGCCCAGCGCGCCCTTGAGTTGGGCCAACAGCGGCTGGCGCGAATCCTCCAGATTGGTGATTTCGGTTGCAATCTTGTCCTGCTCGATTTGCGCGCGATAGACGTCCTGCAGCGTGGACTGCCCGACTTCATTCCGGGCGCGCGCACTTTTTTCGAGGTCGGCCAGCAGGGCGAGGGTCTGGCGGTTGACGCGGAGTTTTTTGTCAAGAAACCAAAGCTGATAATAGGCTTGTTTGACAGAGAAGGCTGTTCGCAAGATGCTGGTTTCAAAGGCAAAATACTTCGCGTTGCTCTCAGCGGCGGCCACATTGGCGGCGGCCTTCAGTTTACCCCGGCCGGGCATGTCCTGCATCAAACCGGGCATCAGGGAAGTGAGTGAGTTTTGAATGTAGGCCTGGAACGTCAGTTTTGGATCGGGCAATGACCTTTCGACGGTCATCTTTTCCACCGAACCTGCCCAATCGAAATAGGCGGCCTCGATTTGGGGCTGATTGAGCATGGCAAAGGTCAGGAAATCGCCCAAAGCCGCGTTCGTGGTCAGCGGAGGCAAGGAGGGACGTTGGCCCTCCGGTCGATACCGACTGGCCACTGAGGCCAGACCGCCGCGCGCCTGGCGCTCGCCGGGCTGCTCAACGCCTTTACAGCCGCCGAGAAGCAGGCCAAGAACAGCCAGACCATAGGCGGCAAGCCGGGCGCTCGATCTGGTTAGGTGTTTGCTCATTGCCTGCACATTCCGTTGGCGTGGCTGCCTTGGATTACGGCCAGAATACGCCCTCCGGATTCATTCTTTGATTTCACCGCAATCGGGCATGGATTTCCCAAGGTAAGGGTTTTGGATCTTCGTGTCGGCTTGCAGCCAGTTGGCATTGACCATCGAACAAAAGACCTTGTGGTAGGTGCCTTTGGGAACTTTGTGGTCGGCCAGGTATTTTATCAGCGAATCACTGAGGGGTTGGAAAGCCTCGCGCGCCGCACCCAAGTCCTTGGCTTTGGCCAACTTGTCCGCCTGGCCCGCCACGCTGGATGGAAGCATTTTCGTGGTGTCGCCCTGAACCGCTTTTGCGATCGCGCCGGCATGTTCGTCCACGCCTTTCAGAGAATCCTGGGCTAGTTGGGCCTGGATCTTGAAGTAATGTTCATAGACTGATTTTACGGCCGGCATAAGGGCTGCGCTGTCGGACGCCACAGCCTTGGCGACGATCCCCAAGCTGGCCGCAGCCACCAAAATGAGGGCAAGTGATCTTATCTTCATGGTATGATAGGGTTGTTTTGACCGTTGCGTTTTCGGGAAACAGTATCGACTGTCTCCACCTACACTACGCGCCCCGGAGAGAAAGCCCTCAGATTATCTCTGTGTTTGTTCGGCCAAAAAAGAATGAGGGATAACGGTTCGGCCAGCGTATTGAGCATGGGAAGATTCGGTCGCATGACCAGACCGCCGACGATTTGTAAATATGAATACCAAAAGCTGGAAACTTGGCAACCGGCTGGCAGAGGAAGCTTGCCGGTCACATGAAAGGGTTGTTCTATGCACTGAGGGGATGCGGATCGCCCCCCCCAACCGGAATTGAACCGATGAACTTACCTGAAGACCAACCGTTGAGCGAATTGCTGCGTCAATGGAATATTTTGCGGCCAAACTCCCCACGCCTGCGCGAGGGGGTTTGGCGGAGAATAGCCCGGGCCGAGGCGCAAACGGAGCGAACCGCCGACGGAGGATGGAAAGCCTGGCTGGCCGGGATGTTTGCCAAACCAGCATTGGCGGTGGGTTACGTGACGGCGCTTCTTGCGGTGGGGTTAACAGCAGGTCATTTCCAAGGCGAGGCCCGGCAGCACCGGGTGGATCATGAGTTGGCGGCGCGTTACGTGCAATCGCTTGACCCTTATCAACCTCTCTCCGTGAAATGAAGCGCGCGATTGTCATTTTGTTGCTTGGGTTTGCGGTGGCCACGCTGGCGTATGCCGTGGCTTATCATGGCACCACGACCCATGAAAGGGAGGCCCTAAAAAGCGGCGCGCCCGAGCTTTGCTGGCTCAAGCAGCAGTTCCATCTGGATGACGCGCAATTTCAACACGTCAGCCGCTTGCACGAGGGATATCTCCCGCAATGCGGGGAGACTTGCCGGAAGATCGCGGAAAAGAACGCCGAGTTGAAGGCGGTATTCGACCGGACAAATGCCGTCACCCCGGATGTGGAACAGAAGTTGGGCGAAATCGCCAAACTGCGCGCCGAATGCCAGGCCAACATGTTGCGGCACTTCTGCGAAGTCAGCCAGGCGATGCCACCGGAGGAGGGCAGGCGTTATTTGGCTTGGGTGCAGCAGAAGACAATATTGAGCGGCCCCGGCCAGATGGACATGGGGAATCCTGCTCATAAAATGCCATGAACGAGGCTGGTGACGAGGCGGACCAGCGCGACATGGAGAGATTAGTCCAGGGCCACGACGACGCGCTGGACAATTTGATGGAACGTCACGGGCAGCGGCTTTTCCACTATTTACTCAGACAATTGTCCGAGAGCGAGGCGGAGGACTGCGCCCAGGAGACGTTTGTCCGCATTTACCTCAATCGCGGAAAATTCCGGATCGGCGCAAGATTCTCCACCTGGCTTTACGCCATCGCCACGAATCTGACGCGCGACTGCCAGCGCAGGAAAACACGGCATCCGGAAGTTTCCGCAGACGCCGGGAGCGAGGAGGGAGGTGGAACATTGTTGGAAACGATGGCGGATGGCGCCGAAACGCCAACGGAGGCTTTGCTGACCGGGGAGCGGGCGGGACAAGTGCGGCAAGCGGTGCAGGCGCTGCCGGAGGATTTGCGGGAGGCTTTGATTTTGTATGAATACGAAAACCTCTCGCAGCACGAGATCGGGGAAGTCTTGCAATGCACCCCCAAGGCAGTGGAGACGCGTATTTACCGCGCGCGAAATCTGCTGAGAAAGTCGCTGGCCGGGTTGATGAAAGCGATTTGAGCCTTCGGACACGACGTGCTGGCGGAATGCGGCCTCGCCACGACTTTCGGATCAAAACAGGTCGGGAAAGGGCTTGCGAGCGCAGTGGGGTGGATGACCGGGTGCGACGAAAGCCTGACACCATTTCCCACAAACCGGTTGCGTATCAAGCCAGCCTTAATTGCCTGAGATTGCCCCGATAATCTCGGGGAAATGGTATCACTTCTTCCTCCGCGCCCGCGCCTTCCGGCGGGCCAGCCAACCGCGGAGATTGGTCACCGGGAGATCCGCTGCCAGGCTCTCGAACAGTTCCCGCAATACTTCCGGCTCCCGCACGAACGCCCGCCCCAGCGCCTCATCGGCAACGTTTTTTTGCGTCTCGAATTTCGCCGCCGCAGGATGACACGCCGCCAGGAACCGCCGGCAAATCTCCAGCTCATGGCCGGTTCCCATCAAGCCGGTGAACGTCGCGTCCCCTTTGTAAGTAACCTCATGGGTCAAGATTCGCACCCCCAATCCGGAAGTGGCCGCGCACAGCAGGGAAGTCCCCAACTCGTTCCCCACCGCGAAGCGGTGAGCGTGCAACATCCTCACCAGCCGTGGCAGAAATTGCGGATCATACATGTGGCCCGCCGTGGTGCAGGCGAAACCGACCTCCAAATACGGTTTGTGCCGCCCCAGCAAAATGTCCTTCCAATAAAGGCACACCCGCACCGGCTGAAACTCCGCCGGCAGGGCGCGCAATTGTCCAATGAATTCCTCTTGACTAAAATGGCTGATAATGTGGTGCGTCGAGTGGGCGGGAAAAACGATCGAACCGGCGGCGCGCCGGCGCAGGTCCGGCAACTCGTCTTCCAGAAGCCGCAGCGCGTAGTAATAAGGAAAACCGATGACATGGCACGGCTTGGCGCATTTTTGCGCGTACACCGCCCGTTGAATTTCCGCCGACGGAAACAAATTCGGCAGCGGGTCGCTCAGCTCCTTGTCCCAGACGTTGGTGTGCAGGTACGGCCCGTGCGGCACAATGCCGGGCAGCACAAAATCCGGCGCCAGTCCGCAGTACCGTTTCAGAATCGTGGCGATTCCGTAGAAATCGTTCGGCGTGAATCTCTCGCGTGTCACCTGCGGGCGGTCCGCGGCCAGCGCCTCCAACTCGGCCGCCCCGGATGGGATCGGCGCATCCGGGGTCGCGGCCGGGTCGCGCATAAATGGTATTGACTGACTCGGCTTCAACAGGCTTTCTTCTGCTCGATGTGCGCGTTCAATCTGCCCACTTCCGGGTGCCGCTTCAAGAAGTTCAAAACCGCCGCCGTGCTGAAAATCCCCCCGCCCAACTCCCGGTAAACCGCCTGCAACATTTGATAATCCTCCGGCGTGTCCAGCGTCCAGCGCTCCCCCGCATGGTCCTCCGCCCCTTCATAGGACGACAACCGGAACAGCTCCGGATGCCGGTAAAAATACGGCGTCACATGCTCCCGCTCGAAATCCGCCCGCGCCTCCGCCTGCGCCTTGTCCAAGGCGGCAAAGGTGAAAACCTCCGCGTCCAGCCCGCGCGGATATCTCCGCTTCAGCGTGTTGCTCAGGTAATCCACGCCCGCCCCATTTTGCCGAAGACCGCAAAACCTCTCCATCATGCTGTCAAGCACAGTCGGATCGAACAGCGGACAATCCGACGTGACCCGCGCCACCACCTCCGCCCCGGCCGCCCGCGCCGCGCCGTGATAGCGCCCCAGCACATCCGTCAAACTCCCGCGATACCACCCCACCCCGATTTGCCCGCATTCCCGCACAATCGCCCCGTCGTCCGGCGCGTCCGTCGTGGCGACGATCACCTCATCCACCCGCCGGCACAACTTCACCCGCCGCACCACCTGGCCCAAAACGGTTTCGTCCCCCAGCGGCAGCAGCACCTTGCCCGGCAACCGGGTGGACGACATGCGGGCCTGGATTATCGCGACGGTTTTCATGCGGCCTCAACCCTGCACCAGCGCCCAAGTCAGCGGCGTCCCTTCCTCAATGTCGCACCCCGCCCGCCTTCCGAGCACTTCCTCCAAATGCCGCGGGTGCAGCCCGTGCGCCGGACGAATCGAGCGCACGTTTGCCGACGTGAAAACCTCCCCCGCCTCCATCGCCCGCACCACAAACAGCGACCGCCGAAACACCCGGCTCTTCTGCTCCGCCGGGCTGATTTCGTAACTCGCCCGCCCCAGCGCCTTTTCCGCGACGCGGATTGCCGCCACCATCTGTTTGAATTCCTCCGGCTCCAATGAAAATGCCGAATCCGGCCCCGGGTCCTGCCGCGAGAGCGTCAAGTGCTTTTCAACAATGCAAGCCCCCAAAGCCACTGCCGCCACCGGCACCGCAATCCCCATCGAATGATCCGACAACCCCGTCGGCACCCCGAACCGCCGCGCCAAATCTGGAATCGTCCGCAAATTCATCTCCTCCGGACGCGCCGGATAAGTGCTCGTGCATTTCAGCAGTGCCAACTGCGTCCCGCCCGCCCGCCGGACCGCCTCCACCGCCTCCTCGATTTCCTCCACCGTCGCCATTCCCGTCGAGGCGATAATCGGCTTCCCCGTCCGCGCCACCCGCTGAATCAACCCGAGGTCCACCAATTCAAACGAGGCGATCTTGTGCGCCGGAACGCGCAGCGACTCCAGAAAATTCACCGCCGTCGCGTCAAACGGCGTCGAGAAGAAATCCAGCCCAAGCTCCCCCGCCCGCTTCTGCAAACCGGCATGCCACTCCCAGGGAGTTTGGGCCTCCCCGTAGAGATCGTAGAGCGAGCGCCCGTCCCAGAGCGTTCCTCCCCAGATTT
>Ga0182030_10019664_pt1 | contig 12817 bp, 9 predicted proteins | sample 812S3MmetaG_FD_121299 | JGI IMG/M metagenome (GOLD analysis project Ga0182030, IMG submission 121299) | Permafrost microbial communities from Stordalen Mire, Sweden - 812S3M metaG (Illumina Assembly) | ecosystem: Environmental > Terrestrial > Soil > Wetlands > Permafrost | place: Sweden... | reverse complement strand
TACGAAGGCATAAGCCAGCAGATTTACAGTCTGCCCCCGTTGGCCGCTTGGGTACCCCTCCACAAAATGAGCCGCGTATTTTGCGGCCCATACCCTCCACTGTCAATGTCAAACGTGCACTGCGTCGCTAAGCGACCCGGTCCGGTCATTCGAGGCTGCGTCGACTCGGGTTGCGCTCCAGCTTCCGCAAACTATCGAGGCCCGATCCCTCTCCCAAACCCGAGCTTGACACTATCGTAAGATATAATAATACTATCTTACGACAGGTTTTACGATAGTTAATGGGAGTTTCTGTGCATCATCATCATTTCCCTCGCCTCTTCGGGCGGCACGGCGGCGGCGGCGCGGGAGACCGTTTTGGCGGCTGGTTCGCCCAGGGCGGCGAACTCGGGGGCCGCGGGTTCGGCATGGGCCGCAAGCTCGCCTCCGCCGATCTGCAGCTCTTGATCCTCGGTTTATTGGCCGACAAGCCGCGGCACGGGTACGAAATCATCAAGGCGCTCGACGAGCGCTCCAAGGGCTTCTACACGCCCAGTCCCGGGATGGTTTACCCGGCATTGACCCATCTCGAGGAGATGGCACACGCCACGGTGGAGGTGGAGGGTACGCGCAAGCGTTATCACATCACCGATCTCGGGCGCCGCTATCTGCAGGAACACCAATCCGCCGCCGATTCCTTGTGGGCTCAGTTCGAACGCGTCGGGGAGCGCATGGACAGCCTGCGCCGAGCGATGCACGCCGGCGAGCAGGAACTCGGCGCCGACGGCGAGAGCCACGGATCGAAACCCTTGATGCGCGCGCGGCGAGCGCTCAAAACCGCACTGGCCGACAAGTGGGACACGCCGGCCGAAGAGCAGGAGCGTATCGCCCGGATACTCGAGCGTGCCGCGGAGGAGATTGGCGGCAACAAGAAGGCGCGCGGATAGAGGCTGCGGGTGAGGTCGCGGGCAGCAGACGCGGGGCGCCCTGGGTGCGCCGATGAGCTGACCGCCGGCCTGGCGAAAGACGGGTTGGATTGTCTTTTTACGGTCACAATGGCATTTTTTACCGATATGCCGAACGAGGCAGTCCCGCGAAAACGATAGAACAAATCCGCGAATCGAAAGTCTAGTACGCATGAATACCGATATCGTGGCGCCGAAGTGAGCGTCGGCATATAACGCCAGCGACACACCGATGAGCTCCCAGAAAACTTCCCCCGCGGCGTCCATGTTCGAGAAAGTGTTGCGCGCGTTCGAGACCCGCGGCATCACCTATTCCGATGTGCTCGCGCGGCTCAGGCGGCTGCTCGCCACCGGAGCATCGCCGACCGAGCTTTTGGCGATCCTGAGGCGCCGCGAGTCCACCGAGCGCATGCCCGAATATGCGCGCTTGGAAGCGCTCCTGATAGAGGCGGCGGAACAGAGCGCGGTGGACGACGAAGACTCCGGCCAGGCTCAACCCCGCGATCCGGCGCCGGGGACCTCGTCCGGCACGTCGCTGCCAAATCCCTCCACGGGGACCGCCGAGGCCGAGCCGCAGCGGCCGGAGAGTGAAGTCGCCCTCGATCTGGAGTTCGATGCGCCCGCCAGAGCGTTCAATACGCCCAGAGGACTGCGTGCCTCCGAACTCGATCTATCGGTTCTCGCCCGGCATTTGCGTTCGGTCGAGGAGCGAGTTCCGCCGCGCGGCGCCTCCCTCGAGGCGCTGACCCGCTCATTCGAGAAAGCCCGGGAGGGTGAGTCGGCGGCCGCGCAGCGGGCCGCAGCGCTCTCGGCGGATTTGACGGCCGCGGGCGCCGCACTTCAGACGGAGCAGGGCAAGCTTCGGGAAGTCGAGCAGGCGCTGGCCCAAAGCGTCGCTGCAGGCGAGGCGGCGCGCGAAGCGGCTTTGCGGGAATTGCAGCAATATCAGGCGGAACTGCGCGCCCTGCGCGATTCCTTGGCCGAGCGCGATGCCGCCCTGGAGAGAGCCAAACAGGGCCTTTCTGAGCGCGATGCCGCCCTCGATAGAACCCAGCAGGCGCTCTCCGAGCGCGACTCTCGCCTGGCTGCCCTCTCCCGGGAACGCACCGCGCTGGAACGCGCTCTCGAGGCGCGCACGCAGCTTGCAGCAGATTCGGCGGCCGCCGCTCCGCGCGCGGTGCACTTACGCGCGCCAGTCGTCGAACCGCCTGCGTCCCCGAGGGTGGATGTCGGTCGCGAAGAGGCGCCGGCCCCGCCCGCGCCGCCCGCCCCGACAATCTCGCCTGAGCTGCCGCGATCCCGGCGGCTTGGTGGCCCCGCCCGCGCCATCGGGTGGAGCGCCGCGGCGCTGCTGGTTGCCGCCTTCGCCTGGCTGTTCGCGCATCGCTCGCCGCCGCAGCCTGCGGCGCCGACCGCCGCAGCGGCTCCAACTCCCGGCGCGGTGATCCGCGACTGTGCGAGTTGCCCCGAGATGACCGTATTGCCGGCCGGTCGATTCAAGCAAGGCTCCGCACGCGGCTCCGCGTTCGAACAGCCGCTGCATTGGGTGGTCATCGGCCGCTCCTTTGCCATGTCGACCAGCCCAGTCACTCTCCAGGACTTCGGGCAGTTCGTTGCTGCCACCGGGCGGGACATGCAAGGTTGCGACACCTACGACGGCGCGTGGAAGCACCGACCCGCGGATAGCTGGGAACACACGGGATTCGCGCAAACCGCAGCACACCCGGTCACCTGCGTATCGTGGAGCGACGCGAAGGCCTATGCGAATTGGCTCTCGACGAAAACCGGCCAGCGATATCGTCTGCCGAGCGCTTCCGAGTGGGAATATGCGGCACGCGCGGGCGCCGAGACGCCACCGTTGTGGGGCCCTGATGGCCAGGGCGCGTGCGCCGACGCGAACGTCGCGGATGCCAGCGCGGGACGGCGATATCCCGGATGGGCCGTATTTCCGTGCGACGATGGCTACGCGTACACCGCGCCGGTGGGGACGTTCAAGGCCAACGCTTTTGGCCTCACTGACATGTTGGGCAACGTGTTGCAATGGACCGAGGATTGCTGGCATGGGAACTACGCCGGCGCGCCCGTCGATGGCTCCGCGTGGCTGGACGGCGACGGCGACTGCGCCGCGCATGAGCTTCGTGGGGCTTCATGGTTCAGCAGCCCCTCCTATGTCCGGGCCGACTACCGCGACCGCTTCCCTGCCGACTATCGCACCAGCAGCGTCGGAATCAGGCTGGTCCGGGACATCGGACCGTGATGCCTGCGCCCCTGCGAGGCTCGGCTCCCACCCGCGCAGCTCGAGCGCTGTTCTTAGCCCTGCTGCTTTTGGCGACAGTCTGGATTCCCGGCGAGGCGGCATCGGCGTCGGATGATCGTTTCGCTTCCGCGGAGCGTGCCCGTTATGCCGCGCTCTGCCACGCACGCAAGGACCTCGACTCCTGTTCCGATGCGGTCCGTTGGAACCCCGGAGATCCCTCACTGATCACCGCTCTGGCGGATGCCCTGGCGCGGGCGGGCCGATTGCCCGAAGCGCTTCGCGACTACCGGCGCGCCGAATCGCTCGAACCCGACATGCGCGGCCTCGACGCGAAAATCAAGGCGACGGAGGCCAGGTTGAACGAGAGGCACAAACCCCGGAAGGTCCCGGCCGATCGCGCCACCGCCGATGCGGCGTCCCCAAGGAGCTATACGAATGCCGATCCCGAGGCGCAGTCGCACTGACGCGGACCCCTGCTACCGGCTCGACAGATCGAGCTGCATGTAAACCACGCCCCGCAACGGATTGTCGTAGTAAGGCGCGGTCTCGCGGAATCCCAGGGAGCTGTAGAGCTTTCGCGCCGCACGCATGTCGACGAGCGTATCGAGAACCATGCGCGCATAGCCGAGAGCCTTCGCCCTGGACACCAGGAGTTCGGCGAGCGCGCGACCCACTCCGGTCCCGCGTGCTTGCGGCCGAAGATAGAGCCGCTTCATTTCGCAGGCATCGCCGCGCAACAGGCGAATCGCTCCGCAGCCGATCGGACCGGCGTCACTCTGCGCGAGGATGAGGCATCCGGACGGAGGCGCGTACATCGCGGCCAGCTGATCGAGCTCCGTGTCGAATCCCTGAAAGCACAGATCGATGTTGAGCTGGTGCGCGTATTCCTGAAACAACACGCGCGCCGCGGCAAAGTCCGCAGGCTCGGCGGCCTCCGTGAGGCCGAAACCGGCTATATCGCGGGAGACCATGGTTCAGTTCTGCGGTGTCCTCGAATGAGCGATCTCGGAGAGGATGTCCGCGCTCCCAGGCTCACGCGAAAGGTCGGGGTAGCGCTCGCCGCCGGCGTACTGAAGTTCCAGCGTCTTGAAGGCATCGTCCTTTTGCACCAGCAACGTCAGCTTTCCCGACGCATCGGGCGGCGCGGCGAGCGTGTCCTGCAGGAATTCCTTGGACCATTTGTAGCCGTTGAGTCCGATGATGTGGCTGCCGGGCGATGCGCCGGCGGCATCCGCCGGGGAGCGTGGGATCACATCGGCGATGGTCGCTTGATCGTCGTCCACGAAGAACCCGAGCGAGTACCGCAAATCGAGATCCTTGTCGTCGGCCTCGTGCGCGACGTGCATCACGGTCGGGACGGAGCCGAAGGTGAGCTGCCAACCGGCGGACTTGAGTCCTTCGAGCGGGGCCTCGGCGCGCAGGCGATTGAGCCGCTCCTTCCAAAAACCCGACCAGTCGTAGGGCTGCACGGTGCCGAGCGCCCGCACCACGTCGTCGAGATCGTAAGGGATCATCTCGGGTCCGGTGCTCGGCGGCCCGTAGAACAGCCTGCAGAAATCGTCCAGGCTCCTGTGTCCCTTCGACAGCCGCCGGATGAGCGTGTCCGCCTCCAGCCACAGCAGGGCGGATTCCTGATAAAAATCCTCCTGCCGTCGCAGCCTCGCCGCCCAATTGCGCGATTGGTAGTAGAGCAGCGATGCGGCCACCGTCGTTTCCTGCAGCGATCGCCATTCACGCGCGCTGTGCGATTGCATCGCGGCCGCGTTGTGAGCCAGTTCGCCGCGAAACTCCTCGTCGGTGTAGAGACCGCTGCGCACGGCCAGCACGTCGCCCAGATACTCGGTCAATCCCTCGTACACCCACAGCATGTCGCCGAGCATGGGATCTTGATAATTGACGGTGGCGAGCCCGGCGGGCCGGCGGTATTTGCCGTTCCATGAGTGCACGTACTCGTGCGGCAGCAGATTCGCTTCGGCGCGGCGGATCGGATCGTCCAGGAGCGCCCGCAGCGGGGAGCGATCGTCGCTCGACTGATGGTGTTCGAGGCCATCCGGCATGATCTGATCGGTGAGCGCCCACAGGAATTCGTAATGATCGTAGTGTGTGGCCCCGAACAACGCCGCCGCCTCGCGCACCAGCCGACGATAGTGCGCTTCCGTGGCCGCGCTCATGGTGAGCGCCACTGGCGTGTCGGCGGCGATGTGCAGCGTGACCGCGGGGCTGCCGCCGAGCGCGATGTCGCGCATGTAGCGGCCCGCGAGCAGCGTCGAATCGACCAGCGTGGTGAGCGACGCCGGCGCGAAGCGTATGCCGTCCGCTCCGGCGGCCGTGGTCTTGAGCGCTGTGGCGTACTTCCAACCCGGCGGAAGCCGCAGCGACGCCTGATAGCTCAATTCGTCGCTGCGGGTGGCGGCCGGATACAGCACCAGTTGGTTCCATTCGAGGATCAACAGCGACTCGGTCGCGGTGCGCGGCGTTTCCAGTCCCTGGACCACGCCGTCGGGCGCGATGGTCGTGTCGATTTCGAGATCGATGCCGAGCTCAGTCGCTCCGGCCGGGACCTCGAGGTGAAACGCGTTCAGATCGACGGAATCGCGCCGCCAGGGCAGGGTCTGGCCGTTGACCTTGAAGATCGGGCCGCCGAGCGAAGTGAGGGGGCCCGCCGGACTGTGCCGCCCCGGCAACCACTTCGGGTACACCAAGGTCAGGGGGCCGGCCGTCACGGGCAAGGTCAAATGCGCCGACATGATGCCGCGCGGCGCCTGACTCGCGTCAACCTGGATTTCGGCGGAGGGAGCGCCCTCCGGGGCGGCGTACTCCTCGGCCGCCGCCTGGACGCGAGCGGGCGCGGCGAGGCTCAGGACGAGCGCGCCAGCCGCGAGCGCGGCGCCGGCGAGCGCCTCCGCGCACTCAATAGCGATAACGGAAGGAGACTTCCATGAAGCGCCCGATCGCGCCGGCTTGGTCGTAAGAGGCATCGTAGTTCTGTCCGCCGTAGGTCACCGTATCGAGCGGCGGCAGCCGGTTGGTGACGTTGGTAATGTTGGCCATCAATTGCAGGTTTCCGCTCATCCGGTATTGAGCATACACGTTGGCGTAGCCGAAGCCCGCCACGTAGCAATGCGGGTTGGTGCTGCTCAACTGCAGGCACTGTGGCGGCTGGCCGGGGGTGTCGAGCGACGCGTCGATGCCTTGCATGGCGCTACGGTAATTGAGAGTCGTGCCCAAGGACAAGGGACCCCGGCTCCAATCGATGGTGAGGGTGCCCCGGTTGGCCGGCGTGCCGGTCGATCCGCTGAGCGCGGTCGGTCCCACCGTGCCCACGTAGTGATAGGTCACATCGCCGAAGGTTTGCTGGGACTGGATGAGGTGCGAAGCGTCGAGCGTCGTGGTGATCGCGCCGTAGCCGCCGAGATCGAACAGCGTCTTCCAACCGACGTCGATGCCCGCCGTGATCGAGTAGGACGCATTCACGTAGGGCGTGAGGTACTCGATGATGGTGCCCGGGAGAGCCGACCCCGGAGCCGCCGGCGTACGGATCGCGTTGCTCGGATCGTAGGGCGCCGGAGCGATCTCCCGGTCGCGACGGATGTAGAAATAGTCGACCGTGAGCGCGTTGTGCTTGAACGGCTCGGCAATCACGCCGAAGGTGTAGCTGGTGGAGGTCTCGGGCTTGAGCTGCGGATTGCTCTGGGTGAGCACCGCCACGGCGCTGCCGGGCAGCCCGCAGTCCTGCACGGATGTATAAGGCGCAACGCAGCGTATGGGGTCCACCGGCGCGGGCGCGACGCTGGAGGCGGAACCCGCATGGCCGCTCTCCGCGATGCTCGGCGCGCGAAAGCCGCGCGCGAACGTGCCTCGAACCGCGAATTGCGGGATCGGCGTATATTTGAAGCCCAGTTTCGGGGTCGCCGCTGTGCCGGCGGAGCTGTTGTAGTGATCGACGCGTCCGGCGGCGTCGAGCTCGAGGTTGTCGAGCACCGGTGCGACCATCTCCACGAACGCAGCGGACACGGTTTGCGAGCCGCGCGCATAGAAGCTGCCGTCCATGAGGCTGTCGCCCTGCAGCGCATAGGGCTGGCCCGGATTGTTCTCGTGCGTGAGCCGCCAATCGAGTCCGAGTGCCAGCGACAGATCGCCGCCCGGAAGCGCCAATAGCTTGCGGGTGGCGTTCGCGGACAGGAAGGCGATGTCCGAGGTCGCGGTGTCGTGGGTTTCGGGCACCAGCGAATTATCGAGCGCGGCCGAATTCAGGTACGAGCTCTGTCCGACGCGGTAGCCATTCGCGAGGGCGTTGTAGAACGCCGGTACGTACAGAAATCCCTGGTAGGTGATCCGCGTCACGTCGCGCACGTAGCCGAGACTCGCCGCGACATCCCACCCGCCGAGTGTCTTCGACAGGTCATCGATGACGCGGTACACATCGGTGCCGTATAGGGTGTGCTCTTCCGGCAAGTTGGTGAGTGCGCCGAAGAACAAGGCCTTGTCGCCGATGTAGCTATTGAAGTTGCTGCCGGGCACGGAGTTGTAGTAGTTGCGGGCCGCCGCGAAGTAAGGGCTCGCCGGATTGAACGGATTGTCGAGACTGTTGGCCGGCAGCACCACCTGCGAGGTCGACGGATCGAACTGGTTCTCCGAGGCTCCCGCTGCGCCCGCCCAGGCGAAAGGCACGAGATTCGTGCCGACGTCGTAGGCGTTCGGCTGCCGATATTGCTCGGCCTGGGTCAGGTAGTAGGACGCCGCCAGCGAATTCAGCCAGCCGCCGCCCAATTGCTGGCTCCAGTGGGTGGAGAAGTCCAGGCCCGCGGTCCGCGGCTGGATTTTCTTGTAGGCATTGGTGTCCCACGCACATCCGCCGGGACCGCTGGCGCCGTTGGCGGCCAGCGCGGCGTCCTGCGCGCTGCAGCCGGGCAGGCTGAAAGGCGTCTCGTTTTGAACCGCACCCCCGCTTACCGGCAGCACCTGCCCGGGCACCGTGTAGGTCGTGAGCGGATTCGGCAGTCCGCCATTCACCACGCCGCCGTACAAATTGGGACCACCCCACGGGGTGAGGTCCGACGCCGCGATATAGGAGCCGCGCGCCTCCTGCGAAATGGCCTCCTGATGACGCCCCTCGAGGCTCATGTAGAAGTTGTGACCGTCGGCCTCGAGGTTGCCCGTGCCCCAGGTCGCGGCGAAGCGCTGCGACAGGCCGTCGCCGCGGTCGGTCGACCCGGCTGTAGCCGACACGTCGAGCCCGGTGAATTGCTTCTTCAGGATGATGTTGACCACGCCCGCGATGGCATCGGAGCCATAAGTGGCGGATGCGCCGTCCTTCAACACTTCCACCCGGTCGACGATCGCCATGGGCAGCGAGTCGATGTCGACGAATTGTCGCTGGCCGTCGTCGGCGAGCGGATAGTTGGCCATCCGATGCCCATCGACCAGCACCAGGGTGGCGTCGACCGACAGGCCCCGCAGCGCGACACCGTCCGCGCCGCCCGCCATGGCGCCGCTGAACGCCTGCGACAAGGTGCCGGAGTTATCGGCGGAAACCGTCTTGATCACGTCCGCGATGCTGTTGAGGCCGCTCTTTTCGATGAAGTCCGCATCGATCGTGGTCACGGGCGAGGGTGACTCCGAATTGGTGCGGCGGATGTACGAACCCGTGACGACGATGGTCTCCAGGGTCGAGTTCGACTGCTGCGCGCTCGCGGGAGGACCGTCGGCATCGGCGGGGCCGGCCGCAGGGCCGGCAGCGGCCGGCAGGGACATCTGGCAAAGGACGCTGGCAAGGCAGCAGGCAAAAACTCTGCGCATTCGGGTCTCCCGTTCTTGTCGTGAATGCCAGCCGCATCCGCTTGGGTAACCGTGCCGTCATCCCCGGCACTCGAAGACCGCTCCCCCCGCGTCTCCGCCCCAAAATGTAATCGCATTCGCAATTCATTGCAATGACCTAATCTATCGACCATCGCGTTTACTCTCGCGCTCAACGTACAATTCACCGGGTGAAATCCCTGTACGAAAAGACCATCGCGTTCGTCCTGCAGTACGTCGATGAGCACAAGCTCGGAGCGGGCGACCAGTTGCCGACCGAAGCGCAGCTCTCCTCCCTGGCAGGCGTGAGTCTGGTCACCGTGCGCCGCGCGCTGTCGGAGCTCTCCGCGCAGGGCGTGGTGCGCCGGGAACAGGGACGCGGCACGTTCGTGGCGCGTCCCCGGGTGAACGCCGAAACCACGAAAATCGGCGGCCTGCGTCATGGGCTGCACCTCGATTCGCGTTCCAAGCTGCAGACCAAGATTTTGAGCTGCACGCCACGCGCCGCCGGCGCCGAGGAGGCGGAGCATCTCGGCCTTTCCCCCGGCGCGAGCGTGTGGGAGATCTCCCGCCTGCGCCTGCTCAATAAGCGGCCGATGATCTGGGAGACATCCGTCATCCCGAAGATTCTCGCGCCGGATCTGTCCCAGCAACTGAGCGCACGCGACAAGCCCTCCCTATACGATCTGCTCGACGAGGTGTACGGACTCAAGGAAGCCCGTGAGGAACAAACGCTGGTGTCGCGTCCGGCCGCGACGCGTGAGCACGAATTGCTCGATCTCATGAGTTTCGAATGGGTGGTGGAGGTGTCGGGTGTCAGCTTCTCGACCCGCCATCAGGCCATCGACGCGTTCCGGATGGTGTTCGTCGCCAAGGCGTTCACGTTTCGTCTGGAGACCGCGCCGTCGTTCTTCGTTCAGGCGGTCGAGGTCACCGAGAACGCCCGGGCTCGGAGAGTTCAATGAGGGTCGCGTTGGGATGTCGCAGGAGACTGGTCGCCGGCCACGCCGGATCCTGAACCCCCCGCACCAGCGCCGCCTTCGCGGCGAGCTTGTTCGGTCCCGCGATCAGCAGCAGCGTCTGGCGCGCTTCGAGCACGTTTTGAATCCCGAGCGTGAGCCCGTGCGTCGGAACCGGCCGGGGCCCCGTGGACCCCGCCTCGATTCGCGCGCGCGTCGATGCCGCCAGTTCCACCACCCGCGTGCGCGTATCCCACGCAGACCCGGGTTCGTTGAAGGCGATGTGGCCGTTCTCGCCGAGACCCAGCACGCACAGATCGATGCCTCCGAGCTGCGCGATCGCCCGCTCGTAGTCGTCGCACTCCGCTTGAGGGTCGGGCGCGTCGCCGCGCAGCAGGCGCACATGATCATCGGCGAGCCCCAGGGGTGCGGCGAGATGAGCCCGGATGAACGCCGCATAGCTCGAAGGATCGCTCGATGGCAGGCCGCGGTACTCGTCCAGGTCGAATATTCTCGCCTCGGCAAGATTCGCAAAGCCGCCGCGCGACCGCCGCACCAGCTCCGCGTACAGAGCGAGCGGCGTCGAGCCGGTGGGCAGCGCAAGCACCGATCGAGGTTTGGACTTGAGTTGCGCCGTAACCAGATCCGCGGCCGACTGGGCGAATTCGGCCGCCGCATGCACGTGGATCACTCGCACAGCGCGGTCTTGGCCAGATAATCGGCATAAATCGAGCGATAGGCATCCGCCTCGCGCGCGCGAGGTACGGCTGTATGCTGCGATGACGGCACACGTCGGATGGTCGGGAGCCCAGGCAGCACCAGGCGGGTCGCCTGCCAGGCAGCCCCGACCGCGGCGGCCGAGCGCTCGCTGGCTTCGCTGACGGCGAGGCCCAAGATGTCCGCGAGCATCTGCATGCTTGGCGCCGAGTGCACGATCTTGCCGCCGACGCGCACCGAGTCGACGGCCGCGGTCTCAGCCAACACCTCGACGCAGCGCTTGACCTCGAAGAAGACTCCCTCGAGGTAGGCGCGCGCGATGTCGGCGCGCGAGCGTCCGAGCGTGAGTCCGAACAACGCGCCGCGCAGCCGGGGATTCCACAAGGCCCCCTGCTCTCCGCCGGCGAGATAGGGCGCGAAGAACAGACCGTTGGCGCCGGGAGACGATAGCGCCGCCTGCCGGTCGATCTCCCCCTCCGCCCAGTCGAACAGCGAGCTCAGCCAGCGATACCCCGTGCCGCTGGCCAAGAGATCCATTTCCCGGCCATACCATGACGGCTCGACGTGCGGAGTCACGAGATAGCGCGCGTGTGGATCGAGACGCGCAGCGCTGCTCGCGGCAAGAATGACGGCGCTCGATCCGAAGCTGATGGAGATCACCCGCTCATCGAGTCCTGCCATGGCGAAGGAAGCCGAGACCGAATCCGCCGCGCCGGTGCTCACGGCGATGCCCGCCGGCACGCCAAGCAGCTCGGCGCCGCACTGCGACAGCGGCCCCGCCATCGAATTCGCCGGCCTGACCTGCGGCAACACCCGCTGCGGCAAATTCCAGAAGCCGCACAGGTCGGCCGCGAAGCGCTGCCCGCTCAAATCATAGACTCCGTAACCGGCCGCGGTGGACGGTTCGGTCATTGCAAGCCCGGTCAGGACATGCAGCAGATAGTCCTTGGCCGACAGCACGGTGCGGACTTCGCTTTCCCGGCCGGCATAATGGAATCGAAACATGGGAGCGAGATAGCGCCCGTCGATGGGCATGCCCGTGCGTGCATAGTGCTCGGCGCGCACCCCCTCGAGCCGCGAGGAGGCCCAGGCGTCGGCCCGACCGTCCTTCCAGGTGATGGCGGCGCCGAGGGGTCCCTCTTCGCCGAGGCACACGAGCGTCGGCAGCTGACCGGTGAGTCCGATCGCAGCGACGCGCTTCGCCCAATCCGCATCGCGCGGGCGCAGTTCCCCATCGAGCGCTCCCATGGCTCGGCGCGTCGCCTCGAGCCAGTCGCCCGTCGACTGCTCGGCCTGATGCGGCAGCGTGGAGTCGGTGGCGAAATCCGCGGACCCCTCGCCCACCAGGCGGCCCAATGGCCCGGCCTCCACCGCCGCCACCTTGACGGCCGAGGTTCCCAGGTCGATGCCGAGCACCAGACTCACGGGCTACACGTGCTCGGAGAGGCCGCCGGCCACGATGTCGGCCGCCTGCAGCGTGCGCTCTACATCGTCGTCGGAGTGCGCGAAGGACACGAATAAATTCTCGAACGCGCCGGGATGGAACAGTACATTCTTCTCCAGCATGCCCTCCCACCAGCGGCGGAACAGATCGTGGTCGGCGTAGCGCGCGGCATCACGGTAATTACGGATCGGCCGCTCGGCGAACCATACCTGGGAGACCGGCCCCACGCCCACGACGTAGGCGGGCAGACGATGCCTGCCCAAGATTTTCCGCAATCCTTCGTAGAGCCGCTCGCAGCGCGCGAACAACGCCTGGTACTTTCCCGGCTCCCCGAGCTCATCGAGCGCCGCATTGGCGGCAGCGACGGCGATGCCGTTGGCGCTGTATGTGCCGGCCATCGATACGGTCCCGTCCGCGACCAGCTTCATGATCTCACGCTTCCCGCCGAGCGCGGCCACCGGGAAGCCGCCGCCCAGCCCTTTGGCGAACACGGAGAGATCGGGACGGATGCCGTACAGGGACTGCGCCCCGCCGAAACTCAGCCGAAACCCCGTGATCACCTCGTCGTAGATCAACACGATGCCGTGGGCGATGCTGAGCTCGCGCATCGTCTCGAGATAGCCCGGCTCGGGCAGGATGCAGCCGGTGTTGCACATCACCGGCTCTGTCAGGATGGCCGCTATCGAGTCGCCCTCGCGCG
>Ga0182030_10019662_pt1 | contig 12818 bp, 9 predicted proteins | sample 812S3MmetaG_FD_121299 | JGI IMG/M metagenome (GOLD analysis project Ga0182030, IMG submission 121299) | Permafrost microbial communities from Stordalen Mire, Sweden - 812S3M metaG (Illumina Assembly) | ecosystem: Environmental > Terrestrial > Soil > Wetlands > Permafrost | place: Sweden... | reverse complement strand
TAAATGCCGGTGTTGGGAGCAGTCTCGGTGAGCGTGAGAATTTCCGAATCACCCGCACTGCTGGTGACGGTGGCAATTATGGTCTGCACAATTGCCGGATTGGTGATGCTGTCCAGGTCCGTCACACTGATGCAAACCGGGCTGCCGGCGGGATAACTGTTGGTGGCCGAACCATTGTTGCCGCTGGTGAATTCCGTGGTGCTCGGCGTGCCGAGGTCGAGGAACGTGGTGGTGATGCTGGCGGCTTTCGAGGCGGTGACACCTTCTGTGCCTTCATTCGCGGTAACGGCGATGTTGTAATTGCCCGTTGCCGGTCCCGTGACCCATTGATATTCGTAAGTCTTGGAAAGATTGTCGCTGGCCACGACGTTGCCGGCAGTCAAAGTGTTTGTCTGGCTGGAGCCGGGACTCGGCCCGGTGATGGCGAGGCCGAGGCTGGTGACGTCGTAACTGCCAAACGGGTCGCTGACGTTGGCGCGGATATAAAGCGTGGAACCGGCAATCGGCGAGGTGACAAGATTGCCGCCGGGATACGGCGCGTCATAAATACCAAGCGTGTTGACTTGGATTACCGTGGACGCCGGCAAAGTGATTTTTGAAGGACTGCTGACACTGTCGTAATTGACGTGAAACGTCACGCCAGCTTGGGCATTGGAGATGACATAGGTGATGGCCAGCCCGGCGGGAACAGTGACGTTGGTGGTCAAGACACCGCTCCAGACCAGATTGCTGCTGGCAGAATAGTAGGTTGGATTGGACAGCGTGATGATGTTCGTGCCGCTGTATTGCAACGTGGCGGTGATGGCCGGGTTCGCCGGCATGACACCGTTGGTAATGGTTATGAAATTCGTGATGGTCACGAGGTTGTTGGACGGCATCGTGAAGGATGAATAAAACCCGGGGGTCTGCGTGAAGGACGTCACGTTCGTGCCACCGCCAACGCCGGCGGCAGGGTTAATGGAAACTGCGCCAATCGCCCACGGATAATTGCCGGTCCACGACCTCGACATGGTCACTGACGTTCCGGCGGCGTTTGAAGTGCTGCCGGAACATGAAACATAAAGCTGCCCTGCGGTGGCGTAGTTGTTGGTGAGGCTCCAGAGACTGGTCTGGCCCGCACCGGGAGCGCCGGCTGGTGACGCCGTGCCGGTGGTGGTATAATAGATGCCTACCGCCGACACATCAAATTCCACCCGGCCCGATGCCGAGCCGCCATCGGTCACCGACGCTGAAGTCCCGGTGGTTCCTGAATTGGAAACAAAGGTGCCCAGCGGACTCGCCTGGTTCACTCCCGCAAACGTGGTTACGCCCGCATTGATGGCGCGGGTGCCGCTGGCGGTGATGACGACGTTGGCCGTGCCGGAAGGCGGATTCACCAAAGCCCATATTTCCGCGTGCGGTGTTGCCGTTACGCCACCACCGCCGGCAGCGGCCACGATGCTGCCGACGTTGGTCAACGACTGGCCCGAATACGTCACGCTCGAAATGGTGAATCCGTTCACACTGCTGTCACCCATCCCAATGGCCACGAGCATCAACCGGTTTTGGCCGGCACCGGTCGTGTGAGAGACGGTGAGCGTCGCGGCACCGTTGACACCGCCGGAGGTGGTGGCATCGAGCGTCACCGTGCCGCTGCCACCGGCTGAACCAATGTCCACGCTGGTGCGCGTCGGGCTGTGGCCATAGGCAACCGGATCAATACGGTTCAAATCCTGCACGCCGTTGGTCGAACCGTTGACGCTCAAATAAAGCTGCTTGTTCGGCGTGGGAATCTGGACCGCGGCGGTGTTGGTGGCGCTGTCGCCAAAATTCGGGTCGGTGTAGCTCACGCTCAAAATATCACCGCGCGTGACATTCAAGATGCCGTCCTGCTGTCCCAGACCGGCCGTGGCCGAGGTCGGCAGACCGGCGATGTTGCGGAAGACGCCGGTGTTCGTGCCCGTCTCGGTCAGGATGATGGTTTCCAGATCGCCGTGCGTTTGATCAACCACGGTCACTGGAATCGTCTGCACCGAGTTGGACGACGTGTTGCCCGCGGCATTCGTCATCGTGACATATACGTTAGCGCCGACGGTATAGAGACTTACCGGAACGCCGTTCGTGTCGCTGAAATTCAACGTGACGGTTGCGCCGTTGGTCGGCGGCGGGAACAAAACCGCATTGCAAGAAATCGTGGTGCCGCCAATGTCCACGCTATTGCTGACCACGCCGCTGCCATTCACTTGGGCGAGGTATTGGAATGTGCTGGTGCCCTGGCTCAAAATCACCGGAATGGTATAGCCCGGAGCGGCGAGCGGAAAGTGCTGGCCGGAAGCGTTGTCCGGAATCGAGTTGCTGTTCAGCGTGGTGGAGTTGGGAACGTAAGTCAGATTGCCGGATGGCGCGTCAATCACGACGGTGTTGCCCAGTGGTAGCAGACCTTTGTTGTCTATCTCCACGGTGTATTGAATGGTGTCGCCGATGCTCAAGCCTGCGGGCGGCGTGTCGGTGACGATGACGGCGGATTTTTTTAGCAACGGCACCGGAAACGGCAATACCGTGGTGCCGGCGTCAATGTAAGGATTGCCCGGCGCGGCCACGTCCGCATCTTCGCCCCACGCGGCTGTGATCAACGTGCCGTCCACGGTGTAAACCCGCGTGCCCGTCTGGTTTTTGCTGGGATCATAAATCTTCTGGGATTGCAGCGCTGTCACGGTGAAATTGGTGTCATAGCGGTTGCCATTCGGATCAATCAGCGGGCCGTTGGTGTCGCCATGATAATCCACATAGACCGTGGTGTTCGCCAGCGGCGTGACCCATACCGGACTGCCATCCACCGTGCCATCCGCGCTGCCCGGTGCCCAGCCCACGGTCGCCGCCGTAGTCAGTGCGCCCTTCGGCACGAGCGTGAAGCCCCAGTTCCACGGCGTGTCCGAGGCGTTGTTCGCCGCCACCGTGCAGAGGGCATAAAAATTTTGTCCGCCCGCACTCACAAAACTCGCCCCGGAACTCACCGGCATTTGATATTTGTAAACTCCATTCGTCCCCGGCACGGAAAAGCTGCCCGAACCGACCTTGGTGTTGTAATTGATGGTGATGGCGCTGGCGCCGGGATTGTAGAGATAAACATAAGCCGGCTGATTTACGGTCGCCGCCGAACCCACCGGCGTGTAATACGCGCTGCTCCATGCCGAGACCGGATACAAAGTAAACCAGTCGCTGGCGTAGGTCGCGCCGACGTGGCCGATCAGGAGGTCGGCTTGCACCGGTTTGGTGGCCGTGACCCGGCCGCCGACCATGATCCCGCCGTTGACGAGATACGATTCACCCTGGTTCAAAACGATGTTGGTCGTGCCGATGCCATTGCCATTCGGATCAATCGTCACTGCCGTGTTATTCTGCGCGGCCATGATGAACATGCCGACGTATTTCATCAGGTTGACGTTGGTCAGGTTCTGGCCGACCGGGCTGATGTAATTCGTTCCGTAATCCATCGTGGATAAAACGCTGACCGCACCGGCAAACACCGGCCCAGTGGGGATCGGCCAGCCTGCGCGGGTGACGATGATCGCCTTGTTGGCGCCGATCCGGTCGCGCGCATCGAATAAAATCTGCGAAGGGTTGCGCGGCAGCGACACATTATTCGTAAGCGTGATGACCGTGCCAGCCGGCAGGCCGAGCGGATTGTGCGCGAAGCCCGGCGGAATGCCATGCGCGTCGTTGCCATCGCCCCAGATTTGCGTCGTCGGCTGCGTCGGATTGCTCAAGTCGGTCTCGTAGCCGTCCTCCCACTGGTCGTAATAAATTACCGTTCCGTTGCCCGTGACAATGATGGAAAACGTCGAGGCGATTGTTGTGCCCGTGCCGGCGATGATGGAGTTGTTCGCCTGGTTGATCTGCGCCTCCGGCATTGGCAGGTAAAACTCCTGCACCAGATTGACGGCATGGGCTGCCGGCAACAGGCCGGCAAACACACACGCTGCCAGCAGACGCCGGCAAACCGACATGTTTAGACTACACTTCGTGCTCATAATAAATATACGGGAACAACTTCAAACTCGATAGGTGGCAATCGCAGTTCTCGTGCCGAGGTTGGAAGCAAGGAAGAAAAACCTGTTATTCACAAGTAATTCACAGTTTATTTGATGTCTGAATGCAGTGACACGAGCCGTCCGGTTGGAGTGACGCCAATAAATTTACAACCGCGCAAGCCGGCTGCGTGAAAATTGGACAGGCCGGTTGCGCCTTCTGCCCCCTTGCAAATACTTGTCGCCCGGCAGGGTTTTGCTAGTCTTGCCGCAATGCGTCATCTTGTTTTGTGCCTCCTTCTCGCGCTCGCCGCGCCCGCGTTTTCCGCGGAGCTAAAAATTGATTTCAGCGATTTTCCGGAGGGTTCTTCACCGACGAATTTTCATGGTGCCGTCGCCGGCGGCGGCAAAACCGGTGACTGGAAAATCCTTCTCGACGAAGTGCCGCCGCTGTTCGCGCCGCTCACGGACAAGGCAACAGTTGAGGCCAGGCACGCCGTGCTCGCGCAAACCAGCGAGGATCCGACCGACGAGCATTTCCCGTTGTTCATCTACGACGGCGAGATCTACCGGGATTTCAAGCTGACGACCCGATTCAAAATCGTCGGCGGCACGATGGAGCAGATGGCCGGCGTCGTTTTCCGTTTTCAAAACGCGTCGAACTTTTACGTCTTCCGCGCCAGCGCGCTCGGCCACAACGTGCGCTTTTACAAAATGGTGGACGGCGTCCGCTCCGATCCGCTCGGCCCGGCGGTGGACATCGCCACCAACACCTGGCACACGCTCACGGTTTCGGGGCAGGGCAACCAGTTCACCTTCTGGTTCGATAACCGGCTGGCGATGCCGCCGTTGCAGGACAACAGTTTTGCCGAGGGCAAGATTGGTTTCTGGACCAAGTCCGATGCCGTGAGTTATTTTTGTGACACGGTGGTTGAATATACGCCGCGCATCCCGGCGGCGCAGGCGCTCGTGGACAGCATCTTGGAAAAACAGCCGCGCATCCTGGGGCTGCAAATCTACACGCTGAACAGCCAGGGCCAGCCGCACATCATCGCCAGCAAGGACAAATCCGAAGTCGGCCAGCCGGGCACCGACGCGGAAACCAAGGCCATCAACGACGGCGCGATCTCTTATGGGAAGGCAAAAGGCGTGGACACCCTGATCCTGCCGATGCGCGACCGCAATGGCGATCCCATGGCGGCGGTGCGGCTGCGGTTGAAATCATTCCTCGGCGAAACCCAGGAGAACGCCCTCACGCGCGCGAACATGATTCTCAAATCCATGCAGGCGCAAGTCACACTGTCCGAACAACTGTTCCAGTGAGCCGCTCTTCAAGGCTTCACGGTCGCGGGCAGTTCGTCCGGTGACTTCACCATTGGCAGTTCACCGTCCTTCGGCCGGCGCACGCCGCCAAATACCGTCACCGTGCCGTCGTCGTTCAGGTTCAAACGCGGGCGCGTGGTGACGTAATCGTAAAGCTCCTGCTTCATCAGCCCGCCATCCGGATTCACCATCGTGTAGCTGAACAGCCGCGCGCCGCTCTGCCACAGAATGTGCAGATTGGATAAACGGTCCAGTTGCGTGTCCGGCTCGTTGAACGAAACCATCCGCCCCAGCGCGACCACGTTGAACACATGCGATTCCGGCTGGTCGCTCACCTCCACATACAACTGCAACTGCGAGCGCAAATAGTTCGCCTTCTCCAGCGTGTATTTGCGCACTTCCGGCGCGCTGTTGGTCGCCCCGCCGGCCGCCGGCAGGCCGAAATCCAACGACCACAATTTCGCGCCGGTGACCACGTCGAAGAATTTGGTCGGGCTGGTCATCTCGATCTTCCAATCTCTGATGCGCAGGGTTGCGGTGACGTGATAACGCCCCGGCTTGGTCAGGTTGAAATACGGTTTCAGGTCCACATGCTTCGTCGCCACCTGCGACGACCCCACGTCAAACTCACCGGCCACCGGCACCTCCGCGTTTTTGATCACGATGAAGCCGTCATCCGATTCCACATCGAAGGTCAGCCAGTTCGCGTTCGCGCCCAGATGCAACGACTGGCCGGAACGGTTGGTGATCTTCACCGCCGTCGGCACCGCTTCGCTCGGCAGAAACTGATCCTGCTCCATCGTGACTTCCACCGTGACCTGCGCCGCCGCACGGAAAAATGTCAGCCACGCCAGACCGAAAATGAACAATGCTTTTTTCATTTGAATTTTGACACTCTAATCCGCCACGCGTTCGTGGCAACTGAATTGTGTTTGTAAAATGGAACGGCGGCATTTCCCTTTTCCCAAGCGTGCCGGATTGTTGCATCCTTCCGCCGCATGGTGACCAACGAAACGCATTTCAAAGGCTGGACCAAACCCGGCCCGGTTCCGCCCGGACTTACCGCCGGCATGACGGTTGAACCGCACGAAACGCTGGACGCCATCAGCGGGCATTTCCGCCTGTTTCAACTCCGCGACGGCCACCGTTTTTCCACCGACGACATTTTGACCGCTTGGCATGGCACGAGTTGGTGTTCGACCGCGCGCACCGCGCTCGACCTTGGCAGCGGCCTCGGCACGGTGGGCATGATTTGCGCGTGGCGATTGCCGGGCGCGAAACTTGTCACGGTCGAAGCGCAAAACGAAAGCGTCGCGCTCGCCAAAAAATCGGCGCGCTACAACGGCATTGAAGACCGTTACGAAATTCGCGCCGGCGATTTTCGCTCGCCGGAAATTTTGCGTCCCGAGGAGAAATTCGATCTCATCACCGGCAGCCCGCCGTATTTTCCTCCGGACGCCGGCGTGCCAAGCGAGCATCCACAAAAGCTCGCCTGCCGTTTTGAACTGCGCGGCACGATTACCGATTATTGCGCCACCGCCGCGAAACACCTCGCGCCCGGCGGATTTTTTGCCTGCGTGTTTCCGCACGACCCGGCGCAGCTTGCGCGCGCCGAAGCCGCCGCCAAAAATTCCGGATTAATCATCGTCCGCAAACGCCCGGTGGTTTTCCGCGAAGGCGATCCGGCGCTCATCGCGCTGTTCGGAATGATGCGCGCCGAGAATTTGCCGGACTGGTTTCGCGGCCAGACGTGGACGGAGCCGGATTTGATCATCCGCACGCGCGACGGGAAAATTCATCCGGAATATTCCGCCGTTAAGCTGGCCATCGGCTTTCCGCCGTGAGTCGCGCGAAGGACGCGAAGAGGGCGAAGTATTCATGCACACTTCAACTTGACGCCGCCGCGTGGCGGTTTATTTTCGGCGCATGAGAAAGATTTCACTCTGGCTGTTTATCTTCACTTTCACGGTTTTCGCCGCGCGCGGACAGGATGCCGCCACGCAGCAGCAGATTGACAAATTGTCCGGCCAGATTCAGGACATCCTCGTCACCCAGGAAACTCAGACCAAGCGCCTCGATGCGCTGGAAAAACAGATCAGCGATATGGGCGACAAGTTGAACCAGCCCGCCGCCGCGAACGACAGCGCGAGCGCGGATGATTTAAAAAAACTCGCCGCGCAGGTGCAGGAAATTGACAAGAAACGGCAGGTGGACAACGAACAGATTTTGAAAACCATCGAGAAGCTAGGCAAAGTCAGCGGCGGTTCGGCGGGCCATAAATCGACGTCAAACGTGGCAACCACGGCTTCAACGGAAGCTTCAACCCCAAATGCTGGCGTTCCGCAAAATGGCTATGAATATCCCGTTGCTGCGGGCGACACGGTGGCGGCCATTGCCAAGGCGTATCGCGCAAAGGGCGTGAAGGTGACTTCGGCGCAGATTCTGGCGGCGAACCCGGGATTGGACGCGACGAAACTTTATGTCGGCCAGAAAATTTTCATTCCTGACCCGAATGCGAAGTGATTTTCGGCGGCAGATTATTTGACTTTGAAGTGAATCAGCAGCACGCCGGCGGCGGCGAGGAGGCAGTAGAAGCCGAAAAATTTCCAGCGCCCGCCTTCGAGCCATCGGGAAAGTAATTTCAGCGCGAGCAATCCGCTGATAAAGCTCAAGACCATTCCGACAAGTCCCGGCACGAAAAGGTGCAGCACGGAATCCGGTCCGCTCAGCGCGTGCGCCTTGATGAGCCGGAGCGCTTCCCGGGCAATGATTGGCGGTGTCAAAACGACGGCAAGCGCGAAGCTGAATTCTTCCAGCTTCTGTTTTGGCAGGCCGAGAATCAAACCGGTGGAAATGGTCGCGCCGGAACGCGAGAAGCCGCGAAACGGCAGGCAAAGCCCCTGCACGATTCCGATCCAGAACGAATGTTGCGGCTGGATGTCCGAATGACGCGGCTGTTTTTGTTCACTCATGCCGGCGTAAATAATCAAAACGCCCACCGCCGCCAGCGCGCCAGCCATCAGCGGCAGATTGTTGAACAAATCTTCCACTTCCGCGTGCGGTTTTCCGTGCATGAAAACTTTTTCAATCAGGATTTTCAGCCCATAGCCAACGACGCCGGTGCAAATGGTCGCGCCGATGATTTGGATGGCGAACCATTGAGTCTGGCCGGTGGAGGCAAAATAATCGCGTTTCCAGCCTTTCCAAAAATAAACGATGACGGCGAACATCGTGCCGGTGTGCAGCATGACGAGCAGCATGGTCATTTCCGGGCTGGAAGGATTCAGGCCCATGAGTTTTTCCGCCGCGATGACGTGCGCGGAACTGGAGACGGGCAGGAGTTCGCACGCGCCTTGAATGAGCGCCAGGATGAGGATTTGAAAATAATTCAGCATGTTTCAGGGGCTTGAGCCGCGAAACATTTGGCGTGAAATGCCGACGGCGGGCAAGCAATAAAACTTCCGCGCGCCGTTTATTTTTTCGAACCCCAGACGGATTTGCCCTCCTCGGCGCGTTGCTTGACCTTGAGCTGGCCCAGGATCGAGTGCCAGGAGATATAGATTTTGTGCCACTGGCTTTCGAGGCCGCGCAGGCCGCCTTCGCCCATTTCGCTCAAGGCCCGCAGCGACGGCGCGTTGCCGATGAGGGAATGGATTTCCTCGCGCGACGGCGAGCCGACTTCGACGGAGGCGAAGATCAACTCGATTTCCTGCACGATGATGCTCTTGATCTCGAGGAAATGGGTTTCGTCCGGCACGCCGAATTTTTTTGCGCGCGCCACGTCCACAAAGTGGTTGAACTGTTTCCAGCACTCGATGTGGGATTCGATCTGGGTGATAATTTGGTTGAGTTCTTTGGCAGTCATAAGCGTTTTAGGTTGGCGGTTGTGAAAGTGCGGATTGCGGCTGGAGGAAAATGATCGTGCCGCCGCGCAGTTCGCGGGCGGTGACGAGCAGGCTGCCGAAATGAATGTTGACTTCGGCCAGCGGCAGCTGCGCCGCGCGGGCTTCACGGAACAACGCCAGCACGGCGCGCCCGATCTCGTCCAGCAATGACTTGGGATACGTCGAGGAAACGGTGGAGGTGATGACCTGGCCGTCGCGGTTCATGGTGAGGCTGCCCACCGGCAGTTGCCGGATGGTGGCGCGAGAACGAAACAGCCGGGCAAATTTTTTTAAGAATCCCATGAGGCGACGAGTTTTTTGGTTTGTTCGAAGAGTTGATTGGTGTCGGCGGCCGGCGGCCAGCCGACCAGATAGGATTTTTTGCTGTGCGACAGCACCGTGAGCTGCTTTTCCATGCCGTTGGCGACCAGGTGCGAGAGCGGGCCCGCCTCGATTTTTTCACCGAGCCGCCGGGCGATCTCCAAAGAGTTGCGTGTCCATGCGGCCAGATGGTCGCTGGCCTGGATGCCGAATGCCTCGGGTTCGCCAAGGCCCTCAGGCGGGATGGAGATGACAAATTCCGCGCCTTCGCGGGCGAGCAACGACAGTTTCCAAGTCGTCTCGCGGTGGCTGGCGGCGAAAAACTGGGTTTCGGTGCCGGGATTGGCGTTCTCATCCATGGCCTGCGCGGATTCGAGGAGCAGCGCATTGATGGGTTTGGTGATGGTGCGTTCGCGTCCCGGTTCGGCCGGCAGGTTTTCAAAGCTGCCCGAACGCCACGCCAGGATTCTCCGGAACGCCGCCTCGCCTCGAGCGCCCTCGACTTCGGCGTCAAACAATTCGCCTTCTTGAAACCACAATTTTGCAATGAGCGGACCGCGCGTGATGCGCAACACCGTCGAACTGCGGGAAAGACATTCCATCTGGATGATGTCCATAAGACCCTTGCTTTGGATGCCGCGAAAGCCGCCGTCGGAGTCGCGCCCCAACAGCGACTCGATGCAGTCTAGAAACATTTTTGAATTCTGCTGCATGTCGGATTTGAGCCAGAACAAGTCTACACCCAGCGCGTAGGCGCGTGAGCGAAATTCCTCGTCCTCCAGACCACTCAAGACAATGGTCCGCAATCCGGGAAACCGGCGGCGCACGACCGACAGCACCTGCAGGCCGTCCATGCGCGGCATCTTCAAATCGCAGATCAGCAGCCGGAACGATTCGGAATCCAGCATTCCCAGCGCGCGTGAACTGGACGTGGCCGTGCGGATTTCGGGCTTGCTCGGTAACTGCGCGAAAATCTCGCGGCAGAGCTCCAGCCAGTCCGCATCGTCGTCCAGAATCAGGATTTTATGTGGTGTTTCCATTCCGATGGTCTCAACGGCTATCGCCCAACCCGGTTAAATTCAAGTGCGAAAAACATTTCTTTCACAACAGCAATCGCTGTTCCGAACCCATTCCCGCACCGCAAAAAGAGTTTATCCTTCAAATAAGGACAGCCGCCCGTCCCGCCAGTCCAACGATGGGACAAAAAACCGGCCATATCGCTGCAAAACCACCAGCCCGCCGCGCAATCCAACAAAATAAAAATGGTGGCGCGGTTTCTGCTAAAAGCCCCTGCAGCCGGCCGACCATGGCGGGCCTGAAACAATAAATGAGTGCCGTGAAATCAAAATTTGTCGGATTACTTCGGGGCCTGTTGCGCCGTTTTGACGATGGTAAAACGGATGCGACGGGCGAGGCGGAACAGCCATGTCCCGTCAGCGCCGCCGCACCGCAGGTTTCCCCGTCCGTCCCGCCGCCGGCCGCATTCCAGCCGATAGTTGAACCCGTTGCTCCTTCCATTCCGGCCAATCCCGACGAAATCCAACTGCCGTTGCCGCCGATCTTGGCCGCCTTGCCACTGGAACTGCGGGGCAAAATCATGACCGCCAACACGACGGGCATGGTGGTTTCGGTTCCGGTGGACAAGGTGCTGCCGCAACTGGCGACGGGCATGGTCAAAATTTCCTTCGGCGAACTGCGACACCTAGCAACGGGCGTATTTGCCAATTCCGGCGGCGAACACGATGCCAAGCCGGTGGCCCTGCCGCTGCATCAAGTGCTCGCGCAGATCAATCCCGTTTTGCTCGCGCGTCGCGCCGCGCAGAAGCAGGTCGAGATTTCCGACGATATTGCCAGCCCGTTTGACACCCGCGGGCAGGGCCTGAAAATTTCCACCGAAAAAATGAAGGCACCGGCGCCCGCGCCCGCGCCGGAACCACCGCCGATGTCCCGGTTCAACACGCCCGCTTCCGCCGCGCCGGTTTCGCGGAGCCCCGTCGGTTCGCCACCCCCGACTTTTACTCCGCGTTGGAACACGCCTGCCGTCATCGGAAATGGTAATGCCGGCAGTCACGGTGGCAGCAACGGGAATGGCAATGGCGCGTCTCACGGCAACAACGGCACGCACAAACCCGCCGGATTTGATGTTCCGCTGGAACCGGCCACTCCAAAGGTCAAAGTCCCGGCCCCGATTGAAACGCCGATGCTCGTGCCGCTGGCGGCTCTTTCTGAAAGCTGGCCGGAAGCATTGAAACAGGAAATTGATCTGTTGGATTTGAACCACGCGAAGGTGGCCCTGCCGGCAAACTTGATCGAACCGGCGCTCAAACGCGGGCGCGTGATTTTCGCCTGGCGCGATTTGCGGTCGTGGATCCAAAACGTCGCGGTCGCGGTTTCCGCCCACGACAACTTGGAGCTGGAGTTGCCGCTCAAGGTGCTCGCGCCGCTGTTTTTCACGCGCCTGAAAAACGATGGCGGCCACAAAAAAGTTTCGGTGGCGGAGGAAATCCCGAATCTGTTCTTCGGCTTTCCGCAGCCGGCCAACGAGCCAGCGGCGGCGCCAACACCCCCAATTCCAATGCCCTCGGCCGTCGCCGCGGCCATCCCGGCTCCGCCGACGGACACGAATTATTTCACCCGCTCCAGCCAGCCGGAAACCACGGACTCGGAATTCAAGCGCAAAGGCGGCACGGATTTTTCGAACCGCGCCGCAACGCCGGCCGAAATCGTTTCCCGTGCGATGAAGCTGCCCGGCGTGGTCGGCACGGTCATCGCCCTGCCCGACGGGCTGAAGGTGGCCAGCCAGATTCCGGCGGATTTGAACGGCGACACGCTGGCGGCGTTCCTGCCGCAACTTTTCGCCCGTGTCAACCAGTGCTCGCGCGAGTTGCGCATGGGTGACATGAACAATTTGAGTTTCACCGTCGGCAACGTGCCGTGGAAGATTTTCCGCGTGAACGCCGTTTATTTTGCCGCCTTCGGCCGCGCCAGCGAATCATTGCCGGGCGTGCAACTGGCCGCACTGGCCGCCGAACTTGACCGCAAAAAAGTATAAAATTTATGGCCATCATCAATCAAGCAACGAAGGAACTGCAGGTAAAAATCGTCTACTACGGCCCGGCAATGGGCGGTAAAACGACGAACCTCGTGCAGGTTCACGACCACGTCCAAACCAACGCCGGCAACAAAGGCAAGCTCGTCTCGCTCGCGACGAGTTCCGACCGCACGCTGTTCTTTGACTTCCTGCCGATCGAGGCAATGACGATCAAGGGCTTCAAAACGAAGT